>Ga0224500_10001823_pt1 | contig 12146 bp, 11 predicted proteins | sample SF_Oct11_sed_USG_FD_168126 | JGI IMG/M metagenome (GOLD analysis project Ga0224500, IMG submission 168126) | Sediment microbial communities from San Francisco Bay, California, United States - SF_Oct11_sed_USGS_4_1 | ecosystem: Environmental > Aquatic > Marine > Sediment | place: USA: California... | reverse complement strand
GACGACCAGCGGGTTGTCCACCTCGAGCAGGTAGTTGTCGACGCTCTCCGGCGCGATGCCGGAGTCGAGCTGCCGGGCTTCGTCGCTGCTGCGGGCCAGCGTGGAGAAGAACGAGATGCCCTGGTCTACGTACTCGTACTGCCACTTCCACTGGTAGCCGGTGACCTTCACGGTCAGCTCCGACCCGCGGGTGTCGTCGATCTTGACCAGCGTCCGCGCGGCAGGAACAGCCATGCCGACGAGGATCAGCACCGGGATGACCGTCCAGATGACCTCCGCCTTGGTGTTGTGGTCGAACGTCGCGGGGACGGCGCCCTTCGACTTACGGAACGTCGCGATCGAATAGATCATGACGGCGAATACCGCCACGGCGATCGCCACACAGATCCACAGGATCAGCATGTGCAGGCCGTAGATCTCGCGGCTCAGTTCGGTCACGCCGACGCGCAGGTTCAGGTCGGACCACGCGGCCATCGCGGGGCTGGACCCGAACAGGAGGGCCATGCTGGCCGCGAACGCACGCTTCACCATCTTCATGGGCAACAGAACTCCCGTAACGTTGACCGGCGGCAAGCCTCCCCCGGCTGCCGCCAGACCCGCGTCCCGCGCCTTCTATGGCGCGAGCGCGGGAGATTCGCTTGTCTTTCCCACCAGCCGTCCGAGGCGCGCGGCGAGGTCGCGGCGCTCGTCCTCGGTGAGAAACCGACCCACTTCGCAGGCCCGCCCATGCGACTCGATCGTGAGCCTGCTCGGGTGTGGCGCCGACCGCGGGCCGCGCAGTGTAACCCTCGCCCAATGCCGAGGAAATACCGTTGTGCGTGAACCGCTTGGCGCCCGGCGTTCGACGACGACCTCATCGGCCGAGACGTGGATAATCTCGCGTTCGGCGCCGCGACGCATGCTCGCCTGCACCGCCCAGGCGAGCAGGCCGATCTCGAGGCCTGCAAACGGGAGCACTGGCCAGAAGCCCTGGGCGGCAAAAAAACCGGCCACCGCAAAGGTCACGGCCGCCAGGCTGCCCACGAACCAGCGTGCGCCGCTGGGGGTCAGTGAGCAGTTCGGCGCCAGTTCGATGCGGTGCTCTGTCGCACCGGCACGAACGATGTCCTCGGAACGGGTGGCCATGGCCTCCGCACTCGTCATGAGCGCCGGACTCTAACCGGCGCGGCTCGCGCTGACAACGCGCAAGTCGCGGGCAGCAATGAATTTTTGCCGCTCGTCGGTGTTCAGTCCCGCGGGCGCAGGAGCTGGCGGACGCCCGGGCGGTCGAGAAATCCGGCGACGCGGTCCGGTGAGGGTTCGGCGAGGGAGGGTATGACGGCCAGTGCGGGACTCCCGAGCAGGCGGGCCAGCGTCGCCAGGTTGTCGTCCGGTCGCTCGAACGCCGGGTCGGTCCGGCTGGCTACCCAGCCCAGGAACGGGCAGCGGCCGGACCGCTCGATGGCCTCGAAACTGAGGCGGGCGTGGTTCAGGCAGCCGAGTCGCAGGCCCACGACCAGTACGACGCCCAGGCCGAGCATCTCCGGCAGGTCGCTCAGGAACCCCTCCGGGTGCAGCGGGACCCGCCAGCCACCGGCCCCCTCCACGATCGACACGCTGGCATGGGCGCTCGCCCGGCGGTACCAGTCCACGAGGCTGGCCGCCGTCATGGCAATGCCCGCCTCGGCCGCGGCGAGGTGGGGTGCGATCGCGGGTGCGAAGCAGTAGGGATTGGTCTCCTGGTACGGGATCGGGACGGATCCCGCGCTGGCCAGTGACAGGGCATCGGCGTTGCGCAGGCCGTGAGCCGTGGCCTCGGCACCCGACGCTACCGGCTTGAGCCCGACGGTGCGGTATCCGAGGTTCGTCGACAGGCGCACCAGCCCGGCCGCGACCACGGTCTTGCCGACGCCGGTATCCGTTCCGGTAATGAAGATGCCGTGTGACATAATTAATCAGAAATAGATTAAATGTTTCTATTCTCTAACGTCTGAAACACAACTATTCAATCAAGAATGACAATTACCAGAGGTCATGAGCCGCGCCTGGGACGGCCGATTCGATGTAGAGGTACGACCACTTCCTGGCCCGGTGAACTCGTCGCGCTGGCCTGGCTCGGACGCCAGGCCTGACCGTAAACGACCTCGTAGGTTGCCGGCAGGCGGCCCTCCCTCCGGAACGCTTCGTAGGCGTCGGTCATGCGCGCGAAGGCGCTTCGACCCGTCAGTCCCCTCGGGCGTCCGGCGTTGGAATTGTGGGCCCCGATCGCCTTCAGGTCCCGCATCAGCTGATGCGCCGTGTCGTAGGTCAGCGTGAAGCGCTCGACGTCCAGGACGGGTTCGGCAAGACCCGCGCGCACCAGCGCGTCGCCGAGGTCGTGCATGTCGATGAACCGGTTGACGTGCGTGTGCGCGTCCGCCGCGCTCCACGCGCGGCGAAGCTCGACCAGCGTGTCGGGGCCGAAGGTCGTGAAGGTCAGGAGGCCGCCCGGCCGCAGCACGCGGCGGCACTCCCGGAAGACCGCATCGGGGTCGTTGCACCACTGCAGCATGAGGTTGCTGAACAGCAGGTCCACGCTCCCGCCCTGCAGCGGCAGGGCCGCCGCATCGGCGCAGACTCGCCGGAACCGCCGGAGCAGCCGCTGCCGGCGCGCCGCCTCACCGAGCATGCCTTCCGACAGGTCGACGGCGACGACCTCCCCGGTGCGATAGCGATCCTTGAGCGCCCGCGACGCGCGTCCCGTCCCGGCGCCGAGATCGACGACGACGACCGGCTCGAGTCGTACCAGGTCCAGCCGCTCGAGCATCTGTTCCCGGACCCGGGCCTGCAGCACGGCGGACGCATCGTAGTCCCGGGCCGCGCGTCCGAACGAGCGGCGGACCCGGGCCCCATCGATGCGGAACGGGTCGCTCAAGCCTGCCCCCGCCCCGCGTGTCGCGAGAGGAAGGCTCGCACTTCCGCCAGCACCCGGTCCGGATGCGACAGGAACGGGGCATGCCCGCTACGCTCGACGAGCTGGAATCGAGCGGCCGGCAGCCGGGAGGCCAGTTCGCGACCTGCCTGCGCGGGAGTCAGGCGGTCGTGTTCGCCGGCCATCACCAGGGTGGGTACGGCAAGGCGAGGCAGGACCTCGCGCAGGTCGGCCCTGCGCAGGATCTCCAGCCCCGCCGCCAGTGCCCGCCGATCCGGTTCGCCGTGCTCCGCCAGGTGCCCCCGCAGCAGGCGCAGCGTCTCGCGTGCCCGCTCGTCGCCCCGTGTCTGCAGCACGAGGAAGTCCTGCACCGTGCGCTGGTAATCGGCTTCGAGCCCGCGCGTGAACTCCTCGAGGACCTCGGGCCTCATGCCATGCTCCCAGTCCGGGCCCGCCAGGAACTTCGGGGTCGTCGCGACCAGGACCAGTGCCGCCAGGTGCCGAGGGTGCTGGCGTGCCAGTTCGAGCGCCAGCATGCCGCCGAGCGACCAGCCGAGAAGCACCGAACCCGCCGGGACATGCGGGAACACTTCGTGCGCCATCCCGGCCAGGTCACGCGCACCGCCAGACCAGCGACTGCGACCATGACCGGGCAGGTCGGGCAGGTGCAGGCGCGCCAACCCGTCCAGGCCGTCGAGCCATGGACCCCACATTCCGCCGTGCAGGGCCCAGCCGTGCAGCAGCACGACATCGGGCCCCGCCCCACGGATGTCGACGTGCAGGCTCAAGCGCCCCCCACGGGCAGCTGCAACTCCGCGACCGCCGCGAGCAACCGGTCGACGTCGCCGTCGTCGTGCGCCGCGGAGAACGTGATGCGCAGCCGCGACGTGCCGGCCGGCACCGTCGGCGGACGGATCGCGGGTACCCACAGCCCGCGGGCGCGCAGCGCGTGGCTGGCGTCGAGCGCGGCCGACTCGGATCCGAGGATCACCGGCTGGATCGGTGTAGGCGACGCCGGCAGCTGCAGTCCCAGACCAACCGCCGCGCGACGGAATCGTTGCGCGAGCCCGAGCACGCGCGCACGCCGCCAGGGTTCCTGCTGCACCAGGCGGAGGGCGATGCGCGTCGCTGCGGCGACCGCGGGCGGCAGCGCGGTCGTATAGATATAGGTGCGAGCGCCTTGCACAAGCGTGTCCACCAGTCGGGCCGGACCCGCGACGAAGGCCCCGGACGTGCCGAGGGCCTTGCCGAACGTTCCCATCAGCAGCGGAACATCCGCCGGCGTCAGCCCGGCGGCCTCGACGGAGCCGCCGCCGGAGTTCCCGAGGACGCCGAAACCGTGGGCATCGTCGACGAAGAGCCAGGCGCCCACTTCGCGGCAGGCGGCTGCAAGGCCTGCAAGCGGTGCGACGTCGCCGTCCATGCTGAAGACCCCGTCCGTCGCGACCAGCGCACGCCGCCCGGACGCGCGCGCGAGGTGCCGCCGCACGGCCGTGGCGTCGGCATGCGGGTAGCGTGAGAACCGGGCGCGGCTCGCGAGCCCCGCGTCGAGCAGCGAGGCGTGGTTCAGTCGATCCTCGAGCACCCGGTCACCCGGCCCGAGCAGGGTCGTCACGACCGCGAGATTCGCCATGTAGCCGGTCGAGAACAGCAGCGCACGCTCGCGTCCGGTGAACGCCGCCAGTTCCTCCTCGAGCGCGTGGTGCTCGCGACAGTGCCCGCTCACGAGGTGCGATGCGCCGCTGCCGACACCCCACTCGCGCGCGGCGGACACGAAGGCGGCGACGACCTCCGGGTGGTCGGCGAGTCCGAGGTAGTCGTTGCTGCAGAACGCCAGCAACTCCGCGCCGTCGACCACTGCGCGCGTGGTTCCCCGCGAGCGGGAATCGACGACGACCCGCGTGCGCCGGCGAGCCGCCGACGCGTGCTCCAGCCCATCGGTCGCGGACCGTCGCGCGAACCTGGCCATGGCGCAGCGTCGCGGCTCAGGCCGCGGGTTCGGCCGTGCCGGCCTCGGGCTGCAGTCCCAGGCGGGCGAAGAGTTCCTCGTCCCGGGTGCGGCCCGGATTCGGGGTGGTGAGCAGTTTCTCGCCGTAGAAAATGGAGTTGGCTCCAGCGAGAAAGCACAGCGCCTGGACCGCATCGCTCATGTCGGTGCGGCCGGCCGACAACCGGAGATAGGAGCGCGGCATCAGCAGCCGGGCCGTGGCAATGGTCCGCACGAGATCGAGGGGGTCCAGCGGGGGACGGCCGTGCAGCGGCGTCCCCTCGACCTGCACCAGCTGGTTGATCGGCACGCTCTCGGGGTGCTGCGGCAACGTCGCGAGCGTGTGCAGCAGTGCCACCCGGTCGAGCTCGGACTCACCCATGCCGAGGATGCCGCCGCAGCAGACGCTGAGCCCGGCCTCGCGGACGGCCTGCAGCGTGTCGAGCCGGTCCTGGTAGGTGCGGGTCGTGATGACCTCCGCATAGAAGGCCTCGGACGTATCGAGGTTGTGGTTGTAGTAGTCGAGGCCCGCCGCCTTGAGCTCGACGGCCTGCTCCGGCGTCAGCATGCCGAGCGTGGCGCAGGTTTCGAGGCCGAGTGCGCGAACCTCGCGCACCATGTCCTTGATGCGTTCGAGCTGCTTCGGCTTCGGGTTGCGGTACGCCGCACCCATGCAGAAGCGGGTCGCGCCGTTGCGCCGCGCCGTCTCGGCGGCGGCGACGACGTCGTCGAGTTCCATGAGTTCGTCGCGTCCCACCGTGGTCTCGTAGCGAACGCTCTGGGGACAGTAGGCGCAGTCCTCTGGGCAGGCCCCGGTCTTGATCGACAGCAGTGTGCTGACCTGGACGCGGTTCGGATCGAACGACAGCCGGTGCACGCGCTGGGCGTGGTACAGCAGGTCACTGAATGGAAGCTGGAACAGTGCGCGTGCCTCGTCGAGGGTCCAGTCGCTGCGGATGTCGCCCAGGCGCTCGAGATCGGGGGTCGGCATGGTGAATCCTGTGATTTGCGCGAGAAATTGCTGCGGCGGGTGCCCACGCCGGTCGTGGAGACTGTGCCTGGGCAGCCGGCGCGCAATATTCGAAGGCGGCTGGTCGGCTGTCAACCAAGCATGCGCAAATGGGTTGACACGTGTCTGGACCGACTGGGCGGCAGCCTCCTGCCACCGCGCTGCGTTCTCTGCGGGGCCGACGGGCAGGCCCCCTGTCTCGACCTGTGTCGCGACTGCGAACGGAACCTGCCCCTCGCGTGTCCGGCGATCCTCCACGGAGCGTCGTCGCTATGCGCCAGCTTCGCGCCATTCGAGTACGCCCACCCGGTGGATCATCTCGTGCACGCGCTCAAGTACCGCGGGCAACTCGCGGTCGCGCGCGTTCTGGGAAGCTTGCTCGGCAAGTGGGTCGCTGCCCGGGGGTTCCATGCCGATGTCGACGTGATCCTGCCGGTCCCCCTGCATTCCCTGCGTCATGCCGAGCGGGGCTTCAACCAGTCGGCCGAGATCGGCCGCTGGGTCGGGCGCGCGATCGGACGCGGGCTTCACGAGGGCTGGGCAGCGCGGACGCGCCCGACCGGTCCTCAGGTTGGCCTGGCGCCCGGCGAGCGCAGGACCAACGTCGCGGGTGCGTTCCGTTGCGACCGCGAAGTCGCTGGCCTGCGCATCGCACTCGTCGACGACGTCACGACGACCGGCAGCACCCTGGAAGGGCTGGCTGACGCGCTCCGCCGGGCGGGCGCCGGATCGATCGTAGCCTGGTGCGTGGCCCGTACGTCGATCCGGACCGGGTAGACTTGGGCCCCCTTACGGAGGCACGTCAGGCATGACGAACAAGCAGACCCCGGAGATCATTCCGCTCACGGCTATCCGGGAATTCCTCAAGCTCGAGTCTGCCAGCGGCATCCTGCTGGTCGTGGCCGGCGCGCTGGCCATGGTCGCCGCCAATACCATGCTTGCCGGATGGTACGAATCCCTGCTGGCGACTCCGTTCAAGATCCAGCTGGGCGATCTCGAGCTCGACAAGCCGCTGGTCATCTGGGTGAACGACCTGCTCATGGCCATCTTCTTCCTGCTCGTCGGCCTGGAGATCAAGCGCGAAGTGGTCATGGGCGAGTTGTCGGACACGGCCAAGGTGGCGCTGCCCGCATTCGGCGCCGTCGGCGGCATGCTGGTGCCCGCCGCGATCTACGCCTGGCTCAACTGGAACGACCCGGTCGGTATCCGTGGATGGGCGATTCCGTCGGCCACGGACATTGCGTTTGCACTCGGCGTCCTGTCGCTCTTCGGTGAACGGGTGCCCGTGGGCCTGAAGATCTTCCTGATGACCCTCGCTGTACTCGATGACCTCGGTGCGATCGTCATCATCGCGCTGTTCTATACCAGTCAGCTGTCGATCGAGGCACTGATGCTGGCCGGCCTCGCCGTCGCCGTGCTGCTGGCCCTGAATCGGCTCGGCGTCATGGCCATCGCTCCCTATGTCCTGGTGGGAACCATGCTGTGGGTCTGCGTGCTCAAGTCGGGAGTCCACGCGACACTGGCGGGAGTGGTGACGGCGCTCTTCGTGCCGGCGCGCGACGACCCGGCTCACCCGGGACACCCGCCGCTGCTGCGCCTCGAGCATGCCCTGCATCCCTGGGTTGCCTACGGCATCCTGCCGGTCTTCGCGTTTGCGAACGCCGGCGTGAGTCTTGCGGGCCTCAGCGTTGAAGACCTGCTGCAACCGATACCCCTCGGCATCGTGCTCGGCCTCGTGGTCGGCAAGCAGGTGGGGGTCTTCAGCCTGGCCTGGCTGGCGATCAAGCTTGGCGTGGCACGCCTGCCGAGCGGGGTAGACCTCAAGCAGATCTACGGCGCGGCGATCCTCTGCGGCATTGGCTTCACGATGAGTCTCTTCATCGGCATGCTCGCGTTCGAGAGTACCGCGGCGAGCGAAGTCGTCGTCACGGACCGCCTCGGCGTGCTGGTCGGCTCTCTGATCGCAGCGCTGACCGGGTACGTGGTGCTGCACTTCGTGCTGCCGCGCGGTCGCTGCACCGAGCCCTGAACACGGGGCTGGTCAGCCCGCGAAGAGGTAGTCGAGCGCAAGCCCCGCGAACACCACGAAACCGAACAGGTTGTTGTTCAGGAAGGCGCGGAAGCACGCCGCGGGATCGCGGTTGCGGATCAGCCGCTGCTGGTGAAGCGCCAGGGCCGCTGCGGCCAGCAGGCCCGCCCAGTACCAGCGCCCGAGGGCCGTCATCCAGCCCACGAGCGCGAGGCCGCCGAGGGCGCCGGCCTGCAGCGCGGCGATGATCACCCGGTCCGCCCGACCGAAGAGGATCGCAGAGGAGCGGATGCCGATCACGAGGTCGTCCTCGCGATCGACCATCGCGTAGATCGTGTCGTAGGCGGTCGTCCACAAGACGACCGACAGGAACAGTACCCAGGCCACCGCTGGCACGGACCCCGTCTGCGCGGCGAACGCCATGGGCACCGACCAGCCGAACGCCGCGCCCAGGTAGGCCTGGGGCAGCGAGAAGAAGCGCTTGAGGAACGGGTAGGTGACCGCCAGCACGCCGCCGATCAGCGCGAGCACCTGCGTCGGCCGGTTGAGCGGGATGATCAGCGCCAGCGCCACCAGTGCCAGCACGGCGAAGAGGCCGAGCGCCTCCGCCGGCGAAACCGACTGCTTCGCCAGGGGGCGGTCGGCCGTGCGCCGGACGTGCGGATCGAACTCGCGGTCCGCGAAGTCGTTCATGACGCAGCCCGCCGAACGCATCACGAACGTGCCGAGCACGAAGATGACGAACAGGCGCTCGTCGGGGTGACCGTCGGCGGCGATCCACAGCGCCCACAACACCGGCCACAGGAGCAGCCAGATGCCGATCGGTCGGTCGAGGCGCATGAGGCGCGCGTACTCGCGCAGCCGCGACGGCTTGCGCGGGGGGCTCCCGACGCGTGATCCGGGGTCGATGTCGGTGGTGTTGCGCATTTCGTCGAGATCGCCGGCGTCAGACCTTGCCGAACCGTTCCCCCTCCCCGACCCAGCGGCGCAGCAAGGCCCCTATGTTCGCCTGTGGGCCGCCCAGCATCAAATCCGCCGCGCGCTGCACCTCCGGCAGCAGGTCGGCATCCCGGCCTAGGTCGGCGACCTTGAGCTGCATCAGGCCGGTCTGCCGCGTGCCGAGCAACTCGCCGGGTCCGCGCAGCTCGAGATCGCGGCGCGACACCTCGAATCCGTCGTTCGTGTCGCGCAGCACTGCGAGCCGCTCGCGGGCGATCGAGGACAGGGGCGTCGCGTAGAGCAGCACGCAGGTGCTCTCGACGGAGCCGCGCCCGACACGGCCACGCAGCTGGTGCAGCTGTGCGAGGCCCATGCGTTCCGCGTTCTCGATCACCATGAGGCTCGCGTTCGGGACGTCGACGCCGACCTCGATGACGGTCGTCGCGACGAGCAGGTCGAGCCTCCCCTCCTTGAACGAGTTCATCACCGCGTCCTTGCGCGCCCCGGGCATCCTGCCGTGGACCAGGCCAATGCGCACGCCGGGAAGGGCGGAGGCGAGCACCGCTGCCGTCTCCTCGGCCGCCTGGTGGCGCACGACGTCCGACTCGTCGATCAGCGGGCAGACCCAGTAGGCCTGTCGCCCGGAGCGACAGGCGGCATCGATGCGTGCCACGACCTCGTCGCGCCGCGTCTCGGGCAGCACCACGGTGCGGATCGGCGTGCGTCCGGGCGGGAGCTCGTCGATGATCGAGACGTCGAGGTCTGCATAGGCCGTCATCGCGAGCGTGCGTGGAATCGGCGTGGCGGTCATCACGAGCTGGTGCGGGTAGCGCCCGTCGGCCAGGCCCTTCTCGCGCAGCCGTACCCGCTGGTGCACGCCGAAGCGGTGCTGCTCGTCCACGACGGCAAGCGCGAGGCGTGCGAATTCCACGCCCTCCTGAAACAGGGCGTGCGTGCCGACCGCGACCTGGACCGCACCCTCGGCAAGCGCGCCCGTCAGCGCCGCACGTGCACGACCGGTCAGGCGCCCCGTCAGGAGACCGACGCGGACGCCCAGCGGCTCCAGCCAGCCGAGGAAATTCCTGCCGTGTTGTTCGGCCAGCAGTTCGGTCGGCGCCATGACCGCCGCCTGCATTCCGTGCTCGACCGCCCGCAGGGCGGCCAGCGCCGCGACCACGGTCTTTCCCGAGCCGACATCCCCCTGGACCAGCCGCATCATCGGATGCTCCCGCGCCATGTCGCCGGCGATTTCCCCCCAGACTCGGCGCTGGGCCGTCGTCAACTGGAAAGGCAGCCGGGCGAGGCACGGCTCGACGAGGTCGCCACGCGGCGGCAGGGGCCATGCATCGTCCCGGTCGGCGGCCTGTCGCAGGAGCCGCAGGCTGATCTGGTGCGCGAGGAGCTCCTCGAAGGCGAGACGACGCTGCGCCGGGTGGCGACCCGCATTGAGCAGATGGATGTCGGCTTCCTGCGGCGGTCGGTGGGCATACCGCAGGGCGGACTCCAGCGAGGGCAAACCGATCGGGCCGAGCAGATCCGGGGCGACCCAGTCGCGCAGCCCGCCGCCGGGCAGTTGCGCGAGCGCGAGACCCGTCAGCATGCGCATGCGCCCCTGCTGTACACCCTCGGTGGTCGGGTAGACGGGGGTCAGGCTTTCATCGACCTGCACCGATGCGTCGGCCGTGATCTGCCGATACTCGGGATGCACGATCTCGAGCCCTCCGGGTCCCATGCGCACCTCGCCGAAGCAGCGCAGGCGGGTTCCCCGTACGAGCGCGTCCTGCTGCGCGCTCGAGAAATGAAAGAATCGGAGGGTGAGGAACCCCGAGCCGTCGGCGATGCGGCACAGCAGGGCGCGCCGACGCCGGAACACGACCTCGGCAAGCTGCACTTCGCCCTCGATCACCGCCCGCGCGCCTGCCCGCAGGCTGCCGATCGGGACCACGCGCGTGCGATCCTCGTAGCGCAGCGGCAGATGGAAGAGCACGTCCTGCACGGTGCACAGCCCGATCCGCGCCAGCGTCGCGGCCAGGGACGGGCCGACGCCACGCAGGCTGGTGACCGGCCGCTCGTCGAGGGGCGGCGCCAGGTTCACAACTCGAGAATGCCGTCCATCTCGACGGTCGCGCCCCTGGGCAGTGCCGCGACCCCGACCGCGGCGCGGGCCGGGTAGGGCTGGCTGAAATACTCGGCCATCACCCGGTTCACCAGCGCAAAGTGCGCGAGGTCGGTCAGGTAGACGTTGAGCTTGGCCATCTTCGAGAAGTCGCCGCCCGCGGCGGTCGTCACGGCCTTGAGATTCTCGAACACCCTGCGTACCTGGGCCTCGACGTCACCCGCGACCAGTTCGCCGGTGGCCGGGTCCAGCGGAATCTGGCCCGAGAGATACACGGTGCTTCCCACCCGGATCGCCTGTGAGTAGGTGCCGATGGCCTGCGGAGCGTGGGGCGTGGAAATGGGGGTTCGGGTCACGGTCGGGCTCCAGGAGGATGAGTGTGGTGAACGGGGCGTGCCGGTAGTGTAGGGCGAAGGACGGGGACTCCTCGCATCACGGAGCCCCGTCTCCTCAGGCGAGCGACCGCGCCACCTTCAGTACTTCCGGCATGGCGCGAACCGCGCGGATGACGCGGGCCAGGTGGCGGCGGTCGTTCACCAGCAATTCGAAGATGAGGGTCGAGGTGTCACTGTCGCGCTCCACCACCGAGACGCGGTCGATGTTCGTCTGCGTCCCGGCAATGGCTGATGCGACCTGCGCCAGTACGCCCATGCGGTTCGTGACCTCGATCTTGATCTCGACGTGGAACAGGCGGTCCGTGGCGGGTTGCCACGTTACGGAGATCCATTTCTCGGGTTGCTTGCGGAACGAAGACAGGTTGCCGCAGGCCTCGCGGTGAATGACCACGCCGCGGCCACTCGAGAGGTTGGCGAAAATCGGGTCGTTCGGGATCGGGAAGCAGCAGCGGGCGTAAGTCACCACCAGGCCTTCGGTGCCCGCGATGGCGAGCGGGCCCGCAGGCCGGTCGGCCATCGCCTCCGACTCCGCGGGCAGCAGTCGCCGGGCCACGAACGGTGCCACGCGTTCGCCGAGCCCGATCTTCTCGAACAGTTCTTCCTCGTTGCGCAACCCGAGGTCGCGCACCAGCGCGTCGATGGTTTCGGCCGAAATCCTGCGCAGGCTGAGCGAGAATTCCTCGAGCGACTGGTTGAGCAGCCGCCGACCGAGATCCACGGCCTCGGAGCGCTTGAGGTTCTTGAGGTACTGGCGGATTGCCGCGCGAGCCTTGGCGGTGAC
>Ga0224500_10001822_pt1 | contig 12156 bp, 8 predicted proteins | sample SF_Oct11_sed_USG_FD_168126 | JGI IMG/M metagenome (GOLD analysis project Ga0224500, IMG submission 168126) | Sediment microbial communities from San Francisco Bay, California, United States - SF_Oct11_sed_USGS_4_1 | ecosystem: Environmental > Aquatic > Marine > Sediment | place: USA: California... | reverse complement strand
GCGCGCGCCAAGGGAAAAAAAGGCTTTCGAATCAGGACGAATGTTACACTCAACGCCGACGAAAGAGCGCGCCGCCCCCGATCCCACCCGAAGCGCGCGGGAGCCGCATGAGCGCACAGGAGATGCCCGCGAAATCCCCGGAGGCCGAGGCCGCCGGCGCAAGTTCCCTCGGAACGGTGCGGGAGGAGCAGGTTCGGTTGCTGTTCCGCTTCTCCCTCGTCGGCTACCTCGCGACCCTGCTCGTCATCTTCATCCTCGGCGCCGTCCTCTGGGACCAGCTCGCGCGCCCGCTCCTCTTCGCCTGGTTCGCCGCGATCTCGCTCATCACGATCGGCCGGTACGCGCTCTACAAGGTGTTCATCAACCGGAATCCGCCCTCGGCGGACCTGTTCCGCTGGGAGCGGCGGTTCCTCGCCGGCTCCTTCCTCACCGCGCTCTGCTGGGCGGCCATCGGAACCTTCCTCCTGCCCGATTCCGCGCACCTCGCCCAGCGCCTCGCGGTCGTGATGCTCGTCTCGCTCCTCGTCACCGGCGCCGTCGGCTACTACGCGCCGCACCCGTACGCCTTCAAGATCACGGCCTTCGTCGGCCTCATGCCCTTCGCGCTCTCCCTGGGCTTCACCGGCGACCGCGTCCAGGGGTTCCTCTCCGGGGCGATCCTCCTGCTCGCCGGCGTCCTGCCGTACGTGCACGAGAAGCTCAACCGGGCGCTGGTCGACTCCCTCGCCGTGCGCCAGGACAAGGCGGCGCTGTCGACGGAGCTCGAGAACGAGCGCAACCAGCTGCAGCAGGCCAACGACGCGCTGGCCGACGAGATGCTGCAGCGCCTCCGGGCGCAGCAGGCGGAGCTCATCGCGGCGCAGAAGCTGCGCATGCACGTCGAGCGCACCCCGCTCGCGGTCATCGAGTGGGACCGCGAGCACCGCGTGACGGCGTGGAACCCGTCGGCGGAGGCCATCTTCGGCTTCCCCGCCCGCGAGGCGCTCGGCCGCCACGCCACGGAGTTCATCGTGCCTCCCGGGAACGCCACCGCGGTCGAGGCGATGTGGTCGGAGGTGACCGACTCGCGCGACGGCACCAAGGTGAGCCTCGAGAACGTGACGCGCAACGGGCAGACCATCCAGTGCGAGTGGTACAACACGCCCCTGGTGGACCCGGGCGGGCGTATCGTGGGCTTCGCCTCCCTCGTGCAGGACGTCACCGAGCGGCTGAACACCGAGCGCACGATCCACTACATGGCGCACCACGACGCCCTCACGGGACTGCCGAACCGGCGCCTCATGCAGGACCGCCTGAACCAGGCGATCATGCAGGCCCGCCGCAAGCAGCGCCACGTGGGCGTGCTCTTCCTCGACCTCGACCGCTTCAAGCTCCTGAACGACACGCTCGGCCACGACACCGGCGACTACATCCTGAAGGACGTGGCGCGGCGCCTCACGACCTGCGTGCGGGAGATCGACACGGTCTCGCGCGAGGGCGGCGACGAGTTCGTGGTGATCCTGCCCGACCTCGACCGCCCCGAGAACGCGAGCGTCGTGGCGGACAAGATCCTGCGCGAGTTCGCGAGGCCGGTGGAGATCGGCGGCCAGGAGGTCCACATCACGACCTCGATCGGGGTCGCCCACTACCCGAACGACGCGACGGACGTGAACCACCTGCTCAAGCACGCCGACAGCGCCATGTACCAGGCGAAGGACTCCGGGCGGAACACGGTGCGCTTCTTCACCAGCGACCTGAACTACCTGCTGTCGCGCCGCCTCGAGGTGGAGGGTCGCCTGCGCAAGGGGATCGAGCAGGAGGAGTTCTTCCTGCGCTACCAGCCGCAGGTCGACCTCGCCACCGGCCGCATCATCGGCATGGAGGCGCTCCTGCGCTGGAACGACCCGGTGCGGGGCGAGGTGTTGCCGAAGGACTTCATCGCGGTCGCCGAGGACCTCGGCCTCATCGTCCAGATGGGCGAGTGGGCGTTCCGCACGGCGTGCGGCCAGCTCAAGGCCTGGGAAGCCGAGGGAATCCGGGACGTGGCCGTCGCGGTGAACCTGTCGCCGCGCCAGTTCATGTCGCGCAAGCTCGTGCCCACGCTGCTGGGCATCGTCCGCGACGCCGGCGTGGACCCGCGGCAGGTCGAGGTCGAGATCACCGAGACGATGGTGATGCGCAACCTCGAGCAGTCGATCGAGATCCTCGCGCAGCTGCGCTCCGTCGGGATCGGCGTGTCGATCGACGACTTCGGCATCGGCTACTCCTCGCTCGGGCAGCTGCGCCGCCTGCCGGCGACGGGGCTGAAGATCGACCGCTCCTTCATCGCCAACGTGCCCGACGACGCCTCGAGCGGGTCCATCACCGAGGCGATCATCGCGATGGCGAGGAGCCTCAAGCTGCGCGTGGTGGCCGAGGGCGTGGAGACGCGCCAGCAGCTCGAGTTCCTGCGCGGCTGCCAGTGCGGCGCCTTCCAGGGCTACCTGTTCTCGCGGCCCCTCACCGCCCTCGAGGCGTCGGCGATGCTCCGTGCGCAGGCGGGCGGCGCCGGCGGGCGCGCCACGGCCGCGAGCTGACGCTAGGGGACCTGCGCGAGCCGCGCGCGGGCGAGCGGCGGGTTCTGCGCAAGGTAGCGGCGGATGCCCTGCAGCATCGCGTTGGCCATCTTCTCCTGGTAGGCCGCGTCCCTGAGGCGCCTTTCCTCCTGCGGGTTGGAGATGAATGCCGTCTCCACCAGGATGGAGGGGATGTCGGGCGCCTTCAGGACCGCGAAGCCGGCCTGCTCGACCGCGCTCTTGTGCAGGGAGTTCACGTCGCCCAGCTGGCCCAGCACGGCCTTGCCGAGCTTGAGCGAATCGTTGATGGTCGCCGTCTGCGACAGGTCGAGCAGCGTCCTCGCGAGCACCGGGTCCTTCACGTCGAGGTTCACGCCGCCGATGAGGTCCGACTCGTTCTCGCGCTTGGCGAGCCAGCGCGCCGCGGCCGAGGTCGCGCCCCGCTCCGAGAGCGCGAACACCGAGGAGCCGCGCGCGTGCGGCTGCACGAACGCGTCGGCGTGCACCGAGACGAGCAGGTCGGCCTGCACGCGGCGCGCCTTCTGCACGCGCTGCGCGAGCCCGATGAAGTAGTCGCCGTCGCGCGTGAGCACCGCGCGCATGCCGGGCTCGAGGTCGATGCGCTCCTTGAGGCGCCTGGCGATGGCGAGGGTCACGTCCTTCTCGAGCGTGCCCCCGCGGCCGCGCGCGCCCGGGTCCTCGCCGCCATGGCCCGCGTCAATGACGATCGTCACCATCCTCATGACCTGCGGCGGCGCCTTCGGCTTCTCCCCGGTGCGGGCCGCGGACGGCTTGCCGGGGTCGATCTTCACCACCGGAAGCTCGGGCGCGGCCTCGGGCTTCGCCGGTTCGGCGGGCACGGATGGCCCGGGCGGCGACTCGAGCGCGAGCGCCGACGCCATCTCGCCGATGGGGTCCGGCCCGGGCTGCAGGAGGGCTAGCAGCGGGTCGCGCGGCTTCTCGGGATAGAAGTCCAGCACGAGCCGGTGCTTGTAGGCCCCCGCCGGCGCCAGCGGAAAGACGTAGGGCTTCACGGCGCTCTTCAGGTCGAAGACCACGCGCGCGACGTTGGGCCGGTTGCGCGCCACGCGCACCTGCTTGATGTACGGGTCGTCGTCGCGCACCTTGCCGACGATGCTCTTCAGCTCGTCGTCGAGGTCGACGCCCTCGAGGTCGAGCACGAGTCGCTCGGGGTCCGGGACGGTGAAGAACTGGGTGCGGACGGGCTTCGCCGTCTCGAAGGTGACGCGCGTGTATTCCTGCGCGGGCCAGACGCGGGAGGCGAGGACGGACTGCGCGGCGGGCGCGGCGGGCGCGGCCAGCGCCAGGATCAGGCTGGCGGCAACGCGGCCAGCAAGCGCTCGCCCCTGGGAGACAACGCGGCGAGCGTGGCGAGGCGCCCCGGCTCCTTCGTTTCGAGCGCGATTTCCAGGTCCGCCGGCGGCAGCTGTCCCCCGGCCCGCTCCGGCCACTCGATCAGGCAGATGTTCTGCCCGTTGAAGACGTCCCGGAAACCCGCGTCGATCCATTCCGATGGGTCGTGGAACCGATAAAAATCAAAGTGATACAAGCTTAACCTAGAAACTTCGTAAACTTCAACCAGCGCGTAGGTGGGGCTTTTCACCCGCCCGGCGTGTCCCAGGGCCCGCAGGAGGCCGCGGACGAGGGTCGTCTTGCCCGCCCCGAGCTCGCCGCGCAGCGTCACCACGAGGCCCGGCCCGACGTGCGGCGCGAGCGCCGCGCCGAGGGCGAGGGTGGCGGATTCGTCGGGGAGCGTGAGGGTCTTCAAGGGGAGGCAGGGACGCTTCGGGCTACCATCTGCGCGATGGAAACGGGCCTCACACCAGCCGTCCTGGCCGATCGCGTGAAGCGGTGGGGCCGGGAGGCCGGCTTCGACGCGGTGGCGGTATCGGGCATCGACCTCGCCCGCGAGGAGGCGCATCTCCTCGACTGGCTCGGCCGCGGCTGGCACGGCGCGATGGATTATATGGCACGCCACGGCGCCCGCCGCGCGCGCCCGGCGGAGCTGGTGCCGGGGACCGCGAGCGTGGTCACCGTGCGGCTGGACTACTGGCCGGGCGCTGCCCGCGACGCGCACGAGGTCCTCGCCGACCCCTCGCTCGCCTACGTCTCCCGCTACGCGCTCGGCCGCGACTACCACAGGGTGCTGCGCGCACGCCTGCAGGCGCTGGCCGACCGGATGGTGGCCGAACTGGGCGACTTCCCCTACCGCGCCTTCACCGACAGCGCGCCGGTGATGGAGGTGGCGCTCGCCGCACGCGCCGGGCTCGGCTGGCAGGGCAAGCACACGCTGCTCCTCGCGCGCGACGCGGGGTCGCTCTACTTCCTGGGCGAGCTCTTCGTGGGCCTGGACCTCGCGAAGGACGATCCCGTGGCCGGGCACTGCGGCACGTGCGAGCGCTGCCTCGACGCGTGCCCCACCCGCGCGATCGTGGCGCCGTACCAGCTCGACGCGCGCCGCTGCATCTCCTACCTCACCATCGAGAACCCGGGCCCGATCCCCGAGGAGTTCCGCGCGGCCATGGGCAACCGCATCTACGGCTGCGACGACTGCCAGCTCGCCTGCCCATGGAACAAGTACGCCCACGTGGCCGAGGTGCCGGACTTCGCGACGCGAAACGGCCTCGATGCCGCCGCCCTCGTCGACCTCTTCGCCTGGACGCGCGAGGAATTCGAGACCCGCCTCGAAGGCTCCGCCATCCGCCGCATCGGACACGCCCGCTGGCTGCGAAACATCGCCGTCGCCCTCGGCAATGCGCCAACCGCGAACGATGTCATCGACGCACTCCGGCGCCGTGCCGACGATCCCGACGCGATGGTCCGAGAACACGTCGCGTGGGCCCTAGACCGTCACAAGTAGCTACTACGTGACCGTGTCCATTGCTTGAGGGCATGCCGGCAGCAGAACGACGGAATCACCACCGGTTCCGCATATGGACAGATGGTTTCGGTTTGGGGTTTGTTTTTTTCGAATTCGAAAAAAACAAACCCCAAACCGAAACCGCGACTGCCCATACTGACACCGCCGCCGATCAGAACGACGATATCGTCCTAGCTACGAGCCCTGCCGCTAGCAATTGGCAGCCATCCCGTAGCTTCGACTGTAGGCGTTACCGCGTGACGAAGTCGCGCAGGTCCTTGGCCAGGCGCTCGAGGGAGGGCTTGTGCACGTACATCATGTGCCCGGCCTCGTAGTAGCTGACGGCGAAGTTTTCGCGGACGGCGGGGTCGATGCCCATGTGGCCGAAGGTGTAGTCGCTCGCAAAGTGCGGCGTGGCGAAGTCGTAGTAGCCGTTGGCCACGAGCACGCGCATGTGAGGGTTCATGGCGAGCGCCTTGCGCAGCGTCTCGCCCACGGAGGCGTAGCGGTTGGCGAAGTCCTTCCAGCCCCAGTTGAGGTAGAGGCCCTTGAGCACCTCGTAGGGGGCGTCGGCCTCGAACTTGAGCGCGCGGCGCACGTAGTCGTTCATGGCCGCGGCGTAGGCGCCGTAGATCTGCGCGAAGCCCGGGTCGAACTCGAACTGCTCGCCCGCCGAGTCGCGGTCGGTGCCCTTGAAGCGGCTGTCGAGGCGGCCCACCGTGCGGCCCTCGGCGCGCAGGAGCTCCTTGCAGAAGCGGTGGATCTGCACGCGCAGGTTCGTGCGCTCGACGTAGTCGGCCGTGAGCCCGGTGTAGCGGGCCACCTTCGCGGCGATCGCGGACCGCTCCGCCGCGCCGAGCGCGTCGCCCTTGAACAGCGCCGCGGCGTATTCGCCGCCCGCGAAGGCCTCGACCTCGTCCAGCACGGCGCGCAGCGGCATCGCCTGCAGGTCCGGCGCAAGCTTGCGGTGGTGCCAGGCGGTCGCCGCGTAGGTCGGCAGGAAGAGCACCGGCGGCAGGTCGTTGTTGGGCTCGAAGCGAAGCACCGTGAAGTCGAGGGCGCACGAGACGAGCATGACGCCGTTGAGATACATGCCGTAGCGCTCGAGCAGGTGGCCCGAGAGCCCGGCGGCGCGCGTGGTGCCGTAGGACTCGCCGATGAGGTACTTCGGGCTCGTCCATCGCGCGTAGCGCGAGCAGTACAGGCGGATGAACTCGCCCACGCTCTCCAGGTCGCGCTTGTACTCGTGGAACTCGGCCACCTTCTCGCCCGCGACCATGCGGCTGTAGCCGGTGCCCACGGGGTCGATGAACACCAGGTCGGAGCGGTCCAGCAGCGAGTGCTCGTTGTCGACGAGCCGCCCCGGCGGCGGCGGCGCGTAGCCCTCGTCGTCCAGCTCGACGCGCTTCGGGCCCAGGAGCCCCAGGTGCAGCCACACGGAGCTCGATCCCGGCCCGCCGTTGAACGAGAAGGTCACCGGCCGCGACTCGGGCCCGGCGCCGTCGAGCGTGTAGGCCACGAAGAAGACGCTGGCGCGCGCCTTGTCGCTCTCCGCCTTGCCGTCCTTCTCCGACTCCTCCTTCATGACGATCGTGCCGCAGGTGACCGTGTAGTCGAGGTCGCGGTCCCCCAGGCGGGCGCGGTGGCGCGTGACCACCAGCCTGTCGGCCGGTGGCGGCTCGTCTTCGGTCTTCTTCTTCTCGTCGGAAGCGGATTCCGCCATGGCGCATGTCTCCCCTCGTGGTGAGCGGCCATCCTAACCGAAGTCGACCGGCCCGCGGCCGGCCTCGCCACGCCGCCGTCCCCGGGCTACGATGGGCCCGCCCCTCCCCCATCGCGCGATGAACGCTCCGCCTTCCCTGCCCCGGACCGTCTGGATCCTCGGCTTCGTGAGCCTGCTGATGGACATCTCCTCGGAGATGATCCACAGCCTGCTGCCGCTGTACCTCACGGTGGGCCTCGGGGCGAGCGCGCTGGCGGTCGGCGTCATCGAGGGCGTGGCCGAGGCGACGGCGCTCGCCGTGCGGGCCTTCTCCGGGACGCTCTCGGACGCCCTCGGCCACCGCAAGTGGGTCGCCGCCGCGGGCTACGGGCTCGGGGCCGCCTCCAAGCCGCTCTTCGCGCTCGCGACGGGACCGTGGCTCGTCTTCGGCGCGCGTTTCGCGGACCGGATCGGCAAGGGCATCCGCGGCGCGCCGCGCGACGCGCTCATCGCGGACGTGACGCCGCCGGAGTCGCGCGGCGCCGCCTACGGGCTGCGGCAGTCGCTGGACACGGTGGGCGCGTTCGCGGGCCCGCTCCTCGCCATGGCGCTCATGCTCGCCTGGTCGAACGATTTCCGCGCCGTCTTCTGGGTCGCGGTCCTCCCCGGCGCGCTCTCGTTCCTCCTCATCGCCTTCGCCGTGCGCGAGCCGCCGCACGGGGACGGCGCGCGGCCGAAGGTGCCCTTCTCGTGGCGCGCGGCGCGCGGGCTGGGAGGCGCGTTCTGGTGGGTCGCGGCCGCGGGCGCCACGCTCACCCTGGCGCGCTTCAGCGAGGCCTTCCTGCTGCTGCGCGCGGAGAACCTCGGCGTGGCGCTCGCGTGGACCCCCCTCGTCCTGGTCGGCATGAACGCCGTCTTCGCGGCCGTCGCCTACCCGGCGGGACGGCTCGCGGACCGCCTCGGCGCGCGCGGGCTTCTCGCGATGGGCACCGCGGTGCTCGTGGCGGCCGACCTCACGCTCGCCGTCGCCACCGGCGTCGCCGCCCTGTCGGCCGGCGTGGCGCTCTGGGGCATCCACATGGGCCTCACGCAGGGGCTGCTGTCGGCCATGGTGGCCGCCGCCGCGCCGCCGGAGCGAAGGGGCACCGCCTTCGGCGTCTTCAACCTGGGATGCGGCATCGCGATGCTGGCCGCCAGCGTCCTGGCCGGCGCGCTATGGCACTACGTCGGGCCGCGGGCGACGTTCATCGCCGGGGCCGCCCTCGCGGCCGCCGCGATCGCGGTCACGCGCTGCGCGGCTCGCTGACGGGGACCCCGCCGGGCGCGTCGCGGCGCTTCGCGAGGTAGGCCGCCACCGCCTCGGCCCGCAACGGCGGGCTCGCGATGAAGCCCTGCATCTCGTCGCAGCCGCGCCCGCGCAGGAACTCCAGCTGCGCCTGCGTCTCCACGCCCTCGGCGCTCGAGGTGATGCCCATGTTGCGGGCCATGTCGATGATCGCGGCCGTGATGGCGCGGTCGTCCGGGTCCTCCACGATGTCGCGAACGAAGGTGCGGTCGATCTTGAGCTTGTGGATCGGGAAGCGCTTGAGGTGCGCGAGCGAGGAATACCCCGTCCCGAAGTCGTCGATGGCGAGCTTCACGCCCAGCACGCGCAGGCCGTCGAGCGTGCGCATGAGGTCGGCCGTCTCCTCCATGATCATGCTCTCGGTCAGGTCGAACTCGAGCCATTCGGCGTCCATGCCCGTCTCGGCGAGGACCGACTCCACGTCGGCGACGAGGTTCTTCTGCTTGAACTGGATCGCGGAGAGATTCACCGCGACGGGCACGCGCGGCAGGCCGGAGAGCTGCCACATGCGGTTCTGGCGGCAGGCCTGGCGGAGCACCCACGCGCCGATGGGCATGATGAGGCCGCGCTGCTCGGCGATCGGGATGAAGTCGCTGGGCATGACCGGCGCGCCGTCGCGCTGCGGCCAGCGGATGAGCGCCTCGAGGCCGACCAGGCGCCCCGTGTCCACGCGCACCTGCGGCTGGTAGAGGAGCTCGAAGCCCTCCTCGCGGATCGCCTCGCGAAGGCGCGTCTCGAGCGAGAGCGTGTCGAAGGCGGCCTGCGAGAGCCGCTCGCTGAAGAACTGGAAGTTGCTGCGGCCGCGGTCCTTGGCGAGGTACATCGCGGCGTCGGCGTTGCGGATGAGGGCCTCGGCGTCCGCGCCGTCGCGGGGGAAGACCGCGATGCCGATGGAGGGGCTCACCGACAGGCTCTTCCCCTCGAGGACGACCGGCTCGCTCACGGCCGCGAGGAGCTTTTCCGCCACGGGCACGGGCGACTGCTCGGTCTCGAGGTCCGGCAGGGCCACGAGGAACTCGTCGCCGCCCAGGCGCGAGACCACGTCGACCGAGCGGATCGTCCCCTCGATGCGGGAGGCCACCTGGCGCAGCAGCGCGTCGCCCGCGGCGTGGCCGAGGGAGTCGTTCACCGTCTTGAAGTTGTCGAGGTCGATGAACAGGATGCCGACCATCGACTGCCGCCGCCGGGCGGAGGCGAGGATGAACTCGAGGCGGTCCATCAGGAGGGCGCGGTTCGGCAGCCCCGTGAGCGTGTCGTGGTGGGCCAGGTACTGGATGCGGGCCTCGGCCTCCTTGCGGTCCCGGATGTCGCGGATCGCCGTCATCCGGTAGTTCTTGCCCTTGTAGGGCATCACCTTGCCCGTCATCTCCACGGCGATCCGGCTGCCGTCCTTGTGGACGATGGCGCCCTCGTAGCCGCGCTCGTAGCCCATGCGGATGTTGTTCAGCACGGTATCGCGCGAGTCGGGCGCCACGAAGTCGAGCACGGGCCGGCCGACGAGCTCCTCGTAGCGGTAGCCGATGAGGCGAAGCGCCGCGTCGTTGCAGTCGGTGAGGACGCCGTTCTCGTGGAAGACGATCCCCTCGTGCGTCGCGTCGGAGAACTTGCGCAGCCGCTCCTCGCTTTCGCGCACCGCCTGCTCGGAGAGGCGGTGGCGCGAGATGTCGGAAATCAGCACGAACGCCGCGACGACCGCGCCGTTCTCGTCCAGCTGGGGCAGCAGGTTCGCCTCGAGCACGCGGTTGCCGCCGTCGGCCGCCCCGATCGTGCGCTCGTAGGTGACCGTCTCGCCCTTCAGCACGCGGCGGATGTGCGGCTCGATCTCGCGGAAGCCCTCCTTCCCGATGATCTCCTCGACGGTGTGGCCGAGGATCGCCTCCACGTCCCAGCCCCACGTCGAGGCGTAGGCCCTGTTCGCGAACAGGCACCGCAGTTCGGGATCGAAGTGCGCGATCAGGACCGGGACGTTGTCGGCCAGCAGCCGGATCTCCTGCGCCCGCGCGCGCGCCGCGAGCTCGGCGTTGCGCCGCTCGCTGATGTCGTGGCAGGTGCCGAGGTAGCCGGCGAGCCGGCCGGTTTCGGAGGTGACCGGCTCCGCGGAATGGTGGACCCACCCGTACGCGCCGTCGGCGCGCCGCAGCCGGAACTCGGTCTCGATGCGACGGCGCAGGCCGAAGGCCTCGGACCACTCGCGCCCCAGCAGCTCGCGGTCGTCCGGGTGGATGGAGTCGAGCCACCCCGCGCCGCGCTCGAGCTGCAGGTCGCGGCCGGTGAAGTCCGTCCACGCCTGGTTCACGAAGCTGCACCCGCCGTCGCCGTCCGCGCACCAGACGAGGCTCGGGAACGCGTTGAGCAGGGCGGCGTGCGCGACGGGGTCGTCGAGGACCTCGGCGGTCTCGCGCTTCAAGGGATGCTGGGGCGTCACGGCCATGGCGTCACGCGGTCGGGGACGATTCCATGGCGGGACGCTATCACGGGCACGGCAGGCGGAAGTGTGCGGGCCCGCACGGGCCGTGTTTCAGGCGAAACCGAGGACGACGCGGCGGTTGCGGGCACCCTCGCTGCGGATCTTCGTCACGGCGAGGCTGCCGACCTCCCGCGTGTTGGCCACGTGGGTGCCGCCGCAGGGCTGGAGGTCCACGCCCTCGATCTCCAGCACGCGCACGCCGCCCTGCCCGCGGGGCGGCTGCACGGACATCGTGCGCACCAGCTCGGGGCGCGCGTCCAGCTCCTCGTCCGCGATCCAGCGCGCCTTCACGGGGTGGGCTTCGGCGACCAGGCGGTTGAGCTCCGCCTCGATCCGCTCCTTCACCAGCCTCTCCATGTCGATGTCGAAATCGAGCCGGGCCTTGTCCTCGGCGACCTGCCCGCCGGTGACCGGGGCCGGCACGACGGCGCAGAGCAGGTGAAGCGCGGTGTGGAAGCGCATGTGGCGGTAGCGTCGCTCCCAGTCGAGCACGGCCTCGACCTCCTCCCCTGCCGCCACGGGGGGCTCCCCGGGCGGGGCGACGTGCAGCACGCCATCGGCCCCCTCCCCCTTCACGGCGCCCCCGATGCGCACGCGGGTCCCGTCGGCGCGCACGATCGCGCCGCTGTCCCCGGGCTGGCCCCCGCCCGACGGGTAGAACACCGTCCGGTCGAGCACGATCCCGGCCGGCGTCACCCCGACGACGCGCGCCCGGCAGGCGCGGGCGTAGGGATCCTCCCGGAAAACGAGTTCGGCCATGGTCGTCGCGGAAACGCGGGAAACGGCTGCTAGAATCCCCGCAAAGACTCGTGAAGTCCACCCCCGGAGGAAACCCATGAAGACCCCCCTCATCCGCGCCCTGGCGCTGGCCATCGCCTGCCTGCCGTTCGCCGCGTCGGCCGACACCGTGACGGTCGTGACCTCCTTCCCCAAGGAGATCACCACCACCTACAAGAAGGCCTACGAGGCGAAGTACCCGAACGACAAGGTCGAGATCCTGAACAAGAACACCGCCGCCGGCATCGCCTACGTCCGCGAGCAGGCCGCCGGCTCCCGTCCCGAGGTGTTCTGGGCCTCCGCGCCGGACGCCTTCGAGGTGCTCTCCAGCGGCAAGCTCCTGCAGAAGATCGGTCCCGGCAACCCGGCCATCCCGTCGAAGGTGGGCAACTACCCGGTGAACGACCCCGAGGGGTACTACCGGGGCCAGGCGCTCGCCGGCTACGGCCT
>Ga0224500_10001821_pt1 | contig 12159 bp, 10 predicted proteins | sample SF_Oct11_sed_USG_FD_168126 | JGI IMG/M metagenome (GOLD analysis project Ga0224500, IMG submission 168126) | Sediment microbial communities from San Francisco Bay, California, United States - SF_Oct11_sed_USGS_4_1 | ecosystem: Environmental > Aquatic > Marine > Sediment | place: USA: California... | reverse complement strand
CGACGGGAATGGTTTCAATTAAAACGACAAACTGCACAAGTATATTGTATACGATCGGTTTTTGAGCGATAGTATGGGCGCTTAGTGGGGGATTCATTGCCGGGGTGCTTTGGCTCAGAGCTTCCGGGCAGAAAAAAAATCAATCTAGTCTAGTCAGTCTATTTTTTATCCAGGGGGTTAGTCTCGTGCGCAAATCTAAGATCATGCAACGAACCGCTGTATCTGCAGCAATTTCAGCAATCTGTTCGGTAATGGCAGGCCAGGCATTGGCACAGGAAGCGGTTGAGGAAGTGGTTGTCACCGGCATTCGGGGCAGCTTGACGAACGCGATGGATATCAAGCGCAACTCGTCCGGTGTCGTCGACGCGATTTCCGCCGAAGACATGGGTAAATTCCCGGACACCAACCTGTCCGAATCTCTGCAGCGCGTAACTGGTGTGTCCATTGACCGTGTCGAGGGCGAAGGCTCACGGGTTACGGTCCGCGGTTTCGGGCCCCAGTTCAACCTGGTGACCCTGAACGGCCGGCAGATGCCGGCGGCCGACGTGCAGAACGTTGGCAGCAATGAGTTCAACGCGGCGGGCAATTCGCGCTCGTTCGACTTTTCGGTGCTTGCGTCCGAGGGTGTATCCGGCCTGCAGGTTTACAAGACCGGACGCGCCTCCGCTCCAACCGGCGGTATCGGTGCGACGATCAACGTCAACACCTTGCGGCCGCTGGATGTGGGTAACCAGTTTGCACTGAGCGCCAAGGCCGTTGACGATGCTGGCGCTGACAACATTACACCGGAATTCAACGGCGTAATGAGCTGGGTGAATGACAATGAAAACCTGGGCGTCAGCCTGTTCGCGTCCTACCAGGAGCGCGAAGGGTCGGCGCGCAGCGGCACCAACGGCAACCCGGTCTGGCTGTATCCCTACGACCCGAACAATGGTGCGGTCGACGACGCCATCAATGTCAACCCGCCGGAGCCCGGCTCGCTGGCCAGTTTTCCGTCCAATTCCCGCATCGAGTATGCCGAAACGTTCCGCGAGCGTACCAACACGATGCTGACCCTGCAGTTTGCACCGTCGGATAGCCTGAGAATTACCGCCGATGCAATGTACTCGGTGAACAATCTGCAGCACAACTCGCTGCAGGACCAGCAATTCCTGGCGCGTAATTTCGACTACGTCGAATGGGACGGCAACAACGTTGTCGCGGTGCCGCTCGTACTGTCCGAGACGCACAGCAACACGGATCCGGCGGCACCCTTTACCGAAATTGGCACGGACCTGCTGAACGACAACCGCTGGGCGAAAATGAAGGACGAGATGACCTCGGTTGGCCTCAATTTTGCCTGGGATTACTCGGATGAGCTCTCCTTTGCCCTCGATCTCGCCTCTTCGACCTCGGAGTCCGGCGGCGACTGGCCGGGCGGCTGGGCGGTTTATCGCGCCACGGTAGGCGGCGCGGTCAGCGGCTGGCGGGCACTGGATTATAGCGGCGACGTGACCAGAGTTGCGGTTGCGATCACGGACGGCGGCGGCAACCAGAACGGTATCTACGAAGTCACGGATGTCAGCAGCCAGACCTTCCAGGCCAACTTCAATGAGCAGAAGCACGACCTCGACCAGATCCAGCTTAGCGGCAGCTGGGAGGCCAGTGAGGGCATCAAGGTCGATTTCGGTGTTGGCCACATCAAGTCCGAGATGAAGCAGTTCTTCCAGAACTACAGCGACTTCCTTGGCGGTTGGGGCGCGGTATACGCGGGCGACATCGAAGCAACGGCGCCCGGCCTGATGCAACAGATTTGTACCGCCTGCCAGTTCAGGGACCTGAATTACGGTCTCACGCCCGAGCTTGAGGCCCTGGCGCCTCCGGGGTCACAACTTATTTACCTGGGACAGGTCTCCTGGTGGGTAAACCCTAGGGCGGTTGCAATCGCCATGGACGGATCGCCGAAGACCAGCCCCTCGGGAACGTTCTACGACTTCGAGAACCCGACCCCGCAGGCAGCCGATGACAATACGATCAGTGAGGACATGACGTCGGCGTACTTGCAGGCCACCATGGATGGCCAGATTGGCGGTAAGGACATGCAGGTCCTCGTCGGTGTCCGCTGGGAAAACACCGATGTCAGTTCTGCGTCGATTCAGAGGGTCCCGCAGCAAATTTACTGGATTTCGGACAATGACCGGGTCACTACGTTCGGCAGTGATCTGGCCGCGGTCACCGAGGACTACAGTTACAACGACATCCTGCCGAGCCTGGATTTCCAGGTGGATCTAACGGACGATTTCAAGTTGCGTGCATCGCTCAGCAAGACCATCGCGCGGCCGCAATACAATTTCATGTTCGTGAAGACCAATGTTGCTGCCGGTTCTACGCTGACCTATCTCGGCGGTATTCCGAGTGGCAATCGCGGTACTGCGAAACTGGAGCCGCTGGAGTCGTATAACTTTGACCTGTCACTCGAGTACTACTACGGCGAGTCGAGCTACGCGTCGGTGGGTTTCTTCCAGAAAGCCGTGTCCAACTTCGTCGGTATCGAGACCGTAACGCAGCCGCAATTCGATCTTCGGGACGTCACCGGCCGTGACCAGTTTGCTGACAACCGCTTGAACCAGGCAATTGTCGCCCTGCAAGCCGGTGGCTGGGATGTCAATGAGGAAAGCCTGTTCACCATGACGGCGATTCTCGACAATCCGCAGGACTTCCCGAATGGCGCAGCCGACTATGACGGCACCGGCCCACAGGCGGTGGCGGTGTTCCAGGCTTATGACGTGTTCCCCGACAGCGACGATCCTTTGTACCAGTTCGCCATGGCGCTGCCTGTGAACAACCAGACAGCGAACATCGACGGCTGGGAGGTCGCCTGGCAGCACTTCTTCGGCGATACCGGGTTCGGACTTCAGGCCAACGCTACGATCGTTAATGGCGATATCGCATTCGACAACGGCGCGCCCCCGACGTTCGACCAGTTTGCTCTGGAGGGACTGTCAGACTCGGCGAACCTGATCCTGGTATGGGAAAACGAGTCCTTCGGCGCCCGGGTTGCCTACAACTGGCGTGACAAGTTCCTGAATCGCACCAACGTCGGCAACTTCAATCCTCAGTACATGGACGAACACGGGCAGCTGGACCTCAATTTCAGTTATAACGTGAACGATCACTTATCGCTGAGCCTGGACGGCATTAACCTCACCGAGGAGGGCGTCGTCGCCCGGGGTCGTACCGACCACATCGTGTATTTCGCCAAGGAATACGACGCACGATGGGTGCTGTCGGCACGTTACAGCTTCTAGAAGTCCAAGTATAAGAAGTTGACCTGCAACACAGAGCTCCCACCGGTTTTCGGTGGGAGCTTTTTTTATGTCGGCTGTCCTTATCTTTTTCTTTGGTCTAGTATTCTTGATCGCATTCAAGAGCATGGCACTCCATGGCACTGAAAATTCTCAATAACATCGATCACAAGGATTTGAAGATCGACGTACGCCCGGGCAGGCGCTATGGCGATTACGCAAATCGCGTTGCCGTCTTGAGCACCGAATATTCGGACCTGCACAAGCAGTTTCCGATTGTGATTTACAAGAATGGCGAATCGAAGCAATTGGCCAGCCACGCGATACTCGGGTTTGAGAAAGACGAGAACCTGTTTATCGAAAATAATGAGTGGCAAACGCAGTACGTGCCGGCCATGCTGGCACGCGGCCCTTTCTCGATCGGTTACCGGCGCCGTGAACAGGATGGCAAGGAGTCGACCGAGACTCTGATCATGGTGGACGAAGATGATCCGCGCTGCGCAGTCCATGAGGGCGAAGCGCCGTTCCTCGAATTCGGTGGCGAGTCGCCGTACCTGCAATACATCAAGAAGGTTCTGAAAGCGATTGAGGTCGGCCAGCAGGTCGACAAGGTATTTTTCAGCCTGTTGCAGGAACTTGACCTGCTGGAGCCGGTATCGATCAGGATCACGCTCACCGCCGAGCAGGCGGTCAATTTCCAGGGCTACCACACCATCAGTCGGGATCGATTGGCAAAACTCGATGGTTACAGCCTGCAGAAACTGAATGATGCCGGCGTGCTCGGCCTGGTTTTCTTTGCCATTTCCTCACTGGATAACTTTGAGAAAATGATCGCCTTGAAGAACGCCAGGGCTGCCTCGTCCTGAGGCTGCGCACGCTGATGGCTGCAGCTAAAAGAACGGCGCGTGTTATCGAGGGGGTTACGCCGGACCGGATTCCCTTCAGTGAACTGATTGCAGGCAATGAGCCGGTCTTCATGCCGGGGATGGTTGCGAGCTGGCCGTTGGTGGAAGCCGGACGACGGTCTGCTGCCAGCGCCATTGATTTCATGGCTGCGAGCTATGGTGGCACACCCGCCAAGGTCTACATCGGCGATGCGGACATCAAGGGGCGATTCTATTACGACGAGTCGCGCACGCGGATGAATTATCGAGTCGAAACAACCAGCCTGCTGAATGTATTCGCGGCAATCAAATCCGACCTTGCTAGCTCAATGCACCCGTATTACTACATTCCATCCCTTGTCTATGCCGACGGTTTCCCGGGCCTGCAGGACGCGAACACGCTGCGTTTTGATCACGAGATTTTTCACGCCAATCCGGTTACAGCGAAAAGCTGGATAGGTACCGAGTCCATAACCGGGGCGCATTTTGACATGCCGAGCAACATCGCCTGCTGCGCGGTCGGCCGGCGGCGGTTTACCTTGTTCCCGCCTGAGCAAGTGCACAACCTGTATCCTGGGCCTTTTCATGTCACGCCTGGCGGCCAGGTGACGACCATGGTGGACATCAGGAATCCGGACTTCAATGCCTATCCGCGCGCCCGCGACGCTCTTGCCGCGGCTGTCGTCGTGGACCTCGAACCCGGCGATGGGCTCTATTATCCCAGCATGTGGTGGCACGAAGTTGAAGCCAGGGACCGTTTCAACGCCATGATCAACCACTGGTGGTATGCCTCACCGGCGTATATGGCGGACCCGGTGGACGTTCTGATGCACGCCGTGTTGGGCATCCGTGATCGGCCGCAACAGGTCAAACAGGCCTGGCGCGAATTGTTCGACTACTACATTTTCGGCTCTGCCGAGACGCCCCGGGCACACCTGCCCGAGGCCTGCCACGGGGTCCTGGCAGAACTCGACGAAACCTTGGCAAGGCGACTGCGCGCAGCACTTCAGCAAAACCTGAATCGATAGACTGGAGAGCGTGCGCCGCATGCAAGCAAATGAAAAAGCCCGAGTAATCATTGCCGGCGGCGGCACGGCTGGCTGGCTGACGGCTTACAGCCTGGGCAAGCGGCTTGGCAAGCTGCTTGATATCACGCTGGTCGAATCCGACCTGATCGGTACCGTCGGCGTTGGCGAAGCAACCATCCCGACCATGCGCGTCTTTCACGACCTGGTCGAGATAAATGAACCCGAGTTCATGCGCGCCACCCAGGCCACGTTTAAATTGGGCATCAGCCTGGAAAACTGGGCCAACATAGGCGATCGCTATATCCACTCCTTTGGCGTTCTTGGCCAGAGCACCTGGATGGCGGAGTTCCACGAGTTTTGGCTCGAGGCGCGCGCCAGGGGCGTGGCCGGGCCGCTCGAAGATTATTGCCTGGAACTGAAGGCTGCCGGACGTGGCAAGTTTGCCACCGAGGTCAATAAAAACCGCTTGCTGTATGCCTACCACCTCGATGCAACCGCGTATGCGCGCTACTTGCGCCAGCAGGCCGAAGCTCTTGGCGTGCTCCGGCTCGAAGGCAGGATCGGCGGCGCGGAGCTGCATGCCGAGAGTGGCGACCTGACCGGCCTGCAACTCGACGATGGCCGGCGGCTGGCTGGCGACGTCTTTATTGATTGCACTGGCTTTCGGGCGCTGTTGCTCGGCGAATATCTGAAGGTCGGTTTCGAAGACTGGAGTCACTGGCTGGCATCCGACCGGGCGATTGCCGTGCAGACAGAATCGACCGAGCCACCCGTTCCGTATACGCGCGCCATCGCTCACCCGGCCGGCTGGCAATGGCGTATTCCGCTGCAGGGCCGAACCGGTAACGGCATCATCTATTGCAGCCGCTACCTCTCGGACGATGAAGCGCGGCATACGCTGCTTAACAACCTGTCCGGTCGCATGCTGACCGAGCCGCATTTGCTGCGATTCACGACCGGCCGGCGCGTGAAGTCGTGGCACAGGAACTGTATTGCCATCGGTTTATCCAGTGGGTTCCTGGAACCCCTTGAATCCACGAGCATTCACCTGATCGTTACCGCGGTCGCGCGCCTGATGCGCCTGTTTCCGTTTTCAGGCAACAAGGAACTGCTGGCCGAAGAATATAACCGCCTGACGAATACGGAACTCGAGGCGGTACGCGACTTTGTCATCATGCATTACAAACTGACGCAACGAAATGACAGCGCGTTCTGGAATGTCTATCGCACGATGGCAATCCCCGAGGCCCTGGCCCATCGCATGGCGATTTTCCAGAAAAACGGTTTTACGTCGTCCGACGCGGCCGGCCTGTTTCATGTCACGTCATGGGTGCAGGTGATGATGGGCCAGGGTCTGTATCCCGAACAGCACCACGGCGCGAGCCGTTTATTGCCGCCCGCCGCGCTAAAAGAACAGCTCGACAAGATCAGCGGATCGGTGAATATGAATCTGGCGAGGATGCCGGATCACCACGAGTTCCTGCGAAAGTATTGCCTGTCACCGCTTGCAAAAACCGCTAACTGAGGTCCTTCGCCGTCACGTTGGCGATCAGGTTAAGGGTGAGCCGGCCACGGGTCGGATCCTGGTTGAGCAATTCCGGCCGCGTAATGTGCAGGCTGTGTGGCGATTCCCCGTCATAGAAGACCAGTCGATTAAAGCAGGGCGGAGCAACGCACAGCAACTCGGCAATGTCGTTCGAGCTGGTCATGTATTCGGCGGGCTTACGGAATACCGCCGAATGCTGCTCGAGAAATTGCAGTGCAACCTCATCGCTTTCCAACATGGCGATCTGGTACGCACGCACTGCAACATCGCGCGCCTTCCAACGATAGAACGCGGTGCCGCCGAGCTCCGGATTAGCAAACAGGTAGATAACCCCGGCATATGTCCGATGGCCGGGGCTCAGGCGCGGATCGACGTGGCAAATACGGTGATAGGATGACAATTCCTCGGGCTTCAGGCTGACGTTGCTGAAGAAAACCTTCAGCGTGACTCCGGTGCGGTGAAACGGGAAAAAGCCACTCAGTGTCGAACGCACGAATCGTTGCAGTTCCTCAATCGCTGCTGCGCCCAAGTCGGGACTGCGCCCCGCATGGCCCACGCGTTCCCTATAGAACATGCCGGCGTTACCAGCAGCATAGGAAACCAGCGATTGCGGATCGGTGAGAAAGTTATCCACGACCACATAACGTCGTCCCTCGTCGTCAATCTCCAGGGTTCTGATGTCTGGGTTCGGTGTAACTGGAATGAGGGGTAGTTCAAGCATTGCCTTATGGCCTCGCAGAAGTGGTGGGTCCGCGACAACAGTCACCATCGCAGCTCGGAAGTGGCAAAATGCGGTAATGTCGCCTCAAAATGTGGCTAAAACAATGAGAAGCAACCAGTGGAGGCTGCCTGATGAGAATTCTGCATTTTGTCTTTGCACTCATATTTCTGACGTTCGCCGGGATCCAGTTTAACGACCCGGATCCACTCTATTGGGTCACCGTGTATGCGGCCACCGGACTGATAGCCGTTGCCCGGGGTTTTGGTCGTTCCAGTTCAATCTGCACCGCGATCGCCACCGGCCTGGTCGTTGCAGGCCTGCTCATTGCTTTTCCATCCCTCATTGACTACCTGCAGTCCGGCGACTTCGTCTCGATTACCGGTGACATGCGAAGCGCCAGCTACGTAGAACCAGCGCGTGAATTCGTCGGCCTGTTGCTGGCATTCGGCCTGCTGCTCTATTACCTCAGGCGCTAGTATGCGTCTCGTAAAGGCGTATATAATAAACCGTTTTCTGAGGTCCTAGCGAGCAATCGGCGGAGTAGCATGAAGACCAATGGCACCCCCACAACAATCGTCAATTACGTCCACGACACCTTACGAAGCCAGATAATCAGTGGTCACTACCCGGCCGGTTCGCGACTGAACGAAAGCCAGATCGCCCGCGAACTGGACATCAGCCGCATCCCTGTTCGGGAGGCACTGGTACGCCTACGGGAGCATGGCCTGGTTATGAAGCACGACCGGCGCGGCATGTTCGTAACCAAACTCTCGACCGAGGAAATGCAGCGCATCAACAGCGTCCGGATCATACTCGAGGCCGAAGCACTGCGGCTTTGTCGCATGCATATGACAAAAAAGCAGGCGGCCAAGCTGCAGGCGCTGGTCGATAAAATGGACAAATGGGACGGTGGTTCCGAACTGGATGCGGCCGAGCTCGACATGGAGTTTCATCGCACGCTTTGGGCCGCAGCCGGGAATCCGCGCCTGTCGGACATGCTGGATTCGCTTTCCACCGTGCTGTTCGCACATGCCGCGATTCAGCACGTTAATACAGAAACCGTCAAATGGCGTCTTAACCATCATCGGGCTCTGCTGGATGTTGCACTTGGCAAATCGACAATGTCACCCGAGGAGGCCGTCATCAGCCACCTGAAGGTGTATTACAAGGACCCGGAGCAGTTCTCGAGCCTGGCCGCATCGCCTGACGCGAGCGTTGCCGATCGCGCCTAGAATCTCGCCTAGACGAGCAACCACATCACCGAAACCATCGCAAAGCCAACCAGGCCGACAATCGTTGTCATTGAGGTAAAGCTCTTGAGCGTCTGTGCCTCGCTCATGCCCATATAGCGACTTACCAGCCAGAATCCGGAATCGTTGACGTGTGACGCCACCGATGCCCCGGAGGCAATCGCGATAACCACCAGCGCCAGCTGCGGCTGGCTGTAGTCCAGCCCTGCGGCGACCGTAGCCTGCACGACCGGCGCGGTGAGTCCTGCCCCGGTAATCATCGCCACGGTTGCCGAGCCCTGGGCCACGCGTACGATCGCGGTGACGATAAACGCAAAAACGATAATCGGCACTCCATCACCACCGAATGCGGAGGCGAGGCTCGCTCCCATGCCGGAATCGACCAGAATCTGCTTGAATGCACCACCAGCGCCCGTGACCAGGACGACCACCCCAGCCGGCTCCAGGGAGCTTGTCATGATACGCGCCAGCTTCGCACGGTCTATTTGCTTGCGGATACCGAAAAAGTAGTACGCCGTTAATGCTGCCATGATCAGCGCGACGAACGGGTGGCCCATGAACTCCAGCGTCGTGCGCACCCCTCCCTCAGCGGCCCAGTATTTCGCCGTTGCACCAAGCAGAATCAGGACCAACGGCAACAGGATTGCCGATACAGCCGCCATGGCGCCGGCCTGCAGGATGCCTGCCGCGGGCTCCATATACATCTCGGCCGCACCGGACTGGTCATCCTCGGCACCCTTGCGCGAGGCGGCGACATTGGCAGCGCCGTGGTCACCAATCAGTCGCAGGGCGACAGGCGTCCACAGCGGCCCGGCGAGAATCATGGCGGGGATGCCCGCAGCCGCACCCAGAACGATGACCCAGGCGAGGTCCGCGCCCATCAGCTCCGCCACCGCGATCGGCCCGGGCGTCGGCGGAATGAACGCATGCGAAACCATCATGCCGGCCATCAGCGGGAGACCGAAAAACAGAACCTTTTTGCCGGTGCGATGCGCCAGTCCGTAGAGTAACGGTGCGAGGATGATCAGCGCGACATCGAAAAACACCGGGATCGACACCAGGAATCCGACGATCGCTAACGCCCACTGTGTACCGCGTGAGCTGCTCCGCGACACCATGGCCCCGGCCAGGCTCTGCACACCACCGGACACTTCCAGGAGTGCGCCAAACATCGCGCCCAGCCCCACCACCGTGGCCACATAGCCGAGGGTACCGCCAATGCCATTGCGTACCGAGTCGATTGCCGCCAGCGGATCCATCCCAGCGGTGATACCAAAGCCGATTGCAACAATTAACAGTGACAGGAATGCCTGGATCTTCAGCCCCAGAATCAGGAACAGAAGGATGGCGATAGAACCGGCGAGCACGATCAACGGTAGAACTTCGGAACCTGACATGTCGACGGATCTCCTTTAATTAATAAGAGTGTTTTCGCGAACCGGCTAGAGACTCATGCCGCCGTCGATGACGATATTCTCGCCGGTCATGAACCGCGCTTCATCGGAAGCCAGCAAGACGGCGACTGCAGCGATCTCCTCGGGTGCGCCGATACGCCCCATCGGCTGGCGCGCGATAAATTCTGCACGTACCTTGTCTGGCTGGCCTTTGGCGGCGATCCGTGCCTGCAGCGAAGGACTTTCCACGGTTCCCGGGCTGATTGAGTTGCAGCGTATGCCCTCAGCAATGAAATCCCGCGCCACGGATTTTGTGAGGCCGATAACCGCTGCCTTGGTTGTACCGTAAACAAAACGGTTCGGCGCGGCTATCACCGACGAGACGACCGAGGCAATATTGATGATTGAGCCTTCACGCCGCGCACGCATCTGCGGCAGGAAGTGCTTGATCATGATGTGCATGGTGCTGACATTGATCCGGAAACTTTTTTCCAGCTCTTCGACGCTGGCGTCGAGCACGTTGCCTTCCGCGACCATCCCTACGCAATTTACCAGCACCGCCGCATTCGAAATGTCGGCAGCCAGTCGCGCAACAGCTGCCTGATCGGTGACGTCCATGACCACGCATCTGGTGCCCGCCTGCTTCGCCCAGGAATCCAAAGCGGAGGCATTTAAATCAACGGCTATTGTATCCGCGCCCTCACTCTGAAACGCCTCGGCCACCGCACGGCCAATGCCCTGCCCTGCGGCAGTTACGATGCAGGTCTTACCGTTTAGCCTGGCCACGATTTCAGTCCCGATTTGCTAGGCGGCGTAGAGGCCGTCCGCTCCATCAACCAGCATGACCTGGCCCGAGATAAAGCGCGACGAAGGTCCCGCAAAAAAGCTGACTGCCGCCGCCACTTCCGCAGGATGGGCGTAGCGAATCAACGACGGCCCCTCATTATGCATCGCAGCAGATGTCTCTCGTGTAGCAAGAAACCGCGCTGTCTTGGTGGGACCGGGACTGATCACGTTGGCGCGCACGCCGCTCTCGCGCAATTCGCTGGCCAGGCAGCGCGTATAGTGCACGATGGCAGCCTTGGCACAGGCATAGCCGATCTCGATTGAGCCGCCACGATGCGCGAGGATCGAGCCAATATTGATAATCGAACCTTTGTTTTCTTCGGCCATGCGCGGCGCTACTGCCCGGCACATGAGCATGGTACCAATCAGGTTCCGATTCATGACTGCGTGCACATCCTCCAGCTTGAAATTTGTCGGCGAGGAAGGACTCGGTTTGTTACCGTCCGCACCGATGTCACCGCCGGCGCAGTTGACGAGGATGGAAATCGGTCCGAGCATCTTTTGCGCGCGCGCGACCAGCTCGTCGACAGCCACGTCATTTGACACGTCGCCGGTCACAGCGACGGCCTCAGCCGTGTCGCTGCGCAGAGCCTTGGCCAGGGCCGACAGGCTCTCGGCCTCACCAAACCGCGCGGGCGCATCCTCATTGATATCATGCAGCACGATGTGTGCACCCAGTGAATTCAGCTTTTCGGCAATCGCCCGACCGAGGCCACGGCCGGACCCGGTCACGAGCGCGACCTCGCCCGCCAGGGGCAGCGCCGAACCGTCGACGATACTTGCTACAGAGTCCTCGGCCAGAGCCATGCCCGTCTCCCAGTCATTTGCGGTGGTGCGCCCCTGAAACAGGCCTGCCAGACGCCTGGACAGGTCGAAAACGCGCCTTGTTATTTTGTACATAGAATACAATTCTAACGGACAGGAAGAAAGGTGTATTTGCCGATCTCCCGGGCCTCGCCGCGCAGTCCGGTCAAAAATCCCGAGAAATTGTCATCCGGATCCATCGGCCCGGGGAGGTAAATCCGACGGCGTGCTCGAATTCGCTGTCCAGGACGTTATCCATGCTCAGTCGCAATACGGTCTCAGGCCGCAGGCGCCACGCTACGTCCAGGCCCAGCGTATGAAACTCCGCCAGCGTAACCGCGCCGGTGGGAATTGAAACACCGTTGCGCTCACCGATATACGCATGGCGGCCGGTAATCGTGA
>Ga0224500_10001820_pt1 | contig 12161 bp, 10 predicted proteins | sample SF_Oct11_sed_USG_FD_168126 | JGI IMG/M metagenome (GOLD analysis project Ga0224500, IMG submission 168126) | Sediment microbial communities from San Francisco Bay, California, United States - SF_Oct11_sed_USGS_4_1 | ecosystem: Environmental > Aquatic > Marine > Sediment | place: USA: California... | reverse complement strand
AACGCTGATCTCCTACGGGAGTGGGCGGAATCTCGCGAGCTGTACCTTCCGGCCCCCGTGCCGGGAGAGCTCTTCCGGAACCCGGCGCTGGCCGCCACCTACCGGCGCATCGTTGACGAGAGCCGCGGCGGCTCGCGCGAGGACGAGATCGAGCGCGCCAGGCTCGTCTTCTACAAGGGCTTCGTGGCGGAAGAGATCGACCGCTTCAGCGCCGCGGAAGGCGGCCTTCTCACCGGCGCGGACCTCGCGGTTTGGGAGGCCACGCTCGAATCGGTCGTCACTCTGGACTACGGCGGACTCACGGTGTGCAAGACCCGGCCATGGGCGGCCGGCATGGCGGGCCTCCAGCAACTCGCGCTGCTCCGAGGCTTCGACCTCGCGGAGCTCTCCCACGCCGAATTCGTCCACGTCGTGACGGAGTGCGCAAAGCTCGCGTTCGCGGATCGGGATGCGTTGTACGGCGACGCCGATGTTCCTGTCGAGACGCTGCTCTCGGCCGCCTACAACGACGAGCGCCGAGCGCTTGTGGGAGAGGACGCCTCAGCCGAATATCGACCGGGTCTCGGGCGCCTCCCGCGCGTCCGCGATGCCCTCTCGACGCCCGGCTCCGGCGAGCCGGGTCGTGGCACGGTGCATCTCGACATCGCAGATCGATTCGGCAACCTCTTCTCGGCGACTCCCAGCGGCGGCTGGCTGCAGAGCTCGCCCGTCATCCCGTCACTCGGCTGGCCGCTCGGGACGCGTGCCCAGATGTTCTGGCTCGAAGAGGGACTTCCGTCCTCGCTTCGCCCGGGCGCGCGCCCGCGGACGACGCTCTCCCCAGGGCTCGCGCTGCGAGAGGGAGAGCCGTACCTCGCGTGGGGCACGCCGGGAGGCGACCAGCAGGAGCAGTGGGCGCTCCACGCCTTCCTCCGCCACGTCGATCTCAGCATGAACCTTCAGGAGGCGATCGACGCGCCGGAGTTCCACACCGACCATCTGATCTCGTCCTTTTTTCCGCGTGGGTTCGTCGCGAAATCGCTCGCGCTGGAGTCTCGGTTCGGCGCTCGAACGGTCGCGGAGCTCCAGCGCCGAGGTCACGAGGTCAAGCTGTGGCCGGCGTGGTCGGCGGGTCGCGTGACGGCCGTCGCGCGCGAGCCGGGCGGGCTGCTCAAGGCGGGAGCGAATCCCCGGGGCATGCAGGGCTACGCCGTCGGCCGCTAGGGGCTCACGCCGCGGACAGCTCGGACGAGTCGTCGGCGGGCTGAACGCGGTCGCGACCGCCGTGCTTAGCGGCGTAGAGCGCGGCGTCCGCACGCAGGACGAGCTCGGGGCCACTCTCTTTGCCGTTCCAGGTCGCGACGCCAATCGAGCAGGTCTGGCCTCGGGGGGTCACGGCGCGCATTCGCTCGGCAACGGCGCATGCCGATCGGAGGTCGACGTCGGGAAGGAGCGCGGCGAACTCGTCGCCACCGAATCGGGCAAGAAGATCGCCGGTGCGAAGCGAGCGCACCCAGACCGTGGCTGCTTCCTTCAGGAGCGCGTCACCCGCTTGGTGTCCGTTTGCGTCGTTGTACTCCTTGAAGCGATCGAGGTCGATGATCGCGATCGATAGGGGAGATTCCGAGCGGGAAGACTGCGCCATCGCTCGGGGCAGCTGCTCCTCCCAGGCTCGCCGGTTCGGTAGCTCGGTCAGCTCGTCGGTCAACGAGAGGTGCTGGAGTTGCGCCAGCACATCGGCCAGCTCGATCGCGGCGCCAGCCTCCGCTGCGAGAATGAGAACGGTCTGCGCCTGCCGGTCGCTGATGTCAGCGACTCGGCGCGGCCATCCCACCGCGAGCACACCGATCGTCCTGCCTCCACGCACGATCGGCTCGTAGAGCACGGAGACGATCTCAGGGGCGGATGCCGCAACGCGTGATGCGAGTCTGACGTCGGCATGAACGTCTGGAACGAACAGGCGTTTGCCGGTGGCCAACACGAGCTCGCTCCCGGACGGCTCCTCACCGACGCGCGCACTGATCGGCGGGTTCCGCAGGCCAGCGGACGCAGTGACGTTCACCCCTTCGACTCCGTCGGGCTCGACGATCGTCGCAATCGTCGCCCCCGCGACTTCGAGAGCCGCTTCGCAGACAGAGGTGCGGGTGTCGGAGCTCGTTGCCGCTTCGCGGACGACGTCCGCAATCGTCGCCATCGTGCGCTCGCTCTCGGCGAGGTCGGCGGCGTCCCGTTCCGCCTCTTGCGCTCGCTCCCGCGCATTCCGTACGAGAGATTCGGTCGAGAACCCGACGAGGAGCGCGACCCCGCTAAAGAGCACGGCCCGCCTCCATTCTCCTGCCGTGTACGCCTCTCCACCGATCCTGACGACCGGAACGACGAAAAGAGCCAGGACGCAGGCCACGCCTATCGCCACCTCCCGACGGCCGCAGGTGAGTGCAAGCCACAGCACCGGCACGACTGCGAGCGGTGCAAACCCGGATTTCGAGCCGCCCTGCGCCTCCTGGAGCAGGCCGATGACGACGAAGTACGCGAGCGGAGGCGCGAGATGCGTTGCAGAAGGCAGTCGGGACCACGGAACCGTCAGTTCTGTGATCACGATCGCGAGCGTCAGTGCGGCGGCCGAGGCGACGAGCGTCCAGCTCCTGGGGTCCGGTGGCAGAGCGATTGTGGCCAGCGCGAGCACGCCGATCGCGGCGAACGGCAGCAACCGGGGCTCGACCCTTCGCTCGAGACGCGTGTAACCCACTGCTCTTGTAATCGACTCGATGGGAACGTCGCTTGAGCACGGGGCGCAGGCAGGGCTAGCGTGAGGCGGGACCCGCGGCCAGTGGGTAGCGTCCGGCGTGTGGCAGACGAGCGGACACGCACCTATTCCTGGAGCGACCCCCTCGCTGCACTGGAGCTCGCGGCCGGCCTTTCGGGCGTCGAGCTGATGCAGAAGATGGCAGCCGGAGAGCTGCCGCAGCCCGCTATCGCGGAGACGCTCGGCTTCAGGCTGACGGCGGCCGAGTCCGGTCGCGCGGTCTTCGAGGCCGAGCCGGCGGAGTTCCACTACAACCCGATCGGCACAGTCCATGCAGGGTTGGCCTCGACCCTTCTCGACTCGGCCATGGGTTGCGCGTTCGTCACCACGCTCGACGCGGCGACCGCCTGGACGACACTCGATCTAAAAGTGAACTTCACGCGGCCGATCACGGTCGAGACCGGCCGGATCCGATGCATCGGAACGGTCGTTCATCCAGGCCGGAGAGTGGCGACGACCGAAGGCCGTCTCGAGGATCTCCGCGGGGCCCTCCTGGCGCACGCGACGGGCACCATCCTCGTGCTCAGTGCGTGACGATGCAAGCCGCTATTCTCCGTCGGTGCAGCCCGACAGAACAGGCTCTGTGTCCCCGGTAACCCGGTGTCGCCGCAGCACCCAGCCGGCGAGCGCCGCTCCGCATCCTTTCTAGACTCTCGCGCGATGGATCCGCTCTACAAGCCGGACGGTGTCGAGTCGCGCTGGCAGCAGGCGTGGGAGGCCGAGGGCCTGTACGCGGCCGAACCTGACTCTGACCGCCCGGCGTTCGTGATCGCGGTTCCTCCCCCGAACGTGACGGGTGAGCTGCACATGGGGCACGCGCTCAACGCGTCGATCCAGGATCTCCTCATCCGCTACCACCGCATGCGCGGCTTCTCGACGCTCTGGCAGCCGGGCTACGACCACGCCGGCATCGCGACCCAGAACGTCGTCGAGCGCGATCTGGCGAAGGAAGGGCTCACGCGACACGACCTCGGCCGCGACGCGTTCCTCGAGCGAACCTGGCGCTGGCTCGAGCACTACGGCGGCGTGATCTTCGGGCAGTTCCGTCGACTCGGGGCGTCGCTCGACTACCGGCGCGAGCGGTTCACGATGGACGAGGATTACGTTCGCGCGGTGCTCAAGTGGTTCGTGCACCTGTACGAGCGCGGCTTCCTGTACCGCGACAACCGGATCGTCAACTGGTGTCCGCGCTGCGCGAGCGCGATCTCCGATCTCGAGGTCAACCACACCGAGGTCGACGACCACATCTTCACGATTCGCTATCCGCTCGCCGGCGGTGCGGGCCACCTGACGATCGCCACCGTTCGACCGCCGACGATGCTCGCCGACGTCGCGGTCGCCGTCCATCCCGACGACGATCGCTATCGGCACCTCGTGGGGAAGGACGCGATCATCCCGATCGCAGAGCGGCGTGTGCCGATCATCGCCGACGAACGCGTCGATCCTGAGTTCGGTACCGGCGCGGTCAAGATCACACCCGGACACGACCCGATGGACTTCGACATCGGTCGCACCCACGGCCTTCCCGAGCTGACCGTGATCGGTCTCGACGGGCTGATGAATGAGGACGCCGGCGAGTTCGCCGGCCTGACCCAGGCTGAGGCGGAGAAGCAGATCGTTGCTCTCCTGCGCGAGCGCGACCTCCTCGTGTCGGCCGAGCCGTACCGCCACTCCGTCGGGCATTGCGATCGTTGCGGATCTCGGATCGAGCCGCTCATCACGCTGCAATGGTGGTGCGAGATGACCGAGCTGGCGGCGCCCGCCATCGCCGCCGTGCGCGAAGGGCGTGTGCGCTTCCGCCCCGAGCGCTACACCGACGTCTACCTCAGCTGGATGGAGTCGATCCGCCCCTGGTGCGTGTCGCGCCAGCTGTGGTGGGGTCATCGGATCCCTGTTTGGTACTGCCCGGACGGACACCTCACAGTTGCTGAATCCGAGCCGGCGGCTTGCGGCGAGTGCGATTCCGGCGAGCTGCGTCAGGACGAGGACGTCCTCGACACCTGGTTCTCGTCGGCGCTTTGGCCGTTCGCCACGCTCGGGTGGCCCGACGATACGCCGGAGCTTCGCGCGTGGTACTCGAACGACGTGTCGTCGACGGATCGGGGGATCATCTTCCTCTGGGAGGCGCGGATGATCATGGCCGGGCTCGAGCTCATGGGCGAGATCCCGTTCCACACGGTCAACATCCACTCGACGATCAACGCGCCCGACGGGCGGCGGATGTCGAAGAGCCTCGGCACGGGGATCGACCCGCTCGAGGCGATCGACCAGTACGGAGCCGACGCGACGCGCTACGGGCTCCTCAAGAACTCGTCCACGCAGGACGTGCGCTTCTCCTACGGGACGATCGAGGAGGGGCGCAAGCTCGCGAACAAGCTCTGGAACGTCTCGCGGCTCATTCTCCAGAACGCGGAGGGCGCCTCGCCGTCCGCCGACCCGCGCGCTCTCGAGGAGCGCTGGATCCTTGCTCGCATCGAGGCCACCCGCGCGGAGGTCGAAGGCCAATGGAGTCGATTCGAGCTCGCGGCCTCGGCCGACGCGCTGTACCACCTCACGTTCGACGACTTTTGCGACTGGTACGCGGAGGCGATCAAGCCGCGGCTCTACGAACCCGACGCGGATGCCGCCGCGACCGCTCTCGCGGCACTCGAACGGCTCCTTGCTCTGCTCCACCCGGTGATGCCGCATGCGACGGAAGAGATCTGGTCGCAGCTCCCCGACCGGCCGACGCGCTTGATCGTCGCGCCGTGGCCCGAGGCCGATGATCGTTTCGCGCGTGACGTGGGCGCGCTCGACCGCGTGCAGGAAGCCGCCCAGATCTTCCGCCGGAGCGGAGTGCAAGTCGAGCTCTCGTCCGACGACGAGCGCCGCATCTTCGCCGCCGTCGTGCGCCCCGACCGGGCTCGTGTGGACGACAAGCGCGATGTCGAGATCGAGCGGCTCCGGAAGGAGGTGTCGCGCGCTGAGGCGATGCTTGCCAACGAGCGGTTCGTTTCCAACGCGCCGGCGGAGGTCGTGACCGCCGAGCGCGAAAAGCTCGAGCGCTATCACCGCGAGCTGGTCGCCCTCGAGCCGTAGGCATGTCTGCGATGGAATGGCTCGACTCGCTGAGCCCCTGGCCCCGCGACGGCTTCGGGCTCGAGCGCATGAATACGTTGCTCACGGAGCTCGGTGATCCGCAGAACGCGTACCCCGCGATCCACGTCGTGGGGACGAACGGGAAGTCCACGGCAGCGGTCACTATCGAGCAGTTGCTTCTCTCCGAGGGGCTTTCGGTCGGCTCGACCATCTCGCCACACGTCGCGAGCTGGAGCGAGCGGATCCGCATCGATGGAGAGGAGGCCGACTTCGAGGCGGCGGTGGCGCTGGTGCGGCTCGAGGCCGAACGCATCCAGGCCACGCAATTCGAGATCGTCACGGCCGCGGCTCTTGCCGCATTCGCCGAGGCTGGCGTCGATGCCGCCGTTGTCGAGGCCGGGCTCGGCGGCCGTCTCGACGCGACGAACGTCCTTCGCACGCGCGTTGTGCTTCTCACGAACGTTCGGCTCGAGCACACAGATGTCCTCGGCGACACCGTCGAAGAGATCGCTCGCGAGAAGCTCGCAGTCGCTCCGTGGGGCGCAGTCGTCGTCCTTCCCGACGACACGTTCGAGTACCTCGTGCCCGGGCGTGAGATCTGCTCGGGCGGCGCGCGAGAGGCGGCCGAGGCGTTCGTCGGCCGCCCGATCGCAGCGAATCCCGAGGTCTCGCTGCCTGGACGGCTTGAGCGCCGAGAAGGCGAGATCCGAGACGGTGCGCACAATCCCGACGGTGTTCGCTACCTCGTCGAGCGGCTTCCACTGGGCGACTACACGCTGGTCGTCTCGATTCTGGCGGACAAGAACGCTGACGAGATGCTCGGCGAGCTGCGTCGAGTCGGCTCGCGCCTCGTCGCTACCAGGTCGTCCTCCGATCGCTCGCTTCCTGCCGACCACCTCGCAGCCATCGCCCGTGTTCACTTCGATCACGTCGAGGTCGTCGAGAACCCGAGCGGGGCGCTCGCGCGAGGGCACGAGCTCGGGGAACCGGTGCTCGTGACGGGCTCTCTCTACGTGCTTGGCGACATCGCGCAGGAGGAACGGCGCACGGCGTGGCGAGGGTAACGGAGCGATTGTCGGTGCTGGCGTTCGCGGCCCTTCTCGTCGCTGCGATCATCGGGATCGCGTTCGCGCTCGGCTACGGGATCGGCAAGCTTCTACTATGAACCTCGCCGTGACGCCGCTCGCACAATCGTTGGTTTCTCCCGATTGGACGCTGCTCCGAAATCTCGGAATCGGTCTCGTCGTCGTCGTCTGGCTCGCAACGGCGTACTGGACATTCAAGGACGCTCGTCGGCGCATCGAGGATCCGTGGCTCATTGCGCTGGCGACGCTGGTTGGCCTCTTCCCGCCGTTCCTCGGGCCGATCATCTACATGTTCCTCCGGCCGCCGGAGTACATCCAGGACGCGCGCGAACGTGAACTCGAGATCAAGGCAATGGAGGAGCGCCTCTCTCGGCTTGACCAGCGCTGCCCCGTGTGCCGGGCGAGAGTCGAGCCCTCGTACCTCGTCTGCCCCGTGTGCACGACGCGCCTGAAGCAGGCGTGTCCAGGGTGCGGGCAGCCGCTCGAGTCGCTCTGGCAGGTCTGTCCGTACTGCGCGACGGAGATCCCGCCGGGGCTCCCGTCCTTCGAGGACGTCTCCGCCACGCAGCGTCGCTCGTCGCGGCGGACGACCGCAAGCGACAACTAGACTCGCGGCCGCATGGCCCGCGAGACCACTCTCGTCCTGATCAAGCCCGACGGCATGGAGCGGCGTCTCGCCGGCGAGATCATCGCTCGCTTCGAGCGACGCGGGCTCGAGTTGCGCGGCGCGCGCCTACTGAAGATCCCGAAGCCGATGGCCCGCGAGCACTACGCTGAGCACAAGGGCAAGCCGTTCTTCGGCTCTCTCGTCGACTTCATCACGTCTGGGCCGGTTCTGGCGCTGGCCGTGAGCGGAGAATCGGCGATCTCCGTCGTGCGCACGATGATGGGCGCGACGAACCCGCTCGATTCAGCACCGGGGACGATTCGCGGGGACCACGCGCTCGAGCTCTCGGAGAACATCGTCCACGGCTCGGACTCGAAGGCGAGCGCGCGTCGCGAGCTCGCGCTGTTCTTCCCCGACGGTCTTGCCTGAGTCCGACCACGTCGTCGAGAACCGCGCTCTCTGGACGCAGTCGAACGTCGCGTACACGGACGAGACCGCACGGAAGTCGTGGTCGCGGGAAGAGATCACTTGGGGCATCTTCGGTATTCCCGAGAGGGAGCTCGGCGCGCTCGGAGACGTAACGGGACTCGACGTCATCGAGCTTGGATGCGGGACCGCCTACTTCTCTGCACTGCTCGCGCGGCGGGGGGCGCGGCCCGTCGGCGTGGACATCACGCCTGCTCAGCTCGACACCACTCGTCGCTGCCAGCTGGAGTTCGGGCTCGAGTTCCCGCTCATCGAGGCTAATGCTGAGACCGTTCCACTCGAGGACGCCACCTTCGACTTGGCGTTCTCGGAATACGGAGCGAGCCTCTGGTGCGATCCGTACAAGTGGATTCCAGAGGCGGCTCGCCTGCTGAGACCGGACGGACGGCTCGTCTTCATGACGAACACCCCGCTCGCCCTCCTCTGCGCGATCGAGGAGCCGGACACGACTTCCGAGACTCTTCAACGCCCGCAACAGGGAATGCACCGCATCGCGTGGTTGGATGGTGGCGTCGAGTTCCATCTCGGCCACGGGGACATGCTCCGGGTCCTTCGCCAGTCCGGCTTCGAGGTCGAGGCGCTGATCGAGCTCTTCGCGCCCGCTGACGCGGAGGACCACAATTACTACGACTATGTCACGGCCGACTGGGCGCGGAAGTGGCCCGCCGAGGAGATATGGGCAGCGCGCAAGATTGCCTGACCCTCGCTTCTTCCTCGCCGCAGCGTCGGGCGATCCTCGAGCAGCTCGAGATCCCTTTCGAGGTCGTCGAGCCGACGTACGTCGAGGACGACGCCCTCGGAATCGAGCCCGCCGATCTCGTGCGGGCGCATGCCGAGGGCAAGGCTCGCTCCGTGCACGACGAAAGGAAGCTCACGCTCGGCGTCGACACGACGGTCGTGCTCGACGGTCGAATGTACGGCAAGCCGAGCGACCGAGAGCACGCGGGTCGGATGCTGAACGAGTTATCCGGACGTACACACAGGGTGATCTCCGGCGTCTGTCTTCTGGGACTCGACGAGGACGTCGTGATTCACGAGATCACGGACGTCACGTTTCGGCTCCTTTCACACGAGATCGTTGACGCGTACCTCGAGAGCGGGGAGTGGGAAGGGCGAGCAGGCGCATACGCGATCCAGGGGCTCGGCGGCCGTCTGGTGGAGCGGATCGACGGCGACTACCTCAACGTTGTCGGCCTTCCTGGCGCTCTCTTGCTGACTCTCTTGGAGCACCACATCCCACATCTCCTGGCTTCTCGCTAGTTGTATGTCCCAGGGACGTTGTTGACGCGCTGCAGCGGCGCGAGGCCTCCAAGGGCGCGGTGGGGACGGAAGCGATTGTAGAAGTCGAGTGCTGGCGCGAGTGCAGCCAGTCGCTCTGATTCGTGTTCGTAGGAGTAGGCGTACGCCCAGCGCTCGAGCAGGGTGCGGATGAAGCGTTCGGCCTTGCCGTTGGTCTGCGGACGGTAGGCGCGGGTCTTCTTAACCACGATGGCGTGTCGCTCGCAGGCCTCGGCCCAGCGGCTCTTGAAGCAGGTCCCGTTGTCGGTCAGCACCCGCTCGACGCAGATGCCGTGGCGCTCGTAGAAGCGCACGAGCTCGTCGAGGAAGGCGAGCGCTGAGTCCGCTCTCTCGTCTGGGTGGACGGCGGCGAAGGCGAGCCGGGAGTGGTCGTCGATCGCGACGTACAGGTACTGCCAACCGGCGCCCGCAGATCGCCGCGAGCGATCGCCCGTCACCCGGTGGCCCGGTCTCATGATCCGGCTCAGCTTCTTGATGTCGACGTGCACGAGCTCGCCCGGCGCGGCACGCTCGTAGCGGACAACCTCCTCGCGTGGCGTGCGAACGACGAGCCGCGAGCGGCCATGGCGGCGAAGGACGGCATGGACAGTCGACGCAGCGAGCCCGAGTGCCCAACCGATCACATGCGGCCCCTCGCGATGCTCCGCCCGTGCGCGCAGGATCGCCTGCTCGACCGACACGGGCGTGCGCCTGGGCGAACGGTGCGGCCGGCTCGAGCGATCGCGCAGGTGCTCGCCCCGACGCCGGCGGTTGACCCACTTCGAGGCCGTCTGTCTGGAGCATCCGACGACAAGGGCGGCTGCAGTTATCGTCGCTCCAGCAGCGACAAGATCACAAACACGCTGACGCTGGCGAACGGCCAGGACCGCATTTGCATGAAGATCCACAAGAGCCCTCCTTCGGTTGCGACTCTTCGACAAGCCGCACCCTAGGAGGGCTCAGTGACGCTTCACGCTGTCAACAACGTGTCTGGGAACTACAGCTAGTCCGTGATCTCAGGCCGAGGGCCGAAGGGCGATTTTTCGCCCGTAGGCCAGCAGCGAGAAATCCCTGCAAAGACGCAAAGGGGGGCTCGCCGGGAAACCATGGGTTCCCCCGCGCTGAAGGTAGACTCGTTTCCCCTTATGGCCTGGTTCAAGTCCCTTACCGGCTTCGGCGGCCGCGACATGGCCGTCGACCTCGGCACCGCGAACACGCTCGTCTATGTGCGCGGTCGCGGCATCGTGCTCTCGGAGCCCTCGGTCGTCGCGATCGATCAGCGCACGGGTGAGGTGCACGCGGTCGGAGTCGAGGCGAAGCGGATGCTCGGACGTACGCCCGGGACGATCTCTGCGATTCGCCCGCTGAAGGACGGCGTCATCGCCGATTTTGACGTCACCGAGCAGATGCTCCGCCACTTCATCCAGAAGGTGCACCAGCACCGTTTTGCGCACCCGCGCGTCGTCGTGTGCGTGCCCTCCGGTGTGACGGGCGTCGAGAAGCGTGCCGTCGAGGAGGCGACGCTCTCGGCCGGTGCACGGCAGGCATACCTCATCGAGGAGCCGATGGCTGCGGCGATCGGCGCTGGGCTTCCCGTGGCGGAGCCGACTGGGAACATGATCGTCGACATCGGCGGCGGTACGACCGAGGTGGCAGTCATCTCGCTCGGCGGAATCGTCGTCTCCCAAAGCATGCGAGTCGGCGGCGACGAGATGGACGAGGCGATCGTCAATCACATCAAGAAGGAGTACAAGCTCCTCGTTGGGCAACAGACTGCCGAGGAGATCAAACTCGAGGTCGGCTCTGCGTATCGTTTAAAGGAGGAGCTGTCGGCCGAGGTGCGCGGGCGCGACATGCTCACCGGGTTGCCGAAGACCGTGATCATCTCGTCGGAGGAGGTCCGGCGTGCGCTCGACGAGCCTGTGACGCAGATCATCGACGCGATCAAGTCGACGCTCGACAAGACGCCGCCCGAGCTTGCGGCCGACATCATGGACAGGGGGATCGTGCTCGCCGGCGGAGGTGCGCTCCTGCAAGGTCTCGACGAGCGCGTTCGCTCCGAGACGCAGATCCCCGTGCATCTCGCGGAGAGTCCGCTGACCTGCGTCGCCGTCGGCTCCGGGCGCAGCCTCGAGGAGTTCGACGTCATCCATCGCGCGAATCGAAGTCGAGCCCGCCGCAACGGGCTGCTGCGCTAACCAGATGCTCTGAGTAACACGCCGCCGCGCCAGCGCAGCGGCCGCCCTCAGGGATCTTCGCCCAGCCGGAAGTCCGCGATTGCGGCTTAGCGTGCGACGCCGCACTGTTGCAGGTGCGCTAACGCCGTCGCGAGAGGGGGAAACCGCTTGGATGCTCGCTAGACTGGCTTGTCATGCCCCGGCATCGCAGCCCGCGATCGGCGGCGCTGGGCCTGACCGTCCGGCGCATCCCGACCACCACAAGCTCCTCACGCGGCGCAGGCTCTCTTCGCCGCCGTTCAGCGGTGGGCGTGCTCGTTCTCCTGTCGCTCGTACTGATCACGCTGTCGTTTCGTTCGGGAGAGAACGGTCCAGTGGCGAGCGTCCAGTCCGCCGGGTCGACTGTCCTGCGGCCGTTTGCCGTGGGCTTCGAGCGCGTCGCGCAGCCGTTTCGTGATGGGTATGGCTGGATCGAAAGCCTTCTCGACGCCCGCTCCGATGCCGAGCGGCTGCGGGTCGAGAACAGGGAGCTCCGGCAGCGCGCAATTCAGAGCGAGTTCGCGCGCCAGGAGAACGATTACCTCCGACGTTTGCTGACCTACGTCGACAGTGTTCGGTTTCCCGGCGACTTCGATCCGGTAGCCGCTGAGGTCATCGGTCGCCCGGCC
>Ga0224500_10001819_pt1 | contig 12166 bp, 4 predicted proteins | sample SF_Oct11_sed_USG_FD_168126 | JGI IMG/M metagenome (GOLD analysis project Ga0224500, IMG submission 168126) | Sediment microbial communities from San Francisco Bay, California, United States - SF_Oct11_sed_USGS_4_1 | ecosystem: Environmental > Aquatic > Marine > Sediment | place: USA: California... | reverse complement strand
GTTGGCGCCCCGGCGCTCGCGCACGAATATCAGCCGCGAGGTCCTTCAGCTCGACCCGTTGCCCAGATGGGAATCGGCTCAGCAACGGAACGAGTTCAGGGACCGCCGTAGCCCGTTCTGTCAGTCCGCCGGCCGACCGTTCCCCCCGTAGGATTGAACCGATTCGGTCCGGCTGGTGTAGACCAAGCACAGCGAGCAGATCCTGCATGCGGTGACGATAGGTATGGTGCTGCAAGACACGGCGGCGCGACGCCTCGGCATAAGCGCGCCGAGCACCAGCGTCCGCAAGCCAATGCCGGATCGCCTCTGGGACATCTTCGGTTCGTCGAAAGCACGCGACCTCATCCGACGTAAAGAGCTCCGGAATGAGCGATCGCTCATCCACCAATTGAAACGCGCCGCATGCGGCGAGTTCGAAGGTGCGAGGATTGACGAAGTCCGGTTGGGAATCGAGACCCGCACCGGAAGACGAATGCAGATTCAGATTGATCTTGCTGGCGTTAAATACCTTCACACAGGTCTCGGTATCGATGCGGGCGCCGTTCCGCTGGAGGACCGTGGAGAGGTTGGCGGCGCCGCCCCATTCGTTCCCCCATAACTTAAAGGTCCATTCGTTCGAGAGCCACTGAGGCAAGAGACTCCGGCGGTTCGCATACCCAGCTCCCACGAAGGAGACGTCGGCTCCATACTCCACTTCCTCAGCAGCGGTCAGTGTCAGCGGATGGTGGACAGCGGGATCGGCCGCCATCGGCAGGTACCGCACCTGTGCCGCTCCGGCCCGTTTCAACGCGTCGAGACATTCGCCTTGCTGAATCACGAACCAGTAGTCGTACCCCGCCGCCAATTGGCGCCAGTACGTCAGATGGCGATAGTTTTCCATGAACCACATCGCCGTCAGGAACTTTTTCTTGCGCAGATGTTGCAGCACGGCAAACGTCAACGGTGCTTGCGCGATAGCGAGAACCAGATCCGGCGGATCCTCAGCCAGATGTGCCATCGTGCTCAGGCTCAGCACGTCGGCAAATCGACTTTGAAGTGTCAGGCGGTGGCGCTCTTCGCGAAAGGCCCCGAGCGCCTCATAGCTGCCCTGATGCACATGGTGATCGAGCCAACTCACTCGATGCCCCAGCTCGTTCAAGGCCGACACGACATAGCGGGCAATCGGCAATGATCCGCCATAGATCGGACCAACCACGGCCACATGCAGCTGCCCCCCGGCTTGAGCCGCCATGAGTCGCCGCAGGCTTGCCTCGAGGCGCTGGTGGAACTCAGCATGGAGCCGTGCCGCCGGACCATAGGTGAGGAACCGAAGAGGAGACGTTTCGGATGCCAGTTGTCCGGCAATGTCTTCAGCCGTACCGACCATCCAGTGAACCCGGTTGATCCATGCCCCGAGCGGCCTCGCAGCCAACGCGTCCTTTAGAATGGACAGGTCAGGTATGACGACCACCAATCGCGAGTCAGATAACCGTGACAGTACCAACGCCTCAATGTGATAGAGGAGCCCGACCCCCAGCACTACACCCACTTCACCGGCCTGCCATTCCTTTGCTTGCTGGTCGGCCCACGATCTCGCCTCTTTCTTGGGATCGTACGCGCTATGGACCCATTGTCCCTGGCACATCGCCGACGGCGTACCTTCGCGTGACGGCACAATCGTCAGGACACCTCCCTGACTCTCCTGGACAGCTCCCACAAGATCAGGAACGCGCTGACGCAGAGTTTCAAGATTATTCTTCAGATACTCCATCGAACCCCCTCACCCCACCGGAGCAGAGTGTAACTCCAGCCAAATCTGTTCTCGTTGAGACGGTGCAATCCGTTCATGACCTGCTTGAACATAATACGCGCCCCATCGATCTCGGTGACTTTCCCACAATGACCAGTCTCGATTGGGGCCGGCTGGTTTATTCGACAACAGCGCGATGGTCTCGTCGATCGGCCATACTTCCGGCGTGATCAGCCTATCACCTGGCCCTGCGGCTCCTCCTTCTGCCTGCCACACCCAGTGGTCTTCCCCATATGGGCCTGTTTCATGAACCCGCGCCCTGGCAAAGTACCACCCGATCACCTTGCTCCCCACAGCTGCCGCGAGATGGAGCGGACCGGTATCGGCACCGATCACGACGTCACAACGGGTAAGGACAAGCGCCAGTTCCTTCAACGAGAGACGGCCCGTGGTGTCCCAGACTCGACCGAGCAGCGAAGACGGAAGCGCAGTCTGAATCCGGTTCGCTCGTTCCTGTTCTGGTCCGCCGCCCAACAAGACAATGCGACTCTGATGAAGATAACCCAGACAATCTGCGATCAGGCTGGTCCAGGCCGTGATTGGCACCAATCGCTCCTGTTCCCCAGCTCCCACCAACAGCCCGATCCAGGGACCTTCAGATTGTCCGATTGGTTCCAGATCGAGCGGCAGAACTCCAACGGGTGCTGGTATGGGTATCAGGTGTGTAGGTGGAACGACACCGCACATCCCACAGAAGACATCGGACAAATGAATACGATTCTCTCTTCGCTCACCGGCAACGGCTCGCACATAGTTCGCCCAGGGTGAACGTTTCTGATCGAGCGGCCCTCCGACGATGGCTCCGGTGCTCTCTCGCGCAAGAAGCGCCCCGGCTAAGACCGCACGAGGATGCTGATTCAACACAAACGCGCGATCATAGGGTTCATCCACGATCGTACGCAGCGCGGCATCGGCTTCGGCGACATGCCCGGGTTTGCACGCGTTCTCAGCAAGGCGTGCCCGTTGATGCCACGCTGCTCCATCCCATGGAACCACCGCGGTAATCCCAGGAATGATGCGCCCGACCTCCTCCAAGTGCGCCGGGCACAGGAGATCTAAGTTCCAGTCCGCGTGCGCTTCCTTGAGCGCTGTGATGGCCGGAATCGTCTGAACGACATCACCGAGTCTCGCCAATTGAATGAGCAGCGCACGCCGTGTCATCGGACTAGGATGAAGTGGCTTCCATGGCACAAGCCGCTTCCCTTTTGGCAAGGGCCTGGCCTAACTGAACCAGTCCGTCATAACTTGCGTCGACCTTGCAAAGGGCATCATATTCTCTGCGGGCGGCCTCAATCTGCTCACCGCGTAACAGCACACCGGTAAGGGCGAAGCGAGCAGCAAGATCCCCAGGGTTTCTGGTCGTGTACCGGTGCAAGTGCTCACCCAACTCCTGCCAGCGATTTTGTGCCGTCCCGGCGCGGACCAACCAATGGATCGCTTCGGCGTCATCCGGCTGCTCAGCCAGGACCTCAAGAAACCGCTCCCAAGCCCCTTGCGGGTACGCTCTTCCCATTGCAGCCATGCCCATCCCTATTAAACACTTTCTGCGCTCCGCCCCCTGACGAAGCGCTGCTCCAAATGCCGCCTCTGCTGATTCATGCTGCTCTCGCTGCATACAGAGAATACCTTGAAGCAGCCGTCCTTCGGCATGATCGGGTGACACACTCAGGAGATGTCGTACCTGCTCCTCGGCATCAGGCAAGTTGTTTTGTTCCAGAAACAGACGGATCACCTCGAGTCGCTTGACTGGCTCATCAACCAACGCCACATGTCGCGCGAGAAACTTGGCCCGATAGCTAGTCTCTTGCAGCCGCTCGGCCACCATGGCCCCCCATGACAATACGACAGGGTCGTCCGGCCACTCCTCTGCCACTCGCAGCTCATTTCGAACCGCACCCCAATCCTTCTTCAGCGCCGCAGTTTGGACAGCCGCCACATGCGCCCAGGCTGCACGATCCTTGATGTCATCCAAGCGACAGATGTCGCCACCATGTATGCCATTGCGAAAAACGCGTTTGAGCTTGTACCCATCCATGTACAAATAGCGGTCTTCGTCCGCCGCCCACCACTGGGCTCCCCATCGGTCCAAGAAGCGGTCGGCGTTTATACCTTCGTGCACTTTTCGTCCAGTGGTTTGGCTTTTAAGGTGAATCACCGCGCTCCTCGGTTGGTAGATAACCAGATAGCCGCGTTCTCTTACCTTTAAACACAGATCCGCGTCTTCAAAACCATTCACATAGCCTTCATCGAATCCCCCTACTTCTTGGAACAGCGAACGACTGATCAAAAAACAAGCGGCTGTCACAATCTGAAACTCGCGCCGTTGGTTGACCGCGGGATGCTCACCAGCGAAGGACTTGTAGATATGGTAGGGCAAGCGGTGCTCCACGTCCCGAACGACGCCGGCATGTTGAACCGTACCATCAGGATATAAAAGCTTGCTCCCGACAATACCCACGGACGCATCACTCTCTGCTTCCATCACCAGCGCGTTCAGCCAGCCTGCCTGCGGGATCGTATCGTTGTTCAGGAAGACCAGATGTTTCCCTCGCGCTAGAACCGCACCTTGATTACAGGCCTTGGCAAATCCCAAGTTCTCGTTATTGAGAATGAGCTGCACATCACCACCTAACGTGCGCAAGAGCTCTGGGGTACCGTCAGTTGAGCCATTGTCGACGATGATTACCTCGAACGACATATCCTTAGTATGAGAGGCCAGAGCTGTCAGGCATTGCCTGGTCAGTTCCACTTTGTTCCAGGTTGGAATGATGATAGAGCAGTCATAGGATGGAGTCGTCAGAGCCTGACCATCCTTTTCGAGGATCTCCCGCTGCGGGTAAAGAACATGAGGATTTCTTTGAGCCTCAGAGGCATAACGCGAAAAGATCAGTGCTCTGCTCCGTTTGAAATCTCCTTGCTGGCTGCTTGTTGTCGTGCTGCCGTCCGTCCGCCAGCTAAACTCTGCCGTAACACGCTTGATATGCCGTGGCATGTCATGACGTGAGAGACGAATTAAGAGATCCCAGTCCTCATGGGTGGCGAGTGTTTCATCGAACAGGCCGATAGTGTCCAGACAGGCCCGCTCATGCATCAGACAACAGATAGGAATGAAATTACTGACCAGAATCAGATCTCGGTCGAAATCTTCGGAATAGGGCAAATCATGCCTGTGGGTCGCATACGTTCCATCTGGCGCCTTTTCTTGATGCGCGCGGTACGCGTCGGTATAGGCAATCCTGCAGCCAGTCTTCTCCAGAACTTCAACCAGGGTTTGGAGATGATCCGGATAGAAGATGTCATCATCATCCAGATAGGCCACGTATTTTCCACGTGCAAGTTGCAGCCCCTCATTCCGAGAAAATGATCGTTCCCGACGTTGCCCGTTCCAGACATATCTGATACGGCCGCCACAATTTAGAGCCAAGATCTGGGACGCCGCCGACGCCTCTCCATCGTCAATGACCAGAATTTCAAAGGATTGATAGGATTGCGTGAGAATGCTCGCTAGTGCGCGCATAAGCGTGATTGGCCTATCACAGGTTGGAACAATGACGGACACGACGGGGTGGGCCGTTTCGATCTGTCGTGGTGTAGGATCATCGCACGGCGTGAAATACTGGCCCTCAGGTTGCGGCCGGGAGCCCCAGCATGTGGGCCAGTACCGTAGTCGGGCGTCCTCGGATTCCTTAGCGGACAACGCCTGGTTCCGCTGCTCATTGCCTTGCGAGGAGAGTAAATACAGCCCAAGAGTTTCCGGAATATGCTGAAACCGCTCTAGGCCAGCCGTGAGGCGAAGCCAGAACTCATAGTCTCCGGCTGATTCGCACTGCGCATTAAACAATCCATAGCGCGCATGCAGCGACTTGCGCCACATTGGCTGCGGCCCTACGTAGCAGACTTGAAAGAGCCGACGGGGATCAAACTCCGGCCACCGGAAATGGCCAATCACCTCGGCATTGGCAAAACTGGCGTTCTCCATCTTAGTAACCGCCGAGTCCGCATACACCAAAGAGATTTCCGGGTGTAAATCGAGCTCTCCAGCCAGACGCTCAAGAGCATCTGCTCGATGACGATCATCCACATTCGCGGTCGTAAGATATTTGCCGCGTGCCACCCGAATCGCTCGGTTCCAGGCCCCATAGATGGTTTCCTTATGGTCTGTCTTGAGATACACAATATTTTCATGCCGGGCTGCGTACTCCCGAATAACGACGTCCTCATTTCCTGGCGAAGCAGTATTGACAACGATGATCTCCACGTGTTTCGCAATCGTCTGTTGCAACAGATCATCCAAGCAGTCGCGGACGAACCGTTCTGCGTTATAGACCGATACCAGCGCAGACACTCTGTAGGGCTGGGCCGTTGGCCGTTGTGTATCTCGAACCGCCTGAGTCGTTTCTGTTTTGTCGGGTAATGAAACAGACCCTGTTGCGATGGGTGACGTCAGTGTCCAGTCTTTGCGATAGGTCGCGCGTAACCGCCGTTCCTCTGGGCCAGTAATCTCCTGTCGATTAGATAGTCCATCCGGTGAACGCCAATAGAGGCCCGTCACGACGGGAATGTGAAGCATGGTGTGCCCGGCTCCAATACGAATCCAAAAGTCTTGATCACCAAGCGCTATGTAACTTTCATCGAAATACCCCACCTCATCGTGCAACGACCGCCGCCACATCGGATGAGGGCCAATGATGCAATGAGACAAGAGATAGTCATACGAATAGTCCGACCATTTCCACATCCCGATCCGTTCATGCTGCTCGAATGTTTGATGCGGCTGGCCAGTGACATAGGTGTCGCCGTATACCAACGCCACATCTGGTCGTTCATCAAGCGTCCGTTCCAGAGTTTCGTAGGCTTTCGGGTTCAAGCGATCATTGGTGCTGAAGGGCGTGACGTACCGACCCCTTGCGCGCTTGACCGCGATATTCCACGCGGCATATACGCCGATTCTGTTCGGCGTTCTGATGTAATCGATATTGTGATAGCGTTGTTGGAATGCCTTGACGATCCGACCTTCATTTTGCGGTGATGCCGCATCCACGACGATGATCTCTATTTGCTCTGCGATGGTCTGTCCCTCCAAATCCTCCAAGCATTCCTCCATGAAGGCCTCGGATTCGTATGCTGAGACCAGGACTGACACCAACGGCATAGCGGCCGACTCCTCTTCGACGAGCTGCTGTTGTGCCAAGGCTTTTCCGGACTGAGCGTTGGTATTTTTCACCCCTGGTCGTACCAGAGAGGTGGGCGCGTGGTACGCGACACCCATCCCAGCCCCCGGATAACAATGACCTCGCGGGTTTTCCTGGAAGTACAGGAACCGGAGGCCAGTCTGCTCAGCAAAATGAGCCAACTCCTGTGTCACGTGAGCGTTATCGCTGATCACAACCGCCTGAGGGGACAGCCGGTGCCGCACGGTCTCATATTCCCCACGCTCATATTCAGCCGTATGAGCGCTGTCGGCGATGAACAGGTCGATTGACTCCGTCATCGCCTTCAGGGTCGTGATAGAATCTCCATAGAGGATCCGCCCGACCTGATCATAGGGGCTGGCAAAGAGAAACCCCGCCGTTGAATCAATATCCGTTGCGTACAACCGACCCTCGTGTCCCTCGTCACGGTTTCTTAGCAGAGCTGCCGCGAGTACGCAGGTCCCCAATCCTTTATCCACGCCGGTTTCGACAACGACCTTGGGTTTCAATGCACGGACCAGGGCATACCACCCTACACGTCGACCATATCGAGCCTCGGCATCGGACGTCAGACGTCTGCTGCTCTTGGCGGTCATCTCCCTGATGTGCGCCTTCAGCGAAGCATCCTGGTCCAGTTCATCCAAAAATCCTTGGATGATCGGAAGCGGCGTTGACGTGATAGTCGAGAGCATCCACGCTAAATGCAGGGTATTGGCTGGTGTCAAGTCATAGGTGAGATTGGTCGTCTCGTTCGAGGCTCCCAGCCAAGTCTGGAGATCTTGGAGCGGACGGGCGAGATAGGAGAGCGCCAGCTGCAATCGTTGCGGCAAGAATGCCAGCAACCTCAAATCTCTCCTCTTCAGCTGCTCGACGAGTGGGGCCAGTACAGGATCCGCTGAATAGGCATTCGCCCAATCAGTCAGCACCTGATTCAATTCGGTTGGACTGGACGCCGACCGAGTCAGAACGGTGGCAAGACCGGCACAAGCCTGCGTCAAGGTGCTCAAATTTGTCAAAGAATGTCCTAGGTCATCAATGACCTGGCCCCCCTCGAAACCGGCCTTCCGACTCTCCAGACCAGAATCAGCGCACGGGGTGGCGGTATCATTCTTTTTGCTGGGTCTCAGGACAGCCTGGGTCGAAGCATTAGATTGGGGAGAACCACTAGACAGCGGCCTCCCGAGAACCTGTTTCGAACACAGACAATCCCATTCATCATCCAACTTGATTCGTTGGTGCTGCAGCCGATCTATATCTAGACCAGTTGTGTTCGACCGTCTCACCAGTACTGTATGCTGTGTCGTCACTGCCTGTTCGGGAGACAGATGCCAGGTGCATTGTGGAAACAGGGCCATGACCTGCCGTGTCACCTGTGCCAGTGCGTGCAGGTAAGGAATAAAGAAGAGCGTCAATGCCGTCCACGGCAACGGATACGTCGGATGTTTGACGGGGAGCACAACATCAGCGTTCACGTGAGTAAAAGAATGGAAGTGGTAAAACATTGCGGTGACATCATCAACCCATGGTAACCCCCTATCGTCCGTTCGAAACCTATATTGGTCGTGGTTCCACGGGCCTACTCCGCCGCCACGGTGAGCCAATACCACAACATCCTTGAACCGCTCTGGCCAATCATTCAAATACATCTGATCGCCCATCTTTCCGTTCTCGCTCCGAGCAAAACACCACTCAAGACATCGCGCCCTCCACCACTTGAGTGCAGTAAACGAAGTCGGCGTTCGTCTGAACGAAAGAAGCCCGACGTTATACTTGCCATTGTGTATCCCCAAGTGCGCCTGAGCCGGTGAGAACCGATGCTCATGAATCAAGATAGAGTGAGACCCTAGTTCATCAAACACCGGTTGCGGAGATGAGAAAAAGAACAAATCGGCATCGAGATAGGTCAGCACTCTCACCGAAGAATTCCGTTCAAGGATGCGAAGAATCACGGTCGGAGTCATGGTCCAGTAGTATTCGACCAGACTGCGTGTGGGTTTGACGGACAGCAGTTCCTGGTCACCCCTCTCAATCTCATGCACGGGAATCGGATACACATTCGGCCAGGCGAGGGTCCGCAAGGCAAGACACGTCACCTCATCCATGCACACAACAAAAATGGCCCACTCTGACGTCTCCGTACGCCGCAGCGAGTCGATCAGTGCCAACCCCCGCGTGAGATATCTTCGGTCAAAATAGGTGCAGTAGTGGTGGATCATCGTGTCACTCCATGCGTTGAATACCGTTGGGGTTCCGGTTTGGGCGCAGGCCGTTCAGACCAGGTTGTTAAGCGCTCACAGACGCGTGACACCTGTTCGTCGGTCAAATCCGGATGACAGGGAATCGTCAGAAGACGTTCGTAGAAACGTTCTGTGAACGGCAGTTTATCCGCCCCTCGAATCCGTCCGGCATACGCCGGTTGCTGATGCACCGCCTGTGGATAGTGCCACGCCGTGGCAATTCCAGCCTGAGTGAGATATTCCGACAACTCCCTTCGCTTGTCGCTGCTGACCACGAAGAGATGCATCGCATGAAGAGTCCCTGGAATGGTGGACGGCCCGACCAGACCCGTCGATACCAACGCGTTCAGATAGCGCTCGGCAATCTCTCGGCGTTTCCGATTTCGCTGATCAAGCTGCCTCAGTTTGACCCGGAGAAGCGCCGCTTGCAGTTCATCAAGACGGGAATTGGTCCCAACCATGTCGCTGATGTACCGTTCACGCCAGCCGTACTGTCGCAACTCACGAACCTGCTCGGCAATCACTTCATCGTTGCACACTACGGCGCCGGCATCGCCTACAGCGCCTAAGTTCTTGGTTGGATAAAAACTGAATGCCGCAGCCTGCCCGAAGGTTCCCACTTTCCGCCCTGCGATTTCTGCTCCGTGGGCCTGAGCACAGTCCTCAACGATGAGCAGACTGTGTCGTTTAGCCACGGCCAGAATCTCCACCATGTCAGCCGGTTGTCCGTAGATATGCACGGGCACAATCGCGCGCACTTTCGGAGACAGCATGGATTCAATCAAAGCCGGATTCAGGCAGCGGGTAGAAGGATCGATGTCGACAAAGACGGGAACTGCCCCAACGGACTCAATCCCCACGACCGTCGCGACTGCGGTATGGGAGACTGTGATGACTTCATCACCCGGCCTGACGCCGACAGCCTTCAAGGCCAACGCCAAGGCATCGGTTCCGTTTGCAACCCCGATGCACGTGCGGGCGCCAAGGTACTCGGCCCATTCCCTTTCGAAGGCATCGACCTCATAGCCAAGAATATAGCGGCCGCTGCACAAGACACTCTCGATGGCCTGGGTCACGGCATCGTAACATTGCCGCAACTCTGCGCCTGGGTCTGCCACCGGTATCACGCTAGGCGGCCATGGCTGATGACCAGTATCGCTCACGATGTTCTGCATAATAGTCCAGGGTTCGCCGCAAACCATCGAACAGGGAGACGGAAGGCCTCCAGCTCAGTCGTGCGCTGATTTTTCTGAAATCTGCGTAGTAGTCTCCGATGTCGATCACTTTTCGCTCTGATGGGAATGGTACCAACGTATAGGTCCCCCGCCCACCACACCGAATCAACAACTCGGCCGCCTCTTTGAGGCTGAGGGGGTGTTCACCCCCGAGGTTAAACACTTCTCCGTTCGCATCTTCGGACAGGGCCGCCAGCAGTAGCGCATCGACCACATCGTCGACGTAGTTGAAATCTCTGATTTGCGCGCCGTCTCCGTACACTCTGATCGGGAGACCTTCCAGGAGATGACGAATCCAGATACCCAGAAACGTTTGTCGCGCATCGACCACACGCATGCGGGGCCCGTAGGTATTGGTCAGTCGGAGCACGACGCTCCGAATCCCGTATACACGATGATACAGCTGGTGATACAGCTCCCCGGCGAGCTTGTTGATGCCGTTCACATCGACCGGGTCGAGCGGATGGGCTTCATCGACAGGCAGATAGCGCGGCTTCCCATAGATCTGACGGGTACCGGCAAACACGATCTTCACATCACGATTATGCTGCCGACAGGATTCTAGTATGGACAGTTGTGCCTTTGCATTGATGTCCAAATCCTGATAGGGATGCTCCATCGAATCCAGATGACTCGTTTGCCCGGCTAGGTTGAACAGATAGTCGCAATTTCGCAGCAGATATTTCATGGCATGCTCGTCACGAACATCAGCGATATTGATGCGGACTCGATCGCACACCGGTTCGATGTTCCACAGGTGCCCCCCATACTCTGGGATCATGCTATCGACAATCGTCACCTCGGCCCCTTCACGAACCAGGCGGATGGCTAGATTCGATCCGATGAACCCGAGCCCTCCTGTGATCAGGACTCGTGTGTCCCGCAAGTGGTTCGAATCACTCTCCTGCAGCCCGAAAGACATACGTGACCTCGAATTCGTCCCGTTCAGGACGGCTGTCAAACTCGTGCCGTATAATCAACTCCAACCCGACGTTTCGGCAGAGCTCCAGAAGTTCTGCCTCGCTGAAGCGTAGTTCAAACGTCTCGACCCCATACGCGAATTTCTTGAAATGTCTGGTCGTTGTGCGTTGCGCAATCGGGGTGCGATGAAGGATGACAATTTCCGACGCGACGCGCGCCGCTTCGGCAATATGCATCGCATACTCACGCACATGCAGAAGAACGCAGGATGAGATAACAATCGGGATCGACCGCTCGTGGAATCGAAGGGCACTCCCATCCCCAACCTCGAATCGGGCTTGTGGATAGTACGCCCGAGCCAAGCGGATCATGGCATCGGAAAAATCGATACCCACATAGGAGAGGCGAGTCTTGAGAAGATATTCAAGAACCTCATAGTAATACCCGCTTGCACAACCAATCTCCACCAGCTCGATATTGGGCCGGACATGCGGACGTAGGGCATCGGCCAAAACCTGAAACACCAGCGGAGGATTTCCGCTGTACATGTCCTGCAACTCACGCTGTACCAGCGCCCGCTGCTGCAGTGGAATACGATCGGACCGCCAGGACTGAGCGAGTTCGGCAGTCACTTGGCTCGGGGTAATTTCCGCTCGCCCATAAGAGATATGATCCAAATCAGGATCCGGCAGACGATTATTTCCAATCTTCCGTTGTAAATGCCGATCGAGTAGTTCACCCGTGTGGCACATTCGTGTCTGATAGGTATGGTCTCGGAGGGTTCGCCTCTGC
>Ga0224500_10001818_pt1 | contig 12183 bp, 12 predicted proteins | sample SF_Oct11_sed_USG_FD_168126 | JGI IMG/M metagenome (GOLD analysis project Ga0224500, IMG submission 168126) | Sediment microbial communities from San Francisco Bay, California, United States - SF_Oct11_sed_USGS_4_1 | ecosystem: Environmental > Aquatic > Marine > Sediment | place: USA: California... | reverse complement strand
CCGCCAGTGCCAGCCCGGCGAGCACCGGGATCAGCCGTCGCAAGCGGGATCGACTTCGGTCGGACGGCTTCATCGGCACGATTATAATTGCCGCGCCCGCCCTAAACCGATTTTCCGAGGCCCCCCCTTGCACGACCACCGCCGTGAAGATCCCCGGCTCGACCTGTTGCGCCACTGGCTCGAGCACGAGTTCGGCTGGAGCGACCTGCGTCTCGAGCCGGCTTCGGCCGACGCGAGCTTTCGCCGCTATTTCCGCGTGACTCGCGGCACCGGGTCGGTCGTCGCGATGGATGCGCCGCCCGACAAGGAGGACGTCGAGCCCTATCTGCGGGTCGCCGCAATGCTCGAGGCCATCGGGGTCAACGCGCCACGGGTGCTCGAGCGCAACGAGGCGGCCGGGTTCCTGCTGCTGACGGATCTCGGCGCGACGACCTATCTCGAAGCACTCGCGGATGCCGGACGCGCGGAGGCGCTGTATGCCGACGCGATCTCGGCGCTGGTGCGCATCCAGGCGCGGGGCGGCGAGGCCGCACGCTCCCTGCCGCCCTACGACGAGCGGTTGCTGCGCTTCGAGATGAGCCTGTTCACGGACTGGTTGCTGGAGCGGCATCTCGCGCTGCCGCTCGACGAGGCCGGGCGGCGGGACGTGGCGCAGGCATTCGACACACTGGTGGCGAGCGCCCTGGAGCAGCCGCGCGTCTTCGTGCATCGCGACTACCACTCGCGCAACCTGATGGTCTGCCCGGGGAACAACCCGGGCATCCTCGATTTCCAGGACGCCGTGCTGGGACCGCTCACATACGACCTGGTGTCCCTGCTCCGCGACTGCTACGTGGCCTGGCCCGGGCCGCGCGTGCTCGACTGGGCGCGTGGATTCAGGCGGCAGGCGCTGGCGGCCGGACTTCCGGCCGGTGGCGACGAACAGCAGTTCCTGCGCTGGTTTGACCTGATGGGCGTGCAGCGCCACCTGAAGGCGAGCGGCATCTTTGCGCGCCTGTGGCATCGCGACGGCAAGCCCGGTTACCTGCCGGACGTGCCTCGCACGCTCGAGTACATCGAGCAGGCCTGTGCGCGGCACACGGACCTCGCCGCGCTCGGTGAGATCGTCAGCCAGCGCGTGCTGCCGGCGATGCGCGAAAGCCTGCAGGCGGGCATCTCGTGAGGGCGATGGTCCTCGCGGCGGGTCGCGGCGAACGCATGCGCCCCCTCACCCTGGCCCGGCCCAAGCCGCTGCTCGAGGCGGGCGGCGCGCCATTGATCGTGCACCACCTCCGCGCGCTGGCGTCGGGTGGCTACAGCGACGTCGTCATCAACCTGTCCTGGCTCGGTGACCAGATCCGCGCGGCCCTCGGCGATGGCTCGCGCCACGGGCTCCGGTTGCATTACAGCGACGAGGGACCGGAGCCGCTCGAGACGGGGGGCGGAATCTTCCGGGCCCTGCCGCTGCTCGGACCGGGACCCTTCGTCGTGCTGAACGGCGACGTCTGGACGGACCTGCCGCTGGGAATCCTGCGCGAGCGCCTCGCGGCGGGCGACCTGGCGCATCTCGTGCTGGTTCCGAACCCCGGGCACAATCCCGGCGGTGATTTCGTGCTGGAGCACGGGCGAATCGTGGAGGCTTCGGGTGAGCGGCAGACGTTCTCAGGCCTGGGCGTCTACCGCCCCGAGTTGTTCGCGGGTTGCACGGACGGTGCGTTCCGGCTCGCGCCCCTGCTGCGCGCCGCCGCCCGGGTAGGCCGGGTGAGCGGCGAACTTTACACGGGTGCCTGGATCGACATCGGCACGCCCGCGCGTCTTCACGACCTCGACCTGCGCCTGCGTGGGCCCGCTCGCTGAACCAACCCGCCGCGTACAATGGGCGAAACCGGCATGAAACCATGAGCAGCATCAAGGGCATCCCAGTCGTTCCCGCGTCCGCTCGCAGCGGCCAGAAGTACCTGACGCCGCAGGGAACCACCGCGATCAAGGACGGCGTCAAGGCGAGTGCGCAGTCGGCGCCGCTGGCGATCGGCCGCAAGCCCGGGTGGTTGAGGGCGCCGATGCCGGGTGGCCCGCGTTTCGATGCATTGCGGCAGACGGTCCGCGAGCATCGCCTCGCCACCGTCTGCGAGGAAGCGAAGTGCCCGAACATCGGCGAGTGCTGGAACGCCGGGACGGCCACGCTGATGCTGATGGGGGAAGTCTGCACCCGCGCCTGCAGGTTCTGCGCGGTGGATACCGGCAATCCAAGGGGCTGGCTCGACGAGGAAGAGCCGGCCAACGCCGCCCGGACGGTGCAGCTCATGGGGCTGCGCTACGTGGTCCTGACGTCGGTCAACCGCGACGACCTGGACGATGGCGGGGCCGCTCACTTCGCCGCCTGCATACGCGAGATCAAGCGGCTCTGCCCGGACACGGCGGTCGAGGCGCTGACGCCCGACTTCCAGGGGGCGCTGGAGGACGTCGAGGTCGTGGTGGACAGCGGGCTGGACGTGTTTGCGCAGAACGTCGAGACCGTCCGGCGCCTGACCCACCCGGTGCGAGACCCGCGGGCCTCCTACGCGCAGACGCTCGAAGTGCTCCGGCACGCCAAGTGTTACCGGCCGGAGGTCATCACCAAGACGAGCCTGATGCTGGGCCTGGGCGAGACCGACGAGGAGATCCTCGCGACCTTCGACGACCTGCGCGGGATAAGCGTCGACATCGTCACCCTCGGCCAGTACCTCCGTCCGACGGTCAACCACCTGGCCGTCGAGCGGTTCGTGGCGCCCGGTGAATTCGAGCGTTATCGCGCCGCCGCGCTCGAGCGGGGCTTTCTCGAGTGCGTCGCCGGCCCGCTGGTCCGGTCGAGCTACCGCGCCGAGCAGGCGCTCGCGCGCAACAATGCGGGCCTGGGGCGCGGTGGCGTCGCGGAACGCTGACGGTCGGGGTGCGCCGGTCCTGCGCTGGTTCGGCTGCGTCGACTACGAGCCGACATGGCGCGCCATGCAGCGCTTCGTCGAGCAACGCGGACCCGCGATGGCCGACGAGGTCTGGTTCCTGGAGCACCCGCCCGTCTTTACGCTGGGGATGAACGCACGCCCCGAGCACGTCCTCGCGCCCGGCGACATCCCGCTCGTGAATGTGGACCGCGGTGGGCAGGTCACCTATCACGGGCCGGGCCAGCTGGTGGTCTACCCGCTGCTGGATCTCGATCGTGCGGGTCTCGGCGTGCGGGCGCTCGTCGAGGGCATCGAGCGCGCGATCGTCGATACCGTCGCGGAATGGGGCATCGTCGCGGCCGGCCGCAGGGACGCGCCCGGGGTGTATGTCGGGGGGCGCAAGCTGGCGAGCGTCGGGCTGCGCATCCGCAAGGGCCGCAGCTACCACGGCCTCGCGCTCAACGTGGCCATGGACCTCGAACCCTTCCGGCGCATCAACCCCTGCGGATATCCCGGCCTCGAGATGACTCAGCTGAGCGAGCTGGGCGGACCGGTGGATACCGGTGCCGTGGCCGATGCGCTCGCGCCCCGGCTGGTGGCGTCGCTCGGATTGCCGGGCGACGCTCAGAGCGCCACGAGCACCTGGCGGCAGGAGGTGAGTTCCGTGTAGACGGCGTCGAGTTGCGCCTTGCTTTCGGCCCGCACCGTGATCGTGAGGCCGAGATAGCGGCCGCCGCTGCTTGGCCGTTCCTCGATGCCGCCCTCATCGAGCGCACCGAAGTGTCGCGCCACGATGCCGAGCGCGAGGCTGCGGAACTCGTCCGTCGCCGGTCCCATGATCTTGATGGGGAAGTCACAGGGAAATTCGAGCAGCGTGTCTTCGGCCACGGTTCACAGCGCCGGGGTCGGGGCGATCTCGTCGAGATGCGCCTGGAGGCGCTCGTACATCCGTCGCCACAGCGGGCCCGGACTGCCATCGCCGATGGGTTCGTCGTTGACCTGCGTCACGGGCAGCACGCCGCGGCCGGCCGACGCGATCCAGAGTTCGTCGCAATTCGCGATCACACGCGCCTCCAGCGGGCAGACCTCGGTCTGCAGCCAGCCGTCGGCGAGTTCGAGCACCGCGTCCCGCGACGTTCCGGGGAGGATGTGCTGATCCTTCGGTGGCGTGACGAGCGTGCCGCCGATGCAGAGGAAGACGGTGCTCGACGAGCCCTCGAGCAGCAGCCCGTCGCGCACCAGCAGTGCCTCGTGTGCACCGCGGTCCGCGGCCTCCTGTCGAAGCAGAACATTGGCCAGCAACGCGATGGACTTGATGTCGCAGCGATCCCAGCGGATGTCCGCCAGGGTCACGGCACGCAATCCCTGCTCCAGGGTCTCCGCGGCGGGGACCGGAAAGGGGCTCGCGAAGGCGAACACGGTCGGCGCCGCCGCGCTCGGGAACAGGTGGTTGCGGCCCGGTTCGCGGCCTCGCGTCACCTGGACGTACAGCAGCATCTCCATCCCGCCGGCGAGCCGTGCCAGTTGCTGCAGGATCCCGTGCCACTCGCTCGCGCTGTGCGGATTGCGGAGCCGGATGCCTGCCAGGCTGTCGTCCAGCCGCTGCAGGTGCTCGCGCAGCCGGAAGGCGCGTCCGCGATGCACGGGAATGACCTCGTACACGCCGTCGGCGAACAGGAATCCGCGATCCAGCGGCGATATGCGTGCCGCTGCCAGTGGCTGGAACTCGCCGTCCAGGTAACAGGTGGCGTAGGGTTCGGCCACGTCAGTTGAACCAGAGGCGGACGCTATCCGACAGGCGGCGGAACCAGCCCCCGGCCGGCACGTCCTCGGCGGGGAACAGGTCGTGCGTCGCGATCGTTGCGCCGTCCACGACGATATTCGCCTTGCCGATCGGCGTTCCCGCGGACAGGGGTGCAAGGAGCCGATCCGGCAGTTCGAACTCCGCCCGGACGCTGCCCGCGTGGCCGCGCTGACCAGTGACGTAGAGATCTTTCCGCAGTGCCAGGCCCACCTCGGGCTTCGCGCCCTTCCAGACGCGCGCCGTCGTGAGTGGCTGCCCGGCGGCATACAGGCGCCGGGTCTCGAAGAAGTTGAAACCGTAGTTGAGCAGGGCGGCGTTCGCGTCTTCCCGGGCGCGCATGGAATCGGTGCCGAGGACCACCGAGACGAGCCGCATGCCGTCCCGCATGGCGGAGGCAATCAGGCAGTAACCGGCCGATTCGGTGTGGCCGGTCTTGACGCCGTCCACGGTCGGGTCGCGCCAGAGCAGGCCGTTGCGGTTCTGCTGCGTGATGCCGTTCCAGGTGAACTCCTTCTGCGCGTACCAGCGGTAGTATTCCGGGAACTCGTGGATCAGGGCGCTCGCGAGGATCGCCGCGTCCCGTGCCGTGATGTAGTGCTCCGGATCGGGCATGCCCGCCGAGTTCGTGAAGTGGGAGCCGCCCATCCCGAGCGACTGCGCGTAGGTGTTCATCATCTGCACGAACGTGGGCTCGGTGCCGGCGACGTGCTCGGCGAGCGCGACCGTCGCGTCGTTGCCGGACTGCACGATCATGCCCTGGATCAGGTTCTCCACGGAGACCTGCTTGCCGACCTCGACGAACATCCGCGACCCTTCCTGCTTCCAGGCGAATTCGCTGATGGTGACCATGTCGTCGAGCTTGATCCGGCCCTCCTTCAACGCATGGAATACGCCGTAGGCCGTCATGAGCTTGGTGAGGCTGGCCGGCTCCTGGCGCGAATCCGGGTCGAGCGCTGCCAGCACGCGTCCGCTGTCGTGGTCGAGCACCACGTAGCTGCGGGCCTTGAGTTCGGGCGGTGCCGGAATCGTTGTTGCCGCAGCCGGTGCGGCCTCGGCTGCGGGGGGCGCGGCCACCTCGGGCTCCCGGGAGCAGCCGGCGAGCGTGAGCGTGAGGCAGGCGAACAAGGCGGGGATCGCTGAAGGGGCTCGTCTCATGAGAGGTTTCGACTGATGACTGGACAAGGGTTCGGGGACCGAAGGTCGTCTCACTCGCCGAGCGAGGAGACCGACTGGAACGGCTGCGGACGCGCCGCGGCGGCAATGGCCTCTGCCAGGTCGTTGACGGCGCTGGCGTACAGCTGGCTGCGGTTGTAGCGGGTAATGACGTAGAAGTTCGTGAATCCCACACGATACTCGGGCCCGGACGCGCCGCTGAGCTGGACCAGCTTCGCGGGCGACTCCGGCGGCAGGAACGTATCGAACGTCACGCCCCGCGCGCGTAGCGACTGCACGGTCTCGTTGAGCGCGAGGTCGCTGAAGTCAAGTCCGGTGAGGTCCGCGGCGCTCGCGTCGGCCGGCACCATCGCCGGTTCCCCGGCCCGCCAGCCGTGCCGCTTGAGATAGTTCGCGACGCTCGAGAGCACATCCCCCCAGCTCGCCCAGAGGTCGCGGTGGCCATCCCCGTCGCCGTCGACGGCGTAGGCCCGGAAGCTGCTCGGCATGAACTGCGGGATGCCCATCGCGCCGGCGTAGGAGCCGAGCGGGGCGAGCGGATCCAGCGACTCCTCGCGTGCCATGAGCAGGAACTGCTGCAGCTCCCCACGGAAGAACGGGCTGCGCGGCGGGTAGTCGAACGCGAGCGTGGACAGGGCGTCGATCACGCGGTGCTTGCCGGTGATCTGGCCGTAGAAGGTCTCGACGCCGACGATCGCGAGCAGCACCTGGGCGGGCACGCCAAGCGCCGCGGCGCGCTGCAGGGCATCGGCCTGGGCGCGCGAGGTCTCGACGCCGCGCGCGATGCGCCGCTCGGTCAGGAAGCGCTTGCGGTACTCCTGCCAGGTCAGCGTCTTCTCCGCCGGGCGCGACATCGCCTCGATGATCGACGACTGCGACACCACCTGCGTGAAAAGGCCCGAGAGCGCCGTGGCATCGAAGCCGTGCTGGCCCGCCATCTCCGCGACGAAGGTCGTGACCTCCTCGCGATCGGCGTCCAGGGCAGCCGCCGGGCCCGCGGCAAGCATGCATAGAACGGCGCAGACGATGGCGATCGGGTTGGCTGGCATCTTGGGCATCGGGAGGAGGCCGGTCACGTCGCGACCAGCTTGCGGCGGGAGTTAACGGACATGAGGATACCGAAGCCGGCCATGAGGGTCACCATCGAAGTGCCGCCGTAACTCACGAGCGGCAGCGGCACGCCCACGACCGGCAGCAGCCCGGCGACCATTCCGCTGTTGACGAAGACGTAGACGCCGAAGGTGAGGGTGAGCGCGCCGGCGATCAGCCTCGAGAACGTGTCCTGCGCCTGCACGGCGATGTACAGGCCGCGGGCGATGATCAGCAGGTAGAGGAAAAAGAGCACACCGAGTCCGACCAGGCCCCATTCCTCACCGATCACGGCGAAGATGAAGTCGGTCGAGCGCTCGGGCAGGAACTCGAGCTGCGCCTGGCTGCCGTTCATGTAGCCCTTGCCGAACACGCCGCCCGAGCCGATCGCGATCTGCGACTGGATGGTGTGGTAGCCCGCACCCAGCGGGTCGTTCTGCGGGTTGAGGAAAGTGAGCACGCGCTGCCGCTGGTAGTCGTGCAGGAAGTGCCAGATCACCGGGACGGCGCCGACGAGCAAGGTGCCGAGGCCGAGCATGTAGCGCAGCTGCAGGCCGGCGAGCAGGATCACCAGCCCGCCGCCCGCGGCGACCAGCAGCGAGGTGCCGAGATCCGGCTGCTCGGCGATCAGCAGTACCGGCACGAGGATCGCGGCAGCGACCGCGGCGAGCGTGCCGAGATCGGGTGGCAACGGGCGGTCATGCAGGTACCACGCGCAGGCGAGGGGCACGGCGATCTTCATGATCTCGGAGGGCTGGAAGCGGACGATGCCGAGGTCGAGCCAGCGTTGCGCGCCCATGGCGATGTCGCCGGTCAATGCAACGGCGACCAGCAGCAGGACGCCGATCGCGTACAACCAGGGCGCGCCGACGCGCAGGATGCGTGGCGGCACCTGCGCCACCACCAGCATCACGGCCAGCGCAAGGCCGACACGCGCGGCCTGGCGCAGGAAGATGCCGACGTTCTCGCCGGCCGCGCTGAAGAGCACGACGAGGCCGGCGGTGCAGACCGCGAGCACCGCCACGAGCAGCGGCCCGTCGATGTGCAGGGCCTCGAGCAGGCGGCCGGACAGGGTCAGGGTCCGCTGCGCGCGGCTCGAATAGCCGGGGCCGGCGATCTCCGCTCTCATTCCTCGTCCTCCGGCGCAGTCACGACATCCTCGATACCCGGTGGGGAAACGGCCTCATCCGGGGGCAGCAGGTAAGCGTCGAACACCTTGCGGGCGATCGGTGCGGCCGTGCCGCTCCCGCTGCGACCGTTTTCGACCACGACGGCCACCGCAAGTTTCGGATCGTCCGCGGGGGCGAACGCCACGAAGAGCGCGTGGTCGCGCATGCGTTCCTCGACCGCCTTCTCGTCGTATTTCTCGTTCTGGCCGACGCTGAACACCTGTGCCGTGCCGGTCTTGCCGGCAATCCTGTAGGGCGCGCCGAGCTGGCTCCGCCGCGCGGTGCCCCACGGGTCGTTCGTGACCCCGACCATGCCGCCGATGATCACGTCCCAGTACGCCGGGTCACTGACCTGTACCGGGGGCAGCGGCTCCGGCGCCAGCTCACGGATTTCGCCCGTGGTGGAATCCCGGATCCTGCGCACGAGCCGCGGCGCGAATCGCTGTCCGCGCATGGCGACGGTCGCGATGGCGTGTGCGAGTTGCAGCGGCGTTGCCAGCATATACCCCTGGCCGATGCCCGCGATGACGGTCTCGCCCGGGAACCAGACCTGCATGTCCTTGCGCTTGAACGCCTTGCGCTTCCAGTCCGTCGACGGCACGAGCGCCGTCCGCTCGCCGGCGATGTCGATGCCCGTCTTGCCCCCGAGTCCGAACTGCACCAGGAAGTCGTGCATTCGGTCGATGCCCATCTCGGCCGCGACGCCGTAGAAATAAACGTCGCAGGACACGGCGATGGCCTTGTGCATGTCCACGCTGCCATGGCCGGAGCGCTTCCAGTCGCGATACCGGTGGCTCGAGCCGGGCAGCTGGAACGCGCCGCGGCAGACGCGATGGTCCTCGGGCTCGACCACGCCGTACTCCAGGGCCGCGAGCGCGACGAGCGGCTTGATTGTCGAGCCCGGGGGGTAGACGCCGCGCAGTGCGCGGTCGTAGAGCGGCACGTCGATGTCGGTCGAGAGTGCCTCGTACTCGGCAAAGGTCAGGCCCCGCGCGAAGCCATTCGGGTCGAAGGTGGGCGTGCTGACGAACGCTATGACGTCGCCGTTGCGCGGGTCGATCGCCACGATGGCCGCGCGCTGCCCCTCGAGGGCGTCCTCGGCCGCCTGCTGCACGCGTGCGTCGACGGCGAGGTACAGGTCGTTGCCGGCCACCGGTTCCTGCCGCTGCAGTTGCGGCGCACTCAAGCCGACGCGCTCGACCCGCCGCCCCTGTGCGTTGACGAGCAGCTGCTGGTGGCCGGTCTGGCCGTGCAGTTCGTCCTCGAACGCGCGCTCGACGCCGAGCTTGCCGATGAAGGCCGTGCCGGCATAGTTCGCCTCGTCGATGCGTTCCTGGTCCTGCTCGCTGATCGAGCCGACGTAGCCGATCGCATGCACGCCCGTGCCGCCCTTCGGATAATGGCGTGTGAGGCGCGGCCGGACGTCGACGCCGGGAAAATCCGGCCGGTTCACGGCAAAACGTGCCAGTTCCTCTTCGGAAAGCTGCAGCCGGATGGGCACGGCGTCGAAACTGCGCCGCGAGCGTATCAGTCGCTGCGTGCGCTCCAGGTCCTCGGCCGGAAGGAGGCCGATTGCGACGAGGCGCGCGAGGGTGTCCTCGACGTCCGGCGTCTGCTCGCGGACGAGCTCGAGCTGGTACGCGGGCCGGTTCAGGGCCAGCGGCTCGCCGTTGCGGTCGAGGATCAGGCCGCGGCTCGGCGGCACGGGCTCGATGCGGATGCGGTTACCCTGGGAGAGATCGCTGAAGTATTCGTGCTTGACGACCTGCAGGTAGAAGAGCCGGCTCGCGAGCACGCCGACCAGCAGCAGGATGACGAGGCTCGCCGCGGCGACGCGGCGGCCGAACAGGCGTTGCTCGGCCCAGTGGTCTTTCAGTCGAACGGAGCGTGCCATGCCGGCGTATGCCGCCTCGATCAGCGCGAGCGACGCGTCAGCGTGTCGCCCGCCGCGACGATGAGTGGCCAGAGCAGCGCACCCGAGAGGACGGGCAGCCAGCGGTTCCAGCCCGTGTACCCATGCCCGGTGAGGCCGTCCGTCCAGAAAATCACGAAGTGATACACCGCGAGCAGGACCATCACCGCGCCGGCCTGGTGGAGGATCGGAAACATCCGCATGCGGAGCTGCGCGCGGTGCGTCAGGAAGGCCACCAGCAGGAAACCGAGCGCGTGCTGCCCCAGGGTCATGCCGCGCAGCACGTCGAGGAACAGTCCCGCGAGCCACGCATAGCCGAGGCCGGCGATGCGCGGGCTGGCGAGGATCCAGTAGATCACCGCCAGCAACGCGAGGTCGGGGCGCAGCGCGTCCAGCCAGCCCGGCAGGGGCACGACGGCCAGCACGAGGCCCGCAGCGACGCTGGCCCAGTACATCAGGCGACGGGCGAAGTTGCTCGGTCTCATTCCGTGGCCCCGGGTGCCGGCGCCGGGTCGTCCGCGGGGGGCGCCGTGCCGCTCGCGTCCGTCGACGGGGGTTCGACGGGCGGCTCGGTCACGGCAGGCTCGGTCGGCAGGTCGAACCAGACCAGCAGTACCTCGCGGTCACGGTCGAGATGGGCCGTTGGCCGCGCCTCGACGAGGGCGAACGTCGCGGCGGGCGTGCGCGCGACGCGCGTGACCACCGCGACCGGATAGCCTCTCGGGAACACCCCGCCGATGCCGGTTGAAATCAGCAGGTCGCCCTGCTTCAGGTCGGACTCCACGGTGACGAATGGCAGCGACAGCGTGGCGGAGTCGCCGGTGCCGACGGCAATGGTGCGCAGGCCACTGCGATTGGACTGGACCGGGATCGCGTGCTCGGCATCGCTGATCAGGATGACCTCGGACGTTTTGGCGTGGACCTGCGAGACCTGGCCGAAGATGCCCTCCGCATCGAGCACGGCCTGGCCCTTGAAGGCACCGTCGACCGCGCCCTTGTCGACGAGTACCCGGTGGCGGAACGGATCGAGGTCGACGTTCAGGATGGAGGCCACGAGCACGCGCTCGGCGACGCCGGCAGAGTTCGCACGCATGTCCCGCAGCCGACGGTTCTCGTCCTCCAGCGCCGCGAACCTCTGCAGCTGCAGGTTGGCGAGGCGCAGGCGCGCGGTCAGCTCGAGGTTGTCCTGGCGCAGGCGGCTGCGATCGGCGAATGAGCCGGTCACCCAGTCCCAGGCACGGAAGGGCAGGTCGACGCCGGCCTGCACCGGGTAGGCCGCGGCCGACAGCCAGGTCCTGACGCGTCCGAGTTGGTCGTAGCGCTGGTCGGCGACCATGAGCGCGATCGAGGCGATCGCAAGCGTGAGGAACGTCGCGCCGAGCGGAGGTCCGCGGCCGATGATCGGGCGGGAGTCGTGCGTCAGTTCGACCAAAGGAGCAGCAGGAACATCAATCCAGGCCGAACAGGCCCGGGCCGTGCTCGTCGATCAGCTCCAGCATCTTGCCGCCACCGCGTGCGACGCAGGTGAGCGGGTCCTCGGCGACCACGACCGGCAGGCCGGTCTCCTCCATCAGCAGCTTGTCGATGTCGCGGAGCAGCGCGCCGCCGCCCGTGAGCACGATGCCGCGCTCGGCGACGTCGGAGCCGAGTTCGGGCGGCGTCTGCTCGAGCGCTGCCTTGACGGCGCCGACGATGCCCTGCAGCGGTTCCTGCAGCGCCTCGAGGATTTCGTTCGAGTTCAGCGTGAAGCTGCGCGGCACGCCCTCGGAGAGGTTGCGTCCCTTCACCGAGATCTCGCGCACCTGCTGGCCCGGGTAGGCCGAGCCGATCTCGATCTTGATCCGCTCGGCGGTCGCCTCGCCGATCAGAATGCCGTAATTGCGGCGCACGTAGTTGATGATCGCCTCGTCGAAGCGGTCGCCGCCGATGCGGACCGAGGCCGCATACACGATGCCGTTCAGCGAGATGACCGCCACCTCGGACGTGCCGCCACCGATGTCGAGCACCATCGATCCGCGGGCCTCGTGGACCGGCATGCCGGCGCCGACGGCGGCCGCCATCGGTTCCTCGATCAGGCGCACCCACCGGGCACCGGCACCCTCGGCCGACTCCTGGATCGCGCGGCGCTCGACCTGG
>Ga0224500_10001817_pt1 | contig 12187 bp, 8 predicted proteins | sample SF_Oct11_sed_USG_FD_168126 | JGI IMG/M metagenome (GOLD analysis project Ga0224500, IMG submission 168126) | Sediment microbial communities from San Francisco Bay, California, United States - SF_Oct11_sed_USGS_4_1 | ecosystem: Environmental > Aquatic > Marine > Sediment | place: USA: California... | reverse complement strand
CCAGTTGTCACAGTTCAAGTAAAGGAAGTGAATAGTTACTTCATCTACGTCTTGGGAGAAGTCGTGAAGCCAGGCAAGTATCCGCTGAAATCGTATGCCAACGTGATGCAAGGGATTGCACTGGCCAGTGGCTTTGCGCCCTTTGCGAATAAGAACAAAATCAAGGTGTTGCGCAATGTGAGCACTGGAGCTGAGGGGCATGAAGAGAAACACCAGATCGAAATTCCGGTGCGCTATGACGATGTCCTAAAGGGCTCCGCCGTGCCGGGAAATTTTATTCTCCTGAGCGGCGATGTCATCGTGGTGCCGTAATTGAGGCGGGGATGGCTGCTTGCGCAGACAGCAAACATTATGCTTGGGATCTGGTTGGGATGGTGTTCGCCAAGTCAAGCGCAAATGGGTGGAGGGGGCGGAGGAGTAAGCGGTGGAGTGGGCGGAGGAATGCCGACCGTTCCTGGGACAGCGTTTGGCGGGGCGACCGATCCCAGTTCGATTCGGGTAGGAACGGGATTGAACGTTGTTCCATCAGTCCAAATTTCACAACAATACGACAGTAATGTATTTTTTGCACCAAAGAGCCGGCTTCAGGGACTCACCCCGGGAGATTTTGTGACGACAGTCGTGCCCCAAGTCAGATGGTTATATACCGATCATGAACACCTGGTGAAGCTGAACGCAGTGGTGGGGGCAGTCGGCAGTTATTATGTGAACAATACCGAACTCAGTTATGTAGGTGCGAATGCCGGTGCTGTTCTGGACATGAGCGATCTGGTGAGCCAATGGAGACCAGGGGCAAAGTGGACGGTGTCTGATACATTTTTTTACAGCCCTCAGCCCCCGGCGTTTCTTACTGGAGGCAAATTAGGAGAAGAGGTAAACCCATTGGTGGCAGGTTTTCAAGCATATCGTACCAATACAAACTCCAATAGTGTCAACACCCTATTGGAGCTTCCGCTCAACAGAACTGTCAATTTGAGCGGGAGCTATAGGAACAGTTTTGTCCACTATGGGGCATCACAAGTCCCGGGTGCTCCTACCCTCATTAGCCAAGACCTTCACGCCTACACCGCTGGTCTCATCACGCAGGTTTCTCTTTATGACTCCGTGAGAGTAGACTTCACTGGTAACGAATTTGACCAAGGTAGCCTGGGAGCATTTAGTGCAAGAGGTGGGACCCTAGGCTGGACTCACAGGTTTACCCCTACCATGCGCCTCAACGCGACCGGTGGTGCCCAGCTGCTGTCGGGGGAATTGAATGGCGCACCTCTCTCCTCGACGATTGCACCAGTCGGTAGTCTCGCCATCGACTGGCAGGGTAATACGACGTTTATGACTCTTTCATACCGATCCGGTATTACCCCGTCATTTCAGTTCCAGGGCGCGACTCTGCTCAATCACTCGGTGACGTTCAACATGACTCAGAAAACCCCGATCCGTGACTTGGTCGGTCTATTTGGAGCGAACTATAGCGTCGCGAACGAGTATGGGTCGAAGTCAGGAAGTGCCGTCTCCTGGACCACAGTGGGAGGAACGGCTGGTTTCCGGTATCGTGCCACCCAGAAGCTGTTTCTCACGCTGACCTATAGCTACCTTAATATTGATAACGTGTTCGGAGGGACGCGTTTTGCGTACGACAGGCATGTGGCCCAGCTGAGTCTTGCTCAGGCCTTCTACTGAGGTAGAGGAAGAATCACCCATGGGCAATTGCTCACTCAAAGGACCGCAAATGGGTAATACCAACCCTAGTGTGAACGGGTTATCGTAGATAGCAGTCAAATACCCACAGGATGTTCAAAAAGGCCGTTCAGCGCGGCCGCAGCGAGCGAAGATGCGAGGCATACTCTGGTCTGTATGTTGAGCCTCTGAGCGACGCGAGAACAAAGCTGGCGGACTTTTTCAACATCCTGTTAGTGGCGGAGAGGAAATGAGTTTGCACGAAATCGAAACGCAGGTTGAGCCCAATGTACAGGCAGAGCCGTTCTCGGTACTGATTCAGCAACATTGGGACAACATCGTCCGCCGAAAATGGGTCGTGCTCGGCTGTGCCGTGGCAGGGGTTGCGATTGCCGCAATCTTGTGTGGAGTCCTGCCCAAAAGTTATCGTTCTAACACCCTGATCTTGATTGAAAATCAGAAAATCCCTGAGGACTACGTGAAGGGTATCGGAGGGGCCAATATCGAGCAGCGCCTGACGATGATCCACCAACAGGTGATGAGTCGGACGTTCCTGAGTAAGATTATGGACGAATACAAGCTCTACGAGGACAAGGTTCGGCGGGAAGGGCTTGAACCGGCCATTGAGACATTTCGTAAAATGATCAAAGTGGAGACCGTAGGCACCCCAAGTTCATCGGGTAAGACGGTCGAAGCGATCACCCTTTCCTTTGCCGACGAAGATCCGACCACCGCCATGAACGTGACGGCGAAACTCGCGTCGTTATTCATCCAAGAAAACATCAAGTCACGCGAGCAGCTCGTGACAGGCGTCACGGTCTTTCTGGAGCAAGAACTGGGTGAGGCAAAACAGAAGCTGGAGGAGAAAGAGCGCGCCATCAGCGAATTCAAGACACGCTATGTCAGCGAGCTGCCGGAACAGAAGGAGGCAAACCTCAGGACCTTGGATCGACTCCAAACAGAGCTCAATACGACCGTGGAGGCATTCCATGGCCTCACTGCGCGGCAGAGCCTTTTTGAAAAGGCTGCGGCGCAGTATGAGCAATATGAAATGATGGAGAGTACGTCAAGTCAGCCGATGCCTCGGATGGGGAATCAGCGCGTTCAAAATCCCCTGGTCCTTCGCTTGAGCGAGCTTCAAAAGCAACTGGCGACATTGATGGCGACGTACAAGGAGACATACCCGGATGTCGTCATCCTCAAAGATGAAATCAAAGAACTAGAAGCTCAGATAGCTGAACAAGCCCAGATCAATGAGCGCATGAAGCTTTCTCAGACGGAAGAACCCCAGCCGGATCACATCGGGGGGAGAGCGAGAGTGTCCGACCCACAGCTGCAGAATCTATTGGCACAGAGGGACGAAGCCAAACTAGAGGCCATGAACCTTAAGGCAAAGGAAGCTCGAATCACTCGAGAAATGAAGGACATTGAGGGAAGAGTCCAACGGACGCCGTCGCGTGAACAACAATGGATGATCCTGCTGCGCGACTATGAAAACATGCAGAGTAACTACCAAGCCTTGCTGGACAAACGATTGAACGCCCACGTGGCGGAAAATCTTGAAAGACGTCAGCAGGGGGAACAGATTCGCGTGCTGGATCCAGCCAATCTTCCTCAGAAGCCGGAGAAGCCGAATCGATTGCTGATTATGTTCTTGGGCCTGATAGGAGGCGGCGGCCTTGGTGTCGGTCTGGCGCTAGGAATCGATCAATTGAATCCGACGTTCAAGCGGCGCGAAGAGGTGGAAGTCTTGCCCGGCATCCACGTGTTGGCGACCATCCCGCAGTTCTCTATGTTGGATTTTCAAATCAGCGCGATGCCGAAGACTGGTCCGCGGTTACCCGGAGAGAGCCACCGCGTTCCCGCGGCGAAGAAGTCAGCAAACGGCAGCGTGAAGGGGCTCACTTCGGAAAACCTCAACTTGGTTGCCAAGTGGCAACCTCGTTCAATTGCTGCCGAACAATATCGGATGGCCGCTACCAAACTGGCGCTTTCTAGCGAGAGACGCCATTCCACAGTTGTCGAAATCACCAGTGCGCTAATGGGCGAGGGGAAGACAACTACGGTGGTGAATCTGGGCTATACCATTGCCCGAGACCTCGGAAAAAAGACCCTGCTCATCGATTGTGACTTTCAACGGCCCGCCCTTCATCATTATGTCAAATTTCCCGTTCGAGCTGGGTTGATTGAATTCTTGGATGGTCAGGCGTCACTCGATGACTGCTTATCGGTGATCGACGAGTCTCCATGCTTAATCTTGGCGGCCGGCGGAATCGTAGGCGAAAGTAATGAACTCGCAAGGATTCAACAGCTGAAAGCGATCTTGCCGGAGCTTCGTGCGCAATTTGAGTATCTCATTATTAATACGCCACCCGTCTTGTCCAGCGCGACCATGGGTATCTTGGCAAGTTTGGCCGATGAGCTGGTGTGGGTGATCCGGGCAGGGCACTCGCCCAAACATCTGGTCCAAAAGGCCTTCACGATGCTGGGCCTGACAGGGCAACGGCAAGTGATTCTTAATGGGCTCGATGTGCAGAGTATGCCGAACCATTTATACGGCTATACCGTGCCCTACGGTCGGGATCTTTCGGTCGAGAGTGCGAGGCAGTAAGGAACAGGGATCGCCCTTATAGCCCACAGCAGTTTGTGCTCCTCGCAAGAGTTCCCGCTTCTTCTTCCTACATCAGCTGCGCCCGTGAGCCATGCGTTTGATTGGATGGTGTTTGACATCATTGGGAGAATTCTATGGAACAGGCAACGAAACGAGCAACCAACAAGGCGATCTTGGATGCCGCGCACAACGGGAAACTGGCCCACCATCTACTGCGTCACGCTGCGGAGTCACAGGAAAATGCGGTGCCGGTCAATGGGTATCTGTCCATCGCGCCTGATGTCAAGGTTGGGAGTAACGTCAAGTTTTCCAAGTTCGTTAACCTCTATGGCTGTGAAGTGGGGGACGACACCAAAATCGGGGCGTTCGTGGAGATTCAGAAGAATGCCAAGGTCGGTAAGCGGTGCAAAATCTCGAGCCATACATTCATCTGTGAGGGCGTGACGATCGAAGATGAAGTCTTTGTAGGACATAACGTCACGTTCGTGAACGACACGTTCCCAAGGGCCACCACCAACGGGTCTCTCCAAACCGAAGCGGATTGGAAAGTCGAAACGACGTTGGTGAAACGGGGTGCATCCATTGGGTCCGGAGTGACGATTCTTGCCAATGTCGTAATAGGGGAACAGGCGCTGATTGGAGCTGGTGCGGTCGTGACAAAGGATGTGCCGGCACATGCGATTGTTGTCGGGAATCCGGGCAGAGTGGTGCGGAAGGCCCACGAGGGTTCGTGACAGTCAACGGTTTCACGTTTCGAGTTTCATGTTTCAAGGGGAGTTTCAGACTCCACATTTTAAGTGGAACGTGCCACCTGCTACTCGCAACTCGAAACCAGACACGCGAAACATGACACCATCACAGTCGAAGCGTCCATGAATAACGTTGCGAAGAGATCAAGGGGGCAGCAATGAGTACCGAAAAGATCCCGTTTCTCGATCTAGTAACCGTCCATCGGGAGCTGGAAGGAGAATTGGTCGAAGTCCTGAAGACAGCCCTGAAGAGCGCGGGGTTTATCGGCGGGCCGATGGTCCAAGGGTTCGAGGAGGACTTTGCTCGGTTCTGCGAGTCCCGATTCTGTGTCGGTCTTGGCAGCGGCACTGACGCTCTTCGGTTTGCCCTCATCGCTTCTGGCGTCAAGCCCGGAGATATCGTCATTACCGTTCCGAACACGTTTATTGCTACGACCGAGGCGATCTCACAGGCTGGTGCCCGCCCAGACTTCGTCGATATCGATCCTAAAACCTACACCATGGATCCTAGCCAATTACGCGAGTATCTAGAACGTAAGTGCAGGCTGAATACGAAGACAGGACAAGTCATTCACAATGCAACCGGCAAACCGATCGCGGCCGTTGTTCCTGTCCATCTCTATGGCCAGATGGCTGACATGGACCCCATTCTTGAATTGGCGACCCAGTACAACCTCAAAGTGGTCGAGGATGCCTGCCAAGCACAGGGAGCGGAGTACTTCTCACAGAAAGACGGTCAGTGGCACAAGGCGGGGTCGATGGGACACGCCGCCGCATTCAGTTTTTATCCCGGCAAGAACTTGGGAGCCTGCGGTGAGGCAGGAGCAATGACGACCAACGACGAACAGGTGGCTCATACCTGCCGGTTATTGCGCGACCACGGTCAATCGAAAAAATACTTTCACGACATCGAAGGATACAACGGGCGTCTCGATGCGATTCAAGCTGGATTTCTTCGGGTAAAACTCCGCCATCTCGCGACATGGAATGAACAGCGTCGTCATGCGGCTGAACAGTACGCCAAGTTGTTCGCAGGATCAGAGGGTCTCGTGACGTTGCCGCATCAGCCGAGTTGGGCGCGGTCGGTGTATCACCTCTATGTGGTGCAGGTTGAGGATCGTCCTCGGCTTCAGCAGCAGTTGAGCGACGCGGGCATAGGGACAGGGATCCACTATCCAGTCGCATTGCATCTGACAAAGGCCTATGAAGGGCTGGGCTTCCGGATTGGGGAATTTCCGATCGCCGAGAAGTCGGCGGCGCATATCTTGTCGCTTCCGATGTTTCCTGGAATCAGATCCGAACAGCAGGAGAGAGTGGTGAAGGAAGTTCTGAAGTCTATTTCTGTCTACAGCTAGTGGGCTGTAACGATTAGATCGGTAGTGCCATCGCGACCATATGGGAGCATGATTTGGCCTTTGAGTCTGGGCATCCATAGTGCCCAATCGAACTGGCAAACTACTACCGAATTAACTGATACAGTCCATTAGTTGACGATGAGTAGCCGGTCGGAACTGAGTTTCGCGCATGCCGAAGAGAAGACAATAAGAAAGAAGGAACATATGAATATCTTGGTTGTCGGGAACATGGGCTATGTCGGACCTGTCTTAGTGCAGCACCTCCGACAGGCGTATCCTAAGGCTGTCCTTATTGGGTTTGACGCGGGGCTATTTGCCCACTGTCTGCTCGGTGCAGTGGCGCTTCCGGAAATCATTCTGGATCGGCAGATTTTTGGAGATGTCCGTAATCTCGACAAGGCTGTGCTCGAAGGGGTTGATGTGGTCGTCAATCTGGCTGCGATCTCCAATGATCCGATCGGCAACAGATTTGAAGAAGCGACACTGGCCATTAACTACACAGCAGCTGTCGAGCTTGCCGCAAAGGCCAAGCTCGCCGGCGTGCGCTCCTACGTGTTTGCTTCGAGTTGCAGCGTGTACGGATGCGCCGAGGAGGGGGCCAAGACGGAATCCTCCAGTCTGGATCCACTTACTGCGTACGCGCGTTCCAAAGTGATGGCGGAGAAAGAGTTGATCCCGATGGCGGACGAACGGTTCACGGTCACTTGCCTCAGGTTCGCGACGGCCTGTGGAATGAGCGACCGTCTCCGACTCGATTTGGTGCTTAATGACTTCGTCGCTGGCGCGCTGACTCAGAAGAAGATCGTCGTCATGAGCGACGGGACTCCATGGCGTCCGTTAATCAACGTCAAGGATATGGCTCGAGCTATGGAGTGGGCCATAGGCCGCTCATCGAAAAACGGCGGGAAAGGACTGGTCGTCAACGTGGGCAGTAATGAGTGGAATTGCCAAGTGAAAGACCTGGCTCATGCCGTGGCTGCCTCTATTCCTGACGTCGATGTGTCGATCAATGCCAATGCCCCACCAGACAAGCGCTCATATCGTGTCAATTACGATTTGTTCAAAGAACTGGCTCCTGGCTTCCAGCCCAGATTTAATCTGAAATCCACGATTCTTGATATGAGGGACGGGTTGCAAAAGGCTGGGTTTCAGAATGCGGCCTACCGCGAGTCCCAGTACATGAGACTGAATGTTATCAGGAGGTTCCGTGAACAGGGATTGCTGGACGAGACGCTAGGGCTGTCCTTTGGCGGCGAAAGAGGCGGTGCGGTGTAGGAGAAGGTCTCGCGATTATCAACCAAATAGCTCAGGCGCCCTGAGGGTGCATGCGCGATCAGGCTATAGAAAGCCGTGAGAGAGAAGAGGGGCATGAAATGATTTTCACAGAAACGAAGTTGAAAGGTGCGTACATCATTGACCTGGAACGTCGAGAAGATACGCGTGGGTTCTTTGCCCGTGCATTTTGCCAGAAAGAATTCGAGGCGCACGGGCTGACACGCATTATTGCCCAAGCCAATGTGGCGTTTAACGCGAAGAAAGGGACCCTGCGAGGAATGCACTTTCAATTTCCTCCGGCAGGGGAAAGCAAGCTCGTGCGTTGCACGAGAGGAGCGATTCTCGACATCATCGTTGACCTTCGTCCCGAGAGTCCAACCTACCTCGAACACATCGCAGTTGAACTGAGCGAAGACAATCAACGCTCGCTCTACGTGCCGGAACGGTTTGCACATGGCTATCAAGCTCTAAGAGACAGCACCGAGACAAGCTATCAGGTGGGGGAATTCTATACGCCAGGCTGCGAAGGCGGTCTGCGGCATGATGATCCAAGGTTGAAGCTTCAGTGGCCCCTACCTGTTTCGAGCATCTCGGAGAAGGACACACAGTGGAAACTGCTCGATGATATTGAACCGGAGCTGAAGGGCAAAATGAGCGCGTAGCAGCGAGCGTGGTTAAGCCACATAGTCAATCGTGAAACACCTGATGGCATCTCGGCAAGAATCGAGCACGATCCTGGTGCAAGGAGGTAGATATGATCCTAGTAGATAGTGCCCTCAAGGCTCGAGAAGCCGAAGGGAGACCGATCCGTGTCGGAATGGTCGGCGCAGGATTTATGGGTCAGGGACTGACAAACCAGATCACCCACAGCGTCCCAGGGATGCGTATGGCAGCGGTGTCAAACCGTCGCGTAAAACGGGCCTTCGACGTGTATACCTATGCAGGACTCAACGAAATCATTGAGGCTACTACTCAGCAACGCTTCGATGAGGCGATTCGCGCCGGAAAGCCGGTCGTGACCGAAGATGCATTTCTGATCGCGCGATCCGAAGAGATCGATATCGTAATTGACGTTACCGGCTCGGTCGAATTCGGGGCCCATATCGTTCTCGAATCGTTCAAACATGGTAAAGACGTCGTGCTAATGAACGCCGAAATCGACGCCACGATCGGTCCGATCCTTCAAGTGTATGCTGAAAAGTACGGTGTGATCCTGTCTGCCTGCGACGGGGATGAGCCGGGGCTTCAGATGAATCTCTATCGATGGGTAAAAGGGTTGGGGCTGATCCCGCGCGTAGTCGGAAATATCAAGGGACTCCAGGATCCCTATCGGAATCCGACCACGCAACAGGGATTCGCCGAGCGTTGGGGACAGAATCCGGCTATGGTCACGAGCTTTGCAGACGGCACGAAGATCAGTTGTGAACAAACGATTGTGGCGAATGCGACGGGATTTGTCGTGAGGTCAAGAGGAATGTCCCGTGGAGCTGAGTATAAGGACGACATCCTCAAGATCGGTCAGCGCTATGACATCGACGAACTTAAACGGCTTGGCGGGATCATTGATTACGTCGTGGGCACGCCGCTCACCAAGGCTTTTGTCCTGGCCGAACATCCCGATCCCAAACAACAACACTATCTAAATCTCTATAAGATGGGGGAGGGGCCGTTGTATTCGTTCTTTGTCCCCTATCATCTTGTTCATTTCGAGGCTCCGACCGCGATCGCCAGGGTCGCGCTGTTCCGGGATTGTCTGGCCAAGCCATTGGGCGGTCCGGTGGTTGAGGTCTGCACTGTGGCGAAGCGCGACCTTAAAGCGGGCGAAGTGCTTGATGACTATGGGATGTATATGACGTATGGCGAGGCGGTGAATACGGATGAAATGAGCAGGGGGCGATACCTACCTGAGGGGCTTGTCGAAGGTTGCATCCTCAAAAAAGATATCAAAAAAGATGATGTCATCACATATGACGATGTGAAGCTCCCTTCAGGTCGGTTGGCTGATAGGCTCCGTGCAGAGCAGTACAAACATTTCCGTGGAGAGACATGGCTTGAAGAATGTGTGCGTGTTTCCGAGCTCGATGAGGCCAGCGTAGGATCATGTCGGTAATCGTACCTCCGCCATGAGGAATATGCTTTGCCGTGCTGGACAGAAGTAGAAAACGCGGCACATGAAGGGTTAACGGTATGCCACGCATCGCAGTAATCGGAGTATCGGGACGGGTTGGAGATTGTCTACGCCGCTTCTGTCCTGCGGGGACAGAGATTGTCGGTTTAACTCACAAGCGACCTCCGATAACCGACGGACTTGCGGGAGTGATTGAAGATTTTGATATCACTGACCAGCGAAAGGTAGATGAGACAGTCAGATCGCTCGCAGACAACGGCGTCAGAACGGTAATAAATAGCGCTCGACCAGGTGAAGGTGTGGATGTAATCGAAGCCGAACGGTATGCTAAAGATCCAACATCGCTCTCCGCATTTCAAATTAATGGTCATGGACCAGGACTACTGGCAGGTGCATGCGCTGCCAGCGCGGCAAACGGGAAACCGGTGCTGCTTCTTCATCTTTCAGCTGAGACCGTGTTCGGCGACAATGTGCACCGGAAAAAGTACACGGAAGAAGCTGAGCCGCCCGTACCCGTGGAATTAATAGGTAGGCCCGGATATACAGATTCCGATGGTTTGCCAACTTGGGATGGCCTTACGCAATATGTGGGTGAACGAAAGGTCTTGGAGCGATATCCTCAAGGTTCGGTCGTCGTTCGGATGCACGGTGTTCAAGGACCACGCGGAAGCTTCTTTGCGAGAACAGCTTCTGAGGTGCAAAAAGGAGAGCCTTTTACGCGAGTAAGCGACATGTATCTGGCTCATCTTGCAGATGCAACGGTAGCAAAAGCTATTTTGACCATTGAAGAAGCCATGCATGCCCCTAAGAGAAGTGTAAGAGGGGTTTATCACGTGAGCGCGAGCACAGCCCGTACTCCCTATGAGATAGCATTGAAGTTCGCTGACGCATTTGGCCAAGCAAGGAAACTGATTACACCTATCCTTCTGGATGAGTTGATCGAATCAAGCCGCAAGGCAGGTCGGCCCTATGCACAACGTCCGCACTACACAATTCTTGACGTTGAGAAATTTGAACGCGATTTCTATCGCCTGCCCACTGCCGAGGCAGCGATTGATGAGTATGTCGATGTATATGGGCATTTATTTGAGATGTGACCGGGCTCGACAACCCACTCTGATGCTTGTGAATAGTGATCCTGTAAACACGGTTCGTAGGATGCTTAGAAAGGTGAAACAATATATGGTTTTGAGGAAACAGATCGCTCAATCTTCACTTCAGTCAGTATCACCCCGAGGTCTTGTCTTCGTGGTGGCCGTGCTCCTGGGGCTGTGGACATGGGGCTACGTCCCAGAAACATGGGCGCAGGAACGGCTTTTCGTCTCGAACTATAACGGCCAAACCATCACCGTCTATCCCCGGACGGTGAACGGCGACGTTGCGCCGAACCAGGTATTCACCGCCGGACTGAGTGGACCCCACCAGATCGCTGTCTGGCGCTCCCAGCGCGAGCTCTTCGTGGCCAACAACCTCAGCTACACGATTACCGTGTACAACTCCGACGACGGTTCTCTGAAGCGGACAATCGCTGGGAGTAACACGGGTCTTAACCGGCCGACCGGGGTCGCCATAGACGACGTCAACGAAGAGCTGTACGTGGCAAACGATTTTGGCAACTCCATTACGGTGTACGATCTGAACAGCGACGGCGACGTCCCGCCGAAGAGAACGATCATAGGGGGTAGCACGGGGCTCGGGGGACCTGTCGGCGTGGCTGTGGACCTTGTGCACAACGAGCTCTTCGTGGCGAACTACAAAGTTGCCTCGGGGGGCTCCATTACTGTCTATTCCCGGACGGCAAATGGCAACGTTGCGCCAGTGCGTACGATCCAAGGCAACGCCACCGGGTTGAACCTGCCACAGGGACTGGCGCTGACGCTCGACCTCGTCCACGATGAGATCGTTGTGGCCAGCAGCGCCTTTACGACCCCTAACGCCGGTTCCATCGTGGTCTTCCGCAGGACGGACGTCGGGGACGTGAACCCGATCCGGAAGCTCGAAGGTAGTTCCACGAAACTGTGCAATCCTATCGGCCTCGCTCTCGACCTCGCGAACGACGAGCTGGTTGTGGCCAACTCCAATTTCGGCAACGGAACCTGCGACGAATCGGTAACCACCTACGCACGCACGGCCAGCGGCAATCAGCCGCCGCTCCGTACCCTCATGGGGTCGGGCGTCGTCTCGGGCTTGTCCAACCCCACCGGGGTTGCCATTACTTCAGGGGAGGCCTGCCCCACCGGCCCAATTGGAGGCATCGACCTTGGGGACCTGCCGCAATACCTATTCGTATTCACCAATGGCAGTCAAGACGCCAACTGGCAGGGAGCAACGAAAGGGTTCCTCGGAGATGTCGTGGTTGCCGGCAAGATCGCCAAGGAGCGCACCTCCGGTGGTG
>Ga0224500_10001814_pt1 | contig 12196 bp, 11 predicted proteins | sample SF_Oct11_sed_USG_FD_168126 | JGI IMG/M metagenome (GOLD analysis project Ga0224500, IMG submission 168126) | Sediment microbial communities from San Francisco Bay, California, United States - SF_Oct11_sed_USGS_4_1 | ecosystem: Environmental > Aquatic > Marine > Sediment | place: USA: California... | reverse complement strand
TGCAGGCAGCGACCCGCATCCGGTCCGAGCCGTCGGTCACCGAGAGCACCTTGGTGCCGATCCGGGCGATCGAGCGGACGAGCTCGACCGCGTCCTCGGAGCCGGCGTCGATCAGAACCAGATCGGGGTCGAAGGCCCTGACCTGTCGGATCGCGGCCTCGACGGACCCTTCGTTGGAGATGAACGTCGTCACGGAGGCGGCGGCGAGCACCATGGCCAGGCTCTGCGCGACCAGCGCGTGGCGATCGACGATGACCACACGGCCACCGATCGGGTGGCTGGTCAGGGCACCGGGTTGGAACTCCGCCGTCGACTGCGAGCCGAAGCTGTCGGGATGTGGTGTAGCTGGCATCAGCCGGGATATCGGCCGAGTCCCACGCGGTCCTTGAACATTTCGGGTGCAATATCCCGCCGAGCGCCTCCCGGTGCTCGTCCGGGTCTGCGCGCCCAGGGGAGGCCGAGGAGCCCCGATCCGCATCGAGGCCACGTCGGATCGCGGCAGCACGGGGTCGCGCCGACCCCACTCACCACACGCACGGGCACGCGCCCACGCGCGCGTGCGTGGGGATGAGGTGCGCGCTCTGGGCCCATGGTCACGATTCGGGATGGATCGACGGACGGGGCGATTACAGATCCGGCTGGGTCCTGGATAGTGGCACCTGTCCGGTTATGGCTCGTCAGCCCAAGGAGAACCTCAAATGCACGAAGTTTCGATCCGCATCGCCGCCGCCTTCAAGACCCTTCAGACCCGAGTGCAGGTCTGGCAGGAAGGTGCCACGGCGGCAGAGTACGCCCTTCTGGTCGCCCTGATCGCGGTTGCGATCATCGGTGGCGCCACGCTCCTCGGCGGCTCCATCAAGGATGCCTTCTCGGACACCGGCAACCACATCGCGAACAAGACCAGCGAGGGCATCAACGCCGGCTGATCCCGGTACTCGACAACATCTTTCGCTCGACAGCGGCTGGCAGGTTGTACCTGCCAGCCGCTTCGGCGTTTTCGCGACGGGTGCACCGACCTCGGATGGTCACTCTCCGTCCTGCTCACTCACTTTGAGTAGGTGCATTCGTTCATGGTTGGTCCTCCTCTAGCCACGGAAAATGGTCATATGAAAGCGAAGCGCAAGCTCATCGGGCTGCTCATGTTCGCCATGCTGTTCGTGGCGGGCGGCGCGGTCCTCGTCCTGTCCGGGGGCGACGACGGTGGATCCGCAGCCGTCGAACAGCCGATCGAAGATACGCGGACCACCCAGGTGCTGACGGTCACCGCCGACATCCAAGCCGGCGTGTCGGCGAACAGCTCGACGCTGCTGTCGGCGGTCACCCTTCAGGAAGTGCCGCTCACCGCCGTGGCTTCGGACGCCATCGACTCCGTCGAGAAGCTCCAGGCGCTCGGTGACGTCAAGCTCGTCGATCCGGTCGCGATCGGCACACCGCTCACCGAGTCGATGTTCGCTGCGCTCACTTTCAACCAGGCCATCGAGTCGGTCGAGACGCCGCCCGGCCTGCTGCGGATGACGTTCAACATCGAGTCCCAGCGCGTCCTCGGTGGCAACCTGCGCCCGGGCGACCACATCGCGGTCATCGCCTCGTACACCGACCCGACGCGCCTCAGCCACATCGTGCTTTCCAACGTGCTAGTGACCCGCTTCGAGGGTGACAACGCCGGTCTGGTGGCCGAGCAGGCCAACACCGAGGCCGTCGCCGCCGCGCAGCGCGGCTCGTACGTGGTCACGGTCGCGGTCGACGCGCCGTCGGCGGAGAAGCTGACCCACGTGCTCGAGTACGGCAAGATGTGGCTCGCCGCCCAGCCGGCCGACGCCAACCTCGATGGCATCGCCGTCCAGGACGTGACCAGCGTGCTCGGGGCCGAGATCGTCAGCGAGATCGTGACCCAGACCACGGGCGCCGCAGGATGAGCGCCTTCAGCCAGAGCGAGGGCGGCTGGTCGCTGTTCGGGCGGCCCGCCGAGGGCGCCGACCCCGCCCAGGCCGCCGACCCCGCCCAGGCCGCCGCCATGCGGGCGCCCGCGCCGCCCATGCAGCAAGCCCCGGCCGCCCACGCCGGGCCCGCTGCGCCGCCGATGCGCCCGCAGGCGCCGCAGGGAAGCCCGATGCAGCCCGGATCGCCGATGGCGCCCATGTCGCCGATGGCGGCCCAGCCCGCCGGCGGCGATTGGGCCGAGGAGTCCGAAGAGGAGGAAGAGGCCAGCGGTGAGCGGATCACCGACGACCTCAAGGCCCGGGCCCAGCAGACCATGCTGGAGGCGCTCGGCAACCGCCTCTACGACCCCTCGCTGTCCGAGGACGACCTGTCCCGGTTGGTCGTCGAGCACCTCACCGGCTTCTTCCAGACCATCGAGGTCGAGCTCAGCCCGGCCGAGCAGCAGCGGTTCACCCGAGAGGTCACCGACGACCTGCTGCGCCACGGCCCGATCGAGCCCTTCCTGTCCGACCCCTCCGTCTCGGAGGTCATGGTCAACGGCACCAAGGGCATCTACGTGGAGAAGAGCGGCAAGCTCACGCTGACCACGGTCAACTTCTCCAACGACATGCAGCTGCGGCGGGTGATCGAGCGCATCGTCGGCCGCATCGGCCGCCGCATCGACGAGTCCTCGCCGATGGTGGACGCCCGCCTGCCCGACGGCTCACGCGTCAACGCGATCATCCCCCCGCTCGCGGTCGACGGGCCCAGCCTGACCATCCGGAAGTTCACCGCCGACTCCTACACCGTCGACGACCTCGTCGCCTTCCGCTCGCTGACCCGCGAGTCGGGCATGCTGCTCGAGGCCTGCGTGCGGGGCCGGCTGAACATCCTGGTCGCCGGCGGAACCGGTTCGGGTAAGACGACGCTGCTCAACGTGCTGTCGTCGTTCATCCCCGACGACGAGCGGATCGTGACCATGGAGGATGCGGTCGAGCTCAAGCTCCGTCAGCATCACGTGGTGCGCTTGGAATCCCGGCCTGCCAACATCGAGGGCAAGGGCGCCATCCAGATCCGCGACCTCATGAAGAACGCCCTGCGAATGCGGCCGGACCGGGTCGTGGTCGGGGAGTGCCGCGGTGGTGAGGCGCTCGACATGCTCCAGGCCATGAACACCGGCCACGACGGGTCGCTGTCGACGCTGCACGCGAACAGCCCCCGCGACGTGCTCTCCCGGCTCGAGACCATGGTGCTCATGGCCGGCATGGACCTGCCGGTGCGGGCCATCCGGGAGCAGGTGGCATCGGCGGTCGACCTGATCGTCCAGGTGGCACGGCTCAAGGACGGCTCGCGCCGGGTGACCCACATCACCGAGGTGGTCGGCATGGAGGGCGACATCATCACCCTGTCGGACATCTACACGATGCCCGAGCTCGGCCCCCTCGACGAGACCGGGAAGTTCACCGGCACGATCGTGCCCACCGGCCTGCGGCCCCTGTTCGCCGACAAGCTCGCCGACCACGGCGTCGAGCTGCCCGCCGACATCTTCGGGCGCGCCGACGGGCTCGGATTCCTCGAGACCCGAGGCGGCTCACGATGGTGAAACTGCTCCCCCTGGTCCTCATCGCCGCCCTGGCCGGCTTCTACTTCGCCTTCGGCGACCGGTTCAAGTCACCCAAGGTCGGCGTGGCCGACCTGCCGGACGACACCCAGCGCGCGCCGCTCAGGGTCCTGCACCAGGCGCTGGTCTCCTTCGCCGACAAACGGGTGTCCCGCGAGCGCCAGCAGGGCATCGCCAAGCGGCTCGAGATGGGCGGCTCGAAGATGAAGGCCAGCGAGTGGATCGTGATGGTCGCGATCGTCACCTTCGTCGTACTCCTGGTCGGCATCACCCTCGTGCACTGGCTCATCGGAATCGTCGCGGCCGGCATGACCGTCGCCATCGCCAACTTCCTGCTCACCCGCAAGGTCGACAAGCGCCAGAAGGTGTTCGGCCAGCAGCTCGGCGAGGCGCTCGGCCTGCTGTCGGGCGGTCTGCGGGCGGGGCTCTCCCTCCAGCAGGCGCTCAACCTGGTGGCCACCGAAGCTCCCGCGCCGTCCGGGGACGAGTACCGCCGGGTCCTGGCCGAGAACCGGCTGGGTCGGGACATGACCGACGCCCTGTACGCGATGGCCAATCGCATCGGCAGCGAGGACTTCGAATGGGTCGTCGGTGCCATCGACATCAACCGTCAGGCCGGTGGCGATCTCTCCAAGATCCTCGACCGGGTCGGCGAGACGATCCGGGCCCGTGAGCGGGTGCGGGGTCAGGTGCGGGCGCTGTCCGCCGAAGGCCGCCTCTCCGGCATGGTGATGGGCGCCCTCCCGCCCGGCGTCATGGTCATCGTGTCGGTCATGAACCCCGAGTACCTCGACGGGTTCACCAAGACAGGGCCGACCGGCTGGGCGCTGCTCGTCGTGGCTCTCTTCCTACTGCTGTGCGGCATCTTCTGGTTGAAGAAGCTCACCAAGTTCACGTACTGATCGAGGGGACCTGAAACCATGCTGGAGTTGCTCGGCCTGTTCATCCTGGTGGCGGGCGTCGGCACGCTGTGGTGGGCCATGGCGCCCGACAACTCGGAGGAGCCATCCTTCGATCCCATGTCCGACGATGTCGTCGTCGGCGAAGACGGCGTAGCGCGGCCGGCGTGGCTCGACGCCGCCTCCAACCTGGTCGGCGCGTCCAAGGGCATCGGACTCGACGCCCTCAAGGCCGGCTTCCAGTCGGCCTCCAAGACCGACAGCCCCAACGTGGCGCGGCACCGGGGTCCCGTCGACCTCGGCGCCGACCCGAGGGCCCACGAGGTCGACCCCGACGCGCCGGACCTGCACCGTGCCGTGCTCGAGATGAGCGCGATTCCCCGGCTGATCAACCCGCTGCTGGAGTCGCTCGGGTCGAAGATCCACAAGGTCACGCCCGAGGGCTTCGTCGACCGCTGGGAGCACAAGATCGCCCTCAGCGGCATGCAGGGGCGCTGGACCGTGCCCCAGATGCTCGTGCTGAAGGTGGTCGGCCTGTTCATCGCGCTGGTGATGGGTAGCTTCCTGTGGTACCAGATGGGCGACAAGCGAGGCGTGCTGATTCTCGTCCTGCTCGGTTGGCTCGGCTGGGGCTACCCGGACTCCAAGGTCTCCAAGAAGATCAAGGAACGCCAGACCGACATCGAGAACAAGCTGCCCGACGTGTTGGACCAGATGTCGGTGTGCGTGGAGGCCGGCCTCGGTTTCGACGCGGCGCTGCTGCGGGCGGCCCGGTCCGCCGGAGGCCCGCTCGCCGAGGAGTTCGGCCGCACCCTGCAGGACATCCGCTTGGGCGCCGCCCGTTCCGAGGCCCTGCGGGCGCTGCTCGAGCGGTCCGACGTCGCCGACCTGCGCATGTTCACCCGGGCGCTCATCCAGGCGGAGAAGACCGGTGTGCCGATCGCCAAGGTCCTGCGGACCCAGGCCGAGGACTCCCGGGAGAAGCGCCGCCAGCGGGCCGAGGAGAAGGCCATGAAGCTGCCGGTCAAGCTGATCTTCCCGCTGATGGGCTGCATCCTGCCCTCCCTGTTCGTCGTCATCCTCGGCCCGGCCATCCTGCGGGTGATCCAGGCCGGCGGGTTCGATGGGAAGTGAGCGCCAGGGTCCGGGAGCACCGGCCGGGGACACCGGCGCCGGTGCCCCGCCGGCCTCGGCCGCCGCGGTGGGGGAGGAGCACGGCGCGGACGGAGCGATCCGCCACGACGCCCCGCTGCCTCCCCTGAGCGTGCTGGCCGGTGGCCGCGTGCGGCTGGCCGCCTCCGTGGTGTCGGGGGCGGTCGCCGCGCTGGCGGCCGGCCTGGTGGGCCCCTTCGGCGGGATCTACGGCGCGTGGCCCGCCTTGGTGGCCATGGGAGGGGTTGCCGGAGCGGCGTTCTGGATCGACCTGAAGCACCGCGTCATCCCCAACCGGCTGGTGCTGATCGGGCTGGCCGCGATGCCGCCGCTGCTGGCGCTCGCCGATCTCACCACCGACGGCGCCTCGGCGATCCGGGGCGTGCTCGGCGGGGCGGTGGCCTTCCTGATCTACCTGGTGCTGGCGCTCATCGCGCCGGCGGGCATGGGGATGGGCGACGTGAAGCTGGCGCCCACGCTGGGCTCGATGCTCGCCTTCATCGCCTGGGGCACGCTGCAGGTCGGCCTGCTGGCCGGCTTCGTGGTCCAGGGTGTGCTGTCGGTGCTGCTGCTGGCGGCGGGCCGCGCCGGGCTCAAGGCGAAGATCGCCCACGGTCCCGCCATGGTGCTGGGCGCGCTCGTCGCGATCGCGCTGGCCTGAGAAGGCTCAGTTCCCGCCCGAGCTGGAGATCTTCGCCTTCAGCGCCTCGAGCTTGGCGCGGAAGTGCGGCTGCTCGGCCGACCAGGCCTGCGGGCCGAGCTCGACCTGCACCGCGGCGTCGGAGTCGGTGATCGTCGCCATCGTGCGGATGGAGGCGGTCTGCTTCTCGACGAGCTCGCGGGGGGCGACGGTCGCCCGTGCGGCCATGGCCTGCGCCGTCGCGGCCAACTCGTCGTCGGGCACGCATCGCCACACGAGGCCGACCCGCTCGGCCTCGGCTCCGTCGAGGGTCTGGCCGAACACGACCGCGGCGAAGGCGGCCTGCGGCCCGGCGATGTTGCGGAACATCCAGCTGTGGCCACCCCCCGAGTGGATCCCGAGGTCGAGGAAGCGGGTGTCGAAGCGGGCCGAGCGGCCGGCGAGGCGCACGTCGCAGGCCAACGCCAGGTTCATGCCGGCGCCGACCGCGGCGCCGTTGACGGCGGCGATCGTCGGCAGCGGGCTCCGGGCGACGCGCAGGAACCCCTCGTAGATGGCGAGCAGGCCGGCCTCGGTGCCCTTGGAGCCCAGATGGGACAGGTCGGCCCCGGCGCAGAAGGCGGGAGGGGCGCCGGTGACCACGAGCGCGCACACGGAGCGGTCGGCCTCGACCGAGTCCATGGCCGCCGTGACCTCGTCGCAGAGGTCGAGGTCGAACGCGTTGCGGCGCTTGGGGTCGTTGAGGGTGAGGGTGGCGACACCCTCGGAGATGTCGACGAGGACGCGGCTCATGGCGGCCGACACTACGCGGTGGCTCCGGCGGCGTGCCATGACGGGATGGCCGGTGCCCGGTGGTGAGTGACGGCGCCGGTACGCTTTGGTCCCGGTGAGAGCTCCTGCGGTCACGGTCACCTTGGATGCGGTCATCCTGGCGGTGACCGAGGAGACGCCGCGGGTGCTCACCGTTGCGGGCAACGACGCGCCCCGGCTACCTGCCGGGCCGTTGCTGGGTTCGGATCGGACCTTGGAGCTGGCGCTGCGGCGCTTCGTGCGGGAACAGACCGGCCTGCGGGTCGGCCACGCCGAACAGCTCTACACCTTCGGCGACCTCGACCGCAGTGAGCGCGAGCTCGAGCGTCGCCTGGCGATCGCGTATCTGGCGCTGGTGCGCGAGTCGACGCCGACCGAGAATGCCCGCTGGCTGGATTGGTACGACCTGTACCCGTGGGAGGACCACCGGTTGGGCCGGCCCGCCGTCATCGACGAGGTCGTCGAACCCGCGCTGCGGGTCTGGGTCTCGGCCGCAGCCGGGCCGGTCGAGCGGGCGGTGCGCGAGGAGCGGGCCCAGGTGACCTTCGGGCTCGACGGGGCGAGCTGGGACGGCGTTCGCGTGCTCGAGCGCTACGAGCTGCTCTACGAGGTCCGGCTGGTGGGGGAGAGCTCGGCCGGCGGCGAGGGGTTGGGGATCGCCATGGCGGGCGACCACCGGCGCATCGTCGCGACGGCCGTCGGGCGGCTGCGCGGCAAGCTGACCTACCGGCCGGTTGTGTTCGAGCTGCTGGCCGAGCGTTTCACGCTGCTCCAGCTCCAACGCCTGGTCGAGTCGCTCGCCGGTGTGAGGCTGCACAAGCAGAACTTCCGCCGTCTCGTCGAGGGCGCAGGGCTGGTCGAGGGCACGGGCGAGCTGGCTCCGACCGGCGGCCGACCCGCCGAGCTGTTCCGCTTCCGGCGGGAGGTCGTGCGCGAGCGTCCCCGGCCGGGTGTCGGCACGCCCTGGGCGCGCGTCGCCCCCTGAGGCGGCGTTCTTCACCGGCTGCACCTCGATCGCGGCGCCGCTCGGGTTGGCAGCCGCCCGCGTTCGCGGGCGTAGGTCGTCGTCGCACGGTCGTCGTCGCATCCAATGGCCCTCGCTGAACGCGCCCTCGGATTCGGGGTGCGGACCCTTTACAGGCCCCCTCGCCCCGTGTATATACTCACGACGAGCATTAGTAATACTCATGACGAGCATTACCGCAGTGCCCCACCGGCCCCGCATCGGGCGCCTGCCCGGCAGCGGAGAGGAGATCTGGACATGACGGAGACCGCGGTTGCCATCAAGGCCCCATTGCACATCAGGGCCGACGCCGCCAGCCCGCTGGCCCGCAGCCGGGAGGCGTTCACGGAGTTCGACTGGGCAGTCGCCGACGCCGACATCGAGGCCATCAACGCCCTCAAGCGCGAGCGGAACGCCATCGTGCTCGCCCACAACTACATGACGCCCGACATCTACCACGGCGTCGCCGACCTCACCGGCGACTCGCTCGGCCTCGCGCGCGCCGCCGCGGTGACCGATGCCGACGTCATCGTGTTCGCCGGCGTGCACTTCATGGCGGAGACCGCCAAGATCACCTGCCCCGAACGCACGGTCCTCATTCCCGATCCCGCCGCGGGCTGCTCGCTCGCCGAGTCGATCACCGGCGCCGACGTCCGGGCGCTGCGCGAGCGGCATCCGGGCGTGCCCATCGTCGCCTACGTCAACACGTCGGCCGAGGTCAAGGCCGAGGTCGACATCTGCTGCACATCGGGCAACGCGGTCGAGGTGGTCCGCTCGCTCGGCACCGACCGGGTGGTGTTCCTGCCCGATCGCTACCTGGGCATGTGGGTCGCCCAGCAGGTACCCGAGATCGAGGTCGTGCTCTGGGACGGCGCGTGCATGGTGCACGAGCGTTTCAGCGGTGCCGACCTGCGCGGCTACCGGGCCGCCACGCCGGGCGTGCAGATCATCGCCCACCCCGAGTGCCCGCCGGACGTAGCCGCCGAGGCCGACTACGTCGGCTCGACCGCCGGGATGATCGACTTCGTCAAGCAGCGCCGCCCCGAGCGCGTCGTGATGGTCACCGAGTGCTCGATGGCCGACAACGTGGCGCTCGAGACGCCGGGCGTCGAGTTCATCCGGCCCTGCAGCCTCTGCCCGCACATGAAGCGGATCACGCTGGCCAAGATCCGCCGCTGCCTCGAGACGATGTCTCCCGAGGTGACCGTGCCCGCCCACATCGCGGAGCGCGCCCGCCGCTCGGTCGACGCCATGCTCGCCGTCGGGGCCCGGCGGTGAGCGCCGACGCTGCGCACCACCCGGCGGCGGCCCCGCTGCCGGCGGGCCCGTGGCACCAGGCTGCGCCGGCCGCCGGCTCGCTGGCGGAGCGCGCCATGCTGGCCGGCCGCGTCGTCGATGTCGTGCGGGTGCCACTGGTGGTCGTCGGGGCCGGGGTCGCAGGGCTGTCGGTCGCCCTCGAGGCCGGCCGGGGCCTGGTGATCTGCGACGCTCCACTCGGCGAGGGCGGCTCGAGCCCGTGGGCCCAGGGAGGCCTCGCGGCCGCCGTGGGCGAGTCCGATCGGGGCGCGTCCCACGCGGCCGACACCATCGCCGCCGGCGCCGGGCTGGTCGCGCCCGAAGTCGCCCAGCTGGTCACGTCCGAGGCGCCCGACGTCGTCGCTTGGCTCGAAGGACTGGGCGTCCGCTGGGACCGCACCGCCGATGGCCGCCTCGACCTGCACCGCGAGGCCGCCCACGGCGCGGCACGGATCGTCCACCACCGCGACGCGACCGGCGCCGAACTGGTGCGGGCCCTCGGACAGCAGGTGCGGTCCCGTTCCGCCGTCACCGTGTGCGACCGCACGGTGGCCGTCGACCTGATCCGGGGCCCGGCGGGCGCGGGCGGGCGCGCGCCGGTCCTCGGCGTGTTGGCCCGCGACCTGCGGCGCGACCGGCTCGTCGCCTACCTGGCGGGCGCCGTCGTGCTCGCCAGCGGCGGCTACGGCCACCTGTGGGAGGCCACGACGACGCCCGCCCAGGTCGTCGGCGACGGGATCGCCCTGGCCGCTCGTGCGGGCGCGGCGTTGGCCGACCTCGAGTTCGTGCAGTTCCATCCGACCGCGCTCGACGTGGCGGCCGATCCCCGGCCGTTGCTCACCGAGGCGCTCCGGGGGGCTGGCGCCCACCTCGTCGACGAGTCCGGGACCCGGTTCTGCCTGGTCGCCGACCCGGCCGGCGAGCTGGCGCCGCGCGACGTCGTCGCCCGGGCAATCTACCGCCACCAGGCGTCGGGCCACCGCACCTACCTCGACGCCACCGGCGTCTGCCAGGGCAGCTTCGCCGAGCACTTCCCGACCGTGGCGATGCTCTGCGCGGCCCACGGGCTCGATCCCGCCCGCGACCGGCTGCCGGTCACCCCCGCCTCGCACTACTGCATGGGCGGGGTGGCGGTCGACCGCGACGGCGCCACGTCGCTGCCCGGGCTGTGGGCCGTCGGCGAGGTGGCCGCGACCGGACTGCACGGCGCCAACCGCCTCGCCAGCAACTCGCTGCTGGAGGGCATCGTGCTCGGTCGTCGCCTCGGGGCCGCCCTGCGGGCGCTCGCCGAGGACGACCCGCCGTGCGGCGATCGCCCCGAGTCCCTGTTCGTCGACCGCGACGCCGCCTGGCTCGACGAGTCCGGCGGTGCCGACATCGTCGCGGCCACGCGGCGGATTCTGTGGGAAGGTGCCGGGGTGGAACGCAGCGCAGCGGGTCTCGAAGCGGCGGGCCGCGAGCTCGCCACCCTGGCCTCGGCGAGCGTGGGCGGTCCCCGGTCGCGCCGGGCGGCCAACGCCCTGCTCGTGGCGTCCTCGGTGATCGCGTCGGCCCTGGCCCGCGACGAGAGCCGGGGTGCGCACACCCGCTCCGACCATCCCGGCTGCGACCCCGCTCGCGGTCGGCGCCGGCTGGTACGGCCGGTGCCCACCCCCACCGTCGAGCTGGTCTGCGCCAGCGAGGTGGTGGCGGCATGAGCGCGACCCCCTCCCGTCATCGACTGCATCCGCTGCTGTTCGAGGACGTCGTGCGGGCGGCCCTGCGCGAAGACCTCGGACGGGCCGGAGACCTGACCACCGAGGCGACGATCCCGCCCGACCTCGAGGCCGAGGCCCACGTCGTCGCCCGCGAGGCCGGAGTGGCCGCCGGCCTCGACGTGGCCGCCTACGCGTTCTCGTTCTACGACCCGCGCTGCGCGGTGGAGCTGGCCGTGCCCGACGGCGCGCGGGTGGGCGCGGGCGACCGGCTGGCGACCGTGCGCGGTCCAGCGGCATCGATCCTCACGGCCGAACGGTGCGCGCTGAACCTGCTCGGGCGGATGTGCGGCATCGCCAGCCTGACCCGCCAGGTGGTCGATTCGCTGGACGGGACGAACGCCCACGTCGTCTGCACCCGCAAGACGACGCCGGGGTTGCGGGCGCTCGAGAAGTACTCGGTACGGATCGGTGGCGGCGCCAACCACCGGTTCGGCCTCGACGACGCCGTGCTGATCAAGGACAACCACATCGGCCTCTGTGGTGGGGTGCGCGCCGCGCTCGACGCCGTGCGGGGGCGCGTCGGCCACCTGGTCAAGATCGAGATCGAGGTGGACACCCCCGCCCAGCTGGCCGAGGTGCTCGCGCACGGCGGCGCCGACGTCGTGCTGCTCGACAACTTCGGCCTCGACCAGCTGGCGGCCGCGGTGTCCAGCGTCGCCGGCCGCATGGTGACCGAGGCGTCGGGCGGGATCACCCCGGAGCGGGCCCGCGCCGTTGCCGAGACCGGCGTCGACCTGCTGTCGTTGGGATGGCTGACCCACAGTCCCCGCTCGCTGGACGTGGGCCTCGACCTGTGAGCTCGGTTCCGGCTCAGGCCTCGTCGAGGTCGGTGAGGTCGGCGAGGAACTCGTCTCCGAGCAGCTGGGCGCGCCCTTCGTCACAGGTGTCGCGCAACGGGCAGTAGCGGCATTGCGACCCGGGGCGCTTGCGCGGCGCGAGCAGGCCCTGGCGCAGGCCGACCAGCTTCTCGACCCCGTCGATCACGCGGGCGGCCGCGCTGTAGAGCAACGGGACCGTGACGTCCTCGACCGCCAGGACGCCCTGGTCGAGGTAGAGCGAGCCGACACGGAAGGGCGGTACGCCCAGGCGCAGCGTCTC
>Ga0224500_10001813_pt1 | contig 12197 bp, 11 predicted proteins | sample SF_Oct11_sed_USG_FD_168126 | JGI IMG/M metagenome (GOLD analysis project Ga0224500, IMG submission 168126) | Sediment microbial communities from San Francisco Bay, California, United States - SF_Oct11_sed_USGS_4_1 | ecosystem: Environmental > Aquatic > Marine > Sediment | place: USA: California... | reverse complement strand
ACCATCATGCTCTCGGTGGATCGCGACCGGGTCGTCCCGGGCGGGACGGTCACGCTGACGATCCGGGCGGTCAGCTCGTCGCCCGATGCGATCCGGGTGGATCTCCCCCCTCTCGGCGGGTTCGAGCTCGAGGGTCGCTCCGAGCGGACTGAGGTGACCCCCGGAGGGCCCGGGGTTGGGAGCCGGTCGACCGTGGTGGAATTGCGGCTCCGCGCCGTGACGCCGGGGGAGTGGCGCATCGGGCCCCTCTCGGCGCGGCAGGGGATCGCCTTCGCGGTGGCCGACCCGGTAACCGTCACGATTCTCGGGGCGGCTCCCGCCGCCATCGCCGCGGGGACGACACCACGAGTGGCGCGGATGGTGGAACGCGCGCCTCCTCCCCCGGCGCTCGGCGAGGCGGGAGTGTCGGTCGCACTGTCGGACAGTACCGTCACGACCGGCGAGCAGGTGGATGTCGTCACCATCGCCTGGTTCGAGCGGGGGCTGCGGCAACGGTTGCGCCGCGCGGCCTCACTCGAACCGCCGCAGCTGGAAGGGCTGTGGTCCTACGCCCAGCCGGCGTCGGCGGGGATTGCCGCCAGCCGGGTGGTCAACGGCCGCACCTACGACCTGTTCATCCGGCACCAGGTGGCGTTCCCGCTGAGCGAAGGAACCCTGGCCATCCCGCCCGCGCGGCTCAGTTACAGCGTGCCGTTGAGCTTCCAGTTCTTCAGCCAGGAAGAGCGCTTCGAACAGGCCAGTCAGCCCAGCGAACTCCGCGTGGCCGCGCTCCCCGCCGATGGGCGCGAGCCGGCGTTCGTCGGCGCGGTGGGCCAGCGAATGGCCGTTTCCGCCGAGCTCAGGCCGGCGGTCACCCGCCAGCGGGACGCGGTCTCCTTCGTCGTGACGGTTCGGGGAGCGGGCAACGTCGCACTCTGGCCACCGCCACTGGTGGCATGGCCCCGGGGCCTGCGGGTGTACGCTGAGGGCTCGACCGAGGCGGCGAAGCTGGGGGAAGGATGGATGGCGGGGGTCAAGATGTTCCGGTACCTCCTTATCCCTGATTCATCGGGGACGATGGTCATTCCCGCCCTCCGTTACCCCTTCTTCGATCCCGCGGCTGGGCGATACCAGGTGGCTGGTTCGCTTGCCGCCAGCCTGGTGGTTTCCCCCGCCACCGACCGTGCGATTGCCAGGGCCGAGCCTCCGCCGATACGGCTCAGCGACCGGGAGGCCCCGGCCGACCGGCTGCGCGGCTCCCTGCCACCGGTCGTGTGGTGGTCCCTGCTGCTGCTCGGCCCACTCGCCGCGCTTGCGCGACGCCCCCGCGAGGCGCCCAGGCCCCGGGTGACCCGAACGCCGGCCCCGCCATCTGACGCCTTGCAGGCGGCCGAGGACGACCTCCATCGCCGCGTCACCGGAATCCTGGGCTCGGTGGGCGGTCCGCGGGCCACAGCCTCAGCCCTCCAGGATGCCGGTGTTCCTCGCGACACCGCGGAGCGAATCGGCAGCCTCCTGGATCGTTACCGGGCGGCGCGGTTCAGCGCCACACCAGGGGATGGCGCCGAGCTGCTTCGCGATACCGAACTGGTCGTCAAGCGACTCCAGGGCACCACGCCCCGCCGCGGGCGTTCGCTCCGCCAGCGACTCACCCTGACGGTGTTGCTCTCGGGCGGCGCGTCCGCTGCGACCGGCCAGGTGGCTCCCGTCCAGCTGTACGAGGCCGGGGCATATCGGCTCGCGGTCGCGGGGTTCGAGCAGGCCGCCGCCGCCGGCCCCGGCATGCCGGACCGCTGGTTCAACCTCGGCGCGGCGCGGTATCGCGCCGGCGAAGACGCGGGGGCCCTGGTGGCCTGGACCGTGGCGGCCCGGCTCCTGCCGCGGGACCGATCGGTCCGACGGGCGCTGGGGCTGGTGCCACCGGCCGGGAATGTCGCCGCCGTCGCGCTCTGGGCCTCGCCCATGACTCCCAACGAGCTCTGGCTGGTGGGCGTCGTGACCTGGATCGTGGGGTGGGGCGCCGTCGCACTGGAGCGCCGGATCCGGGGGCGCTGGCTGGTGCTCATCGCCGGCTCCCTGCTGCTGTTCACGGCGAGCGCAGGGCTCAGACGCTGGTACGACAGGCCGCTTGCCGTGGCCGAAGCCGGCCAAGCTCTTCGCCTCGCGCCCCACGAGCGGGCACCTGGAGTGGGTGAGCTGGGGATCATGGAGGTGGTAGAGCCGCTGGAGGAGCGGCGCGGCTGGGTCCTGCTCGAGTCGGCCGGAGGGCAGGAGGGATGGGTTCCCGCGGCGGACCTGGTGGCGATTCCCCGGGCGGCGGCGCAGTAACACAATTCACGGCGGCTATCTTCTCTTCATCCATGCCACGACGCATCCAGATCCTGCCCGACACGGTCGCCGACCAGATCGCCGCCGGCGAGGTGGTCGAACGCCCCGCGTCGGCCGTCAAGGAACTGGTGGAGAACGCCATCGATGCGGGCGCCACCCGGATCCGGATCGAACTGGAACAGGGCGGCAAGACCCGGATCGAAGTGAGCGATGACGGCTGTGGCATGGGGCGCGAGGATGCCGTGCTCGCGCTGGACCGTCATGCGACCAGCAAGATCCGCTCGGCTGCCGACCTGATCGGAGTGCGGTCTTTCGGCTTTCGGGGAGAGGCGCTGCCTGCCATCGCGTCCGTTTCCCGCCTGCGGCTCGCTACCTGCGACGGGGAAGGAGTCGGCACCGAGGTCGAGGTGAACGGCGGCCGGATCGAACGGGTGGCGGACGTCGCCCGGCAGCGCGGCACGAGCGTCTCCGTGCAGAGCCTGTTCTTCAACACCCCGGCGCGACGGAAGTTCCTGCGTTCGGCCTCCAGCGAGTCCCGCGCATCGTGGGAGGCGGTCGCCACCATCGCGCTGGCGCATCCCGCGGTCGGGATCGAGCTGTATCTCGACGGCCGCAGCCGCCTCGTCGTGCCGCCCGGCCAGGCGCTCGATGAGCGGCTGGACGCGGTGTGGGGCAGTTCGCTGGCCCGCGGCCTGGTCCCCGTGGCCTACGCTGCCGGGGCGTTCGAGATCACCGGGTTCATCCAGCGTCCCGCCGACGCCCAGCCGACCGGGCGCCGTACCCAGCTGTTCATCAACGGCCGGCCCTTCCGAGACAACTTCCTGGTGCGCGCCGCCGAAGCGGGATACCGCTCGGCGATTCACCCCGGCGACCGGCCGTCGCTGCTCCTGTCCATCCGCGCCCCGGCCGAGGACGTGGACGTCAACGTGCATCCTGCCAAGCTCGAGGTGCGCTTCCGCGACCGGATCGGCGTCGAGCGGATGGTGGAAGAGGCGGTGCGGGATGCGCTGGGCAAACTGGAGGCCGCCGCGCAGGTCGGCGCCACGTCGGTCGAGGCCGAGGGCGGACGGAGCTGGGCGCCTCCGGCAGACGCCCAGGCGGGCGACGACCCCGGGTTCGCGCTCTTCGCGCCGGACGCGACCCAATCCGGGGCGACCGAATCCGCGATCCGGCCGGAGGCCACCTGGGAGCCGGTGTTCCAGCTGTTCAACACCTACCTCGTCTACCAGGGCCCCGAGGGGGTGGTGTTCGTGGACCAGCACTCGGCCCATGAGCGGGTGATCTACGAGTCGGTCATGCGCCGGCTCGAGACCGGCGGGCTCCCGGCCCAGCGGCTGCTCCTGCCACTCACGCTCGACCTGAACGATGAGGAACTCGATGCCGTCGAGGCGTACGCCGGGTCGCTGGAGCGCGTCGGCTTCGAGGTCTCTTCGTTCGGCGGGCGGACGGTCGCGCTTCATGCGGTGCCGTCGCCGCATCCCCGATTCGACGCGGCTCGCTGCTTCCGCGAGATGATCGCCGACCTGGCGCGGGGCCGCTTCGGCGGGTGGGCCAACCGGCTGGAACGATTCGCCGCCACCTACGCCTGCCGGGCCGCTGTGAAGGGGGGCGAGAGCCTCGACGAGCGCGAGCGCGCCGCCCTGCTGGCGCGGCTGTTCGCCTGCTCGCTGCCGCCGCACGACGTGCACGGCCGCGCGACCATCGTCCAGCTGCCTCGGGAGGAACTGGAGCGGCGGTTCGGCCGCCGGTGAGCACGGTCCCGCCGGCCATCGAGACCCCGGTCCTCCTCGGCCCGACCGGGATCGGCAAGACCGCGGTCGCCTGCGCGCTCGCCGAGCACTGGCCGTTGGAGGTGGTGTCGGCAGATTCTCGCCAGGTCTACCGTCGCCTCGACATCAGCACTGCCAAGCCGCCGCGCAAGTGGCTCGCGCGGGTGCCGCACTTCGGCCTCGACCTGGTGGATCCCGGCCAGCGCTACAGCGCCGGCCGTTTCGCCCGGGAGGCGCCGGGCTGGATCGCGCACATCGAGGTGAGGGGCCGGATGCCGGTGGTGGTGGGCGGTACCGGACTCTATGTGCGGGCCCTCGCCGACGGTCTGTTCGAGGAGCCGCTGCTCGACGCAGACCGTCGCCGGCAGCTCGCTGCGATGGTGGCCGCGCTGGATGCCCCGGAGCTGGTGCGCTGGGCCGCGCGCCTCGACCCCGGTTTCCGGACCGGCGGGCGCCAGCGCGCCGCCCGGGCCATCGAGATCGCGCTGCTCACCGGGTACTCGCTCCGCCACTGGCAGGAGCGGGCCAGGGGTCGCGCGGCGATCCGGCCCTGGTACGTGGTGCTGACCGCACCCCGGTCGGTGCTCGTGTCACGCATCCATGCCCGGGCGGAGGAGATGGTCCGGCGGGGGCTGATCGAGGAGGCCGCGGCCGTGCTGGCGGAGGGGGTCCCGGCTGGCGCGCCCGGGCTCGACGCCATCGGTCCCCGTGAAGCGGTCGAGTACCTGCAGGGCCAGCGCAGCCGCGAGAGCGTGGCGGAGGCGGTGGCGACGGCCACGCGGCAGTACGCCAAGCGGCAGATGACCTGGTTCCGCCACCAGCTCGAGGGCGCGGTGCTCACCCTCGACGCGACTCGCCCGCCGGAGGAGGTCGCGGCCGAAATCGCGGCGCGCTGGCGCGCGTGGAAGACCGCGTGACCTGTTAGCTTCCGGCCCGGAGCGATCATGAGAATCGGCGTCACCTGCTACCCGACCTATGGCGGTTCCGGCGCGCTCGCCACGGAGCTCGGCCTCGCCCTCGCCGCCCGCGGACACGAGGTGCATTTCATCTCGTATGCCTCGCCGTTCCGGCTCAGAGGCTATGCGGAACGGGTGTTCTTCCATGAGGTGGACACCACCGGCGCACGGTACCCTCTGTTCGATCACTTCCCCTACAGCCTGGCGCTCGCCTCCAAGCAGTACGAAGTGGCGAAGCGTGAGGCACTCGATGTGCTGCACGTGCACTACGCGATCCCTCACGCCACCACCGCGTGGCTCGCACGGGAGATGCTCCGGCCCGAACGGGTGGTCCCGGTGATCACCACGCTTCACGGAACCGATATCACCCTGGTGGGGCAGGAGGCGGGGTTCTTCGAGATCACCCGCTTCTCGATCGAGCACTCGGACCTGGTGACCGCGGTGTCCAGCTTCCTGCGGGACGAGACCCACCGGACCTTCGGTTGCGTCTCGTGCGACATCCGGGTCATCCCGAACTTCGTCAATCTCGAGGAGTACCACCCGGACAACGCCGCCTGCCGTGACGCGCTGGCGCCGGCCGGCCACCGGGTCCTCACCCACGTCTCCAACTTCCGCGAAGTGAAGCGGGTCAAGGACGTGGTCCGGATCTTCGCCCGGGTGAACCGCGCCGTTCCCGCCACGCTTCTCATGGTGGGCGACGGGCCCGAGCGGGGCGAGGCCGAGCGCGAGGCCGAGCACCTCGACGTGGCCGACCGGGTCCGGTTCCTCGGCCGCCTCGACCGCGTGGCGAACATCCTGCAGGCGAGCGATCTGTTCCTGCTGCCGTCGCAGACCGAGTCCTTCGGCCTCGCCGCCCTCGAAGCCATGGCCTGCGGCGCGCCGGCGGTGGCCAGCCGTGCCGGCGGGCTCCCGGAGGTGATCGACGACGGCATCTCCGGCATTCTCGAGCCCCCCGGCTCGGTCGAAGCGATGGCCCGGCGCACCGTGGAAGTGCTGCAGCAGCCGGCTCGGCTCCAGGCCTTCCGTGAGGCGGCCATCGCCAAGGCCCGGACCTTCGCCTCCGAGCAGGTGGTGCCGATGTACGAGGCGCTCTATGCCGAGGTCGCTGGATGACGCCGGCCGAGCTGGGTGCGGCGGTCGCGCTCGGCATTGTCGAGGGCCTCACCGAGTTCCTGCCGATCTCCAGCACCGGCCACCTGATCGTCGCGAGCCACTGGCTCGGCTTCGTGGGCGAGCGGGCCAAGACCTTCCAGATCTTCATCCAGCTCGGCGCGATCCTCGCCGTCGTCTGGCTCTACCGGGCCAGGTTTCTGAGCGTGGCGCGGACTCTGGCCCGCGAACCGGCAAGCCGACGGTTCGCCACCAACCTCCTGCTCGGCTTCGCGCCCGCGGCGATCGTCGGCGCGTCCAGCTACCACATCATCAAGGCCCACCTCTTCACCCCGGTCGTGGTCGCCGCCGCGTTCATCGCCGGCGGCATCCTCATCCTGCTGATCGAGCGGTGGCGGCCCGTGGCCACCGTGACCGACGCCGCCGACATCGAGCCCCGGAGGGCGCTGGGTATCGGCCTGGCGCAAATTCTGGCCCTGGTCCCCGGGATTTCACGCTCAGGCGCCACGATCATGGGCGGTTACGTGCTGGGGCTCTCGCGGACCACGGCAACCGAATTCTCCTTCTTCCTCGCGGTCCCGGTGATGGCTGCCGCCGTGGCCTTCGACCTGGTCAGGAGCCTGCACCTTCTCAATGCCGGCGACATCCCGCTCTTCGCGGTCGGCTTCCTGGTGTCGTTCCTTTCCGCGCTCGTGGTGATCCGAAGCCTGCTCAGGTACGTAGCGCATCACAGTTTCGCCGTCTTCGCCTGGTACCGGATCGCGTTCGGACTCTTCCTCCTGTGGGTGACCCGGCGCGACTTCTTCACCCTCGGGTGAGGACGGCATGACCATCCGCTGGTTCGACACCTTGCCCTCTACCCAGGACCTCATCCACCGGCTCGCCGGAGAGGGCGCCGCCGCCGGCGCCGCGGTTGCCGCCCGGGTGCAGACAGCGGGGCGGGGGAGTCGCGGCCGAGGCTGGGAGTCGCCACTCGGCGGCCTCTGGCTCAGCGTGCTCTGCCGTCCGCCGGGCGATGCCGGAGTGGAGGTCTTGAGCCTCCGCGCGGCGCTCGCGGTCGCGGGCGCGGTGGAAGCATGCGTGACCGGAGTCCATCTGGGCATCAAGTGGCCCAACGACCTGATGCTCGGCACCAGGAAGGTCGGGGGGATCCTCTGCGAGGCCCGCTGGCAGGGGAACGACCTCGGTTGGATCGCGATTGGCGTGGGGCTCAACCTCTCGAATCCGCTCTCCCCGGCCATTGAAGAACTCGCCGTCGCGCTTCGGACGGTGGCGCGCGACGTTACCCCGGAGGCGATCGCGGAGCCGGTGGCGGAGGCGGTCGCCGCCGCCGGCGAGCGGCAGGGCCCGCTGACGTCCGGGGAACTGGCCGCCTTCGGTGAGCGGGATGTGCTCCGTGGGCGGCGGCTCGTCGCACCCGTGCCGGGCATCGCCATCGGCGTTGCACCCGACGGCGCCCTGCTGGTCGGCGAAGCCGGCGGCCGGATCACCCCGGTCCGCTCGGGGGGCGTCGTCCCGGCCGCGGAGTGAATCCCCGGCCCTTGTGAGACCATCCACCCGGAGTACCTTGCTCGGCCATGCTGCTCGCCCTCGACGCAGGTAACACCGAAATCACCGTCGGCCTCTTCCGCGGGGAGAGCCTCTCCGGCCAGTGGCGTCTCACCACCGATCCGGCCAGGACCCCGGACGAGTGGAGCATCGCGCTTGGCGCCTTCCTCCTCCACGCCGGCCACTCGCCCAATGAGATCAAGGCCGCCATCGTCGCGTCGGTCGCCCCGGGCGTCACCGAGAGCCTGTCCGAGGGAGTTCGCCGCCTGGCTGGCGTGCCGGTCCACACCGTGACCGCGTCATCGCCGCTCCCCATCCGGCTGGACGTCGAGGAACCGCTCACCGTCGGCGCGGACCGCATTATCAACGCCCTCGCGGCGATCGATCGGTACGGCTGCGACACCGTCGTGGTGGATTTCGGCACCGCGACCACCTTCGACTGCATCACCGCCGATGGTCGCTTCATCGGCGGCGTCATCATGCCGGGGCTGCGTACATCGGCCGATCAACTCAGCCGCCGGGCGGCAAAGCTGCCCGCCACCGAACTGCGCCCACCGGAGCGGGTGATCGGACGACGGACGGAGGAGTGCATCCGCGCCGGCGTTCTGCTCGGCACCGCCGACGCCGTGGACGGCCTGGTCGGCCGGATTCAGGCGGAGTGGCCGACCGGCCGGAGGCCGAAGGTCGTAGCCACCGGCGGACTCGCCGGGACGATCGTCCCCCTGACCAGGTCCATCGAAGAGGTCGTGCCCGACCTCACCCTCCAGGGGCTCCGGCTCGCCGCGGCCCACCTCGGCGTGCGCTGGTGAGCCAGCGTTCGGCGGGCGATTCACCCGCCCGGCGCCTCGGCTACCGCCTCGCCGGCCCCCGCTTCGACTACATCCTGCACCTGCGTCCCGCCGAATGGCCCATCATGGCGGCGCATACCACGCTTGGGTACCTGCTGGCGGTGGGAGTCGGGGGCGCGCTCCGCGGGGATCGGCTCGGCGCCCTGGCACTCGGCCTGGTGATCTGGGTGCTGCTCCTCAATGGCGGCACCCTGGCGATCAACAGCGCCTTCGACCGGGACGAGGGGGACATCGGCTACCTGAAGGCGCCGCCGCCGCCCCCGCGAGGGCTCTGGCAGTTCTCGCTCCTGCTCCTGCTGCTGGGCCAGGGCCTCGCCTTCCTCCTGCCCACGGCCTTCGTCTGGGCCTACGCCGCCTGCTTCGCCATGTCGCTGGTGTATTCGGTGCCGCCGTTCCGCTGGAAGGCGATCGCCGGTCTCGACTGGCTCATCAACATGATCGGCTTCGGCACGCTGACGCCGTACGCCGGGTATGTCCTCACCGGCGCCTTGCCCGGCCAGGCACACCTCACCGTGCTCCTCGCGTTCTGCCCGCTGTTCGCGAGTCTCTACCCGTTGACTCAGCTGTATCAGTTCGAGGAGGACAGTCGGCGAGGGGACCGGACCCTGGCGCTGATCATCGGCATGCGCCGAAGCCTCCAGGTCGCCATTGTGGCCGCGGCGGTCGCCCACGGCCTGTTTGTCTGGGCGGGGTGTCTCTCGGGGTGGGGAACCACGGGCCCCGACCTCATGCGGTGGTCGGCGCTGGCCATCTCCGTCATGGTCTGGGCCAGAGTCCTCGTGCCCTGGCTCAGGCGGCACGCCGGGATGACTCCGCGGCAGCACCAGAACGGGATGTATGCCGCGCTCGGGGCCTGGGCAGTGACAGATATAGTGGTGATACTCGCGTGGGGTCTTTATACTTAGCGCGTTCATAGCGCCCCAACCTGATCTTCCGGAGTGCTCATGAGTACCGCGATTTCAGCCCGCTCCGAGGCTGGCGAGTTCCCTCTCAGGTTCATTCTGCTCAGCGCTGTCCGGCTCGGTCTCATCGAATCGGTCGCCGTGCTGCTGATCGGTGTTGGCTCACGGATGTTCGACGGCCCGGCCGAGACGGCGGCGCTGGGAGTGCTCCTCGCCGTGGCGCTCCTCGCGGTGGCCCTGCTTCCGGGTATGTGGCTTGGCTCGCGGGATTTCGAGGGGATCGCCCGCGCGGCGGCGGTCGGCCTCGCCGCGGCGGTGGTGTTCCTGGCCGTCGATGTCACCTTCTTCCAGCCGTTTGGACTCTACACCCATCGCTGGCGCGACGTGGGCGGTGGCAGCAACTGGTGGTACCATCCGATCTGGTGGATGGCCGGGACCTATCTCCCCTGGGTCGGCGCCTGGCTGCTCGCGGCGCGGAGCGCCCGGCATGGCGCACCCGGTCCGATCGGCGCGGCCATCACCGCCCTGACGCTGACCGCCGTGTGCGGCGTGGTTGCGATCTTCGCCCATCTGCCGGGCGCGGGGTGGAACGCCCCCACCTTCGGGGTGGCCTTCCTGCCGGGCCTGGCTCTCGCGACTCTGTTCGCCGCGCTCGGGGCTCGCCGGAAGTAGGAGTCGATGCGCTGGCTCGGCCGCCTCGGCCGCCTGGTCGGCTGGCTGCTCACGCCTCTGGTGGCGTGGGCAGCTTCGTTTTCCGGTGCCTGGCTGGTCCTCGCCGTCCTGGGACGCATGGGAACCCCCCGGAGCCTGCTGACCCTGGTCCTCGCCGCCGCTTTCGTTGCCGCGGTCGTCGCCCTGCTGCTCTGGATGTGGCTGCTTCGACATTCCGCCCGCCTCCGCCGCACCCTCCACGTGGATCCCGAGGGGCTGCCAGTGACCGAGGAGGTCGAGCTGGCCGAGCAGCAGGCGGTGGAAGCCGTCCGGGAGCCAGCCCCGTGAAGCGATGGATCGCGGTCTGCGTGGCGATCGGGTGTCTCGGCGCCTGCCGCGGCGAGCGGCAGCCCGACGTCCCCGCGAAGCAGCCCCCGCCCCCGCCCCCGCCGCCGGCCGACTCCCTCGCCCTCACCATGCCCGCCGGAATCGAGATCTGGTTCACCGCGTCGCGCGCGGCGGTGTCTGCCCACGGCGTTCCCTGTGTCGAGCGGGTGATGGAGATCCGCGAGGGGGCGAGTCGCCGCGTCATCCCGCTGCTGTACACCGGCGCGCCGCCCCGATTGGTCAACGACACGACGATCGAAGCCGACATCTGGCTCAACTGCCGGCCCGGGAACGTCTACCAGGTCAGTGTCCGAACGGGCCGGCCGGTGCGGGTCCGATGAGACTGCTCGCGTGCGTCGCGCTACTGCTCGGAACGGCGGCGACCCGGGCGACGGCCCAGGGCGTGGGGTTCCAGTTCGGCTATCTCTGGACCGACCCCCCAGGCGTCAGCTACCGGCTCGGCTACAGCTCAAGGCTCTGGGGACCGGTGGGGGCGGAACTTCATGGGGTCCACATCAACTCCTCCGGGGCGCTGGGCAACCTGTGGGGCGGCGGAGCCGACCTCTCGCTGTTCCGGAGCGGATCGAGCGGGCTCTACCTGGTCGGCGGTGTCGAGGGGGGATACAACGCCGCAGGGAGCGAGACCTTCCGCGGCAGCTGGTCGGCGGGGCTGGGGTACGAATTCTTCCCACTCTCGGGAGCCTCGCTCTCGTTCGAAGGGCGCTACCGCGTGGTTGGCCCCGGTTCCTACGACGGGGTGGAACTTGGGGTGCGGCTGGGCCTCGACCGCGGCAGCCGGCGATCGAGCGGGGGCTCTGGCGCCACGGGGTCCGCTGCCACGTCAGCCCCGCCAACCCGGGAATCGGTCGAGGCCAGCCTGGCGACGGCGGGCGCCTCGGCAGGCAGCGCCTCCCGGATCTCCAACGTGGTCCAGACCGCGCTCGATGTGATGGGAACGCCGTACCGGTGGGGCGGGGAGGGAGACGGCGGCTTCGACTGCTCCGGGCTGATCCAGTACGCCTACGCCGAGAATGGTGTGACGCTCCCGCGGCGAAGCGCCGACCAGGCACGCCAGGGGACGTCGGTGGCTCGAAACGTCGAGAGCCTCAGGCCGGGCGACATCCTGACCTTCGCGAACGATGGCACGCGGGTGTCGCACGTCGGGCTGTATGTGGGCAACCGCAAGTTCATCCACAGCGCAAGCGGAGGCGTGCAGCTGAGCCTGCTGAGCGACGAAGACGTCTCAGGCCGGTGGTGGTTCCGGCGCTGGGTGGGGGCGCGGCGGATCCTCGACTGAGGCCCCCCTCAGTGCTGGTGGGCCTCGTGGTCATGCTCGCCCTCGGCCGCCATGGGCCACCCCATGGTCTCCAGGTTGGTCAGATCCTTCTGCACATCGGGGTGATCGAGGTCGAGGGCCGGCCACTTGGTGAGGTCATCCGGCTTGTAGAGCAGCGCGATGATGCCCATCGCCCCCGCGGGGATCGTATCCGCCGCCGGGCTGTCGTACTCGGCCAGGATCCGGTACCGGCGGTCGGTCCGGAGCTTGATCCCTTCTCCTGTGGCGCCAAAGAGCTTCCGCGGCACCTCGAGCAGTTTCCGGTCGGCGTCGAGCTTGGGCTTGAGGCTGAACAACACCTTGCCGCTCTCGACTTCCTCGAGCCGGATGAAGTTCGCGTAGTCGTGCATGTGGCCTCCCGCGGCGAGGATGCGACCGCTGAG
>Ga0224500_10001812_pt1 | contig 12197 bp, 12 predicted proteins | sample SF_Oct11_sed_USG_FD_168126 | JGI IMG/M metagenome (GOLD analysis project Ga0224500, IMG submission 168126) | Sediment microbial communities from San Francisco Bay, California, United States - SF_Oct11_sed_USGS_4_1 | ecosystem: Environmental > Aquatic > Marine > Sediment | place: USA: California... | reverse complement strand
CACTGTGTCCTGCTGGGCCTGCACCGCCGGGCCGACGGCCACCAGCAACGTGGACGCGAGCAGCCAGACCCCGACGCTGCGGGGCATCATCACGCGGAGGCCGAAAGCACCAGTCACGGCGGGTCGTTCCGTTCACTCGACGGTGAGCGGCACGGCATAGGTCACGGTCCGTGCGGGGAGCACCCGCGCTTCCGCGATGTCGGGCCGCGTCGTTTCGGCGCGCAGGCGGAGCGTGTACGTCCCCGGGGGCAGCGGCTCGAGGGGGAAGACGAAGCGACGCGTGACCGAGACGTGGACCGAGACGGGCGTCGCCCACTCCCGTACGATCGCCCCGCCTTGATCGAGCACCTCGAAGTACACGGTGCCGAGGTACGCCGCCGTTCCCCGGCGCTCCATGCCGGTGCGCACGACGAGCGAATCTGCGTAGGGCGTGGCGGCGATGTCGTGGAGTGTGAGGCCCGTGCTCACCGCGCCCTTGCGGAACGTCACCGAGGTGACGAGGCGCACCTCGACGTTGACGCCGGCCCGAACCAACGAGTCTCCCGTGGCAACATCGATCGCGGCGCGCCGTCCGGAGACGATCAACCGGGACCAGTACTCACCATTCGGCAGGTCGGCGGGCGGGCGGGCGAATACGCGCACCGTTCGCTTCTCGCCCGGCGCGAGTCGGACGCGCTGGGGGTAGACGCCCAGCCACTCGGTGGCGGAAGGGAACTCCGGTCCAGGGTCGTCGATGAACCTGATGAAGGGTGTCCCGGACGAGTCGGCGTCGACGAACCCGAATCGAAGCTCGATGCTGACTTCTTCGGCCTCGGTGCCGCGATTCCCGACCGTCAGCTGTCCATTGCGGTTGTCGTCGTCGAGGAACAGCGCCGTCGGAGAGACGTAGACGGCACCGATGACCGTAGGAATCAGCAGGGCCGCGGCGATGCCGGCTGCAACGATCCAGCGGGTGAGGCGTCGGGGCATCGTCAACTCCCCAGGTCAAAGACGGTAAGGGCGATCGTCGCGACGTACTTGCCGCCGGCCTGATCGCGCGCCGGCAGCACCGTCCCGCCGAGTCGCACGGTCAGGCGCCCGTTGGGTCCCAGAATGGCCACCAGCGGCGTGCGGGGATCGAAGATCAGGCCCCGCGGCGGACGGCCTCGGCTGAAATCCGCGTAGCCGTCCGACGGGCCGAACTCGAGTGGGAGCACGGCACCATAGGCCGATACGAGGGCGTCGGGGAGCAGAAACTCGATCCGTACCATGCCCTCGGGTACGCCGTGAATTTCGAACTGACCCGCGCTCTGCAGGTCGCCGGGGCGGACGGTCTCGGGGATGCCTGGGAGCACGTCCCCGAACCGGAGGTCGCGCCGCGCGATGGCCATGAACGGACCGGGCGGGATCTCGCGGGCCTGCGTGAGGGCAGATCCGGGGAGCGCGGCCCCGATCATCACGGCGAGGGCGAACGCGGCGTGCATACTGAGGGTCGGCGCGGGGGGCGCCGGCACCCCACGGGCGCGTGGGGCGCCGGCACGCCGTAGATCGATGGCCCCGGCCATGGGACCGGCTAGAGGTACGACACCGTCAGCGTGATCGTGCCGGTGTAGAACCCGTCGGTCTGATCCTGGCGGGTCGTGGCCGACCCCCCGATCCCGATCCACAGGTCTCCGCCGCCGTCGATCGGCACCACCTGCGTGACAGTCGGGTCGAACGTGGAACTCACCGTGGTCGTTCCCGTGGTGAGCACCTTTCCGTCCGTGGCACCGAAGCTCACGTTGAGGAGGTCCCCACCGGGTCCGAGGAGCGTCGTCGGGAGGGTGAAGTCCACGTTGACGTTCTGGGTCGGCTCACCGGTGATCTCGAAACGGCCGTCGGTGACGTTCGCGCAGGGGCCGGTGGTCGAGGTGCAGGCCTGGGCGTCCAGGGTGCCGAACTGGAGGTCCTGGGTTCCACTGATCGTCAGGACTTGGAACCCGTTTGTCACCGTCGCGGTGGCGTCGATGGATGCGCTGACTTGGGCAGTGGCCGGGCTCGCGAGTACCCCGCACAACGCGAGCGCCGTCAGCGCCGTCATCAGCCGCGGTACGACAGACATGGTGTAACCTCCTGCAGAGGTTGAGTGGAGAACTGCGACAACGGGAATCTTCCTCAGCGCAAGTGGCACGCCAGGGGCCAAACACTGCAAAACGGCTTAAGTCGCTGCGCTACAATGTTTTACATCTGCGGCGCCAATCGAAACGGTGACACGGATCACGTTTTTATGGCGGGCCAGCCACAGGTGGAGAGCCGCCGAGACGTCCCTCGGCCGACGGCTGCCCCCGTGGTGAGGCAGCGGGGCTGCCGTTCCGGTCCCCGGTTCCGGCTGATAGGTTGTGTCGCAGCGCAACGACCGCTGCTGTGTTGTGACTCCACGAGGAGGGTGGTAATGGTGCGAAGCGTCGTAAGGGGGATTCTTCCCGGTGTGCTCGCCCTTTCGCTCAGCGCCGGTGCCGCGCTGGCACAGCGGCCAGCGGAAACGCTCTTTCCGACAGTGGTACCCAGACTGTCACTGGGAATGGTGCCGGACAGCACGGCGGCACAGCGTGCCACCGCGTGCCCGGACTGCAACCCGCCAAAACACCTCGGGTGGGCCTTTGCCCAGTTGATGATCGTGCAGGCGGTTCCGCTCATATTCAACAACGTGGTACGCGGGGAGGTGTGGGCGAAGATCACCCCCGACACTTGGTACGACAATCTGCAGAACCCCTGGCAGTGGGACGAGAACGCGTTCCTCAACAACCAGTTCTCCCATCCCTATCACGGCAACCTGTACTTCAACGCCGCCCGAACCAACGGGTACGGGTTCTGGGAATCGGTGCCTTGGGCGTTCGGTGGCAGCCTCATGTGGGAGCTGTTCGGGGAGGCCTGGGCGCCGGCGCCGAACGATCTATGGATGACGAGCCTTGGCGGGATTGCGCTCGGCGAGATGCTCTATCGGGCCTCGTCGCTGACGCTCGACAACACGGCGACAGGCACCGAGCGCGTGTTCCGCGAAATCGGTGCGACGCTGCTGAATCCGATCCGCGGGTTCAATCGGCTGATTCGGGGCCAGATGAACGATGTCGTGGAGAATCCGCCGGAGTGGCGCCCGAGCTTCGTGCAAGCGGCGTTGGATGTCGGCTACCGCCGTATCGGCGACAAGAGCGCGTTCGATTTCGGCAGCGACAACTCAAGTGAAGGGGCGTTCGCGCTCTTCCGCCTCTGGCACGGCGACATGCTCCAGGAGATCACCAACAAGCCCTTCTCCCACTTCCTCGTCCAGGGCGAGATCGGGTCGCAGAAGGCCCAGGCTGAGTCCCGGCGACTGTCGCGGCTCACCGCCATCGGGACCCTCGGCGGCGTCGTCCTGAAGGGCGAGAAGGAGGCGCCTTCCCAGGTCCTCGGGGGCTTTCTGAAGTACGAGTACTGGAGCAACCCGGCGGTCGAGTGGGGCGGGCAGAGCATCCGCGGTGGATGGATCGGCCGCTTCGGCGACGTCACGGGGTTCAGCCTGCAACTGGATGCCCTCGGGTCGTTCTATCCGATTTCGGCTGTCCGGTCGGATTACTTCATCACGGAAGAGGGTCGGGACTACGACTACGGCGTCTCCATGGGCGCCCACGGTTTCATGCGGGCCACCTGGTATCCGCGCGTGTTCTTCACCCTCGGGTATGACCTCATGCACCAGTGGACGATTGACGGCGAGAAATCGCAGCACACGGTGGGCGGCGGCAACGCCGAGCTGCGCATCATGGCGACGCGCGCACTCAGTGTCGGAGCGAGCTACTTCAACTTCCACCGGTGGAGCCGTTACCGATCACAGATGGACATCGATCAGAACAGCCCGCACCTGTGGCTCTACGCTGGGGTCGCGATTCCTTCCCTCAACTGGAAGTAGGAGGCCGGTCATGCGTCGCCATCTCATGCTGCTCGGACTGGCCTTCGCCGTCGGGTTCCTCGCGGGGTGCCAGGAGGAAGCCAAGCCACTGCTGGGGCCCGAGAACGCGCTCGAGGTCGTGAATGCGCAGGACACGTTTTCGCTGCGCATCGACGATCTCAAGAATGTCTATACCGAGCTCGCGTACACGTGGGACAACTCGCAAGCGCGGGCGCGGGTGTTCCACTGCAGCTTTCTGCCACACGGGCAGTCGCGGCTGCTGTTGATTGATGCAGCGGGTGACACCGTGTATGACCGGAAGCTGCTGTACCGATTGGAAGGAATCAGCTTCGTCGATGGAGCCCCGGGCGCGTGGACCGTGTTCATCGGGTTCTACGGGTCGCTTGGCGCGTGGGCGGATTTCGCGCTGGACGCCACCAGCGACACGGCCATTTCTGGCGTGTCGGTGCCGGACATCTGCGTAGCTCGGGGTCGGTAGGCCGAAAAGGCGGGACTTGAGAACGGCGCCGGAGGGGGCGAGGTTTCCCCTCCGGCGCCGTAGCCAAGTGGTAAGGCAGAGGTCTGCAAAACCTCCATTCGGCGGTTCGATTCCGCCCGGCGCCTTCGCAAACGGGCTCGCATGCGCGAGCCCGTCTGCGTTGGCGCCGGGCGGAATCGGCCCACGGCGCTCGCCGTGGGCTCGCGCCTTTGGGTCGATTCCCTATCGGACCCGCTGGTCACCGGCCGACGGCCTGACGGCCTACAGCCAACGGCCCACGGCTAACGGCTAACGGCCAACGGAGTATCTTGCAGAAACACATTCTCATGCATCCGGAGCGACTATGGCAACGCGCGTAACGAAGGCAAAGAAGGCCGTCCGCAAGGGCGTCCGTAAGGCGACCAAGGCGGCAACCAAGGCTGGCAAGAACGTCCGGAAGGCAGCAGGCGCACCGGCCCGGGCCGCGAAGCGGCGGAAGCGGGTGGCGACGGCCAAGAAGGTCCTGACAGGCGTGGGCGTCGCGGTGGCGGCGGCGGGTGCCGCGGTCGCCGCGGGACTTGCGGGAAAGCGGGCCTCCGCGAAAAAGAAGTCCACCGTCAGGAAGAAGACGACAAAGAAATCCACGCGGAGGAAGAAGTAAGGCCGCGGGCGGGCGCGGCAGCCGCGCCCGCCTCACGGTTGCCGAAGCGACCTACGCATTGTGCGCATCGCGTTCTCAGGGATGGCCCTCGGGCTTGCGATCACGACGCTGACCCCCGCCCTTGCGGTCGCGCAGGATACGACGGGCGCGGGACCGCTGAGCGTCACGCGTGCCTCCAGAAAGCTCCGGTTCACCGGCTTCCCGTACGTCTTCTCGACACCGGAAGCGGGAGTGGCGCTAGGTCTCGGTGGCATCGTGACGTTCTACACGTCCACTACCGACACCGCCCTGCGACCGTCGAAGGTCACGACGAGCGGCTGGTACTCCTTCAACGACCAGTACAAGCTTTCGCTCATCCCCCAGATCTACCTGGACGGGAATCGGTGGCAGCTCGGCCTGCCGGCGGACTACGGGCGGTTCACGGATCGATTCTGGGGCATCGGCAACCAGACGCAGGAGTTCGCGGACGACACGACGGAGGGAGCGCCGAGCGAGAAGTACCGCATGTCGGCGCTGAACGTGAAGCTGGACGTGCAGTTCCCGTCGGGGATCTTGCAGGCGACACGCGCCGGCATCGCGGTCGAGTACAACGACACCCGCATCCTCGACGTGCGGCAGAACCCGCTCATCGACTCGACGCTGCTCGGTTCCCAAGGCGGCCAGACGCTGGGGGCCGGGTTCAGCCTGGTGTGGGATACCCGGAATCACTCGTTCTTCCCGAGTGCCGGGGGCCTGTACCAAGCCAAGGCCCTCGCGTACCCGCTCGTTCTCGTAGCGGACTATCGGTACACTCGGCTCGAAGTTGACTTCCGTCAGTACCTGGGACGGGGCCGAGGCGCGCTGGCGTTGCAGGCGTTCGGGAACTTCGTGTTCGGCAAACCACCGTTCTATGCGCTGTCCGCCCTGGGCGGCAGCTCCCGCATGCGCGGTTACTTCCAGGGGCGATACCGCGACCGGCACTACATCATGGCGCAGGCCGAGTATCGGCAGATGGTCTGGTGGCGGCTGGGATTCGCAGCGTTTGCGGGCGTTGGCGACGTGTTCGGCAGCGACTCGAGCGAGTTTCGGATCAAGAACCTGAAGTGGTCTCTTGGCGGCGGCCTGCGGGTCGCCTTCAATCAGGCCGAGAAAGTGAACCTCCGGGTGGACTTCGGGTTTGGCAAGAAGACCTCGGGCGTCTACTTCCAGCTCGAAGAGGCGTTCTAGCGTCCCCTTGAGCGGGCGGGCGTAGCAAGAGACCTTACCCCCGTGGCGCACATCCCCGATGGATTCCTGAGCATGCCCGTCATTGCGGGCACGGCAACCGCGAGCCTTGCCGCCCTGGCGACGGCGGCCCGCCGCTCGCGCGCCGCGCTCGGGGAGCGAGAGGGCCCGGTGTTGGGTGCCGTCACGGCCTTCGTCTTCGCGGCGCAGATGCTGAACTTCCCGTTGGGCATTGGCGCCAGCGCGCATCTGTTGGGAGGGGCGCTCGTGGCGGTTCTGCTGGGGCCGTGGGCGGGGATGCTCGTGCTGTTCGCGGTCCTGTTGGTCCAGGCGCTCCTGTTCCAGGACGGCGGGATTGCCGCCCTCGGGGCGAACACGCTGAACGTGGCCGTGCTCGGGGTCGGAAGTGCCGGCGTGACCTACCGGATCGGACGCGCCGGGCTTGGCGAGACGCGTGGCGCGACGGTCGTCGCAGCGGGGCTTGCAGCCTGGATCTCCACGGCAATCGTGGGGCTCGCGGTCGCGGCCGAGTTGGTGCTCTCGGGCCTCGTTCCGCTCCAGCCGGCGCTCCTGCTCGTCGGCGGCGGGCATGTGCTCATCGGGATCGCCGAGGCGGTGCTCACGGGACTACTGGTGGATTTCGTGTTTCGCACCCGCCCGGCGTTGCTCGCCAGGCGCACGCCGGCAGCCCGCGGCGATCGCATCCGGGTCGTCGCGCTTGCCGGGGCCGTCGTCGCGACCGTCCTCGTCGCGGTCGGCTTCGCCTCGAGCCAACCCGACGTCCTCGAGACCGCACTCGCACGGCTCGCCTCCCCAGTAGGCTCCGGGCTGACTGCGGCGCCCTTCGCGGAGTATCAGTCACCCGTGGGAGGCCTCTGGGTGGCGGGCGCGGTCGGCGTGCTCGCCGCGTTCCTCGTGGCCTGGGGCCTCACCATCGCCGTTCAGCGTCGCCGGCCGTGAGCTTCCGGCACCTCGATCGATTCGCGCAGGTCAGATCACCGGTGACCCGCGTGCCGGCAGCCGGTCGTGTGTTCGGCACCGTCGTGTTGGCACTCGCGACGGCCACACTTCCAGCGGGGGCCTGGGTGCAACTTGGACTCCTCGCCGCAGTTTCCCTCGCGCTACTGGCGATCGCACACGTCCCGCTCCGCGTGGCACTCGCCCGCCTTGCCTGGCCACTGGGGCTCGTGCTGTTGGCCTCCCTTGCACTCCTCGTGGTGATGCCGGGCGAACCGCTCGCACGGCTCGGACCGGTCGCGGTGACCGCTCAAGGGGCCGATCGGTTCGCGATGGTGATGGGCCGAGCGATGGTCGCGCTGTTGCCGGCGGTGTTGCTCGTCAGCACGACGAGCTTCCCCGAGCTGCTGCAGGGCCTGCGGGAGCTGCGCGTGCCGGTGGCGGTGGCCACCGCGCTGGGGCTTGCCTACCGACTCCTCTACCTCACGGTGGACGAGCTCGAGCGCCTGCAACGCGCCGCACGCAGTCGTCATGCCGGCGGTGGCGTCACCCGACGACGACACTTGATCACCGCCATCGCCGCGGCCACCCTTGGCCGGGCGTTCGTGCGCGCCGAACGGACGCACGCGGCGATGCTCGCCAGAGGATTCCGCGGAACGCTGCCACTGCTGCACGCGCCTGTGTGGACCTACCGGGCAGTCCTCAACGTGGCCGCCGTGAGTATCCTGGTGCTGGCAGTCGCGGCCTCCGCGAGGCTGCCGTGACGGCACTCGTTCAGGCGCGCGACGTGACGTACCACTATCCGGACGGCACGCCGGCGCTCGATACGGTGGCGTTCACCGTCGCGGCTGGGGAGCGTGTCGCGCTGTTGGGGCCCACCGGCGCGGGCAAGAGTACGCTGCTGCAGTCGCTCAATGGGCTGCTCCGCCCGAGCGCGGGCGCCGTGCTGGTAGGGGGCGTCGCAGTGAACGACGAGACCGTGACGGCAGTGCGGCGTCGCGTAGGGCTCGTGTTCCAGAATCCAGACGACCAGCTGTTCCTGCCAAGCCTGCTCGAAGACGTCGCCTTCGGGCCGCTGAACGCCGGGGCCAGCCGGGCGGAAGCCGCCACGCGGTCGCATGCCGTGCTGGAGGCATTGGGTCTCGCGGCCGCCCACGATCGTGCGGCGCACCATCTGAGCGGTGGGGAGCGCCGCCTCGCGGCACTCGCGACGGTGCTGGTCTCGCAGCCGGACCTGCTCGTGCTCGACGAACCGTCCGGCGACCTCGATGCCCGGAGCCGTCGTCGCCTGCGCGACATCCTGGCCGAGCGGCGGGAGGCCCTGCTCGTTGCAACGCACGATCTCGAGTTCGTGCGCGGACTTTGCAGCCGAGCTCTGGTACTGGTTGCAGGAAAGCTCGCGTGGGACGGTGCGCTCGATGTGCTGCTTGCCGACCGGGCGATGATGGAACGGTTCGGGTTGGTGGCGTGATGGTGCGGGCGACCGGAGGTGGGGGCGACCCGTCGGGTCGCCGCTACCTGTTCGTGCCACGTTTCTCGTTCCGGTGCACGTCCATCTTCTCCCCGAACCGGCCATCCGGTACCTTGGTTCGTCCCTCTCGCGCGAGCATCCTCGTATGCGCACCACCGTGCTGTTCTTGTCCCTGGTCCTTTCCGTCACGGCCGTCTCCGCACAAACCCGTGGCATCCTGCCGCAGGACTACTACCGGATGGCGTTCGTCGGCGATGTGGCGGTTGCCCCAACCGGGGCGTACGTCGCCTTCGTGGTCACCACCGTCGTCGAAGCAAAGAACGCGCGGCACCGTGCGATCTGGCTCCAGCGACTGGAGCGGGGCCGTCCGGCGGGCGCGGCATTCCGGTTCACGGATCCCACCGAGGAGTCATCCTCGCCGACGTGGTCTCCCGACGGAACGCTGCTCGCGTTCTCCTCGCGGCGCGGCGATGACCGTAACGCCGTCTGGTTTGCGCGAGTGACGGCACCGGGCGGAGAGGCGTTTCACATTCCGGGCGTGGACGGAAGTCCGGTGTGGTCGCCGGATGGGCAGTGGATTGCGTATGCAAAGGCGCCAGATGACGAGGAGGAGAGCGGCAGCGCGCCAACGGGGGAGCGCGGCGGCAACGCGCGCGAGGGCTGGATTGCTGCTGATGCCGTCAGCCACACGCTCGACGCCAAGCGGTTCGACGGGCGAGTGATCACGTCCATGCGCTACAAGCGGGATGGGACACTCACCCTGCTGCCGGATCCTTCCACCCGGGAAGCATCGCAGTTGTTCGTCGTCGCGGCCGCCGGCGGAGAGCCCGTGCAGCTCACGACGCTCCCGTTCAGCGTAGGCGGAGTCACATGGTCACCGGATGGCGCGACCATCTACTTCACCGGGAATCCGGAGCAGAACAACGAGTACAACCGGGAGAGCACGCAGGAGATTTATGCGATTGCCCGAGCGGGCGGCGAGCCGCGCGCGCTGACCACGAATCCAGGATCCGAGTCCGATCCAGCCGTGTCGCCGGACGGCCGCTGGTTGGCCTATTCGTACACGGCCGAGCGCGGCAGTCAGGAGGAGGTGCACGTGGTGCCACTGGGCGCGGATGGGGGATTCGCCGGCGCACCCCGCAGCCTGACCGCCGACTGGGACCTGATCCCGGGAACCCCGCGGTGGACGACCGACGGAAAGGCCCTGCGGTGGGAAGCTGGGATCGGTGGGAACGTGCATCTCTTCGAAGTCCCGGCAGGCGGCGGGCCGGTCCGTCAGGTGACGACGGGCGACCGGCAGGTGCGCGGCGTGTCGTGGAGCGGCGACGGGCGGGTGGTTGCCTACACGGCAACCGATGCGGTGACCCCCGCCGAGGTGTTCGTCGCGAGCAGTGACGCGCGCAATGAAACCCGTGTGACGTCGTTCAACGACGGGTGGCTTGCCGAGACGGTGCGGATGCCGGCGGAGCGGCTCACCTGGCGCGTGGCCGATGGGACGGAGATCGAGGGTTGGGTGGTGAAGCCGGTGGGCTTCGAGCCGGGGAAGAAGTACCCGATGGTGCTCAAGGTGCACGGCGGACCGTACGGTGCCTACGGCAACACGTTCTTCCAGACGTTCCATGTCCTGTCGGCCGCGGGCATGTTCGTGCTGTACACGAATCCGCGTGGGTCGACCGGGTATGGGCACGCCTTCCAGTGGGCGACCCAGGGCGCATGGGGCGAAGTGGATTCGGAGGACTATCTCGGAGGAGTGGACGCCGCACTCGCGACGTACCCCGAGATCGATGGGTCACGCCTCGGCGTGTCGGGCGGGAGCTACGGTGGGTACATGACCAACTGGCTGACCGCGACGACCGACCGCTTCATCGCGGCGGCGACGAGCCGTTCCATCACGAACTGGGAGAGCTGGTACGGGGATTCGGACGCCCAGGGGCTCACGGAGTACGCCTTCTCCGGGACCCCGTGGGAGCAGCGGGAGCGGTACCGTCGCCTGTCGCCGATCTCGTACGTCGAGAACGTGACGGCCGCGACGCTCATCATCCACAGCGAGAACGACTACCGGACACCCATCGGCGATGGTGAGCAGTGGTTCATGGCGCTGAAGAAGCGCCAGGTGCCCGTGGAGATGGTGCGCTACCCGCGCTCGTCGCACGGTCTGTCGCGCATTGGCGAGCCGTGGCTGCTCGTGGACCGGCTCGAGCGGATCCGCACCTGGCTCGCGCATTGGCTGGTCGAGGCGCCCACGGCAACCGACACGGGATCGCGGTAACCCGCGACGGCCATCAGATCACGATTGGGGGGCCGCGTGGCCGCAGGACAGCTTGCAGCGATCTGGGTGAAGCGGTTCAAGCGGGGGCCGATGGATTCGACCGCGCGGGCTACACTCGTAGCAGGCGAGGGGATCAAGGGCAACGCGGACCAGGGGGGCAAGCGCCAGGTCACGATCATCTCCGGGGAGGTGTTCGATGCCCTGCGCGATGAGCTGGGACCGGCGCTCGACCCGTCGATGCGGCGCGCCAACCTGATGGTGCGGGGCATCACGCTCGGCACGATCCGCGGCCGCACGCTCGTCGTGGGATCGGTGCGAATTCTGGTGCACGGCGAAACTCGCCCATGCGAGTTGATGGACGAGAATCTCCCGGGTCTCCGCGCGGCCCTGGGGCCGGACTGGCGGGGTGGAGTGTACGGCGAGGTGCTCGACGATGGGGAGATCGGCGTCGGGGATGCCGTGCGCTGGCTCCCGGAAGACGTCTAGCGCACCAGTTCCACGCACTGCTCGGCAAGCCGGTCCGCGAGGTCCTCGAGCGTGCGGGTGCGGTTGGCGATGACCGCGCGGTAGATCCACCGGGACAATGCGTAGGTTCCGCCCACGACGGCAATCGTGGCGGGTACGATCACCGCGATTGGCCCACCGGTGCCGAGGCCAATGGCAAGGAGGGTGGCTCCGCCGCCACCGCCGGCACCACCCCAGACGCCGCCGAAGATCCCGCCGGCAATGCTGCCCATCCGCTGTTCGACCCGGATGCGGGTCTGTCCCTGGCGCGTGACGACGCGGACCAGAATGTCCGGGGCGTCTTCGCTCTGCATTGTCTCCCAGAGATTGCCGAGATCGAATCCCTGCATCGGCTCCTTCGGTTTGCGCGCCGTCCAGTACAGCGAAGCGCCCGATCGTGCGGCGTATCCGACGCGTCCGAGCCCGGCCCGGATCTCGTCCAGGAGGAACTCGAATTCCTCGGGGGGAACGACGCCGTCCACGATGCGCTCGACCACGAGGCGAGTGGGGGCACCGAGAATCCCGGCTCCGGTGGGCAGTGGGCTGCCGGTCGTCGTGCGCATCGATCCCGTGGGGTCGCTCGGGATGGATGCGAGAGGTGGCGTCGGGAGTGTTAGGGGCAGTGGGGTGATGGGGACCCCGACCGTCTCGGGATGGGCGAGCGCGTACGCGAACTCCCCGGCCGCGGGATAGCGTTCCTCGGGACGCAGGGCCAGGGCGCGCACCAACGCGCGCTCCATGCCCGGTGGCAGCCGATCGAGCAGCTGGCGATGG
>Ga0224500_10001810_pt1 | contig 12206 bp, 5 predicted proteins | sample SF_Oct11_sed_USG_FD_168126 | JGI IMG/M metagenome (GOLD analysis project Ga0224500, IMG submission 168126) | Sediment microbial communities from San Francisco Bay, California, United States - SF_Oct11_sed_USGS_4_1 | ecosystem: Environmental > Aquatic > Marine > Sediment | place: USA: California... | reverse complement strand
TCGTTGATCCTAGGCCATTTGTGCGCGCAAATATTTCGGCGCAACGCTGAAACGAGTCGAGAGGGAACACCGGACAGATCATGGGTTACATACACCGGACAACTTCACTTGCTATCTACACGCTGGTCGCCAGTTACTTGAAAGCGCGCCGCCTGCCGGTATTATGGTATCGGATGGATGAAACCGATGCCGATCCATCATCCTTCTTTCACTTTCTTGCGCTCGGCGCCAAGTCGCTGGCGCCACGATATCGGACGCCACTGCCGGTGCTGACCCCGGAGTATGCGCTGGGACTGCCGACCTTCGCGCGGAGGTTTTTTCAGGAGTTTTGCGCGCGACTGCCCCGGCGCTGCGTCATCGTGTTGGACAATTATCACGAGGTGCCGAATCAGTCTCTGCTGCATCAGTTGCTCTCTCATGCCTTCCAAGAGGTGCCGGCCCATGTCACCGTCATCATCATGAGCCGTCAGGATCCTCCGCCGCCGATGGTAGCCCTGCAATCTACTCAAGCAATGACACACATCGGCGCTGAGCCGCTGACTCTTCTCAAATCAGAAACTGCGGTGATCGTCCGGCTTCAGATGAAACGAGCAGCAGCCCGCACGATGAAGACGTTGGTCGATGACATCCATGATCGAGTGGGAGGATGGGCCGCCGGGGTGATGCTCACACTGGAGCATGTCAAAAGCCTGGAGTCCACCATGCCTGATCGAGTGGTGAAGACACCGGAGAGGGTCTTTCAATATTTAGCCGGTGAGGTCCTTGACCGCCTCGCTCCAGACAAACAGGAGCTACTGCTCCGAACCTCCGTGCTGTCCGATATCAATGTATCGATGGCAGAACAGTTATCCGGTCTGCCCCATGCTGGCGACATACTGATGGAGCTGCATTCCGGGCGGTATTTTACCGAGCGCCGCCAGGAGACGGGTCTGTCGTATCGGTACCATCCACTCTTCCGGGATTTCCTTGTGCAGCGGGCGCAACAGGTCCTGGGGCCCACCGAATTTCGTGTGCTCCAACGGAAGGCAGCAGCATTGCTCGTCAGCACGGGTTGTATCGAAGATGGAGTGCTCTTGCTCCAGGCGGCCGAAGATTGGGAAGGGCTAGTGCCAGTCATTCTGATGCAGGCCAACGGCTTGATCGAGGCAGGGCGTATCCAAACCTTGGAGATGTGGATCCGTAGCGTGCCCGAATCGGCGCGCATCCAGACCCCCTGGCTGAATTTCTGGCTGGCGACGACCAGGGTGGCATTCAATCCGGACGAAGCCTACGGAATTTTCGATGAGACGCTGGAGCGATTTCTCGCACAAGGAGAACGGGTTGGCGCGTTGTTGTCGTGGTGTGGGGCGGTTCGAGCAGTCATAATGAGGTGGGATGGCCTTGGGCGGATTACGAAATTGTTGGAGTTGTTTCCAAGTATTCATTCGGAAGATGCGTCCTATCCCTCCATCGAGGTCGAAGCGCACATTAGTGATTGTATGGCTGGCGCCATCATGCAAACGCAGCCGTATAGAAATGATGCACGAGCCTGGTTGGACAGGGCCGTCCATTTGGCTCACCATTTACCGCCGGCCATCCAAACTGGTGCCCAGTTAATGACGGAAATCTATTATCTGTGGCTTGGAGATATTGCCGCTGCTAAAGCAACTCTAAAGCAATCTTCTTCTTTTCTGTATAGCCGCCAGTGTAATCCGATCGCGGCTATCTTTTCTCAGGCGACAAGCGCAACTCTCGCTTGGTTCGACAGCGAGTTCGATCTGTGTCGTACGCACGTCGAAAAGGCCAAGGAGTTGGCGAACCGGTCGGGCATGCATGTGTGGGATGGTCTCATAATCAGCCAAGGAGTTTCTGGCGAATTGCTGGCTGGGAACTTATCTGCGGCGGAAGCGCTCTTGCGAGAAGTACATGCTGCTACCGAACAACTTGGTGGAATTCATCGAGCCCACTACGAACACTTCTATTCGTGGTTTAAGCTCTTGAGTGGTAGTTTCCAAGAAGCATTGGAGCATATCAGCCACTCAACTGAATTGATTGTGGCGGCAGGCGGACACATGTTCGGTGAGGGTGTTAATGACATTGTCATGGCTCATGCTTTGCGCGAGCTCGGTCAACGGGAGAGAGCAGCCCAATGTGTTGCACGGGCTATGGAGATCGGTGATCGGATGCAGAGTGATGTTATCCGGTTTGGCGCAGGGCTCTTGACAGCGCAGCTCGCATTCGATTGTGAGGATGAGCCGTCTGGTCTCGCCGCACTGCAGAAAGCTCTCGAAATTGGAGAGTCGCGGGGGTTAATGCAGTATACAGGGCGCCAGCCCGATATGATGGCGGCACTGTGCACCAAAGCGCTGGAAGCCGGGATCCACCTGCCCTTCGTCCAGCGCATGATTAAGAAACATCGGTTCGCGGCTCCGCCGGAGGCGCGGTTCATCGACAGCTGGCCCTGGCGAGTGAAGATTCACACATTGGGCAAGTTCACGGTCGAGATCGATGGACAACTGCTGGGGAAGCGCCGCAAGGCTCCGCATCGCCTTCTTGAATTATTGGTTGCGATTATCGCCTTCGGCAGCCACGACGTGCCGGTGTCTCGACTCATCGATGCGCTCTGGCCGGAGGCGGACGGGGATCAGGCCCAAGAGAACTTGAAGAAATCAATCGCGCGCTTGCGCAAATTAGTGGCCGTCGACAACGTGATCCTCTGGCAAGAGGGCAAGATCTCCCTCAATCAGAACTTGTGTTGGGTGGATGCATTGGCGTTCGATAACCTTGCCAAGCAACAAGACCAGCGGACGATGGCATGCTATACAGGGCCCTTCTTGGGACATGACGAGATCCCAGCTTGGGCTAAACCACATCGGGATCAACTACGGACCACATTCGTTCATCTCATGATCCGTCACTGTGACCAGACCGCACATGCGAACAACGTAGAAGCGGCGATCCAGTCACTTGAACGCGCGATCGCAATCGATCCTGTGGCCGAACCTTTCTATCAGCGGTTGATTCCGCTCCTCATGGCACAAGGCCGCCACGCTGACGCGCGACGCTCCTATCAGGCTTGCGTGAAGGCCTATCAGCGCTGGGGAAACGGAAGTCTCTCTGCTGAAACCCTCCGCCTTGGACAGCACCTCACTCCTTGACGGCTCAGCTGTCTCTCCAAAGCCGAATTCCGTCGAAGCGTCCACATGGCTGGATACTCGCCCTCTCCGCTCTGCGTTCAGATATCAGGAAAGTTAAGAACGCGTAACAAACGAATTTGTCCCCCTAGTTGTCCCCCATCAAAGGCGTATACGTTCCACGTCGAATGGAAGGCCAGGCCTGGTGGGTTGTCCTGATTCCACAGCTGAGGATGGGGATTGACCGATGCAGCCATTGGATCGAGTGGTCGATGACTCTCGGGAGCCCATTGTCATTCCGCCGTCGGATTGTCCGATTTCTTCGGCGGTGTAGTAGCAGGCCGGGTGTTGGTCTTTCTCACGCCTGGCCAGAATTAGCAGTGATGTACACATGGACGAGGGTCTAGCCATTACCGATGAGACGGCTTCAGTGACGTTCAGCTCCGAAGCTGTTCCTCCAAAATCACCGTTTATCGTGTTCAACACAGCCACGCTTCGTGAGGCACTATTCGGGGCAAGGTTTGCCGGGATAAGACAGCCGATTACGGGACTATAGCGACGGGTCAAACGCTCGGCTCATTAAGCAGAGGCATGGCAAATCAGACAAAACCAGGGAGGAAGCAGAATAAAAAAGAGGACTGCATGGAGAGGCAAGGCTTCTTACCGGAGAGCCTTATGGTGGCCCTTGTTTTTAGCCTCATGTCTATGACTCCTGCGTGGGTGAGTGCGAAGGAGGACGCAACCCTCTCGACGGTATCGCCTCCTACAATCCAGGCTGTCAACAGTAGGCTTCCGCTCAGCTTCGAAGTTAACCAGGGACAGTGGGATTCGGCAGTCCAATTCGCCGGCCGCGGCTACGGCCTCCAAATGTTTTTCACCTCAGCCGAGGCGGTTCTGGCGATAGAAACGGGTCACTCCATAGGGGAGCACCGAATTGGAAGCATCGTGCGGCACCAGCGTTCGCGAAATCCCACGCCAACCACATGGCTAGAGAGAGAGGAAACGGCTGAGATAGATGCACAGGAGGAGTTTCTGCTCGAACTGACATACGATGCGCGAAGACCAGCATTGGAACAGATCTCCAAACTCGGCATGTACCGATTGCTTGGCCGGTGATGGGTCCCGGGGGGAGACGACCTGTCAACCATATCGTTAAAAGGTTCAACAACTCGCTTCATACCGAGATACGCCATGAGGGAGGCTCACCATGCGTGACGCGATGTTCTTCAGCAAGCTTCGGTTCTTGTTGTGTGGGTGGCGGTGGAAATTCCATCGACGGGCCTCATGGCTCAAGGCGTGCTTGAGGCAGGCCCGTCGTCGCCTCCGCCGATTCACTCGCGTCGAGTCATTCTTCCCCATTCCCTTGTCTCAGCACTCAGCACCCAGAACGCTTGCCCTGAGCAGAGTCGAAGGGCAGCACTTCGCGTTGGAATCCCTCGAACCCCGCATCTTGTTGGCGGCCGACCTTACCGGGGGGTTCGTTCAGTTCGTTACTCCTCGCGATCCTGCTGTACCGACCGATCAGGGTTACGCGGTGGTGCGGGTCCGGAATATCGGTGACCAAGCCATTGATCAATCCGAAGTTGCGGTATATGCCTCACGGGACTTCAGCCTAGATGCATCAGATTTCTTACTCGGCACTGCAGATACCAACCGAGTGGGTGTCAAGCCAGTGCTGCCAATATTTCCTGATACGTCGGTGAAGGATGTCCGCGTCAATCTGACATTGCCGAGCACACTGGACCCCGGCGGCTATATGGTGCTGGCCAAAGTGGACAACGCCAATACCATTACCGAAAACAGCGAGACCAACAATGTTTTGGGCGGCGGCTTAATCGTTGTGGAGTGGCAGTTCGGCAACGTGCCGGGCCGGAGCGGTAATACGACGCTCACGCTTAAGGATGCCGATGGGACGACTGTGACGTTTAGTCTATCCGGCCCAGGCCTGGGCGAAGTCGTCAAGGACGGCACGAATTGGGATCTGAAGGTGACCGGGACGACGGCCAGCTCGGCGGTCACGATCCTCACGAACAGCGCCGGCAATGGGCGCGTGACCCTCAACGATGTGCATGTGTTTGGGCCGATCGGGACGTTCCTGGCTGCCACCACCGATCTCACCGGCACGCTGGCCATCGATGGCCCGGTGAATATTCCTGGTCTACTCCCAGGCACTGTCACGCTCCGGAGCATCCAAGGTGGGACGGTGGCCATGCCCTCCGTTGAAGCCCTGACCATTGCTGGCTCGGTGACCAACGCAAAGTTCTTCATTGGCACCACCTTCGGCCAAGACGGCCAACCAGGCGGCACGGGGGCCAATGCAGACACGTACGGACAGGGTCGGATTGGGCTCTTCACCGTGACCGGCGCGATGTCCAACACTGCCGTGCGAGTGGGCGTCGATCCAGTGGATGGGACCTACGGCAATAGCAACGATCAGCTGCTCGGCGGGACGAACAGCGCCATCGACGGCATCGTCATTGGTGGAACGCTCAGCGCTGACACGCGGTTTTATGCCGGCAAATTTCCGACGCAGTATTTCCATGGCCTGACTCGGAAGCTCACGGCGGGGGATGAGCACTTTGTCACGCTCGTCAGCGGCGGGCCGACCGCGCTTAACGCGGCGCTGCAGCAAGATACCGGCAGCTCCACCAGTGATGGACTCACGAATAATCTCACGATCGTCGGCGCCCTCACCGATGCCGACGGGATCGCCACCTTCACCGCGGGCTTTGGCGCCACGCCGACATTCAACGTGCTCAGCGATCGGCAGCCGAACGGGTCATTTACCTTTACGCGAGCTAGACTTGAACAGATCAATGGCGCGCCACTGACCGATGGGACGTACGTGCTCACACTCCGGGCCACTGATACTGGCGGCAATCCGACGCAGATTACCGTGCCGTTCACGCTGGATACCCAGATCCCCGATCTCTCATTGGATCTCGATGCCGCATCGGACACCGGGACAGTGGGCGATAACCAGACGACGAATGCCAACGTCACATTGATTGGTCAGACCGAAGCGAATGCCACGGTCGTGTTGCGTGATGCGCTTTTGGAGACGCTCGGCACGACAACAGCGAATGCGAGCGGCCAGTTCAGCTTCTCGAATGTCGCCCTCACGCTCGGGGCCAACGCCTTCACCGTACGCGCCACCGATACGGCGGGCAATGAGCGAACGGAAGGGCGGACCATCACGCGGGTGGCGCCTGCGAATCAGGCTCCCGTGGCCGATACGCAGACGGTGACGACGGCGGAAGATACAGCGAAGGCGATTACGCTGATCGGAAGCGATGGCGACGGCGATTCCTTGACGTATACCATTGTGGATGGACCACAACATGGGACCCTGACTGGAACCGGAGCCACGCGAACCTATACGCCCGATGCCGACTATAACGGCCCCGACACCTTCACCTTCACGGTGTACGATGGGACGGTGGACTCAAATGTTGCCACAGTGACGATCGACGTGACTGCGGTGAATGATGCGCCGGTGCTTGCTCCGATCGGCGGCCGATCCATCGATGAAGGACAGCCGCTCCTCATCCACGCGAATGCGACGGATCTCGACGGCCCCACGACGTTCACCGTTACACTGGAAAATGGCGCGAGCGGGCAAGTTCCGGAGGGGATGTCCATTGATGGAGGAACAGGAGCCATTTCGTGGACACCGCTGGAAGCACAAGGCCCCGACACCTACACGTTTGATGTGGTCGTGAGCGATAACGGCAGCCCGGCCTTGAGTGATCGCGAGACGATCACGGTGACCGTGAATGAAGTCAACCAAGGCCCGAGCCTCCAAACCATTCCTGAGCAAACCGCCACAGCCGGACAGCTTTTAACCTTCACCGCGGTGGGAACGGATCCGGATATCCCAGCGAACGACCTCACCTATAGTCTCGATCTCTCGGCACTCCCCCCGGGATTTGGGACGCTCAATACTCCGACCATCGATCCAGTGACGGGCGTTTTTAATTGGACGCCGGCTGAAGGGCAAGTCGGGACACATTCGATCAAAGTCCGAGTGACTGACAACGATGCCCCAAGTTTATTTGCGCAACAAGATGTTGTCGTCACAGTGGCGACAGGCAATCAGGCGCCGGTGGCAGTCAACGACACGCTGACGGCTACGGAAGACACGGCGGTGACCTACCAGGCGGCGCAGTTGGTGGGCAACGATACAGATGGAGATGGGGACGTGCTCTCGATTGCGAGCGTGACGGGCGGCGCCGGAGGTGCGGCGGTGCTGAATGGGGATGGCACAGTGACCTTTACGCCGACGGCGAACTTCAATGGAGACGCGAGCTTTACCTATACGGTGACCGACGGGGATCTCACGAGTGCTCCTGCCACGGTGACGGTCAATGTTACGGCCGTCAACGATGGGCCAACCGTTCTCAATCCGTTGGTCGATGTGAGAGTACAGGAGGATGCGGCCAATACGGTTATTGATCTCGCCGGCGCGACACCGGTCTTTGCCGATGTGGAGACGGCGGCAGGAGAGTTGACCTACACCGTGACCAGCAGTGCTCCGAGCGTAGTGGCTGCGACAGTAAATAACACGCTGGATCAGATCACCTTGGCCTACCCACCCAATGCAAATGGGACCGCAACCATCACCGTGACGGCCTCCGATGGTGCCCTGACAGCGAGTGACACCTTCGAGGTGACAGTGACCGCGGTCAATCAGGAGCCGGTGGCGGTGAACGATACACTGACGGCGACGGAAGATACGGCGGTGACCTATACGGCGGCGCAGTTGGTGGACAACGATACGGATGGGGATGGGGACGTGCTGACGATTGCGAGCGTGACGAGCGGCGCCGGGGGCACGGCGGTGCTGAACGGTGATGGGACGGTGACGTTCACCCCGACGGCGAACTTCAATGGAGACGCGAGCTTTACCTATACAGTGACCGACGGGGATCTCACGAGTGCTCCGGCGACGGTGACGATTGATGTCACGGCGGTGAACGATGCGCCGGTGGCGAATGCTCAGACAGTGACGACGGCGGAAGATACGGCGAAGCCGATCGTGCTGTCCGGCAGCAGCGCCAGCAATGCTCCATTAACCTTCACTATCGTGACTGGTCCTCAGCATGGAACGCTCAGCGTCGTCACGCCGGTATCCGTCTCCGGGCTTGTCAGCCGTTGGTCGGCGGAGGGAGATGCCAACGACAACACTGGTCCTTCGTTTGAGAACGGGGCATTGCAGAACGGCGCTGCTGTGATCGCGCAAGGAAAAATCGGACAAGGATTCAACTTTGATGGAGCGAATGATCATATTTTAGTGCCGGCGGCTTCTGCGCTGGATGTCGGATCGGGAAGCGGTTTCACGATCTCGACGTGGATCAATCCCGCCGATCTGGCCCAATCTCGGCCGCTGATGGAATGGAACCAAGTCGGTGCGCCCTTCGAGGGAACACATTTTTGGATAGCCGGAGCGGGTTTGGGCAATGGTCCGGGTTCGCTCTATGCCAATATCAAGGACACGACCGGCGCCAATCATATCTTTTCATCACCGGCCAGTCTGCTTACCGCCAATACCTATCAGCAGGTCACGCTGACCTATGACAAAGCGAATGGTGTGGGACGGATGTACCTGAACGGTGAACAGGTGGCGTCGGCGAATCTGGGGACGTTTACGCCGAAAACGTCCTCCGACCTCTACCTTGGTCTGCGTCCGGCGAATGGCGGCGCCCCAGGAACCTGGTTTTCTTATGCAGGTCAAATGGATGAAGTAGGAATCTACAACCGTGCCCTTTCCGCGCAGGAGGTGGGACAGGTATTTACGGTTGAAAATTCACTGGTCAGCGGCAATGAACAGGCAGCCATCCTTACCTATACGCCGAATGCCGACTATAACGGACCCGATAGTTTCTCCTATGTCGTCAATGATGGGACGGAGAATTCCGCACCCGCGGCGGTTGCGATTACCGTCACGCCGGTGAACGATGCGCCGGTAGCGGATGCGCAGACGGACCAATCGGTGGTGACGCAGGAAGACTCGATGGTGCCGATCACGCTCACCGGCAGCGATGTCGAGAACGATCCGTTGGTCTTCAATATCGTTGATGGACCGCAGCATGGCACCCTCACCGGAACAGGCGCAAATCAGATCTACACTCCGAATGCCGATTACTACGGTCCTGATTCCTTTACGTTTAGCATTTCCGACGGGCAAGCAGACTCTAACGTGGCTACGGTCAATATCGAGGTGACACCGGTGAATGATGCTCCGGTGCTGGCGCCGATTGCGGATCAAACGGTGACGGAAGGACAACCTGTAACCTTCACCGCGAGCGCGACCGATGTCGATACACCGGCAAATGACTTGACCTACAGCCTTGAGGGGACGGTTCCGTTAGGGGCGAGTATCGATCCGCAATCGGGTGCGTTTACTTGGAGCACGTCGGCAGGCGAGGCCGGCAGTTACTCGTTCACGGTGCATGTGACAGACAACGGTACACCGGCGCTTTTCAGTGAGCAGACGGTCACCGTGACGGTGCTGTCCAATGCAGCTTTGTTCCAAGGTTTGGGTGATCTACCGGGAGGAATCTTCTCCAGCCGTCCATTCGGTATCTCGGGCAATGGCGCGGTCGTTGTCGGCGAAAGCGACGGAGCGTCAGGACTCGAGTCGTTCCGATGGACAGTGGGTGGTGGCATTCAAGATCTCTCGGCATTGGTTGGAGCATCGGCGGTTGGGCGGGCGGCGTCGTTCGATGGGTCGGTCATTGTGGGCGATAGCGCTGCGGGCTCGTTCCGTTGGAGCGCAGCAGACGGGTTGCAAACGATTGTCGGCAATGCGGCTCCTCATTCAGCCAATGCCGTTACTGCGGATGGATCAGTGGTCGTTGGCAAGGGGCAAGCCAATGCTCAACTCCCAGGAGCATTTCGTTGGACTTCTGCAACGGGGACTGTGCGACTGGATACTCTCTCGGGATACTCCGATGCCGAAGCCTTCGGGGTCTCTGCCGATGGCAACGTGATCGTCGGTGCAAGCTACTTTGGCCCGTCCGGCGAGCAGGCACAGGCTGTGCGTTGGGTGGGTGATGGATCAGGCGGCTTTACGCTCGAAGCACTCGGCGATTTGCCTGGTGGGAGTTTCATGAGCCGTGCATTGGCTGTCTCGGCGGATGGCACGGTGATTCTGGGCATCAGCGAATCTGATCGAGGCCAAGAGGCATTTCTCTGGACCGCGAGCGGAGGCATGCAAGGGCTCGGCGATAGCACCGGAGATCTCCGTGCCATGTCTGCTGACGGAACGGTCCTTGTGGGTGGTAACGATATCTGGGATGCCAATAACGGCGTCCGCTCCATCCAGCAAGTCGTGAGCGAGTTTGTTGATTCTGCGTTCACGAATTGGGGCGGCATCAATGCGGTTGGTATCTCTGCGGATGGCCGGACCATTGTCGGTGAAGGCACAAATCCACAGGGGGACCAAGAAGCTTGGCGTGCCGTGCTGCCGGTGAATGCCTTTGCGCCGGAATTTGTGAATGCGCCGGCAAGCAGTTATCAGGTTCAAGCGGAACAGAACATTTCATTCACTGTTTCGGCCACGGATGGCGATGCGAATCAGTCTGTGCAGTACCGGTTGCTGGGCAATGGTTCTTTAACTGCGACGTTCACCGGAGATACGTTTTCGTGGACTCCGGCCACGGATGATGTCGGCGATCATGTGTTTACGATTCGCGCTTACGACAACGGCGTACCAAGCCGCTCTACCGATAGTCAGTTTACGATTACGGTGACGGCATAGTGCCGCGTGATAAGCAGATGTGTGATCTCATATCTGAATCGGATTGGATTCACCGAATCAATTCGATTCAGTGATTCGATACGAATGATGGACCGTTAGCTGAATCAAGGTGTAGATGCGCGGCGAGAACACGAAAATTGATCATCCCGGACAACATGCTCCAGACCTAAGACGACGAGTCCAGCGTAATTGACCAGTATTACCACCAGAGTTGAAGAGATCGTTAGAGTAGGAGGTTAATATGCCCAACGAAACTAGCACCGCCCCTGCAACCATGCGCAGTCTTCGTCTGATTCTTATCACGACTTTCTTCATAACAAGTACTGGTCTGACAAGTGGGGAACCTGTGCTCATTACCAGCTATGATATTGACCAAACCCCCGTCAGCGGATTCGGGTGTTGGTTCCATAATTTTACAGGAACCATCACGGACACTGGTCGAACGGTGGGTGGCTCGGGTATTTGTTCATCGGATGGGATAGGGCATGTCCTTAACTATGCTGGCGGCAGTGGAACCCTCAATGATGGGGCCTTTGACACCACGCATCTTTTACTCACCAGAAATGCGGACGATGGTCTCATGCTGCAGCCCGTGATCAGACTTCACCTTGGTGGTGTCCATACAATTAATGAAGTGCGTCTCCTTAAAGGCAACTTCAGTTTCACCAATATCACCGGAGCCACTGTTGAGATTAATGGAACAGCCGTGCCGATAATCCCCACGCCTATTGGAGGTGATCCGTTAAATGTTCTTCTCGACTTGCGAGGAACAGCATTAGAAGCACAGCCCACAACTCAAATTACGTTGAAGAATTTCTCCGCATCATTTTTTGGAGCACCAATTGACCAATTTGGTATCGGAGAAATTGTGGTCGACGGTGCTAACGTCGTCCTGCGTCCGACAGATAAGGACCAGTGCAAGAACAACGGCTGGAAACGCTTCGACTTCAAGAACCAAGGACAGTGCATCCAGTCTGTCAATACTGGAAGGTAATGCAAGGAAGGTGTCGCCAAAATCCGAAACGTAGGCCGGAACGACCACTGAGGAATGGGCCGGCTGTCGAAGCAAACCCTCGCCGTACCCGGCGCAACGCTAGTTCACCTTCGAGGTCGATGAGGAGCGCCTCATGGTCTTCGGTCCTTGGCTCTTCACCCGCAAAGACTTGTTCAGGGGGGCGGGCAGCTGGTGCGTAAGGGGACACCTGCAAATAAACTACCTACATAGCATAGTTACACACTTACATAGTAGAGCTGTGTATGTAGGGCCATAATTTAACTTCATACGAGCAGAAGCGACTTGTATTCTCAGCCTCGATTCGTCAGGCTTCTAT
>Ga0224500_10001809_pt1 | contig 12212 bp, 10 predicted proteins | sample SF_Oct11_sed_USG_FD_168126 | JGI IMG/M metagenome (GOLD analysis project Ga0224500, IMG submission 168126) | Sediment microbial communities from San Francisco Bay, California, United States - SF_Oct11_sed_USGS_4_1 | ecosystem: Environmental > Aquatic > Marine > Sediment | place: USA: California... | reverse complement strand
GACGCCGGTCCGGCCGGCGATCACCGCCGGCACCCAGCCGCCGCTCGGGGTGATCGAGACCACCCACCCGGCCGAATCGGCCGCCTGAATGGAGGTGGTCCCGGCATAGAACGCCTCCATGAAGGCCTCGTCGGCCCTTGTCTGACGGGTGTCGCCGCCATCCGTGGTCGCCTTGGCGGGCCCGGTAGTGTGCCACTTGGCCAGCAGGTCCGTATAGGGGTTCGTTCCGCCCTGGAATGGGTACGGGTCCCCCGGCCTGGCATCGGCGTCGTTCTTCGTCCAGTTGATCTGGCCGTACCGCTGCCGGCCATAGTCCTTCGACAGCAGGCCCTTCACCGGTTCCTCAGGCGGGGAATAGATGTCGCCGTAGTAGAAATCCCGGTCGGCGAAGGCCAGGTTCATCGCCTGGTAGAGGGTGTGGATGTACCGGGTGCTGTTGTACCCCATGGGCTTGAGGTCGGCGTTCTCCAGGATATTGAGCGCCTGGAGCAGCGCCGGGCCCTGGGTCCAGACGTTCAGCTTGTAGACCTCGATCCCCTTGTAGCTGGTGGAGACCGGTTCCTCGATCCGGACCTGCCAGTTGGCCAGGTCACCCATGGTCACGGTGGAGCCCTGCTCCCTCGCCCCCCTGACGTATTCCTCCGCGATATCACCCTTGTAGAACCGGTCGTACGCGGCCATGATGGCGGCCTTCCGGCTCTTGCCCTGGCGGAGCGCCTGCTGTTCCGTCTCTACCAGCTTCCGGAGCGTCACGGCCAGGTCGGCCTGGCGGAAGATCTCACCAGCCTCGGGGGCCTCCCGGTCCTGTCCCAGATGCGGCAGCATCACCGCCTTGGCGTAGGGCCACTCTTTGAGCCGCTTCTTGTTGCTCTCGATGCTGTTGGCCGTCTGGGCCTCGATGGCATAGCCGTCGGCCATCTCGATCGCGGGCGCCAGGACCTCCTTGAGCGACAGCGTGCCGTACTCGGCCAGCATCACCATCAAGCCACCCGGTGTCCCGGGGGTGACCATCGCGTCCGGACCGAAGTCGGGCGGGTAGGCCAGCTTCTTGCCGGCGAAGTACTCCGGCGTGGCCCCACTCGGGGCCACGCCCAGCGCATTGATCGCGATCACCTTCTTGAGTCCGGGATGGTAGATCAGCGCCTGGGTCTCGCCCCCCCAGCTGAGCACATCCCACATGGTGGTGACCGCGGCCAGCATGGCGCAGGCCGCGTCCACCGCATTGCCGCCCCGCTGGAACATCATCGCCCCGGCCGTCGCCCCCAGCGGCTTGCCCGTAATGGCCATCCAGTGGCGTCCGTGGAGCGGGGGCTTGGCGGTCCGCTGTGCCGGGAGCGGCGCGGCGGCGGCGAGAACCAGCATGGCAGCGATCAGCAGCCGGGAAGGACGGCACGTGGACATCGGGCCTCCAGTGGAGTGCGGCCTAGCGTGGCGTCAGCGTGGCCTTGAGGTGCAGGAAGTACAGTTCGTGCCGGATCTCAAACCCGGACTCCGAACCGAAGAACAGCCAGAGTGACCCCTCCGGCGTGGTGGTGACGGTCAGCGACCGGCTGCCCGAGGTGATCGTCTTCCCCCCCCAGGCCCCATTCGAAGGACACCCCGGCACGGCGTTCCGGATGTCTCCCAGGTTGAGCGCGGCGGCACCGTCATTGGCCTGCTGGCCTTTGTCCACGGTCAGCCGGAGATTGCCACTGCCATCGACCGTGCGAGTCGGCACCTGCGGGCTCAGGCCGGCCTTGATCCAGATGCTGCTTGGCCCCACATCGCAGCCCGCGCCGGCGGTGCTCGCGAAGGTCAGTTCGAAGGTGGCCCGGTACGTCGTTCCGGGTTCGAGGCCGGAGACCTGCTTCCGGAAGAACATGAACAGGTCGTCGCTGACGTTGGTGCCGGCGTGGTAGAGGCCCTGCTGCCCCGCCCCCAGATTGTCCGGCAATGGCCGCGTGCCCGCCACGAACGCCACCTCGGGCTCCTGGCTGGCCGGTACGTCCACGAAGTCCGCGGTCCAGCCCACCGCCTGGTTGAAATCCGCCTCCAGGACCAGGGTTCCCGCAGGGGCAGTGCTGTCACTGCAGGCGGCCGTAACCAGGAGGAGGGCGACCCATGATCGCTGGATCATCTGGCCAGGCGGGCTGCTAGGGAGTCCATGTCACCCCAAACCGGAGGTGCTGCAGGGAGTACTTGATCTTTCCCGTAGCGCTCCAGCTGGTGTCCCCCTTCGGCCCGATGTCGACCGTGATCGCGCTCAGCCCGTAGCCCGCTTCGAGCGCCACCGCCTGGGAGACGAAATAGCGCACCGCGGCACCGCCCTCCACCACGGACGCGTCGTATCGGTCGATGGCGACCTTCACCCCCCGAAAATCGGCCTCCAGATACCAGGCCGAGCCAACCTGGAACCGCCCATAGGCGCCCAGGGAAGCGGTCGGCCCGAGCAGGTCGTTGTCGGTGCCGAAGGCCACGCTGTCGGCCTTGCCGCCGCTGGCGATGCTTGCCATGGCGTCGAGGCCGGTGCCGAGAAACAACGCCCCCAGCCCCAGCCCGACGCCAACCTGAGTCTTTTCCCTGGCCATGAATGCAAACCGGTAGTTCAGGAACGCCTGGTCGGTGTCGAACCGGGACCGGACCCGGAGGCCGGCCGTGAAGCTGGTATCGCCGAAGTCGAAGTCCCGGGTGATGACCTTCTCACCGGTCCGGCGGGCGAACTGATAGCCGACCTCGAGCTCGTGGCGCCGTCCCGGACGCCAGCGCAGGTCGAACCGTGGCTGGACCTTGGTCCGTGACAGCCCCAGGTCATCCTCGGCGTCGATGTCTTCACCCTTCCCCCCACTCCCATCCACCCGGACGTTGGAGTTGAGCAGGATGCTGCTCAGGTACCCCCCCACCTGGAACTTGTCATACAGGTGGTTCGTCGCGGTCTGACCAGCGAGCGGCGCCACGGCCGCACCAAGTATGAGCAGCGCCAGGGGTACCACGCGAGCTTTCCTTGGTTCACGACCCGCAGGTTTCCGTGCCGGCATGTCATTCTCGCTTGGCTTCGAAGGTGAGAAAGGCGTCACCACTCCCGGGAGTCCTCTCTCAGGAGCGGGCAACTGGGTGTTCAATAGTATCCGTTCCGGTACCGCCGGGCGAGGCGTCTCAGCGCCACTCCCGGATCACCCGGGTTGCCCGGACGAGATCCAGTTTCGGGAAGGCCCGGTCGAGGTAGCCGTTCCCGGCCACCCGGATGGAATCCTGGGACGGCCCCGGCAGCCGCTGCTGCCTGGTACCCCCATACCCCATGTAGAGCGAATCAACGACGTCCATCCCAGCCACGACCTCGGCAATCGGCGGGAAGCCGAAGGTGTTGAGGGTGTCCAGGCGGGCGTTATCCCCCAGATTGACATACAGTTGCACCGACCGGGTGTTCGGCCCGCCCCGGGCATAGCTTACCGTACCCCGGACATTGCTGTGGCGGACGGGCTCGTCGGGAATCGGCCGGTTGGACCAGATCGAGTCCAGCGCCGGCTGCCCTGACAGGCCGAACTGGGCCACGAATCCCGCAATGACCCGGAAAAACCGGGCCCCGTCGTAGTAGCCATGCTTCGCCAGATAGTGGAACCGGTCCACCCCCTGCGGCGACCAGACCCGGCGGGCCCGGACCACGAACGCCCCCCGGGTGGTTTCGAACCGGACGTCGAAGCTGTCGGGTGCCGCCCGGGAGAGGGCGGCAGGATCCGGGGTGGTGAGCGGCGACCGCGTGGCACAGCCCACCAGCAGGGCCACCGCCAGCAGGGCAGCCCCGGCCCATCTCATGGAGTGATGAACGGTGGCGGGGTGGCGCTCACCATCGTCAGGCTGTCCCCTTCCATCCGGAACTCCCGGACCGCCCGCTGGGCCGGACAGCACATCGGATCCACCTCACCATGCTGGTCCAGCTCCACCCGGATCAGGCCCTTGTCGATACTGACGGCGATTACCCGCACCCGGTCACCCAGCAGAGCGCTGGCGAGTTCACGGGGGGTGCCGTCGTCCGCGGCAAACGCCACCAGGCTGATGAACACCCCGGTGCCGCCCGAGGACGATCCGATGATGGCCGCCGTCTCAGGCTTCCCGTCGCCGTTCACGTCGCCCATCGCCCACTTGTCGAACAGCCGCACGATGATCTGCTCCGCCGAGCCGGGCGCGGCCGGGGCCATGTATTCGCCGTCCTTGAGCCGGACCACACCCTCCTCGACCAGATCGGTCTTCACTTCGGCCGAGCTGAGGGCCAGCACTTCCCTGGGTATCGCCTCCCCGGCAGCGGCCTCGCTGGCCGACTCTGCTTTGCGGCCGCACCCGGCGGCCAGAAACACCATTGTTGCCAAGACGACCTTCCGCATCATTCCATCCTCTCGTGATAATGGTCGAGACCGGCTCCCTCAGGACGACTCGGCCGCCAGACGCTGGCGAGCCTCGGCCAGCAGTCGCTGTTGCTCCGTCGACACCGCCGGTGCCTTGAGCTTCAGCTCGCGCATGGCGGTCACCATCACTTCCGCCACCAGGGTCCGGGCCGCCCACTTGTGGTCGGCGGGAATCACGTACCACGGGGCCCACTTGGTGCTGGTGGCGCTCAGGGCGTCTTCGAAGGCGCGCTGGTACGCGTCCCAGTGCTGCCGCTCCGCCAGGTCGCCAAGCGAGAACTTCCACTGCTTGGCCGGATCGTCCAGACGATCCAGGAACCGCCGCTTCTGCTCGTCCTTCGAAATGTTCAGGAAGAACTTGAGAATCAGGGTGCCGTTCCGCGACAGGTGGCGCTCGAACCGGTTGATGTCGTCGTACCGCGCCTGCCAGAACCCGTCGCCTCGCTTGCCGGCCGGCAGTCTCTGCTTTTCGAGAATCTCCGGGTGGACCTTCACCACCAGGACTTCCTCGTAATATGACCGGTTGAAGATCCCGATCCGTCCCCGTTCCGGCAGGGCCTTGCTGTAGCGCCACAGGAAATTGTGGTCGAGTTCCTCGGCCGAGGGCACCTTGAAACTGAACACCTGGCATCCCTGCGGGTTGATCCCCGACATCACGTGCTTGATGGTGCCATCCTTGCCCGCGGCGTCCATGGCCTGCAGGATCACCAGCACCGAGTACACGTCGTTGGCCCAGAGCAGTTCCTGCGCCTCAGCCAGCTCCGCCAGATTCTGTTCCAGCGCATCCCTGGCCGCCTGCTGCACCACGGCCTTGCCGGCTACGGCCAGCTCGGGGATGACCGCCCAGCCGGGATCGAAGTCCCTCAGGTCCACGCGGCTCCCCGGCTCAACCCTGAGGGCCTTGACGATCTTCTTCTTGAGCATGGTCCCCGTCCCTTCCCTGCCCTTCAGGTGTGCCGGGCAGATCCGACGGATGAAGCGATAAGGATCTGGGCCGCGTAGTAGGTCCCGAGGACCAGCAGGGGCGACCACGGAACTGGCGACCGGAACCGGTCCAGGGCCAGGACACTGTCCGACGCCACGAACAATATGGCCCCGGCCGCGGCGAGGCCGGACCCTGGTGACCTGGTCACCCACCACCGCCCCAGAGCCATCCAGCACATGGTCAGGATCACGGCCACGTAGAGCAGCACCGGAATCCGCATGGTCCCGAGCGAGGGCCAGAGCACCGAGAGCACGCCGGCACCTGCCAGCACCACCAGTACCAGCAGCCCCACCGGACCTCCGTCTCCCCCATCCGAACGGAAGGCGGTCAGGTAACAGAGATGGGCTGCCAGGAACGCCACCAGTCCCGGCAGGAAGAGGTCCGCGGGCAGCATCAGGAAGATGTCACCAGCCAGAGAGCAGAGCAGGCCGGCAGCGATCAGTCCGCGGTAGCGGGCCGTCGGCAGCGGTGCCGCCCCCAGGGCCATGAGCAGCACGGCGATCGTGGCGAGCGGCTTGGCCAGCCATTCGAGCAACTGTGCCTGCTGCAGGCGAGCGAAGATCGTGACCGCTCCGGCCGCAACAGCTGTTGCCACCAGGGTGGGTCGGCGCGTCACTTCTTCCCGTTCGGCAGGAGATCCTCCTTGGAAATCTCGACCCACAGCCGACCGGCAGCCTGTGCCCTGGCGACCAGGCCGACCGAGGTGGCTTGCACCGCCCGGGTATTGGCGCCAGAGAAGGAGCCCCGGAGGAAGATTCCGTCGCTCAGGGTGCGGTTGATCTCCTTGTTGGCGATTTCCAGAGCCTGGTTGAGCAGATCGGTGGCCGGGATCCGGGCGTTCTCCTGGATCAAGCCAAGCAATGGTCCCTCAATCAGCCACCCGACCGTCTTGCCCAGCGCGGTGGTGGTGTTGACGTCAAAGCTCAGGTCCGGCAGGGTGATCAGGTCGGTGACCGGGTCGTAGCTCGGCGTGCCGACGGCGTACACGGTGCCCCGCGCCTTCCCCCGGAGTGTCACCGCGAGCACCAGTCGCCCCCGACCCCCGGGCATCGCGGTGATGTTCTCGACCTTGACGCTCCGCCAGCCCACCTTGAACGACTTGCCCACCAGGGCCTTGTTGAGGATCTGGTTGGCGGCGCCATAGACCAGGATCCCCTCGAGGTAGACCAGCGCGGTGTCCGACCCCCCTGCTCCCCGCCCCAGAGCCGGCAGCGGGTCTGTGCCGTCCGCCGGCCGATCCCCGCTCAGCATTCTGGGTGCGGCCAGGAGCGAAATCCGGGCGGTCAGGCTGGAGTCGTTGGCGGTAATGCCACCCAGCGAGATCGCCTGGGGCTGGATCTGGAGCCAGAGCATTCCCTTGGAGATCGAGATCGGTCGCTGGAGTGTCTGCCAGATCCCGCCGACCGGCTTCCGGAGGCTGACCCTCGCGAGCTTCTGGTCCACCTTCTTCAGCGCCCCCTCGAGAGCGCCCGCGGCGGCATCGGCCACCTTGCCCGTCACGTTGATCTTGGCAAAACTGATCTCGCACTGATCCCGTTCCCCTTCAGACACCGGCGCCAACTCGTCAAGGTGGGACTTGGTCTGGAGGGTCCAGTCGGGAGCGATGTCGTACCTCACGGTGGCCTTGAGCCTGATCCTGGGCCGCTCACCTTCAATGCCACACGACACCGAGTGCTCGGCCAGCAGCACCTTGGCCCAGACCTTGGTGCGGTACTGGAACACGGTGGCGATGGTGACGGCATTGCCCTCAAAGGTGAACTCGAGCGGCCCGCGCTCGAGTTCGGGCGCCACCCAGACATTCGGACCACTGTTCACCTTGATCCGCTTCTCCTTTTCCACACTGCCGAACTTCTTCGGAATGGTCTCTTCCAGGTCGGCAAGGAAGGGGCGGAGATCGAAGACAATCGGGGCACTGACGTAGGAGGGCGGCAACTCGACCACCGGAGGCTCGGGCGCCTCCTCGGCGGTCGTTTCAGGCGCAGGAGCGTCCACGGAGGCGCTGCCGCAGGCGGACAGCATGAGCACGGCGATCAGTGGGCCGAGGCGGCGCATGAGCCTGAATCCGGATGGAGAGGCCCTCGCCCCGGTTGGCGAAGGCCCTTGGAAACTGCGCCCACCGGCGAAGCTGTCAATGGCGCCTTGCCACCCTGCCGGTGTTTCCCTCCCACGCGGCCCAGGCTATCGTCAACTCCATGCGCGAACTCGTGGCCGGGCTGACTGCCGCCAGCCGTACCTTCGACACCGGGGCCGCCCGGAAGAAACTGGTCTTCCTGGCCGCCGCAGCCCGTCAGCCCGGCCTGCCGGCGGCATTTCGCCTGGCCTGGCACGACCAGGTGCTGTTCTGCCTCGCCCACCCCGATGGTGTTGACGTCCGCCGCGCCGCCGAGCGGGAACTCCGGCGGATCGCCTCCCTGCTGCGGAAGCAGCCCCCGGCGGCGCTCCGCACCCTGGCCAACTCGGGCGTCGCGGGGTCGTGGGTCCAGACGGCGTTCTCCCCCGACCTGCTTCGCTGGCTGGTGGCGCGGGCCCGCCGCGACATTGACCTGGCCTGGGACGAAACCGACGGCCTGGAAGCCACCCTGCCGCTGCTGGCCCTGCCGGTCGAGGCGGATGGGCTGCTCGCGCCGGAGCTGTCGACCGAGGAATGGGTCCGGGCCGGTTCAGGGAAGACACCGCCGTTGGCCTGGGTTCTCGACCGGGTCGACGCCCTCGGGATGTCCCCCGAACTCCGGGAACGGTTCTTCGCCACCATGGGCCTCGAGGTCCGGTGGCGCCTTGGCCGGGGATCGAGGACCCTGACCCGGTTCCCATCCCGGCCGGTCTTCTACCAGCGCGAGCCCCTCCAGCGGGGCGTCGCCCTGGGGGAAATACTGGGCAAGCGCTTGCCGGCCCCGGTCAGGCTCAACCGCAGAGCCGTGACTGGCCTGATCGACACGGCCCGGGCGGTCCTGGCCGCTCGCGGGCGGGAAACCGATCCGGTCACCTGGGCCAACCCGTCGGAGACCACCCTGTTCCGGCTCGACCGGGGCATCGATGTCGCCCTGTTTGGCCTGCTCCCCGAACGGCGCCTGCCGATCGAGAGCTACTTCGGCTTCGTGGCCGCCCGGAACCGGGTCCCGATCGCCTATGGCGGGGGCTGGGTCTTCTTCGGCCGCTGCGAAATCGGGGTCAACCTGTTCGAGGAGTTCCGGGGCGGTGAGTCGGGCCACGTGTTCGCTCAGGTGCTCCGGGTCTACCGCCAGCGGTTCCGGACCCGGCAGTTCCTGGTGGACCCTTTCCAGTTCGGGAAGGACAATCCCGAGGCGATCCGGTCCGGGGCGTACTGGTTCTATCACCGGCTCGGGTTCCGCCTGACCGACCCCCTTCTCCGGAGCGAGGCGGAGGCGGAGTACCATCGGATACAGCAGCGGCCCGGCTACCGCAGCCCCGCCCGGGTCCTCAGGCGGCTCACGGCGTCCCGCCTCTTTCTCGACGTGGGAACCGCCGAGCGCAATGAGTCGCCGGACATCGAGCCCTGGCGGCCGGCAGCGCCGGAACTGGCCCAGGTCTCGCTGGCGGCCACGTCCTCGATCACTCGGGCCTTCGATGGGGACCGGGAAGCCGCCTGCCAGGACGCCTCAATGCGGGTGGCCCGGTGGCTTGGCCGGGGCGCGGCCGGGACCACTGGGCAGCAGCGGCTCTGGTTCGGCCGGATGGCTCCGCTGATCGCCATGCTGCCTGGCCTGTCCGCCTGGGACCGTGACGACCGGGAGCAGCTCGGCCGGATTCTCCGCGCCAAGGGCGGTACCCGCGAACGGGACTACGCCCTCGCCCTTCAGCGGCACCGGCGGCTCGAGGCCGCCTTCTACGCCGTGACGGCTTCGCCCTGAGGCTTGGCGGGGCCGGAGCCCGCCGGCGGAGCCTGGGCCGGGTCCGTGTCGCCCGCGCTCGTCATCAGCTGCCGGAGCGCCAGAGTTACCGGAATCGCCAGCAGGGCGCCCATCGGACCCAGCAGGAAGCTCCAGACGATCAGGGACAGCAGGCCGACGAGCGGGGATACGTCCACGCTGTCCTTCAGGAACTTCGGCTTGATGACATTGTCGATCACGAAGTTCAGGACGATGTACCCGGCCACCACCACGACCGCCCGCTGCCAGCCGAACTCGAACAGCGCCAGCAGGGCCGGGGGAATGATGGACAGGATGATGCCGATGTTCGGGATGAATGTCATGATGAAGGCCACCACCGCCCAGACCATCGGCATGTCTACCCCGAGGGCCAGCAGCATCAGGAACACCACCACCGCGAAGATCAGCCCGAACACCGCCGTCAGGACCAGGTATTGCCGGACGTCCTTCGTGATCCGACCGAGGAGTTTCTCCGAGCCGAATCGATGCCCCCGGTCGCCGGCCTCGACCAGGATGAAGGCCACGATGATCACCAGCAGGAGGGCCTGACTGAACACCTGGCCGACCTTGGACAGGAACGCCGCCGCCACTCCAAAGAGCCGGCCGGGGTTCACCATGTCCGGGGAGAAGATCCGGCTGTGGTCGATGCCCCTGGCCTCGAGCTGCGACTGGATCACCTGCCACCACTCCTGGACCCGGGCCTCGTAGGCCGGCACGGTCTGGACCAGCCTGGTGGCCGTGAGCCCCAGAAACCCGATCAGGGCCACTACCACAACCAGCAGGGTCAGGGTCGTGGCGGTGATCGCCACGCCGTTCGACCCACCCCGTCCTTTGACCCGTTCATACACCGGGGTCACGGCCACCGTGAGCATCGCCGCCAGCAGCAGGCTGTCGAGAATCCCGGCGGCCGCCTTGATCCCGATGCCGATGATCACGAAATAGGCGCCAAGGCGGAGGTACCGATCGGCCAGGGGGGACATTGGCATGAGGTGCCCGGGACGCTGGGTGGCTGGTGGTGCCGAAGCGCGGAAAGCGTTGCGGCTCATGAATTGGTCGCACCCAATATATGATTCGGCACCTGACCTCGCACACCGGAGCCTGCACGATGCGCCCGCACCCGATCCGACTCGCCCTCTGCCTCCTCCTCGCCGCCACGGCCTGCGGTGGCGGGATCAGCGCCAAGGTCGATGTCGATCCCGTGATCCGGCCCCGGATGAGCGGGTGGAAGACCTGGGCCTGGTTCCCTGCCCCGGGCGGCACCGACACTCGAGCCTCAGCTGCGATCGCCGGCCCCGTGATGCGTGACGTCGAGGCGGCCCTCGTTGCCCGGGGCTACCAGCGGGTGGATAGCGCCCCGGACGCCCTGGTGGGGTGGCACGCTGCCCTGGACGGGGTGCTCGACGTGAATGAAGTCAGTAGCTACTACGGCTATACCTATGGCCGATGGTATCCCGGGGGCGGGGTGACCTACTCACCCCGCTACCTGCTCGAGTACCCCGAAGGCACCATCCTGATCGACCTGGTGGATGCCCGGTCGCGGGAGCTGGCCTGGCGGGGACGGGCCACGGTGGATCCGAAGAAGCTGAGGAGTGCCACCGCCCGAGACGCAGTCATCGGCGAAGCGGTACGGGCGATCGTGGGGGATTTCCGGCCTCCGACCCAGAAGTAGCACACAGCGACGGGATTGCTTCGGGAAGGGATTGCTTCGGGGGCTTCGCCCCCTCGCAATGACCCCTCCGGTGCGCCGTCATTGCGAGGGCCCGAAGGGCCCGAAGCAATCCCGCCACAGCGCACCGAGCCCTACTCCAGCTCGGCCCCCCGGGTCTCGGGCAGGCCGAAGATGAGCGCTCCCGCCACCAGGTAGAACAGCGACGTAAATCCGAGCGCCGCCCCCAGTCCGCGGGCGTCCGCGATTGCCCCGATCGTGTACGGTGCCAGCGCCGAGACCGCCCGGCCGGCGTTGTAGCAGAGCCCCTGGGCCATCCCCCGGATGCCGGTCGGGAAGAGTTCCGCCAGCATCGCGCCGAAAATGCTGAAGTAGCCGTGGCCAAAGAAGCCGATCAGCGGACCGAGCACCATCAGGAGAACCGGCAGCCGTGCCGCGCCCCCATACAGGGGAACCAGCAGCGCCGAAGACAGGACGAACACCAGGAACACCGGCCGGCGGCCGAACCGGTCGGCCAGGAAGCCGAACGAGAGGTATCCTGCCAGGGCACCCAGCTGCATCGGCACGATCCAGCCCGACGACCTGACGATCCCCATCCCCGCCCCGCCCTGCTCCACCGGTGACGCCAGGAAGGCCGGCACCCAGGTGAACAGACCCCAGTAGGCGAACATCAGGAAGGTGGACATGGCCGTCGCCACGATCGTCCGGGATAACAATGGCGGCCGTCCCAGCCGGGCCAGCGACTCCCGGAGGCCCGCTCCCCCGCCGGTGCTCGGCTGCCAGCGGGACGGCTCCGGCACGTTCCGCCGGATGTAGAACACCAGCAGGGCGGGCAGCACCCCCAGCACGAACAGCGGCCGCCAGCCGAACCGGGGGATCACCAGGGCGGCCAGGCCGGCCGCCAGGATGTAGCCGATGGCCCACCCCGACTGCATGATGCCGGCCGCCTTGCCCCGGTGCCGGGCCGGCCAGGTCTCCGCCACCAGCACGGAGCCCGCGGACCATTCCCCCCCCAGGCCAAAGCCGACCAGGGTGCGCCAGACGACCAGCGCCAGTACGCTGCCGGAGGTGGCCGTGAGGGCGGTGAAGGCGGAATACGTCAGGATGGCAACCCGGAGCATCCGGGCCCGGCCGTAGCGGTCGGCCAGCACCCCGAAGCCAATGCCCCCGGCGGCGGAACTCAACAGGGTGACCGACGCCAGCGCGCCAGCGGTGGCGGCGCTCAGGCCGAACTCTTCCCGGATGTGCCCGAGCGCAAAGGCGTACAGCATGACGTCCATCGCGTCGAGCATCCACCC
>Ga0224500_10001807_pt1 | contig 12221 bp, 12 predicted proteins | sample SF_Oct11_sed_USG_FD_168126 | JGI IMG/M metagenome (GOLD analysis project Ga0224500, IMG submission 168126) | Sediment microbial communities from San Francisco Bay, California, United States - SF_Oct11_sed_USGS_4_1 | ecosystem: Environmental > Aquatic > Marine > Sediment | place: USA: California... | reverse complement strand
CATCGGGGTTCATCGAGAAGAGGTCCGCGCTGCCGGTGCGTGACGACGTAAATAGCAGCGGGCCCTGCACGAAGACGTCCGTCGTGTCCGCGCGTCCCCACTGCGTCGCCGCGATGACCCGGGCACGACCCGTTCCCGCCCCCGTGAGCCGGCCCTCGCCATCCACCCGCACTACGTTCGCGTTCTCGGTCGTCCACTGCACCCCTTGCGCCGGCCCGAGGGGCGTGCCGTCCTCGGTAGTGAAGTTGGCCTGCAGCACCGCCTGCTCGCCGACGCCGAACCCGACGCGATCAGGTACGGCCTGGACCCCGCCGGCGATCACCTCGATCTGCCAGGTGATCTCGAGTCCCGCCGCGGCCGGCCGCGCCAGCAGCGTCGTCGTGCCCAAGGCACGCCCGGTGAGCGCCCGGGTCGCCGGGTCGAACCGGGCGATGGCCGTGTCGCCAACCGTCCACACCACGGGCGCGTCCGTTATCTCCGACTCGTCGGCGGCCTTCGAGACGACCCGAAACGGGCTGCTCCCATTGAGCGGTACCTGGATGGGGCCACGTGAGAAGGCGGGGGAAGCATCGACGAACGCGACGGCGCGATGCACCGTGACCGGCAGCTCGCGAACTTGCCCGAAGCCCTCGACGACGATGGACGCCCGCCCGGGGCCGATCCCGCGGGCGACGCCGAGCGGCGTCACCCGGACGATCTGGTCGTCCGTCGACCGCCAGGTGAGTCCGCCGCTCCCGAGCATGCGGTTCCGCTGGGATGGGACGATGACGTTGATGGTCGCCTCCGCATCCGGCGACAGCCCGAGCACCGGCACCGCGAACGCGTACGCGTCGTCGCCGATCTCGACCGTCGCGATCTTCGAGAGCGACCCGGCCGTTGCCTGGATGGCGCCCTGACCCGTGGCAATGCCCACCATGAGGCCGGTCGCGGCATCCACGTTGGCCACACCCGGATTGAGCGAGGTCCACGTGGTCGCGAGCGGCGCGGCTGGCTCCCCATCAGCCCGCAGGAACACCGGTCGCAACTGCTGACTCTCGCCGCGCAGGAGCTGGATCGTTGGCGGATCGATGTTGAGGGCAGCGGCCGCGCCTGTCCCGGCGACGACTCCCGGCACTCCCGTCACGGTCACGGTCACGGCCTCCGAGCGTCCGCCGGCTCGCACCGTGACCCGGGCCGTGCCGGGTCCGACCGCCACGACCTCGGCGAAATCGGATTCCGATTCGGAAACCTCGATCACTACGACGCCTTCGTTACTCGAGGTCCAGCGGAACTGCGCCCCCATGGGCGCGCCGCCGGAGGTGTAGGCCGTCGCGAACACCGTTTGGCGCCCGCCGACCGGCAGACTCAGGGAGGAATGCGAGAGTTGGACGCTGGCCACCTGCTGGGCCGCGGCCGGTGCGGCGACCAACAGGAACGGCAGCAGCAGGGCGCGGTGGTGGACCATGGCTCCGCTGGCTGGTGAAATCGACGTAAGTTACAATCAATTCAAGAGATACGAGGTCAACCTAGCGCGTGCCAATGGGCCCGTCAAGCATCTTCCAGGCTGCTTCGCGGAGCCGCTCCGACACGTCACACCTTGCGAACCGGCGAATCCACGCCAGACTATTCCCCGCGTGGGAACCTGACTCAGCGAACACGGGAGGGAATGCGCCATGGACGCCATGGGGTCGTTGCAGGACGGGATCGGGGGGCCGGGGATGTGGGATCCGATGCCCATACCGCCTCCGGTGAAGCCGGAGCCGGCCGAGCCGATCTGGGCGTCGACGCCCGCCGCGGCACCACCGCCAGCACCAGCGGCGGCGCCTCCGGCCCGCATGCCCGCGCAGCGGGCCGCCCAGCGGCAGCCCGCTCCGAAGCCAACCGCGCTCAAGAAGACCACCACCGTGGCGAAGAAGAAGGCCCCGCCAAGGAAGCAGCCCGCCGCGCGCCGACCAGTGAAAAAGGCGGCGCCGAAGAGGGCCGCCAAGCCTGCGGGGCGGCGACCGGTCAAGAAGGCCGCCCCAAGACGGCCGCGATAGACCGGACCGTGGTTCGGGGGCGGTCGAGACGCAACGGCCGCCCCCTCCTTATCTTCCGTTCGTCTCCTCCACGGCGAAGATGCGCATGCTCCGGCGACCGGCGCTGGTCCTGATCACCATCCTGTCCGTTCCAGTGCTCACCGGCTGTCCCAACGTCGGCGCCGGGAAACTGGTGTGGACCGGGGCGACCGTCCTCACGGGCACGGGCAGTGTGATCACGAATGCCGTGCTCATCGTCAAGGACGGTCACATCGAGGCCCTCGGCTCGGCAGATGACGTCTCCGTACCGCGTGGGGCCGAGGTGCACGATGCGGCGGGCCGCTGGATCATCCCGGGTCTGATCGACGCACACGTGCATGCGGATCGCTGGACGCTGCGGGGCTACCTCGCCTACGGCGTCACCACCGTGCGGGACGCCGGCGGGATCCAGGACAGTGTCCTGTTTCTGCGTGACGACGTCGCGTCAGGCGCCATCGAGGGCCCCCGGATGTACGTCTCGGGTGCCATGATCGACGCAGCCCCCACGGTATGGCCGGGTGCGACGGCCGTTCGCTCGGCCAGTGATGCGCGCCGGGCCGTAGGGAATCGGGTGCTGATCGGCGCGTCGCAGATCAAGGTCTACACCAAGGTGGATCGCCGACTGTTGGCCCCGCTCATGGACGAGGCCAAGGCACTCGAGATGCCGGTGGCCGCGCATCTGGGTCGCGTGGACGCCGTGACGGCGGCGCAGCTCGGGGTCCGATCCCTCGAGCACATGTCCGGCGTCATCGAGGCGGTGCTCGGGAGTGGTTCGGGGCTGCTGGCCGCGCACGGTGACTTCTTCCGCGGCTGGAACGCGTCGGAACGTGCGTGGAGTCGGGCCGACTCGGCCGGGCTCCAGCGAGTCGTCGACCAGTTGGTGGCCGCGGGTGTGGCCATCGTCCCGACGCTCGCGCTCCACGAGGCGTGGGGCCACCTCGCGGACGAGGCGTTCATCCAGACGGTGGACCTCTCGGCGATGCCTGCCGGGGCCGTGAATGCGTGGAACGTGCCGGATCTAGTGCGCCGGGCCGGGCTCACCGCTGCCGATTTCACCGCGTTCCAGCGGTCGCGCCCAAACGAGGATCGCTTTGTCCGCCTGTTCCACCGGGCGGGTGGACTGGTCGCCGCCGGCAGCGATAGCCCGAATCAACTGCTCCCCCCAGGGGCGTCGCTCCACCGCGAGCTGCAGCTGCTCGTCCTCGCCGGCCTCACACCGGAGCAGGCGCTAGGGACGGCCACGCGCAACGCGGCGCGCTTGCTGGCCGCCGACAGCCTCGGCATCCTGCGCGAGAGCGGCATCGCCGACTTCATCGTGCTCCGGGCCGACCCGCGACAGGACATCGCCAACGTCGGAGCAATCGCAGAGGTGGTCGCGGCCGGGTACGTGTTCGACCCAGGCACGCTGCGGCCGTCGCCGTAATGCCGGTTGACGCCCCGTCGGTGAGCGGCGACGCGGCTCGGCCCTTCGCCGTGGCACTCGACGGCGTGGCCGACTTCTTTGCCACACGGGAAACGCTGCACGGCGTCGTCGCACGCCGACTCCTCGGCCGGCCGTCACCACAGGACCGGGACCTCGCGGACCACCTCATCCGCGAGCGCCGGCGCCGGACCCGACTCGACGGGAGCATCGGTGGCGCGCTCGTCCCCACGGCGCAGGCCCTCTGGGAGTTGCTCGAACTCGGCGCGGATCGCGAACACGCGGCGGTCGTGCGACTCGCGGGGTTCCTCACCATGCAGCAGGACCGCCCCGGCCGTTGGAGCGACGACGGTGCCGCCGGCGACGGCTTCTTCTCGCCCGGCCCGCTGACCGCCCCGATTGCGCCGCTGGCGCTGCCGTCCGGCACGGTGTTCACCCGGGACGACGACGCGCGATTCGTCGCGAGCTGTCTTGCGTTGCGGGCAGTGCTCCGCGCCGGACACGAGGATCGGCGACCGGTCGCCGCCCATCTCGAGAGCCTGCTGCGGCTCCGCGTGCTCGAGCCGCATCTAGGATTCGTCGTGCTCGCTGCCTTGGGCATGGCCCCACCCAAGTACTGGGTCCGCATCGACGCGCTCGTCGCCGAGGCGGCCCGACACCAGCGGGCAGATGGTTCGTGGCCGGACGTTACCGTCTTCCACGCCGTGGACCTGTTGCTCACCGTCCCGACGCGGGCCGCCCGAGTGCTCGTCGCCAAGGCGGCACCGTGCATCGCCGCGCAGCAGCTGCCGACCGGCGCATTCGACCCCAGGGAGAACGAAGCCAACACGCTGACCGCTCTCCGCGCGTTGCTCACGGCGCAGACTACCCACTGACGCAGAAGGCGCCGGGAGCAGGTTCGGGGGACGTAGGCGGTAGGAGAGACGGCGAGACGGCCAGACGGCCAGCGGTGCGGAGGAGTGAGGTGCCGGAGCCGTTCCCACTCGCGCCCACCCCCTGCAATCCGCTCGCCGTCTGGCCGTCTCGCCGTCTGACCGCACTCCTACCACCCACCTCCCGGCACCCAAACCCCGCGAAGGGCGAGTACCGCTCCCAAGCGCGTCGGGGTATCCTACCGGCACGACTCATGACCGATCAGCGATCTCGTATCCGACTGACGTCGCTGTCGCACGGCGCCGGCTGAGCCTGCAAGCTCGGCACCGCCGAGTTGGCGCAGGTGCTGCGCCACGTGCCCGCGATCGACGACCCGCGCGTGCTGGTGGATGCCGCCACGCGGGACGACGCCGCCGTATTCCAGCTGGCGCCGGACCGCGCGCTCGTGGCCACTGTGGACTTCTTCACGCCGATCGTGGACGACGCATACACGTTTGGCCGCATCGCCGCCGCCAACGCGCTTTCCGACCTGTACGCCATGGGAGCACGACCGCTGTTCGCCCTGAACCTGGTGGCCTGGCCCCGGAGCCCCGAGGTCCTCGCGCTCCTCGGCGAGACGCTGCGGGGCGGGGCTGACGTGGCACGTGACGCGGGACTGCTGATTCTGGGAGGGCACTCGATCGATGACGTCGAGCCGAAGTACGGGCTCGTCGCGATCGGTGAGGCACACCCCGACCGGCTGCTGACCAATCGCGGCGCGCATCCGCGCGACCGGCTCATCCTCACGAAACCGCTCGGGACCGGGATCCTCGCCACCGGGCTCAAGCGCGAGGCGCTGTCCGAGGCGGACATGGCCGAGGCCGTCGGCTGGATGACGACCCTCAACCTGGGCGCGATGGAGGCGGCCCTGGCGGTTGGAGCGGCCGTGCACGCCTGCACGGACGTCACCGGATTCGGGCTCATCGGGCATTTGCGGAACATGCTGGAGGGAAGTCCCGTCGGTGCCCGCGTGCACTCAGCGGCCGTTCCCGTCATGACCGGCGCGCGCGATCTCGCGGCATCGGGCGCCGTCCCCGGCGGCACGGTACGCAACCGTGAGGCCGCGGCCGAGTACACGAGCTGGCACTCGAGCGTATCGGACGAGACGCAGATCCTGCTGTGCGACGCGCAGACCTCGGGCGGCTTGTTGCTGGCGGTGGCGGCGGACGCGGCAGGCCGGCTGGCCCAGGAGCTGGCACACCGTGGCGTCACGGGGTGGACGATCGGCGAGATCGTCCCGGGCGGCACGGGCACGGTGGAGGTCGTTTGATGCAGACGGCCGTGGTCCACGCCGACGAGAGCTGTCTCGGGAACGGGCGCGAAGGCGCGACGCCCGGCGGTGCCGGTGCACTCATCGAGGTCGAGGTGAAGGGCGCGATCGAGCGTCGCGACCTGTACGTGCACGCGCCCGACACCACGAACAACCGCATGGCACTTGCGGGCGCCATCGCGACGTTCGCGCTGTTGTCCACCAAGGGACGGCGTTTGCGTGTCGTCTACGTATCCGACTCCGAGTACCTCGTGAAGGGGATGCGGGAATGGGTCCCGTCCTGGCGGGCTCGCGGATGGAAGCGCAAGGGTGGCTCGATCGAGAACCTGGAGCTGTGGCAGGCGTTGCTCCAGGTCCAGTCGGGTCACGAGGTCACCTGGCGCTGGGTGCGCGGCCACGCCGGTGATGCCAAGAACGAGTATGCCGACCATCTAGCCGTCCGGGCCGCGAAGGACCAGATCACGTCACAGGCGGCCGAGCCGTCGGGCTTAGCGACGTGGCTGGAGTCCCGGCGCGCGAAAGGCCATTTTTCCGACTACGATCCCGACGCCGAGTTCGCGATCATCGCCGCCCAGTTGGAGTCATGACCAGCTACTTCTTCAAAGACGACGTTGCCGCCAACACGCATCCGCTGAACGTGTGCTTCGAGCAGCCGGGCGCGCCCGAGCGCATCCCGCTGTACGAGGTGTACATGCGGATGGCCGAAGAGCTGGCCAAGCGGTCCACCTGCGGCCGGCTGCAGGTCGGGACCGTGGTGACGGATGCCCAACTCGAGAACGTGCTCGCGATTGGCTACAACGGCAACGCCCGCGGCCTCGCCAACCGGTGTGATTCCACGGTGCCGGGCCAGTGCGGCTGCATTCATTCCGAAGTGAATGCGCTCATCAAGGCGCCGGGCGCCGTCAAGGACAAGGTCGTATTCGTGACGAACAGTCCCTGCGTCATGTGCGCCAAGCTGATCATCAACTCGGGCGTGACGCACGTGTTCTATCGCCAGGCCTACCGCGATCCGAGCGGCGTCGAATTGCTCCAAACCGCGAGCGTGACACCGGTGCAGTACGATCGGTGGCGGGACGCATGGCGCTGATCGAGCCGGGTGACGTCGCGCGGCTGTTCAACGGCCTCGTGGCAGAGCTGGCGGAACGGGACCCGGGGCGTCTGCGGAGCGGATTCCAAGTCGCGGAACTGTACCAGCAGATCGTGCCCTACCGCACGCACCGCACCAAACTGGGGTTCGTGTCGAACCAGGACTACGAGGGCGCGATTCTCGGGCTGCTCGCGGGACTGGGCGGCTACGCCACGGTCGAGCCCGCCGAGGTGCAGGACACGCTCGCCGCGGAAGTGGACAGCCCGAACCCGGACACGACGCTGTTTCGCGAATTCGCCGGCGCGCGCATCCGTCTCGATGCGGCCCGGGTGCAGGACGTGCTCGACGACGATCAGGCCTACGCGCCGCCTCCAGCCCCGGGCGCCGCACCCGGATCGGCACCGGTGTCCGCCCCGGTCGCGCCTCCCGAGCCGCGCGCTCCCGTGTTCGAGCTGGCCGGTGACGTGGCTCGCCCACCCGTTCCCTCCGCAACGCCGGCTCCCGCTCTCACACCGTCCACCACGCGATGCCCGGGGTGCGCCGCGGATCTTCCCGACGACCGACCCGTCATCTTCTGCCCGTTCTGCGGGAAACCCGTCGGTGCGCCCACGTGCGTCCGGTGCGGCGACCAACTGCGAGCGGAGTGGACGTTCTGCCCACGCTGCGGGCACGCCCGCGCACAGTGATCGCGTGAGCCGCACGCTGCGGGTGGCGTCGATCGCCGGCGATGGAATCGGCCCCGAAGTCGTCGCGGCCGCGCTGCCGATCCTCGACCGCGCCGCGGCCCTCGAGGATGCCGGGATTGCGTGGGAGCACCTCCCCCTCGGGGCGGACCACTATCTCGCCACGGGCGAGACGCTGCCGCAGGCGACCTTCGAGCACCTGCGTGACGATGTGGACGCCATCTTCGTCGGCGCCCTCGGCGATCCTCGGGTTCCCGGCAACGAGCACGCGCGGGAGATTCTCCTCGGCCTGCGGTTTCGGCTCGATCTGTATGTGAATTTTCGACCGGTGAAGCTGTATCACCCGGACCTGACACCACTGAAGCCCGCGGCAGCGCGGCAGCGCGGCAGCGCGGCGGTAGGAGCCGTTGCCGACCCATCGACCCGTCAATCCCTCGCTTCCCCCATCGATTTCGTCATCTTCCGCGAGAACACCGAGGGCAGCTATCTCGCCCGGGGTACCGCGATGGGCGAAGGGACGGCAGACGAGGAACAGATCTCGCACGAGGTCCACACGGCGCTCAAGGCGGGGCGCATCATCCGGGCGGCCTTCGACTGGGCGCGGGCCCATGGCCGGACCCTCGTGACCATGGCCGACAAGTCGAACGCCATTCCCGCACACCGTCTGTGGCAACGGCTGTTTCGCGAGATCGGCGACGAATACCCCACCATCGAATGCGAGCACCGTTATGTGGACGCCATTGCCATGGAGTTCGTCCGGACGCCGGAGCGATTCCAGGTGGTGGTGACCAACAACCTGTACGGGGACATCCTCTCGGACTTGGGCGCGGGACTGGTGGGCGGACTCGGGCTGGCGGCCAGTGCCAACCTGCATCCCGGCCGCCCGGGGTTGTTCGAGCCGGTGCACGGGTCGGCCCCACCACTCGCGGGCAAAGGCGTCGCGAACCCGATGGCCGCCTGCCTTACCGGCGCGCTGCTGTTCGAGCAGGTGGGGCTGCCGCGGGCGGCCGCCGCGCTCGAGCACGCCGTCTGGTCCGCGCTGGCTGACGGGGTCCGTACCGCGGATCTCGGTGGCACCGCCTCTACGGCGAGCGCCGCCCAGGTCGTACTCGCCCACCTCGCTTGAGGTCACCGTCGCCCACATCCCCCGCCCGGCCGGGACCTGACTTCGCTGGTATAATTATGGTTCTGACGCCTCTCAGGCATCGAGAACCGCATGGCGACGTTAGGCAGGCAGGACGGGCTTCGTGACGTTCGACGGCGCGCTCGGTTTTCCTGGCGAGCGCGCCCTCGAGCCCGCTGGGGCGGCTCGTCGCGGGAGTGGAGCCCAAGCACATGGGGATCGGCCCGTGATTGTCGAGGTTTCCTAACGAGGAGGCACGATGGAAATCCTGTTGGCGGTTCTGGGCGGCGCCGTCGCCTACACGCTCGCCAGCCTCCGCATCATGAAACAGTACGAGCGGGGCGTGTCGTTCCTGCTCGGGAAGTACTGGGGTACGAAGGGACCGGGCCTCATCTTCGTCCCGGCCGGATTTGCGCACGTGCGGCGGGTCTCGTTGCGGATCGTGGCAATGGACGTGCCCCCCCAGGACGTCATCACTCGTGACAACGTGTCGATCAAGGTGAACGCGGTGCTGTACATGCGGGTCAAGCATCCGGACGTCGCGATCATCGAGATCGAGGACTACCTGTTTGCCACGAGCCAGCTGGCGCAGACCACGTTGCGCAGCGTCCTGGGCGAGGTGGAGCTCGACGAGCTGCTCGCCGACCGCGAGAAGATCAACGGTATCCTCAAGACCATCGTGGACCAACGCACCGATACCTGGGGGGTGGAGGTGTCCGCGGTCGAGGTCAAGGACGTGGATCTCCCGATGGAGATGAAGCGGGCCATGGCGCGGCAGGCGGAGGCGGAGCGGGAGCGGCGCGCCAAGGTGATTGCCGCCGAGGGCGAGATGCAGGCGGCCGGCAAGCTGACGGACGCCGCCGCGGAGATGGCGCGGTCGCCGGGGGCCATGCAGCTCCGGTACCTGCAGACCCTGGTCGAGATCGCGACCGAGAACAACTCGACGACGGTGTTCCCGATCCCGATCGATCTGCTGACGCCGTTCATGGACCTCGCGCGGCGCGGGGGAGCGAGCTTGGCGACGGCAGCCCTGGCCGGCACCGCCGAGACGGCAGGCGCCAAGAGCCTGCCGGAACGCACGGGTGACGCGCTCCCGGATGCGGAACGCGACCGCGCGCGGGAACGTGCCTGACGCACCGATGAACGACTCGGTTCCCGCCGGTCGTCGCCTGGAACGAGCCGCGCTCGAGCGGGTGGTGCTGCGCGCGGCACAACTCCAGGCCGGGTCGCGCGAGCTGGAGGACGGCCTCACGGAGGACGACGTCCTCAAGCTGGGTGCGGACGTGGGCATTCCCGCGCCCTACCTCCGTCAGGCCTTGATGGAGGAGCGGATGCGGGCGGCGCAGCCGGCCGAGAGCAGTGTGGCGGGGTGGCTTGCCGGCCCACGGTACGTCGTGGCAGAGCGAGCAGTGCCGCTGACGAACGAGCGCGTGATGCAGGCGCTCGAGCACTGGATGGCGGACGGGGAGCTGCTGACCGTTCGGCGGCGCCACGCCGACCAGACGACGTGGGAGCCACGACGCGGCACGATCGCATCCCTCAAGCGGTCGTTCCGGGTCGGCGGTCGCAACTACCAGCTGGCACAGGCTCGGGAGGTGGCGGCGCAGGCATCGGCCGTGGATACGCAGCGCGCGTACGTCCGGCTCGCCGCCGACGTGGGGAACACGCGCGGGCGGAGGATCGGCGGGGCCGCCGCCCTCGCCGCGTTGGGGGCGGCGGCCGCCGGCTTGATGCTCGCGTTCGGCGTCGCCCCCCTGGTGGCGATCCTGGCCCTCCCAGCCGCGAGCCTGGGTGCCCTTGGCGTGGCGCGGCGTCACCAGCGCGAGGCGGCGCAGGTGCAGGTGGCGCTGGAACAGGTGCTCGACCGGCTGGAGCATGGTGAAATCCAAATACCGTCCAAGACCCCGAAAGGCCCGCCGCCGGCGTTGGAGTGGATTGCCGGCGAGATCCGCCGTACCCTTCGACCCTGAGTCACGCGGTGTCATCTTCTTCGCCTGAGTGCCATGACTGAGATCAAGACGGTAGGGGTGCTGGGGTGCGGGCTGATGGGCAGCGGCGTGGCACAGGTCAGTGCCGCCGCCGGCTACCGCACCATCGTCCGCGAGGTGTCTGACGAGTTGCTCGGGAAGGGCCGCGGCAGGATCGAGGCTTCCCTTGCCAAGTTCGTCGATCGTGGCAAGATCGAGGCGGCGGCGCGTGATGCTGCCCTGGCGCACCTCACGTTTACGACGGATCTGCACGCTCTGGCCGCTGCCGACATCCTGATCGAGGCGGTGACCGAGAATCTCGAGCTCAAGAACGACCTGTGGATGGAGCTCGACGGACTCTGCGGGGCCGACACGATCTTCGCATCCAACACGTCTAGCCTCACCATCGCGGCCATGGCGGCCGCCACCCAGCGGCCGGACCGGTTCGTGGGACTGCACTTTTTCAATCCGGTGCCCCTGATGCAGCTGGTGGAGGTCGTCCGCACCGTCACGACCTCGCCGGCCACCGTCGGGCGCACCACCGCGTTCGCCCGCTCCCTCGGGAAGGAACCGATCGCGGCCAAGGACAACTCGGGCTTCATCGTGAACCTCTTGCTGGTTCCCTACCTGCTCGATGCGATCCGCGCGCTCGAACACGGTGTGGGCTCCGTTCCAGACATCGACAAGGGGATGGTGCTCGGGACGGGGTATCCGATGGGGCCGTTCACACTGCTCGATTTCGTGGGACTGGACACGACGTTCAAGATTGCCGAGATCATGTTCGACGAATACCGGGAGACGCGCTACGCGCCCCCGCCGCTGCTCAAGCGGATGGTGCTCGCGGGCATGTACGGCAAGAAGTCCGGCAAGGGCTTTTACGACTACACGACGAAGCCCCCGACCGTCACGGACCTGGGGCTCTGACCGGCTGCCGAGGTCGCGCGGGCGCCAGTTGACTACGGCGGGCCGCGCGCACAGGCTTGGCAGGGGCCCGATCGGCCCGGATACTCGATAGACCCGCTCAATCGGAGGAAGACCCGTCATGCGCCGTTCCTTATCAGCTACCCTGGCCGTTGCCGCCGTGCTCACGGCCGCGTGTGCCGCCGGCGGCATCCGCCCCTCGTACGAGCCCTTCCCCGACGCACGGGTCGATACGATCAATGCCGCCCCACCAGACGTGATCCAGGAGGCCATTGCCCGCGTCAACGCGGAGAACATGCGCGGGGCGTGGGAGAGCCCGGAGGAAGGCTTCTTCGAGACCCAGTGGTTCAACGTCGCGACGCAGCAGTCCGGCGTGAGCGACCGCAACAATCCCGATCGTGTCATCCTGCTCCGGTTCTGGGCCGATCCCATCGAGGGTGGCAGAACCAAGCTCGTGACCGAAGCCATCTATCAGCGCACCCCAGACCCTTCGGTGCAGCCGCGCGATCGTGAGATGTCGGTGCCGAACGGCCACGCCGGTGACCGGCTCCGGGCCCGGGTGATTGACGGCATCAAGGAGAGGTTTGGGCGATGAGGTTGTTGCTTCCCGGGGTGGCGGTTCTGGTCGTCGGCTGCGTGACGTCCGGCCCGAAAGCGCTGAAGCCGTCGGTGCAAGAGGTGATGCCGGCCTCTCGGTCCGTCGTGTTCCAAGCGGCGCTGAAGGCGGTCACCGACCAGGGATTGCCGCTCCGGGAGGCCGAGCCGACGAACGGGGTGATCCAGACGAACTACGTCGATATCT
>Ga0224500_10001806_pt1 | contig 12221 bp, 8 predicted proteins | sample SF_Oct11_sed_USG_FD_168126 | JGI IMG/M metagenome (GOLD analysis project Ga0224500, IMG submission 168126) | Sediment microbial communities from San Francisco Bay, California, United States - SF_Oct11_sed_USGS_4_1 | ecosystem: Environmental > Aquatic > Marine > Sediment | place: USA: California... | reverse complement strand
CAGCCGGTCACCCAGCTTGAACACCTTGCCCGAGCTGCGGCCGATCATGCGGAAGCCCGAATTGTCACGACCGAAGTAATCAGCGCCCAGCGAGGAGACGTGCAGCAGGCCATCGACCTGCAATCCTTCCAGTTGCACGAACAGGCCGAAATCCACGACGCCCGAAACGATGCCGTCGAACTCCTCGCCGATGCGATCCTGCATGTAGAAGCACTTGAGCCACGCGACGGCGCCGCGAGTGGCTTCGTCCGCGCGACGTTCGCGGAACGAGCAGTCCTGGCCGAGCACGGGGAACGGGCCGTGCCATTCGATCAACTGCTGCGGATCGCCCTCGCGCAGCACCTGGCGGATGCCGCGATGCACGACGAGGTCCGGGTAGCGACGGATCGGTGACGTGAAATGCGCGTAGTGATCGAGCGCGAGCCCGAAGTGCCCGATGTTGCCGGGCTGGTAGACCGCCTGCGGCATCGTACGGATCACCGCGGTCGAGATCAGGCCCGCATCGGGTCGATCGCCGATCTTCTGCAGCAGGTCGCGCAGGTGATCCGGCGTGATCTCGCCGGGCGCCGGCAGCCACAGGCCGAACTCACGCAGGAACGTGCGCAGTGTTTCCAGGCGGTCGATCTCGGGCAGGCCGTGCACGCGGTACAGCGTGGGCACCTTGTGCCGGTCGAGGAAACGCGCGGCCGCGACGTTCGCCGCGATCATGCATTCCTCGATCAGGCGGTGCGCGTCGTTGCGCGGGTATTCGACGAGTGCGGCCACGCGCCCCTGCTCGTCGAACTTGAGCTTGAGCTCGGGGGTGTCGAGCTCGAGCGCGCCGCGGCCGGAACGCGCGCGCAGGAACGACTTGTACACGCCGTGCAGCGCGAGCAGGCGATCGCGCAGACGTTCGAGCTTGGGAGCGTGCTTCGCCGCTGGCTTCTCGAGGAACTCGCCCACGTCGCGGTACGTGAGGCGCGCGACCGAGCGCATCACGCCCTCGAAGAAACGCGAGCGCGTGATGCGGCCGTCGTCGCCGACGCGCAGCTCGCAGCAGAGGCACAGACGATCCTCGTCCGGCTTGAGCGAGCAGAGCCCGTTCGACAGGGCCTCGGGCAGCATCGGCAGCACGCGATTGGGGAAATACACCGACGTACCGCGCTCGCGCGCCTCGACGTCGAGCGGACTGCCTGGACGCACGTAATGCGCGACGTCGGCGATGGCGACGATCACGCGCCAGCCGCCGCTGCGGCTGCGCTCGCACCAGACCGCGTCGTCGAAATCGCGCGCGTCCTCGCCATCGATCGTGACGAGCTCGATGTTGCGCAGGTCTTCGCGGCCCGCGATTGCGTCCTGCGGAATCTGCGCGCCGAAGGCTTCGGCCTCTGCGGTCACTGCCGCCGGGAATTCGCTGGGCAGATTGTGCGAATGGATCGCGATCTCGGTTTCCATGCCGGGCGCACCGTGATCGCCGAGGATGCGCACGACGCGCCCGACGGGTCCGGACGTGCGGGACGGCTGGTGCGTGAGCTCGACCATCACGATCTGCCCGTCTTCCGCACCACCGAGTTGCGTGCTTGGCACCAGCACGCGGTGCGGGATGCGCGAGTTGTCGGGCGTGAGGTAGGCGACGCCGGATTCGAGCCGCAGCCGACCCACGACTTCCTTCGTGCGCCGCTCGAGCACTTCCACGATCGTCCCTTGGGCGCGACCACGGAAGCGCGTCGCTTCGATGCGCACCGCCAGCCGGTCACCGTGGATCACTTCACGCATCTGCGCTGCGGGCAGGTAAATGGGGCCCGACCCATCGTCGGGCAGCAGCGTGCCGTCGCCATTGCGAGCGCCCTGCACGGTGCCCACCACGAGACCCGCGATCTGCTCACGCAGGCAATACTGACCGCGGCGATTGAGCATCACTTCGCCGCGTTTCAGCAGCTGCTCGAGTTCCTGCTCCGCCTGCGCGGCTCCGGCGGGCCCAAAGGCCTCGGTCACCTCGTCAAGCCGCAATGGCCGGCCCGCCTTGCGCAGTACGTTCAGCACGGCGGATTCGGGTGATTGCGGGGCTCGCCCCGCCGCGCGAGTGCGGGCCTGGGCCGCGTTGTCATGCGGCGTCTTGGGCGCACCGCGCCTGTTTCTGTCTCTTCTCATCGTTCCTTTCATTGACAGCCCGGGGGGCCGCCAGTAAATTGCGCCACCTTCCAGCACGGCCCCCGGGGCCCTGCCGCGACCTAAGCCCAGGTGGCGGAATTGGTAGACGCACTAGTTTCAGGTACTAGCGGGTAACACCGTGGAGGTTCGAGTCCTCTCCTGGGCACCACTTCCGCAACGGGGGACATTCCCTCGTTTCGCGCCGCAAGCAGGAGCATGCCTCCTGTTGTCCCGCGTACTTTAGCACTCTGCCGCCTCAACTACCTGTTCCCGTTGGCTTTTCGGCGGCGCGACCGGGCGTTTTCGCCGACTACAATGGCGTGCCCGGCCCGGGCTGCAAGGCGCGCCGCCATGACCTACACGACCATCGATTACACGGTCACCGGCCGTGTCCTCACGCTCACGCTCAACCGGCCGGAGCGCCTGAACGCTTTCACGGTAACCATGGCCGACGAACTCGAGCATGCGTTCCGTCGCGCCAGCACGGACGACCAGGTCGGGACGATCGTGGTGACCGGCGCCGGCCGCGCGTTCTGCGCGGGAATGGATCTGGCCGCGACCGGCAACGTGTTCGGTCTCGACGCAGCGCTGCGTCCGACCCTCGCGGATATGCACAAGAGGCTCGACGATCCCGCGATCCTGCGCGGCGTTCGCGACACCGGCGGGCGTGTCGTACTCGCGATCTACGATTGCATGAAGCCCGTGATCGGCGCCATCAACGGCGCAGCGGTCGGCATCGGCGCAACCATGACGTTGCCCATGGACATCCGGCTCGCCGCCGACGGCGCGCAGCCGCATCCGCTCGAGGCGCACCGCGTCGACTCGCTCGCGATGTGGCACCTGAGCCAGCACGACGGCGCGGAAGGCGTGCGTGCGTTCCTCGAGAAGCGTGCGCCGAAGTTCGAGTCGAAGGTGTCGACCGACCTGCCGGACTTCGTGGCGGAGTGGATGAAGCGCTGATTCCTTGCCTCTCCCGCGTGCGCATGGGAGTGGTCGCACACTTTGCGGGTACAGGCTCGTCGCTGGAGGATCCGGCTGTCTTGCCGCGCTCCGACGTCTCCCGCGCATCGTGAATCGCGCGGAGGAACCGCACGATTCACGGCGAGCCTTGCTCGAACGGGCGCGAGGCGATGGTGCCAGCGGCTGGTCGGAAAAAACGGTGCCGCCTCGCGCCGGCGCTCGAGCTGCGGCGTCCGACACGGAGCGCGGCAAGACAGCCGGATCCTCCAGCGACGAGTCCACCAGCGACTTTCGCGACCACCCCCGCTGACGCGGGAGCGGCGAGGAATCAGTGCTTCTTCACCACCAGCCGATGCGCGTGCAGCAACGGCTCGGTGTACCCCGACGGCTGCTTCGCGCCGAGGAACACGAGGTCGCACGCCGCCTTGAAAGCCTCGCCGTCGTAGCCCGGCGCCATCGGCCGGTAGAGCGGATCGCCGGCGTTCTGCTGGTCGACCACCGCCGCCATGCGCTTCATCGCGTCCATCACCTGTGCGCGCGACACGATGCCGTGATGCAGCCAGTTGGCGATGTGCTGCGACGAGATGCGGCACGTCGCCCGATCTTCCATCAGGCCGACATTGTTGATGTCGGGCACTTTCGAGCAGCCGACGCCCTGGTCGATCCAGCGCACGACGTAACCGAGGATGCCCTGCGCGTTGTTCTCGATCTCGGCATCGATCTCGGCCGCCGACCAGTTCGTGTCGGGCGCGAGCGGGATCGTGAGGATGCCCGCCAGCCGATCCGTGCGCCCGGCCCTGGCCAGTTCAGCCTGCCGCGCCCGCACGTCGTACGCGTGGTAATGCGTGGCATGCAGCGTCGCCGCCGTCGGGCTCGGCACCCACGCGCACGTCGCGCCCGCCTTCAGGTGCCCGATCTTCTGCTCGAGCATGCCGTGCATCAGGTCCGGCATGGCCCACATGCCCTTGCCGATCTGCGCCTTGCCCGGCAATCCGCACGCGAGACCGATCTCGACGTTCGACAATTCGTACGACGTGATCCAGGCCTGCGTCTTCATGTCGGCCTTGCGCACCATCGCACCGGCTTCCATCGACGTGTGGATCTCGTCGCCCGTGCGGTCGAGGAACCCGGTGTTGATGAAGGCGACGCGCGACTTCGCCGCACGAATGCATTCCTTCAGATTGACCGTCGTGCGGCGCTCCTCGTCCATGATGCCGAGCTTGACGGTGTGACGGGGCAGTCCGAGCACCTGCTCGACGTGCGTGAAGACCGCGTCGGCGAACGCGACTTCCTCGGGCCCGTGCATCTTCGGCTTCACGACGTAGACCGAACCCTGCGTCGAGTTGCGCGCGCCGTCTGCCTTGCGCAGGTCGACCATCGCGATCAGCACGGTGCACATCGCGTCGAGCAGGCCTTCGTAGGCCTCGTTGCCGTCGCGATCGAGCACGGCCGGGTTCGTCATCAGGTGGCCGACGTTGCGGACCAGCATCAGCGAGCGGCCCTTGAGCGCCAGCGGCCTGCCGTCCGGCGCGACGTAACGGCGATCGGGATTCATGGCGCGATCGAACGTCCTGCCGCCCTTCTCCACCTTCTCGACGAGGTTGCCACGCATCAGGCCGAGCCAGTTGCGGTACGCGTGCGCCTTGTCCTCGGCGTCGACGGCGGCGACGGAATCCTCGCAGTCCATGATGGTCGTGATCGCCGCTTCCAGGAACACGTCGGCCACACCCGCGGCGTCGTTCCTGCCGATACGGTCGGCGCGGTCGACATGGATTTCGACGTGCAGGCTGTGCTGCCGCAGCAGGATGGCACCGGGCGCGGCAGCGTCGCCCGCATGGCCCGCGAACAGCGCCGGGTCGGCCAGGACCGTGGTGCCCTGCGTCGTCTCGATCCGCAATTCCCCGCCCACGACGCGGTAGAAATTCGCGTCGGCATGACTGCCGGCAGCGAGGGGCGCCACGGAATCCAGGAATTTCTTTGCCCAGGCGATCACGCGAGCGCCACGCTCCGCGCTGTACCCGCCTGCCGGTGGCAGGTCGCCCATCGCATCCGTGCCGTAGAGCGCGTCGTAGAGGCTGCCCCAGCGTGCGTTCGCCGCGTTGAGCGCGTAGCGGGCGTTCGTGACGGGCACGACGAGCTGCGGCCCCGGCATGCTGGCAATCTCGGGGTCGAGGTTGGCCGGATCGATCTGGAAATCGGGGCCTTCGGGGACGAGGTAGCCGATCTCGCCGAGGAAGTCCTTGTATGCCGCCGCGTCGAGCGGCTGGCCGCGATGCACGCGGTGCCAGGCATCGATCTGCGACTGCAGTTCGTCACGCCTGGCGAGCAGCGCCCGGTTCTTCGGGCCAAAGGTATGCACCAGGTCCGCGAGACCCTTCCAGAACCTCTCGGAAGCGACGCCCGTGAGCGGCAGCGCTTCGTGCTCGATCATGTCGTGGAGCGGACGCGCGACCCGAAGGCCGAATTTGTCGATACGGGCGGTCATGGGCGTTGTTCCCGAGTCATGAGCCATGCGTTTTGCAGCGCATCATTATGGCGCGACTTGATCGGGGACGACAGCAAGAGATGATCCGGTCTGCGCGGCGCGCGCTGCACCTCCGACTAACCCCTGACCCCTATCCCCTACAGAGTGCGCGAGATCAGCTCCTTCATCACCTCGTTGGTGCCGCCATAGATGCGCTGCACGCGCGAGTCCGCGAACATGCGGCAGATGCGGTACTCGTTCATGTAGCCGTAGCCGCCGAAGAGCTGCTGGCACTCGTCGATGACCTTCTGCTGCATGTCGGTGACCCACCACTTGGCCATCGCCGCCGTCTCGGTGTCGAGTTCGCCCTTGAGCAGCTGTTCGATGCAGCGGTCGACGAACACGCGGGCCACGCGGGTATGCGTGGCCGCTTCGGCAAGCTTGAACTTCGTGTTCTGGAAGGCCGACACGGCCTGGCCGAAGATCTTCCGCTCGTTGACGTACTTGATCGTTTCCTCGAGCGCTCCTTCCATCGCCGCGACGCCGCCCAGCGCGATGAGCAGCCGCTCGTACGGCAGGTCGCCCATCATCATGTGCATGCCCTTGCCTTCCTGCTGCAGCAGGCAATCCACCGGCACGCGCACGTCCTCGAAGAACAGCTCCGCCGTGTCCTGCGCCTGTTGCCCCATCTTGTCGAGCACGCGCCCGACGCGGTAGCCAGGCAGTCCCGCGGTCTCTACCATCAGGATCGACAGGCCGCGGCCGCGGTCGTTGGGATCAGTGCGCACGACCAGCATCAGCAGCTCGGCGCTGCCGCCGTTGGTGATGAAGATCTTGGAGCCGTTGACGACGTAGTGATCGCCGTCGCGCACGGCACGCGTGCGGATGCCCTTGAGGTCCGAGCCCGCGCCCGGCTCGGTCATGCCGATGGCGCCGATCAGCTCGCCACGCGCCATGCGCGGCAGCCAGCGCTGCTTCTGCTCTTCGGTGCCGTAGTTGAGGACGTAATGGGCCGAGATGCTGTGTACGCTCTGGCCGAAACCCGACAGGCCGCGACGATTCGTTTCTTCGTACAGCAGCGCCTCGTGACGGAAATCGCCGCCACCGCCGCCGTATTCCGCAGGGATATCGAGCAGCAGGAAACCGGCCGCGCCGATCTTGCGCCAGGCCTCCTTGTCGACGCGGTGCTGCTTGCGCCATTTCTCGTCGAGCGGCATGAACTCGGTCTCGACGAAACGGGAAATCGCCTCGCGCAGCATGCGGAGGTCGTCGTCCATCCACGGGGATTCGTAGGGTTTCATGGGAAGGGGTTAGGGGATAGGGGATAGGGGATAGGGGATAGGGGATAGTCGGAAGTGTCAGCGGACACAACGGTTGTGGACCAGCTGGCCGGGTACTGCGGAAATGATAGAACTGGACAATGGATTCGGGCATAGGGGTTAGTCGGACGTGACGTCGACGATTCCAGATTGCGACGTCATGTCCGACTAACCCCCAACCCCTATCCCCTAACCCCTCAATCGTAAGGGTGCCGCAGCACGATCGTCTGGGCACGATCCGGGCCGGTCGACACGATGTCGATCGGCACGCCGGCGAGTTCTTCCATGCGCGCGAGGTAGCTGCGCGCGCTGGCCGGCAGCCTGGAGAAATCGGTGACGCCGTGCGTCGGCTCGGTCCAGCCCTTGTGCTCTTCGTACACCGGCACGCATTCCGAGAAACGGTGCGGCAGCAGCGGCGGCTCGTCGCGAATCTCGCCGTCGATCCGGTAGCCGGTGCAGATGCGCAGCGTGTCGAGTCCGTCGAGGACGTCGAGCTTGGTCACGCCCAGGCTCGAGAGGCTGTTGTGCATGACCGCGCGGCGCATGGCCACCGCATCGAACCAGCCGCAGCGGCGCGGACGGCCCGTGACGGCGCCGAACTCGTGCCCGACGCGCGAGAGGTGCTCGCCCGTCTCGTCGAAGAGTTCGGTCGGGAACGGACCCGCGCCGACACGCGTGGTGTAGGCCTTCACGATGCCGAGCACGGCATTGATGTCACGCGGGCCGAGGCCCGTACCGACAGCTGCTTCGCCCGCAATGGTGTTCGAGGACGTGACGAACGGGTACGTGCCGACGTCGACGTCGAGCAGTGCGCCCTGCGCGCCTTCGAACATCAGGTTCGTGCCGCGCCTCATCTCGTTGCGCAGCAGCACGCTCACGTCCGCCAGCAGCGGCTCGATGCGCTCGGCCTGCGCCACGAGTTCGTCCAGCGTGCGCTGGAAATCGACCGTCTCCGCGCTGAAATAACGGCTCAGCACGAAGTTGTGGAAGTCGAGGATCTCACCGAGCCGGGCCGCGAGACGGTCACGCTGCATGAGATCCGCCAGCCGCACGGCGCGGCGCGCGACCTTGTCTTCATACGCGGGACCGATGCCGCGGCCGGTGGTGCCGATCGCGTTGACGCCCTGCGCACGCTCTCGCGCGCGGTCGAGCGCGATGTGCGAAGGCAGGATCACGGCGCAGTTCGGGCTGACCTTGAGGCGGTCGTACACCTGGATGCCGCGCTGGACGAGCATGTCCGCTTCGCGGAACAGGGCTTCGAGCGAGACCACGACCCCGTTGCCGATCACGCACTGCACGCCCGGGTGCAGGATGCCGGAGGGGATCAGCGACAGGACCGTCTTGGCGCCTTCGATGACGAGCGTGTGGCCCGCGTTGTGGCCGCCCTGGAAACGCGCGACCGCGCCGACCCGCTCGGTGAGCAGGTCCACGATCTTGCCCTTGCCTTCGTCACCCCATTGGGCGCCGATGACGACGAGATTCTTAGGCATTGGGGAGTGACTACTGGTTGGTGACGGGTGCCCGCAGGGCGGTCAGCCGCCCCCGCGCACCAGGAAGAGCACGACGCAACCTGCGATCATGCTGCCCAGGCCGATCCGGCGCAATATGCGGTCTTCCAGCTGCGACATCGTGAACAGGGCGCGCTTGGCGGCTCCCGGATTCAGGAACGGCAGCACGCCTTCCAGTACCAGGTACAGCGCAAAGGCCGCCCACAGGTCATTCCAGTCCATCGACGCGCGAGGTGGCCGGGCGCCGCGGTCAGCGCCCGGATTCCTTCAGGTACTTGAAGAACTCGCCTTCGGGAGCGATCACGAGCATGTCCCCCTGCTTGCCGAGCGAGCGGCGGTACGCCTGCATGCCGCGGTAGAACGAGTAGAACTCGGGGTTCGCGCCGTACGCCCTGGAGTAGATGTCAGCCGCCAATGCATCGCCCTGGCCCTTGACGATCTCGGCGTCGCGGTAGGCGTTGGCGAGGATCTCGGTGCGCTGGCGATCCGCCTCGGCGCGTGTCCGTTCGGACACCGCTGAGCCCTCGGCTCGCAGCTGCGCGGCCTGGCGCGCGAAGTCCTGCCGCATGCGATTGAACACCGACTCGCTGACCTCTTCCGGCAGTTCGATGTTCTTGACGCGGACGTCGACCAGCGCAATACCCAGGTTGCCGACGTTGGTTCCGGCGATCTTGAGCACTTCGCCCAGGAACTCGCTGCGGTCCGCGGCCACGACCTGCTGGATGGTGCGGCGCGCGATGACGGTCTTGATGCCGTCCTTGACGATTTCGCCGAGGCGGCGGTTCGCGACTTCCTCGCTGCCACCGGAGGTGGACGTGTAGTAGCGCGAGACCTCGTTGATGCGCCACTTCACGAAGAAGTTGATGCGCAGGATCTTGCCTTCGCTGGTCAGGAACTGTTCGGCCGGGTAATCCTCGGTCAGGATCCGCTTGTCGAACTTGACCACGTTGTTCACGAACGGCGTCAGGAAGTGCAGGCCGGGCTTGTAGTCGGCGCGCACGATCTCGCCGAACCGGAACTTGAGCGCGAGTTCCGTTTCACGCACGGTGAATGCCGCCATCGAGAACAGCAGCCCGGCGGCGGCAACCAGGATCAAGGGCAGGTATCCGCGGTTCGGCATCAGCGTGTCCCCCGCTCGCGACGCGCTTCAGGCGTGGCGGCCGCCGGAACATCCTCGACGGCAACGGACGTCCTGGGTTGCACCGTCGCCGGCACCTGGCGCTGCTCGTCGAGCGTCAGCGTGCGCGTGCGGCCCTCGGAGAGCTTGTCGAGCGGCAGGTAGATCATGTTGCCCGTGCCTTTCGTGTCGACCAGCACCTTGTTGGTGTTGCCGAGCACCTCTTCCATGGTTTCGTAGTACAGGCGCTGGCGCGTGACGCCCGGCGCGCGCTCATAGCTCGCGAGCAGCTGGGTGAAACGCTGGGCTTCACCTTCGGCGTCCGCGACGATGCGCGCCTTGTAGGCCGCCGCGTCTTCCGACTGGCGCGAGGCAGAGCCTTTCGCCTTCGGCAGGATGTCGTTCGCATAGGCTTGCGCTTCGAGGGCGAGACGCTCGCGGTCCTCGCGCGCCTTGATCGCGTCACGCTGCGAGCTCTGCACCTGCTCGGGCACGCCGACGCCCTGCAGGTTGACCGTCGTCACCTCGATGCCGGTCTTGTAGGCATCGAGCGTGCGCTGGATCAGTTCCTTGGTCTTGGCCGTGATTTCCTGCCGGCCCTCCTCGAGCACGAAGTCGAGCTCGCTGCGGCCGACGATTTCGCGGATGGCGCTCTCGGCCACTTCCTTGAGCGTCTGGTCCGGGTCGCGCACGTTGAAGGCGTAGGCGACCGGCTCGGCGCGTCGGTACTGTACGGCGATGTTGATGTCGACGAGGTTCTCGTCCGCGGTGAGCATGCGGGTCTGGTCGTTCACGCCCTCGACCGTCTCCACGTTGATGATCTGGCGCGCCTCGATCGGCCACGGGACGTGCCAGCGCAATCCAGGCTCCGTCGCCGCGACGTACTGGCCGAAACGCGTAACGACGCCGCGCTCGGCGGCGTCGACCACGTAGAAGCCGGTCAGCGCCCAGACGCCGACGAGCACCAGCGCCACCGTGCCGAAACCGAAGCCGCGCATGGCAGCGCTGCCGCCGCCGAAACCGCCGCCGTCGTCACGGCCACCGTCGTCGCCGCCTTTGCCCCCGAACATCTGGGACAGTTTGCGTTGCAAGTTGCGCAGGGCCTCGTCAAGGTCGGCCGCTCCCTTGTCGGGGCGGTTGCCCCAGGGATTGCGATTCTTGCCCGGGTCGTTCCAGGCCATGGGTGGGAGTGCTCCAGATGCTTTGTTATTCAGTGGCTTGAGGGCGAATCCCAGGCGTTTGTTGCGGGTGCCGGCCGTCAAGCCGCACCCCGGGTCGCCAAAGAGTCGTCGGATTGTAGAAACCGGCCTGCGTCGACACAAGACGCCTGCGCCAATGGTAATTCGATCCCGTCCTCGCGGCAGATTCTTTCGAGGTCCTGCCGGCGCAGGCTGACTTCGATCTCGACACCGCCGTCCTCGAGCGTCCGGTGCGCAATGACCGCCCCGGCGGCGAAGAGCCGGGCCCGCGCGCGGCCCGCCTGAGGCGGCAGGCGCAGCGTGCCCCGCCAGAGGTCGGCGCCAAGCCGCTGGTGCAGCGCCTGCAGCAGCAGGTCGACGCCCTCACCACTGTGCGCAGAGAGCCAGACCCGGTCGATCAGGCCGTCCTCGCCCGTTCCCGACCGCGGCGGTTCACCCGTGCGGTCGATCTTGTTGTACACCGCGACCTGCGGCAAGCCCTGCGCACCGATCGACTCGAGCACCTCGTCGACCTGCGCGATGCGGTCGTTCCGCTCGGGATCGGACGCATCGATGACGTGCAGCAGCAGGTCGGCCTCGCGTGCTTCCTGCAACGTCGAACGGAAAGCCGCGACCAGTTCGTGCGGCAGGTCGCGCACGAAGCCGACGGTATCCGCGAGCGCCGTCTCGAGCCCCGGCGCCAGGTGCAGGCGGCGCACGGTGGGATCGAGCGTCGCGAACAACTGGTCGGCCGCATAGGCGTCGGAGCGCGTCAGGCGATTGAACAGCGTCGACTTGCCCGCGTTGGTGTAACCGACGAGCGCGATCGTCGGCACTTCCTGCCGCCTGCGTTCCTGCCGCGTCGTCTCACGCTGCTGCAGCACCTTCTCGATGCGGTCGTTGAGGGTCTTGATGCGTTTGCCGATCAGGCGGCGGTCGGTCTCGAGCTGGGTTTCACCCGGTCCACGCAGGCCGATGCCACCGCCGCGCTGGCTGTCGAGGTGGGTCCAGCCGCGCACCAGGCGCGTGGACATGTGCTCGAGCTGTGCGAGTTCGACCTGTAACTTGCCTTCGAACGTGCGCGCGCGCTGCGCGAAAATGTCGAGGATCAGGCCGCTGCGGTCGAGCACGCGGCACCGCAGTTCTTTCTCGAGGTTGCGTTCCTGGCTGGGGCTCAGCGCGCCGTCGATCACGACCAGGTCGGCCGCAAGCGCGGCGACACGGGCGCGGAGTTCTTCGACCTTGCCGGAGCCGATGAAGAAGCGGGGATCGGCGGACTTGCGCGTGGGCGCCAGCACTTCGAGCACCTGCGCGCCCGCGGAACGCGCGAGCGCGCCGAACTCTTCGACGCGATCGGGTTCAGGAGCCCGGCCGAGCCCCACACAGACTAGGATCGCGCGTTCGCCACTGGCCGGCCTTTCAAACAATGCTCCCTGCCCTCGCCTGAACCGGCTCAGGCCCCGGGGGCATCATCGAGCGGCGGCAGGTCATCGTCGCCCGCCGGGAGGCGCACGTTGCGGGCCGGCACGATCGTCGAGATGGCGT
>Ga0224500_10001804_pt1 | contig 12226 bp, 17 predicted proteins | sample SF_Oct11_sed_USG_FD_168126 | JGI IMG/M metagenome (GOLD analysis project Ga0224500, IMG submission 168126) | Sediment microbial communities from San Francisco Bay, California, United States - SF_Oct11_sed_USGS_4_1 | ecosystem: Environmental > Aquatic > Marine > Sediment | place: USA: California... | reverse complement strand
GCTCGCCGGCCTCGCCGGTTTTGCGGAGGTAGACATCGAGCGCGGTGGCGAATGGGCTGACGCCGAGGACGGCGGCGAGCTCGCTGCCGCCGAGGTATGTGGAACGGGCGCCGAGGTCGGTCATGCGACGCTTTCCTCCGACTCGGAATCAAACAACTGCGCCTGCATTGAGCGCGAGCGCAGGTGTACGGCGGCCTGTGCAAAATACTCGGCCTTCAGTTCGACGCCGACGAAGCGGCGGTCGAGATCCAGCGCCGCGACGCCTTCGCTGCCAATGCCCATGAATGGCGAGAGGACCGTGTCTCCGCGATTACTCCAGAGTGCGATCGCTCGCCGCGTCAGGTCGAGCGGCATCGGGCAGATGTGCTTTTCGTCATTTGGCGCCCGTTCGGCGTTTAGCACGTCCGTCTCGCGCGTGTCTTCCCATACCGGCGAGGCCCACTGTTGCCACTGATCGAGCGGGAAGTCGTCGAACGTGTGCGTTACCGGGGCGATTTCCTCGCCTTCGTCCGCCCACTTCCGGAAGATCAGCAGATACTCCGCGAGGCCCTGCCGAGAAAAAGTCGAGTCGGCGCGCAACTGCTTGTAGAGCAGCCCGTGCGCCTTGGTCTTCGTCATCTCGCGCACCGGGCAGCGCCAGATCGTCACCCGCGAGTGAAAGTTGAAGCCGGCCTCTTCGTGCGCGCGCACCAGCATGCCGGGAAAGTCGCGCAGGCCGGCAGTACCGCGCTGCGTCTTGTAAAAGACAAGATCCTTGCAATGCACAGCGACCAGCCGGCCCGGACGCATGGCGCGGTAGAGTTCCGCCAACAGATAGCCGTAGTGGCGGATGAATTCGCCATCGTCGGCGCTGTTGCCCATGTCGGCGATCGAGTCGTTGTAAATGTAGAGGCCGGAGAACGGCGGCGAATACACCGAAAAATCAATCGACGCGCTCGGCCACTGCCGCATGACGTCGACGCAATCGCCGTGATAGGCGGCCCAGTTCTCGCCGTGGGCCGAGTTGAGACAATCGATTACTGAAGCCATGCAGGTAACGCTCCGCGGTGGGTTGGTTCATAGGCGCGCACCAGGCGCGCTTCGTCGTCGGCCATCGCAATACGCATCGCCTGCGCCATTGCGGCCTTCATGCGCGCGTGATCGTCGGCCTTGCGGGCGATAGCGGCGGCGATCTGTGTTTCGCCCTCGGCGACAATGACGTGCGCTGTTACTGGGCGCGTCTGGCCATAGCGCCAGCAGCGGCGCACGGCCTGATACCAGGATTCGTAGGAGAACGAGCGACCGGCAAAGACCATCGTCGAGCAGTGCTGCCAGTTGAGTCCGTATCCGCAGATCGACGGTTTGGTGAGCAGCACGCGCGCCGCGCCGGTGGCAAACGCCTCGAGCGCCTCTTCTTTGCGCTCGATCGGATGCGAGCCGCGAACCTCTATCGCTTCCGGGAAGGCTTTGGCGATCGCCGCCGCCTCGTAATCCGTATCGCACCAGATCACCGCCGGCCCTGGCGTCGACGCGACGATCGAGGCCACCGCTTCCGCGCGCGCTGTCGCAGTCTGCCGCTTGACGTCGTGCAACGTGGTCGCCGACATCACTATCTCGAACAGCGAGCCGGCAAGAGGCGCTACGTCGGTCGCGTCGGCGTGGTGATAGCGGATGTCGAGCGGCGGCAGCACGAAGCGGGCGCCATCGAAGCCAAGATCGGCTGGGTTTTCCGCCATCCGCGACCACGACGCCATCCAGCGCCAGAAATCCGCTTCGCCATGATGTTTCAGGCGATACCGGCCCATCTGCGTCTGGTCGGCAACGAACCAGCGCATCAACATCTCGTTGCTTGGCATGACACCCAAGAACTCGCACTGCTGGCCGAGCTCCATATGGTCGTTTGGCGCCGGCGTGGCCGTGGCAGTCATCCGGAAGCGGTGCCCGGCGAAGGCGCCGATCAACGCTCGCGAGGTCTTGCCGGTGTAGGCCTTCAGGATCGAGGCCTCGTCCAAAATGACGCCGCCGAACTTGGCAACGTCTAGCTTGTCGAGGCGATCGTAATTGCAGATGTTGATCCCCGGCCGCGCCTGCGCCTGCTCGCGGATCACCCGCGCGTCGAAGCCGAAGCGGTCGGCCTCTCGCTTCGCCTGCTGCGCTACCGCGAGCGGCACCAGCATCAACGCTTGGCCGTTGGTGGCGAGTGCGGCGTGGTGCCCGAAGGCGAGTTCGATCGCGGTCTTGCCGAGGCCGGTGTCGAGATAAATGCCGGCGCGCCCTTGGCGCAAGGCAAACTCGGCGCAATGCCGCTGATGCGGGAAGAACTCGGCCGGGAATTCATCGATACCGGCGATGCCAACAGCCCGCGCCCGTGGCATTTTGGCGGCGAGAAACTCCTCGTAGGCGCTCACTCGTCCGCCTCGCGCCACAGCGCGGCCGCCGCCGCCTGCACTGTCCCGCGCGCATCGATCAGCGCCTCGTGCTTGGCGTGATCCTTGAGCGCGTTGCGGTACGCCACCACCGCCTCGCTGATGCGGCCGTAGTCGCCGCTGGCGATGGCGAGGCTCAGCGCGACGTTCGCCGGCTCCATGCCTTTGCAGGCGAGCGTGGCGCGATGCCATTCGGCGTCGGCCAGACAGTCGGTGACGTAGGCCGAGCGCGCTTCCGGCAGGTAGACGGCCATGGCGCGGCGCTCGGCCTCGGCGAGGGCGGCGTCGGCTTTCAGATCGGCGTAGTCGCCGTCGTCGGTGTAGAGGGTGCGGATCACATCTCCTCCTCGGCCTGCGCCACCGCGCTGGTGAGTGCCGATTCGATGTCCAGGCGCAGCGCCGACAGCTCGGCGTAGGTCATGCTCGAGCGGCTGGTGAGCGCGACCTCGCGCAGCACGTCGAGGCAGCGCTGCAGGAGCAACGCCATGCGGACGTTGATGGGCTCGCTCATGCCAGCACCACGTGCTTGACGACCAGGTACAGGAGCAGCGTCACGATCACGATGGCGATGGTGAAATCGCCCCAGTTGATCGGCTCGCGCTCGAGGCCGAGGCGCAGGCGCGCTTCGCGGGTGAGGCCGCGCGCAAAGCGCGTCGAACCGCGGCGCGGCTGCAGCGCCGGGATGTCGGAATAGTCTTTCTCTGTGGTCATGTCACCCCCTCACAAAGCGCGCTTCGTTTTTCTCGGCGGAAACGTCGCGCGCTTTTGCGAACCCAGACGAAAATGGGATTTCTTCGATCGTCAACGTCGAGTCAGCGCTCAACGTTGCGCCGGCGTGAGACGAACCCTCGCTACCGGCTCTAATCAGCGCGTGGCCTACTTTCCGCACCGCGTGGTCAGCGCTCATCGCTGGCATCGTTGTCGACAGGCCAACCGCGTAGAGCCGCGGCCGCTGCTCGATCTCAACGAGTTCCTGCACGATGGTTTTCTGCTGCGGAGCCACGATAGAGCCCTCTTCACGCTCGATAATCGGGGCGGCCGGCTCTGACTCCTGTGTGATGGTTGTGCTCAGGAAGTGCATTTTTTCCTTCACCTTGCGTACTTCGGTAACGGAGAACTCGACAAACTCCCGCGCGTCGAATAGCCATCGCAGCTTTCGCTCGATATCGCCGGCTTCGCACCCGACCATCAAGATCCGGTGCTTGACCTTTTCCCTTGTTGCCGCGCGCACCAACCTCACCTCGACCACGTAAAGCATTCCCAGCAACCACGTAGAGTCCGTGGCTGGCGTGTGCTTTCGTTGCTTGCTGTATCTCACCGACTCTCCTCGTTTACCGATGTACTCCCCTCGCCGACCTCTTCCGACCACTCGGACCGTTCTCGGCTGTGCCCCTGGTGCTCTTCTCCCTGGTCCGCGGAGGCCCGGATGCTCGGAGCGCGCGGCGAGGGGTGGGTGGGGGCGGGAAGTTGAGGCATTCTGGCAGAATTCTGCCGGTGGCGTCAAGCAGAATTCTGCGAGTCGGCGGCGAGCCGATCGGCGCGGTGTCGCCGGTTTGGTGTTACGACGTCAGGATGCTGCGATGATGAACGCGGCGAGCGCGATGCCGCCTACGATGGCGAGCGCCCAGCGCTCGGCGCGCTTGGTGATGGCGGCCGTCAGCTCGCGATCGGCGGCAGACGGCCCGACGATGCCGGCCAGTTTGCTGCCGCAATAGCGGCAGATGGTGGCCGCTCGCAGCACCGGCTCAGCGCAGGCCGGGCAAGCGACATGCGTGTGACCGAGCTTGCGCGGCAAGACTAGCGCGGCGACCAGCGCGAACGGTCCGAACAGGAGGCCGAGCAGCGCCCAAAGTGCCGGCGCGCGACCGCGGGAACTGCCAGCGATCGCGGTCACGACCGCGAAGCAGATCCAAAGAAAGACGATCGACACCGCTGTCGCGATCATCAGCGCGCCTCGCTGTTCTCCTTCGGCTGCGCGCGGGCGGCGAGCTCGGCGCTCAAACGCTCGAACTGGCGCACCAACGCTTCTTCCTCCGGAGTAACGGCCAGCACCGGCGGATTGCGCGGGCTGAACTTCGGGAAGAGCAGTTGCCAGGCTTGTAACCCAAACACCTTCGCAATCGCCGCGATTAACTCCAGCGACGGACTGTCGGCAACGTCTGCCTTCATCGCGTTGCGGATGGTGCGGGCGCCAACCTTGCCGCCGGCCTTGCGGCCGCCGCGGTACACAGCGATCTTCGCGACCTCTTCCGGCGACTTTTGATGGTACTCCAAGAGCGCGCTGATGTTGGTCGCAACGATCAACTTGATCGGACGGTTCGGCATCGCCTCACTTTGCCGAATACTGCTGGCAGTGTGCTGCCGGCTACCCCGTTGCCAAGCTGGCAGAATTCTGCCACAATCGCGGCGTGATCGAAGAACTTGATGCGCTGAAGTCCAGGCTGCGCGAGGCCACAGCGGCCGGGTTTCGCGTCGAGCTGATTTCCCAACAGACCGGACTGTCGCGGTCATGGCTGGAGAAGTTCCGGGCCTCGTATCCATGCTCTCCGTCCATCGACCGTGTCGCTCGCCTGAAGGCGTGGCTCGACGCCAACGGTCCGACGCGGGCGCGTCATCGGCGGCCGGCCGTCTTTCACCCCCTCCGCCGCGCCACCGATCCGGCGTTGGCCGAGGCCGACCCGGAGGTCGGCCAGTGACACCGTCAGCCGTTTTTTTGCCGCCGTCCGTGAAACCCAGTGAAACGGGCGCGCAACACGGTTGACGCCATGCAACTGTCCTTTGACCTCGAGCCTGGCTTGGTCGCCCGCTTCCCACACTGGGAGGACGTCATCGCGGCGGCGGTCTACGCTTCGCGCCGAGGCTTGAACGGCATCGCCGGCGACCTCGACATGAGTCCGTCGGAACTCACCCGGCGGCTCAACCGCAACAGCGACGAGTCACGGCCGCTGCGGGTGCACGACGCGGTGCGCATCGTCGAGGCGACCGGCGACATGCGGCCGGTGTACTGGCTGGTCGAGCGCTTCCTGCAGACCGACTCGGTGCGCCGCGAGCAGGCGATCTCGCAGATTGCGACGCTGCTGCCAGTGTTGACCGAGCTGGTCGCGCAGGCCGGCGTGAGCGCCAAGGCGCGCAAATGACTCCCAACCGTCCGCCTTCCTCCTATTGGGCCGGCGGCTTCGCCCGCGGCGTTGAACGTGCGCTGCGGGCGCTTCTATGCGAGCGATGGCGACCGAGGTAGGCGGGGCGCGGTAACGGGGCGGTACAGAAGAAGACGAACGAAGCGGGGCGGGAAAGTGGCTAACCAGATTCGCGGAATCGAGACCGAATATAACGGGTATCTGTTCCGCTCAAGGCTGGAGGCGCGCTGGGCTCGATTCTTCACAGAACTCGGATGGCAGTGGACATACGAGCCATTCGACCTTCCTGGTTGGATTCCCGACTTTTTGCTTCACGGTAAATCGCGTCAGATACTGGTTGAAGTGAAGCCAGTCATAGAATTCCCATTTGACGTCGCCGCAAAAATAGACACCGCCTATCCGAACGGCGACGCGTTAATCGTTGGAACCACTCCGTTTTTGTCTAGAGCCGATCATCATCTCGGATGGTTGCGCTGCGACGGCTGTTGCGATGATGGCGACGTCAAGCAATGGGAGCCAGCCGCTTTCCACATTGGGTCTGGTGTGCTTGGGATTCATCCGATCTACGGTGCTTTTGAGGATCGCATCAACGATTTTTGTGACGGCGATTCAGGAACGTTTGCCTATAACGCCGATGAAATAGTCCGCATGTTCGTCGACGGGAAGTGGGCCATCGCTTGTAATACCACCAGATGGGAGGCACGTCGGTAAATAACCGTTTCGTACAATCAACCAACAACCAACCGAGGGACGCAAGGGAGTGAGCCGAACCCGTCTTATCTACCACTCGTTCTTCACCGACGAGGACTTGGCGGAAATCCCGCCGCTATCACGCCTGGCAGCAATCGCGCTCCTCACCGTCGCCGATCGCGATGGCCGTGTGGAATACCGGCCTAAGCGGTTGCGCGTGGAGCTGTTTCCGTACGATGACGTCGTCGAGATCGAGGCCATCGTCGCCGACTTAGTCGCCGCCAAGTGGATTGATGTTTATGCCGCGGACGGCCGGCAAGTCATCCAAATCCGCAATTTCGTCAAGTTTCAGCGCATTCACCCGCGTGAGGCGAAAGGCACTCTCCCGCCGCCACCGGAACCACAAGGCAAACCAAAGGCTAACCCTAGGCGCGCCAAAGAAAGACCGCAGGCGGACAAAGGACATGCAATTCCGCGTGCTTCTGCTTCTGCTTCTGCTTCTGCTTCTGCTTCTGCTTCTGCTTCTACTTCTACTTCTACTTCCGGCAGTGGTGGGCAAAAGTTATCCACAGGAGGCGACGAAAAGGCTTTTGAGAAAAATTCTCAACTGCCAACACCAAGCGCCGCCTCGGACCTCCGCTCGCGCATCGAGGCGCTGGCCGACAGCAAACGCATCCGCCTAGTGGCTGGTGAGCGCGTCGCATGACTGCGGCCACCGCGCCGTCTACCGCCTCGACTGCCGGCGCTGCCAAGTGCTCGACCTGGCCGGCAGTCCCGACGTCCACGTCCGCGCCTTCCTCAAGCGCTACCGCGAGCAGCACGGACGCGACGCCATGCAAGCGCTGATCGCCGAAGTCCAAGCCGAACGGAGCCGCCATGCCAGCGCGTAACACCGGCATCCCGTACGCCATCCTCGACGTGCTCGCCGGCCGCGAGCTCTCCACCGCTGAAATCGGCGAACTGCTACCGGAGGCGCGACCGCAGACGATCCGCAACGCCGTCTCGCAGATGGTGCGCGACGGCCGCCTGGAGCGGGTCGACCCGGAGCGCCGGCACAGCGGCCGCTACCGCGTCGTGCACGCCAATCCGCTCGACGACTACCTCGGGCTGCGGCCGATGCTCGTCGGGCCGGTGCGGCGGGTGTGCGGGAGCCGGCCGTGAGGTGGAGCGAGGACAAGCTGCGGGAGCACGTCGCGAAGCGGCATAATTCCGCCGCTGTGGCGCGATCGGAAGCCGCGATGTCTCCGCGTAGCTTGCCTGGTATCCCAGACGCGCCTGCGGCCGAAAAAGCGCCGCCAAAACGGAAACCGCTCAAACTCGCGCTCTGCGAGCCATCCGAGGCCGCCGTACTGGACGCCATCCGTCGCCTGCTGCGGGTGCATCCGGCGGTCGCCTGGCATACCCGGATCAACAGCGGCGCCATGACGGTGCGCACCGACGACGGCCGCCAGCGCTTCGTGCGCTTTCACGACTGTCCCGGCATGAGCGACATCCTCGGCCAGTTGGTGAGCGGCAAGCTGCTGGCGATCGAGGTCAAACGGCCATCGTGGCGCGGGCCGAGCGACGAGCGCGAGCAGTTGCAGGCCGAGTTCATCCGCCGGGTGTGCGAGGCCGGCGGGCTGGCGTTTACGGCGAGGAGCGTCGAAGAGGCGCTCGTCTACCTCGGGCCGCTGCGATGACCGACTGGCTCTACTGGACCACGGTCGCGCTGATCGTGCTGGTGATCGGCGCCGGCAGCATCGTGCTGTTCGTGCTGTGGGCGGTCTGGGATGCGCTGCGGCGGCGCCGATGACCACTACCTGCGGCGCCTGCGCGCATCACCACGCCAGCGAGTACGGTCCCGAGTATGTCCGCTGTCGCTGGACGCATGGCGACACCGTGCTTTATGCGGTGCCGAGCGCGGCTTGCGTATGGACGCCGCCGCGCTTCCAGCCGCTCGAGGCTCCCGATGCTGCACGAGCCGAAGGCGGATGAACTGCGCTTCTGTCGGGACTGCCGGCATGCGGTGCCGGCGGCGCAGCTCGGATGGCACGGCTGCACGCACACCGCGGTCATCGAGACGCATCCGGACGTGCTGGCGAACTGGCAGGCGGGCTACGGCGAGCCGTTCGTGCTGTGCGCCAACGAGCGCCGGCTGCGGCGGCCGGGGACAGCGTGCGGCGTAGGGGGGAAGCTATGGGAGCCAGCGTAGTGGAGATGGCCGAGCGGCCGCATACCGCCGGCACGGTGGATCGGCTGCGGCGCTGGGGGACGTATCTCGCCAAGCGGGTCGACCACGGCCTCGGCTATCCGCGCCGGGCGCCATTCGTGACGCAGCGGGTGGATGGCGACACCGCCTACGATGGCATGCACCTGGCGGCCGACGTGGCCGAGGTGGATGCCGCTGTGATGGCGTGTCCGCCGCACATCACGGCGGCGTTGTACTTCCAGTTCGTGCGCACCGGCACGCAGGCCGAGAAGGCGGCGCTGCTGGAAGTGTCGCGGCGGGTGTTCCAGCAGCGCGTCGAGCACGGCGTCGATCAGGTGCACTGGACGCTATCCTGCAACAGGCGAACCCGGCGGAAACTGGTTGACTCTTGACAATTCGCTGCTGCGCAGTTTCAGTGCGAATCAGGCAGTGGTGAGAACTGCCGGTAGCGCGCTCTCCTATCTGACTCGCCCGGTCGCCAGCCGGGCGTTTTGTTGCGGCGCGGCGTCGAAACTCTAGCGGGTCCTCCGTCAGCCAGGAAAAGCGGAGGCGAAAACGACGCGAAATACAACGGAATGTGGCTTGACGCTGGCGCCTCCACTTTATGCGAGTAAGCCAGTCTGGAACGGCAGATAGGCGCAGCAGTTTGGTGTGTTGGCTTGAAAAGCCTTGCACCAAATGCGGAATCACCAAACCATTAGATGATTTTTCCCTACGCCTCCGGGCTTCTGATGGTCGGCAGTCGATATGTAAAAGCTGCGCGGCCGCATACCAAGCGGCAATCGCAGGGCCGAAGCGGTCGCGCATAGAAGCCGACCGCCGCCTCAATCTACAATTAAACAATGTCGCGTTAGGGCAGGGCGCAAAACGGCTAGTTTGTTGGCTTGAAAAGCCGTGCAAAAAATGCAGGCAAGAAAAGCCGCTATCGGCGTACTGGAAGTCGCCAACGCGGTTCGATGGGCGAGAGCACACCTGCATTGACTGCAAACGAAAACGCGAACACCTAACCAAGCAACAGCGCCAAGCGAAGCGGCGTGAGCAAAGAATCGAGTACAAGCGGTCATATCGGCGTCGGAAAGCGGCGGCAGCGGGAAGGCAACTAATCGCTAAAGACGCCGCATCTAGAATCGCGGCGGCGTGGTGGAAACAAGAGACGCGGGAACTGCGCCGCCTAGCTAAAGCGCGCACCGCCAATCCGGCAACACATGTTTCTTTGTGGCAGAAGGCGCGACCTGCCGAATCATATGCAGCGCGGTACAAGCAAAATATCGACTTCCGCTCGCGCGAGAGAGAACGTCAGCAGCGTTACAAACACGCGAACCCAGCGGCGGCGGACAAGTACAACGAGCGCAGATATGCGCGCCTCGTATCGTCGGCGGATGGAACTTTGACGGCTGCGGTATTACGGCAAATGTTCGCCACTGCGCGGAAATGCCCATATTGTGACGGAGCGTTAGATGGCCGAAACAAAGCGCTCGACCACATCGTTCCGGTGGCACGAGGCGGCGCGCATTCGCTAGTAAACGTGATCGTGTGCTGTAGAAGTTGCAACCTCGCAAAACGGGACAGGATGCCGAGCGAGTGGGAATCTCGGCTGCGCGAGCCAAACGCTGAGCGGTTCCGTAAGTTGTACGTGAAACGGTTTGGCGCCGCTACAACTCAGCAGACGCTTGGCCTCGCGTTCTGATGCAGGCACAACTTTGGACGATCAGCGGCCTAGCCGTCGAGCTAGATAAGGACCGCCGTACTCTTGCAAAGGATTTAGAAGGGCTTGAGCCGGACGCGGTTGATACCGCCGACAACGGCCGGCAGTCGCGCAAGTACCGAATGTCCAGGGTGTTTGCCCACCTGGCAAACGGCGGCATCGAGTCTCCGAAGGATCGGCTGACAAGACTACAGGCCGATAAAACAGAGATTGAGCTCGGCGCGCTCCGCGGATCGCTTATAGATCGCAACGTCGCAAAAAGGCACTGGGAATCGATGGTGCTTGCCATGCGATCGCTGATGATGGCATTGCCAACAAAGGCGGCGATTCATGTCGCCGGCGATCCGTCGCGAGTCGCCAAAGTGCAGGACGCGCTCACCGATTTGGTACATGAGGCACTGGAAGAAATTGCAGGAGACGCCATCGCGGCCGATGTTCGACGCCGATTTGATATCGCCACTCAGGGCAGCGAAACCGCCGCCGAGGCTGACGATCAGCGAGTGGGCGGATCAATTCCGCCGACTGAGCGGGGAAGCGAGCGCGGAAATAGGAAGATGGCGGACGAGCCGCGCTGAATATCAGCGTTCGATACTAGACGCAATCGGCGATCCGGATACGCATACCGTAGTCGTCCGGTCGAGCGCTCAGGTTGGAAAGACCGAGATTTTGTTAAACGCCATCGGTTTTTATGTTGCACAGGATCCATCGCCGATTTTATTGATACAACCGACGCTCGAGATGGCGGAGACGATTTCCAAAGATCGCATAGCGCCGATGATCAGAGACACGGCAGCGTTATCGGCGAGAATTGAAAAGGACGATCGAAAAAATACGCTACTCCACAAGAGTTTTCCCGGCGGACATTTGACGTTGGCAGGCGCTAATTCTCCAGCGAGTCTCGCTTCGCGGCCGGTGCGGGTAGTGCTGCTCGATGAGGTTGATCGGTATCCGCCGAGCGCTGGCGCCGAGGGCGATCCAGTGACGCTGGCGAAGGCGAGGTCTAAGACATTTTCCGCACGTAAACTCGTCCTTACCAGCACGCCGACGGTAAAGGGCGCCAGCCGGATCGACGAAGCCTACGAGGAGTCGGACCAGCGCCGCTTCTGGGTGCCGTGTCCGCACTGCGGCGAGCATCAGGTACTCGCCTGGCGACAGGTGCGCTGGGAGGAGAATCGGCCGGACACCGCCCGCTACCTCTGCGAGCACTGCGGCGCGGTGTGGAACGACGGCGATCGGCTGGAGGCGATCGGCCGCGGCGAGTGGCGCGCCGAGCGCGCGTTCGCCGGCATCGCGGGCTTCGCGCTGTCGGAGCTCTATTCGCCGTGGTCGCGGCTTGCCGAGATGGCGCGCGCCTGCGTTGACGCGAAAGCGTCGCGGAGCTCGGAGCGCATCCGGGCGTGGACGAATACCACGCTCGGCGAGTCCTACGAAGAGGACGCCGAGCGGCTCGACGAGACGGGATTGGCCGAGCGCGCCGAGACTTGGGACGGCGTTCCCGAGCCGGTGCTGCTGACCACGATCGGCATCGACGTCCAGGACGACCGGCTCGAAATGGAGCTGGTCGGCTGGGGCGACCGCGAGGAGTCGTGGAGTCTGGACTACCGCGTGCTGTTCGGCGACCCGGCCGGGCCGGCGCTCTGGGAGCAACTGGCGGCCTACCTGGCCGAGCACAAGCCGGCGGCGGCCTGTATCGACTCCGGCGGCCACCACACCGGGGCGGTCTACAACTTCGTCCGCGGTCGCTACCGGCAACGGGTATTCGCGATCAAGGGCATGGCCGGCGGTGGTCGGCCGGTGTGGCCGAAGACGTCCAACCGCAGCAACGTCGGCAAGGTCAACTTGTTCGCGATCGGCGTCGATGCCGCCAAGCAGCAGATCTACTCGCAACTGAAGCTGCGCACGCCGGGACCGGGCTTCTGCCATTTCCCGAAAGGCCGCGACGATCAGTATTTCGCCGGCCTGGCGAGCGAAGTGGTGCGCACCCGTTACCACAAGGGCTTTCCGGTGCGCGAGTGGATCCGCCGCAGCGGCGTGCGCAACGAGCCGCTCGACTGCCGGGTCTACGCCTACGCGGCGCTCTGCTCGCTCAACGTGCAGTGGC
>Ga0224500_10001802_pt1 | contig 12244 bp, 9 predicted proteins | sample SF_Oct11_sed_USG_FD_168126 | JGI IMG/M metagenome (GOLD analysis project Ga0224500, IMG submission 168126) | Sediment microbial communities from San Francisco Bay, California, United States - SF_Oct11_sed_USGS_4_1 | ecosystem: Environmental > Aquatic > Marine > Sediment | place: USA: California... | reverse complement strand
TCAAATGTCAATACCCTAAACCAAATCCGCATTTTCAATTCGCGGTTTAAAACCCTTTCAAATTCGATTCCGCCAACGGACCCGCGTGAAAGACCTCGGTGGCTGGTTCAATCAACAACATTCCGTCCCTCACGGGACGGGTTCATTTACACAAAATAGGCTACAGACATTTGGTCCCTACGGGACCAGCCTATTCATGGTCCCGTCAGGGACCACATGTTTTTAAAAAATAATTATACATTGGACCCCGTCCCGTTAGGGACGGAATGTTACGCACACCATAATCACATGCCATTTCTTTCAATCATTTTCAATTCATTGCAAATCGAATTGAATTTCGTTTTTCACACCACCGAACGTTCCGTCCCTAAAGGGACGGGGGTTAATTACCAAAATATGCTACAGACATTTGGTCCCTATGGGACCAGCTTATTCATGGTCCCGTCAGGGACCGCATGTTTTTAAAAAATAATTATACATTGGACCCCGTCCCGTATGGGACGGAATGTTGGCAAATCGATCATCAAATGTCAATACCCTAAACCAAATCCGCATTTTCAATTCGCGGTCTAAAACCCTTTCAAATTCGATTCCGCCAACGGACCCGCGAGAAAGACCTCGGTGGCTGATTCAATCAAAAATATTCCGTCCCTATTGGGACGGGGGTTAATTGCCAAAATATGCTACAGACATTTGGTCCCTATGGGACCAGCCTATTCATGGTCCCACCAGGGACCACATGTTTTTAAAAAATAATTATACATTGGACCCGGTCCTGTTAGGGACGGAATGTAACGCACACCATAATCACATGCCATTTCTTTTAATCATTTCCAATTCGTTGCAAATCGAATTGAATTTGGTTTTTCACACCACCGGCTCTTTGGAGATGATCCTGACGGGTTTGTTCGACAATACCACATTGTAATGATCTGCACAATCGTAAACATTCCGTCCCTCACGGGACCGGTTCATTTACACAGAATATGCTACAGACATTTGGTCCCTACGGGACCAGCCTATTCATGGTCCCGTTAGGGACCCGATGTTTTTAGAAAATATCGAATACAGGATTCCCGTCCCGTCACGGACGGAATGTTGGGCAAATCGATCATCAAATGCCAATACCCTAAACCAAATCCGCTTTTTCAATTCGCGGTTTAAAACCCTTTCAAATTCGATTCTGCCAACGGACCCGCGGGAAAGACCTCGGTGGCTGGTTCAATCAAAAACATTCCGTCCCTATTGGGACGGGGGTTAATTGCCAAAATATGCTACAGACATTTGGTCCCTACGGGACCAGCCTATTCATGGTCCCGTTAGGGACCCGATGTTTTTAGAAAATATCGAATACAGGATTCCCGTCCCGTCACGGACGGAATGTTGGACAAATCGATCATCAAATGCCAAACCAAATCCGCATCCAATATTGCCCACGGTTCAAATTTATTCTTGCAAATTATGCCTTGACAAGGATGCATATTTTTAGAAAAAATAAGAAATTGAATTTCGTCCCCTATAGGACAGAATGTTGTGCAAAATCAATAATCACATGGCCAATACCTTCACCCAACTCCACATCCAATTCGTATTCGCGGTTCAAAATCGAATTAGCCTGATTGATCCTGCATGGGAAACCGAATTGTTCAAATACATCACCGGAATTGTCCAAAACCATAAACACAAAATGATTGCTATCGGTGGTATGCCAGATCATTTGCACGTTTTTGTTGGGTTACATCCGACGCAATCGATATCAAACTTAATGCAAATCGTGAAAGGGGAATCGTCTGAATGGGTAAATAAGAAAGGCTTTGCAAAGGGAAAATTCCAATGGCAGGAGGGCTACGGTGCTTTTTCGTATGGCCATAGCCAGGTGAATCAGGTTTACAACTATGTCATGAACCAAAAGGAGCACCACAAGAAAAGGTCGTTTCTAGATGAATACAAAGAATTCCTCAAAAGATTTGAAGTGCCGTTTGACGAGCGATACATTTTTAAAGCTTTAGCGTAATAAAACATTCCGTCCCTCACGGGACGGACCTGATACCACAAAGTGCTACATATTTTGTGTCCCCAACGGGACGAATGCAATTGGGTCTTTTTTGTTTGGTATATTAGAATCACATCTAACTACATGCCCAAAATAGAATTTCTTATCCTCTACGAGTTTTACGAGGAAGCAGCTCAGCTTAATTTTCCTATATTTAAACCATGTCATCGCTTTTGCCAGGTTTTGAGTACGACATCTTCGTCTCCAATCGTCACATAAACAAGAAATAAAGCCGGCAGTCATCAGACACTCAAAGATGTCTGACGTGCTACTCTATTACTTTAAAAAAACGAATAAACAATGAATCCCACTTCACTACCAGCATCCACTACGGTTTCAGAAAGAGTAACATCGATAGATTTCTTCCGCGGGTTTACCATGTTTCTATTGGTCGGCGAGGCAGCTCACCTCTATGGCCTTTTTCTTAAGATGGATAACCCCGTGATGCAATTTCTTGGCCGCCAGCTTGACCACCACGCGTGGCATGGATTGAACTTCTGGGATCTGATACAGCCCTTCTTTATGTTTATTGTAGGTGTGGCCATCCCGTTTGCCGTGGCCAACAGGTTAAAAAAAGGAGATAGCCTTCAGCAAATAACCCGACATGCGCTTAAACGTTCTTTCCTGTTGCTTTTTTTCGGATGGGCACTCTATTTTACGGCGGCTGGTAAACTGGTCTTCCAGTTTCAAAATGTATTGGCACAGTTATCCGTTACCTACCTGGTTGCATTCCTGATCAGAGATAAAGGGTACACATTTCAAATTGTATTGACGCTGGTTGTTCTCCTGTTGATCGATCTTGCCTATCGCCTTTTCCCTGTGGAAGGTTTTAATCATCCCTGGGTAAACTTCGAAAATCTCGGAGCGTGGTTCAACAATAAGATTGAAGGTGTTGATAAAGCCAGTGAATGGGCATCGTTAAATTTTGTTTCCACTACAGCGCATACTGTCTGGGGCGTGCTCTGCGGAAAGCTGTTGATGAGCGACAGAACACCAGCACGAAAAATCCAGCTGCTGTTGATCGCCGCAGCGTCAGCATTGCTGGCAGGGTATACGCTCGATATCTTGAACGTGACACCCATTATCAAGAAGATCGCCACGTCCTCTTTCGTTCTGGCCAGCGGTGGGTGGTCCATACTTGCCCTTTGTTTTAGTTACTGGCTTATTGATGTGAAAAAATCCTTTTCGGCAGGATCCCGATTTTTTATCATTGTAGGTATGAACAGCATATTCATCTACCTGTTTGATCATGTTGGCGGTGCACGGGTGATCCGAAGTCTTGTTGAACCGTTTAGCAACTTGTTGTTTGGATGGGGAGGCGAATTGACGGTGGGAATCATCACGGGTCTGACTGTATGGGGAGCGCTTTGGTATCTTTGTTACTGGCTTGCAAAGCACAAAATATTCTTTAAGATTTGATCCGTGTGAATTGGATACATTGTGTCTTATTTAACCGCAGCGGTCACTGAGGAATACACGCAGAGATCCGCAGAGGAATGGCCACTGCTACTGTGCCTTTATTGGTGTTCTTCACCAACAAGCCATACTACATGCCATTCAATAATTTTTCGGTGTTTAACCTGGAAGCGGCTCGGCTCAATTTCCCTATATTTCAGCCATGCCGTCTATTTTCATCACACCACAGCAAATACTGCCTGCCCGGCAGCGGGCCGTTCCGTAAAGGGGGACAGGATTTTTAAATGCACTGCAATTCCTGGCCCCGTCAGGGACCTGATGTCTTTAGAAAAATTGGAATCTTAAGCCTCCGTCCCGTACGGGACGGAATATTTTGCTAACAATAATCGAATTTACAATATCTGCACCAACGTCCAATCCAATTCGTATTCGTCAATCAAATCGTCTTACCCACCTCGATTCCGCCACGGGTTTTTGAAGAAAGATCCTGCGGTTTGCCGACGAACCTGATTCTAAATGGCTTACACAATCGAAAACATTCCGTCCCTGACGTGACGGCTTGCATTTACGTTGGGAACTACAAACATTAATGTCCCTCCGGGACCGTTCCGTATAACATAAGTCATTCATTTAGTATATTTGACGATGTCACCTATTATTCTTGTCTTCGAATACCTGCCTGCCGGCAAACGACATCAAACCTCAACCCCATTTGATGTATGTCATCATTAATTCAAGGTTTTGCATACGACATTTTTATCAGCTATCGCCACAACGATAATCGATCCGGCTGGGTAACGGATTTTGTTAATGCGTTACAGGAGGAACTTGCCGCTACGATCAAAGAACCACTTTCCATTTACTTTGATAAAAACCCCCACGATGGCCTCCTCGAAACCGACAATGTTGACAAAAGCCTGGAAGGGAAATTAAAGTGCCTTATCTTCATCCCTATCATTTCTCAAACGTATTGTGATCCAAAATCCTTCGCGTGGCGCCATGAGTTTTGTGCGTTCAATACATTATCGCAGCAAGATCAGTTTGGCAGAGACATTAGACTAAGTAACGGCAATGTATCGAGCCGTATCCTTCCCATAAAAATCCATTATCTCGATACTGAAGATAAATCCATCATCGAAAACGAAATTGGCGGCGTATTGCGGGCGATTGAATTTATTTATAAAGAGCCCGGTGTCAACCGACCACTAGCGTCAGATGACAGCGATGATAAAAATCTAAATAAAACGAAATACAAGAATCAGGTTAACAAAGTGGCCAATGCCATCAAAGAAATAATAACGGTACTTAGACGTCCGGCTTCCCAAATTGAAGCTAACGCCGTCAAAACCCCAGGTACTGTTTCAGAAAAAACTTTAACAAAGAAATATATTTATGCCGGTCTTTTCTTGATCCTGATAAGCCTAGCTGGATACTTTACCTACACGAAAATTTTCCGCTCGCAGCGTCCGGCAGGCGAGATTGATCGTTCTATAGCCGTGCTTCCGTTTGCCGACATGAGTCCTGATAAAAACCAGGCCTATCTGGGCGATGGCATCGCTGAAGAAATAATAAACGTACTCTCAAAAGTGAGTGGTGTAAACGTAATAGGCCGCACTTCGTCATTTTCTCTCAAAGATCAGGGGATGGATTTAGTAACCATTGGAGAGAAACTCGGCGTCGGCACCATACTGGAGGGCAGTGTTCGCAAATCGAACAATAAAATCAGGATCACAGCCCAGCTCATTAACGCTAAAGATGGCAACCATATCTGGTCTCAAACCTATGACCGTGAACTGAACGATATTTTTGAAATACAAGACGATATCTCAAAACAGATTGTCGAAAAATTCAAACTCACCTTGACGTTACACAATGGTCAAACGGCACCCACCCGAGATTTAGAAGCCTATGAATTTTATCTGAAGGGAAGAAAGGCCAGCTTTAGCGGAATTACTAAAGTACTGGAGGCGAAAGAATTTATACAGCAAGCCATTAAACTCGATACCACTTTCGTTGCGGCCTATGCCGCATTATCCGAGGTGTATTTTTCTATTGGTTTTTATGGTATAGAAAATACAGTAACTTCCTATCATCGGTCCAAAGCGGCAGCACTCAAAGCCATACAACTAGACCCCAATTCCTACCTGGGTTACCGGCAAGCAAGTTGGAACGATGCTTTTGTTGATTGGAATTGGCAAGCAGCGCTGGATAATTATCACAAAGCTGAAGAGACAGGCCTTCCGCTACCCGATAATTATTATGCTGTTTTCAGCGTGATCTTGCTTAATAATGAAGAAGAAGGAATTTCGATAATGAAAGCGTTGGTAAAACGTGATCCATTCTCAGTGGAGTATTTACAGGATTTAACAAGGGTGTACCTATATGCTGGCCAGCATGAGAATGCAATTGAAGTGGCCAATAAAGTATTGGAATTAGACCCGGATAACTCAAGCGCATTCCGGCACCTGGGTGAAGCCTATTTGTTTTCCGGAAATCCGCAAAAGGCCCTTTCATATTATAGCCGACTTATGGATAAGGATTCCACGTATGCGCCTCAGGGATACATTGGTTCATTGGTAAAGCTGGGACGAACAGCGGAGGCCCAATTGAAGCTGACCAGTCTTGGCAATTCAATCACGTCTGCAAAAAAGGCGATGTGTTTCATTCATCTGAATGAACGCGACAGTGCGTTCTTATATTTGGACAAGGCCTATCGGGAGAAAGATGTGTATCTTCCTTTTATTAGAGTTGAATCTCATTTTAAGTTACTAACCGGTGATCCGAGATACGATGATCTGATAAAAAGAATGAACTTTCCAACTGAGTAAAGATAGGCTCACAAAGAATCTAGCCGTGTCTTTGATAAATCTGGCCTGACGAAACGAGCTGCCCTTGTTGGCGTTCTTCACCAACAAGCTATATTACGTGCCCCCGATATTTCCTATCTTTTAATCATGCCATGCATTTTCCCCACCTGTGAATGCCTGCCCGGAAGAGCGCCTGAAAAGATAAAGCAGTTGATCGTTGTAGATTGGATGCGTCGTCACATCCAACTTAACCGCAGCGGTCGCTGAGGAATACACGCAGAGATCCGCGGAGCAAAGGTTATCATGCTCTGTTGCGCTCAGCTGCGCCATGACCTTGTTTGTGTTCTTCGCCAACAAACTATTTGATCCGATGCGCTCACAATATTATTTTATTATATTTAAGTATGCCTACCTCCTTCGGATAGGGTCCTTAGATAATTTTACGTCAAAATCTGCTTCGCTATGAAAGGCCTCATGATGAATTACCAACTCACGCTTCCCACCATCATGAGGCGTGCTGAAATGCTACACAGCAAGAAAGAAGTCATCACGCGATTGCCAGACAAATCACTGCATCGCTATACGTACGGTGAATGTATTACCCGTACAAAAAAACTGAGTGTAGCCCTGCAACAACTGGGCGTAAAAGCGGGCGACCGCGTGGCAACGTTTTGCTGGAATCATTACCAACACCTGGAAATCTATTTTGGCGTACCCGCCTTCGGCGCAGTGCTGCACACCCTGAACTTGCGCCTGTCGGCAGAAGACCTGGAGTATATAGTGAATCATGCCGCTGATAAAGTCATTATAGTTGATCAGGTGTTGTTGCCGCTGTTCGATAAATTCAAAGATAAAATCAAGGTGAAGCATGTCATCGTAATTCCCAATGCAGGCCAACCTGTTCCGGAAGGAATGTTGAACTATGAAGAACTTTTAGCCGCCGGCGATGAAAAAAAATATGTTCCCTTTGAGGGGGATGAAAACACGGCCGCAGCCATGTGCTATACGTCCGGCACGACAGGCAAACCCAAAGGTGTATTGTATTCACACCGGTCAATTGTTTTGCATTCCATGGTGAGCGCGTATGCGGAAGGGTTGTCATTGTTGGAGTCGGATGTGGTGTTGCCTGTGGTGCCAATGTTTCATGTCAACGCGTGGGGCCTGCCCTTTACCAGTACGATGCTTGGCTGTACCATCATATTCCCTGGTCCCTATCTGGACCCACCGAGTTTACTGGAGCTCTTTGAAAATGAAAAAGTAACGGTCACAGCAGGCGTGCCAACCATCTGGCTTGGTATTTTGAATGTGCTTGATGCCGCGCCCGGTAAATACAACCTGAGCGCACTGCGATGCATGGTAGTGGGTGGATCAGCGGCTCCGGCTGCCGTGATAAAAAGTTTTCAGGAGCGCCACGGTTTAAGTATCCTGCACGCCTGGGGCATGACAGAAACATCACCTATCGGGAGCCTCGGCATTCTTACCGGTGAAATACAAAAAGAAGATAAGGAAGTGCAGTATGCCTATCGGGCCAAACAAGGCAGGCCCGCATCTTTTGTTGAAATAAGAGCAAGAAGTGAAAGCGGACTGATCCCCTGGGATGGCAAGACCATGGGCGAACTGGAGGTAAGAGGCCCGTGGATTGCCAGCGCATATTACAATTCAGAGGAAGAAGCGGATAAGTTTACCGCTGACGGGTGGTTCCGCACCGGAGACATTGTTACCATTGACAGCAGGGCGTATATCGAAATTAAAGACCGTAGCAAAGACGTAATCAAATCAGGTGGTGAGTGGATCAGTTCTGTGGCACTGGAAAGCGCGTTGATAGGACATCCTGCTGTAGCGGAGGCAGCTGTGTTTGCTATTCCCCACGAGAAATGGGTTGAACGACCTATGGCCTGCGTTGTGTTGAAAGAAGGGAAGACAACTACCCAGGATGAACTGAATTCATTTCTGGCACCGCACTTCGCAAAATTTTCATTGCCCGATGCCTATGCGTTTGTGAAAGAAATTCCAAAAACATCGGTCGGAAAGTTTAAGAAATCTGTGTTGCGGGAGCAATATGGTGGTTCGGCTTGATCAAGTAAACTGACAACATAGTCTGTCGGTATGGCTGACGTAAGTTTTTCCACTGCATGAAAAAAACCAACCGGACACCCCGGTTGGTTTTTCTTATGCCATAAGAACGCAATGCCAATCAGCTCCCCAACTCAGGGACAGGCTCAGTTAACTGATCATACGTCCTGGAGCGATCTACACAAAGACCAATCTCTTCTAAGAATCGCACGTAAGCGCCGTCGCCATGCACTTCGTCGAAGTCCTTCGAAAATTTCACATCCTCATCCCAGAAGGCCCACTTTCCAAAAGACGTAAAGGTTACTGCATTAATTTCCTGGGATAAACCCCAGCGCCTGGCCATTGAAAATGACCCGGTATATTTCTTTTGCTTGTACACTTCTGCGATCTTTTTCATTTGCTCGATGTACCTGTCCATCTGCATTGGTAAGACCCTAACGGCCCGCATAAGGCTATGTGTGAATGAGGCAGATCCTTCGGCCTGATAGTTCACGTCCTTTACACTCCGCCAGTACATGGTTTCGCCGACCGACTCGCAATAAGGGTTTACATTTTTTTCCCAGTCCAGCTGATGTTCACCGGTGCCGGGCGCCTTGTCAAGCTCTGTCATTGTAGCAGGTCCCATCACCCAGATGTACTCTCCGGCATGGGGACCGGAATCCGCCACACTCATACTTACCTTGTAGGGTGCCGTGGTGTGATACTTCTTGTTGTGGGCGGCGATGCCTTTGCGGAATAGATCAAGCTTGTCCAACTTGGGCTTGAGGTAGATTACCTCTCGTTGCACGTAATCAGTCTGCGCAAAGGTGGCCGTACAGAGCATAGCTATCAGGGCCACTATCAAGAATGGTTTTTTCATTGGTTTAGGGGTTTGGTTAATAATTCAGTATTGCGCTTTGAGGAAATATAAAGGCGTCCATCCCATTTCAAAAACCCAGCTATCTGCAGCGCAATTGCATAAACAAGCACCTGAAATGATACTTGCCCTCTTTGATGAAATAGAAATGGCTCCTTCGATTGTCATTGGTAATGTAAAAAAGTTAACCCAATTTGACAAGCTAAATATTTCTCCTTACTGCGAGTTGATTGCAGGCATGAAGGATAGCAAGTTGAATCATCCAATTTTGGCCGTCACAGCCCATTCACAAAAAAGAATTTGAAATTTTCATTTCAATCCGCTTCAAGGGACGCGTATATCAAATCTTTTTATCTTTGACCTGTGCTATTTTTGTACACCATTCATACGATGCCAAATCGCATGTTACATGCAAAAATAACCTCATGCAGGTAACATGATAAACAAAGCTCCGGTCGAACTTAAACGTACGTTAAGTCCCCTCCTCGTCTGGGGTCTCGGTGTGGGATACGTGATCTCCGGCATGTACTTTGGCTGGAACCTGGGCCTGGAACAAGGCGGTACATTAGGCCTTGCCATCGCCACATTTTTTATCATCATACATTACGCAACCTTTACCTTCAGCTATACAGAGCTTGCCTGTGCTATACCCAGAGCAGGCGGTGCTTTTGATTATGCGGAACGTGCCTTGGGAAAAGACATTGGCTTCATCGTGGGGATGGCGCAGAACATTGAATTCATTTTCGCACCGCCTGCCATCGCCTTTGCCATTGGCGCATACTTCAACCTTTTCTTTCCAGGGCTTTCCATACTCAGTATTGCCGTCTTTGTGTACGTTGTCTTCACCGCACTCAATATTTATGGTGTGAAAGCCGCAGCAACTTTTGAATTGATCATTACCATTTTCGCCGTTGGCGAACTGCTTTTGTTCAGTGGTCTTACGTTGCCACATTTTGAATCCGGCAACCTTTCACAAAATGCATTTCCAAACGGATGGCCTGGTGTATTTGCAGCCATCCCGTTTGCCATCTGGTTCTTTCTGGGCATAGAAGGTGTCGCCAATGTCGCAGAAGAAACCATCAATCCGCAACGAACGGTACTAATTGGCTTCGGATCGGCAATTCTTACGCTGGTGATACTCTGTGTGCTTACCTTCCTGAGTGCTGTTGGCGTGGCAGGATGGGAAGCGATTGTCTTTGGAAAAGATGGCGCCGTTTCCGACTCACCTCTCCCGCTTGCACTGAGCCATATTGTTGGTGACAATAGTTTTCTATATCATTTGCTGATCACCGTTGGCCTCTTCGGACTGGTTGCCTCCTTTCATGGATTGATGCTGGCCTCGGGCAGGTCGACCTATGAATTTGGCAGGGTGGGATTTGCACCCGCCTTTCTCGGGCGCGTGAACAGCAGATTCAAGACACCCGCAAATGCACTCCTTATTAATATGGGTATCGGCATTGTTACCCTGCTCACAGGACGGACCGGTGAGATTATCACCATTTCCGTATTTGGCGCCCTGACGCTTTACGCTATTTCCATGATCGCACTGCTCCACCTCAGAAAAAGTGAGCCCAAACTGGAAAGACCCTTTAAGGTACCTTTCTATCCTGTTGTCCCTATTGTAGCCCTGGTTATTGCGCTTGTTTCGCTTATTGCGCTTGCCATTTTCAACGTTAAGCTCGGACTTATCTACCTTGTATTGGTGGGTTTGTGTTATGGAATTTTTAAACTTTGGAATCTGCGAAAACCCGCAGGAATAAATTCGTAATTTTTGCTTTGATTTCAGCTATGGACAAAAAATCGATACTTGATTATGTCAAGAAACATCCTTCCGGAAAGGTCAAGGTTGCTGTTACGGACATCGATGGGATACTGCGGGGGAAGTACATCTCCGTTGAAAAATTCCTGTCTGTCATAGAAGATCAAACAGGATTTTGTGATGTCGTTTTTGGATGGGATGCCAATGATGTGGCTTACGATAATACCACCTTCACCGGATGGCATTCAGGGTACCCTGATGCCCCGGCACTGCTTGACATTGCAACTTTCAGAAAAATTCCGTGGGAAAACGATCTTCCGTTTTTTCTTGCTGAATTAATTGACGGTGAAGGTAAGCCGTCGCATGTATGCCCGCGGCAACTCGTGAAAAAAATAATTGCTGAAGCAAAAAAGGTTGGCTACAGTCCGGTTTTTTCCCAGGAGTTTGAGTGGTTTAATTTTGCTGAAACACCAAAAACCGCTTCTGAAAAGAATTTCAGGAACCTGACGCCCCTTACACCCGGCATGTTTGGTTACTCCATATTAAGAACCACGTTGCAGAATCCATTTTTCACTGATCTTTTTGAACTCCTGAAGAACTTTGATATTCCGCTTGAAGGGCTGCATACTGAAACCGGACCGGGCGTCCTGGAAGCTGCAATTCAATACGCACCCCTTCTGGAATCGGCCGATCGGGCCGTGTTATTCAAATCCTCCGTAAAAGAGATTGCGTACAAGCACGGCATCATGGCTACGTTTATGGCCAAGATCAGTGAAAATCTCCCGGGATGCGGAGGACATGTGCATCAAAGTCTGTGGGATAAATCCGGGAAGAAGAATATTTTCTACAACGGCAAAGACAAGCACTACATGAGCGATGAAATGAAGTCGTACGTAGCCGGCCAGTTGTATTGCCTGCCCCACATCCTTCCGATGTATGCGCCCACGATAAATAGTTACAAAAGACTGGTCGAAGGCGCCTGGGCACCCACAACATTAACGTGGGCGGTAGACAATCGAACGGTAGCACTGAGGGTATTGTCATCCGGGAGTCAATCCTGCCGACTGGAGACCAGGGTAATTGGCTCCGATGCAAATCCGTATCTGGCCATGGCCGCGTCGTTGGCTTCCGGGCTATATGGTATTAAGCATAAAATGAAGTTGAAGCAGCCCGAAACCGTCGGAAATGGCTACAAGGATTTTTCAAACGGTACACTGCCGGCAAATCTTCATGATGCCACGCAGCAAATGAAGCATTCAGCCATCGCCAGGGAAATGCTG
>Ga0224500_10001801_pt1 | contig 12245 bp, 15 predicted proteins | sample SF_Oct11_sed_USG_FD_168126 | JGI IMG/M metagenome (GOLD analysis project Ga0224500, IMG submission 168126) | Sediment microbial communities from San Francisco Bay, California, United States - SF_Oct11_sed_USGS_4_1 | ecosystem: Environmental > Aquatic > Marine > Sediment | place: USA: California... | reverse complement strand
CCGGGAGCGGGACGCGTGGCCGGAATACTGAGGGGCGAGATCCGGTGGGCGGACCTGGCTCCGTCCCGGGGCCGGGAGCAGTCCGGGTCGCGGCCCGTGCTGATCCTGAGCCAGGACGTCTTCAACGAGCGGTCCGGCACCGTCATCGCGGCGGCGCTCACCAGCCAGCCACAGCGGGCGGGATTCCCGCTGACGCTCGAACTCACGGCAGGACGCCTGCCCAAGCGGTCGTGGGTGAAGATCAGCCAGGTGCGGACGCTGTCGGTCGAGCGAATCGGGAAGAAGCTGGGCCGGGCGTCGCCCGAGGAACTGGCGCAGGTCGTCGAAGGACTGAACGAGATCATCGGGGCCTGAGGGACGTCGCGGCTAAAGCCGCTCCTACCCCAGGCCCCGGGAAATCTCCTAGCGCTTCATCGAGTCGAAGAAGTCCACGTTCTTCTTGGTGTCCTGCATCTTGGAGAGCAGGAACTCGACGGCGGCCAGCTCGTCCATGGGGTGCAGCACCTTCCGGAGGATCCACATCTTCTGCAGCTCGTCGTCCTTGGTGAGGAGTTCCTCACGCCGGGTGCCGGAGCGGTTGATGTTGATGGCCGGGAAGACGCGCTTCTCGGCGATCCGGCGATCCAGGTGGATCTCCATGTTGCCGGTGCCCTTGAACTCCTCGTAGATCACGTCGTCCATCTTGGAGCCCGTATCGATCAGGGCGGTGGCCAGGATCGTGAGGCTGCCGCCTTCCTCGATGTTGCGGGCCGCGCCGAAGAAGCGCTTCGGGCGATGGAGGGCGTTGGCGTCCACGCCGCCGGTCAGCACCTTGCCGGAGGACGGCACCACGGTGTTGTAGGCGCGGGCCAGGCGGGTGATGGAATCGAGCAGGATCACCACGTCCTTCTTGTGCTCGACCAGGCGCTTGGCCTTCTCGATCACCATCTCTGCCACCTGCACGTGGCGGCTGGCCGGCTCGTCGAAGGTCGAGGAGACGACCTCGCCGCGCACCGTGCGCTCCCACTCCGTCACTTCCTCGGGCCGCTCGTCGATGAGCAGCACGATCAGGAAGCACTCGGGGTGGTTGGTGGTGATGGACAGCGCGATGTTCTGCAGGAGCATCGTCTTGCCGGCCTTGGGCGGCGAGACGATCAGGCCGCGCTGGCCTTTGCCGATCGGCGCGCAAAGGTCGATGATGCGGGCGGTCAGGTCTTCCGTGCTGCCATTGCCCTGCTCCAGGCCCAGGCGCTTCTTCGGAAACAGCGGCTTCAGGTTCTCGAAGAGGACCTTGTTGCGCGCGTTCTGCGGGTCGTCGAAGTTGATCTCGCTGACCTTGAGCAGGGCGAAGTAGCGCTCGCTCTCCTTCGGCGGGCGGATCAGGCCGGAGACGGTGTCGCCCGTGCGCAGGTTGAAGCGGCGGATCTGGCTGGGGGACACGTAGATGTCGTCCGGGCCCGCCAGGTAGGAGCTGTCGGCCGAGCGCAGGAAGCCGAAGCCGTCCTGCAGGATCTCGAGCACGCCGTCGGCGAAGATGTTCTCGCCGCTCTGGGCGTGGGCCTTCAGGATGGCGAAGATGATGTCCTGCTTGCGGGACCGGGCCATGCCTTCGAGCCCCATGGACTCCGCCATGTGGGCCAGTTCGCCCGGCGGCTTCATCTTCAGTTCGTTGAGGTTGAGGAGATTGACGCCGCCTTCGAGCTGGCTCTTGGGAATCACCTCGTCTTCGGTGAAGGTCACGACCTCCTCGTGCTCCCGGCCACCGCGGCGCTGCTGGCGCCCGCCCCGGTCGTCGCCGCGGCCGCGGTGCTGTTGTCCACCGCCGCCGATGTTGCCGCCGATGTTGCCATTGGCATTGCCGCCGCCGACGTTGCCGCCGCCAACATTGCCACCGCCGCCACCGCCCTTGGAGCGATTACGGGCCGAATTGCCGAGATAGCCTCTCATGCATGAATCCTTGATGGAGAATCTGGAAGGGCTTGGAAAAAGCCTGGGGAAGGTTGGTTACAGCTTTGATTCGAGGAGCTTCTGCAGTTGCTCCTTCGAGACAATGCCTACGTGCTGGGCCTCGACGACGCCACTCTTGAACAGCATCAGGGTGGGGATGCTGCGGATGCCGTACTTCATGGCCGTGCTCTGGCTGCCCTCGACATCGACCTTGGCAATATCGATGCGGTCCTGAAAATCGACGGCAATTTGTTCAAGGATCGGGGCAATCGCCTTGCAGGGGCCGCACCACTCGGCCCAGAAATCCACCAGCACCGGACGGCTGGCCTGCAAGACCTTCGCTTCGAAGGTTTCATCGGAGACGTGAACTATGCTCATTGGTCCTCTGAATGGTCCTGTTCTGCTGTGCTTCTTGTGGATGGGCTTGTGGATCGGCCTGGGAGATTTCTGGGTTTACACCGGGTCCTGGCGCTTTCGCGCCGGGTTCCTGACCCAGAGGGTCAAGGCCTCGGGGTCGGGCCTGCCGCGGGAAGTCATTTCGGGGGCGCCGGGCGGGCTTCCTCATGAAGCCGGCGTGAAGCGCGGAGCCGGATAGGGCACAATCCGAAATTGAGAAGCGTTCTCTGAAGCTTCCTGCGTGTCCCGTCCGGGTGCCTTCATGCGCTGGACGGGCTGCGGATGCATCAATTTGAACCCGTCCCGCCGGCTTTTGCAAGGGGGCAGGTTTCCTTTTTTGACCAGCAGGGTGACATGAGTCGAGAGCACAACGCATTGTTTTCAGAGCTGGGGCTGCCCCCGGAGATCATGGTCGGCGTCCGCGCCGCGGGCTTCCAGCAATGCACGCCCATCCAGGCCCAGACGCTACCCGTGGCGCTCCAGGGCAAGGACATCGCCGGCCAGGCGCAGACCGGCACGGGCAAGACGGCGGCCTTCCTCATCGCGATGTTCAACCACCTGCTGAAACATCCCCCGACCCGCACCGGCACCCAGCCGGCGCCCCGCGCCCTGATCCTGGCGCCCACCCGCGAGCTCGCCGTCCAGATCCATTCCGACGCGCTGATCCTCGGCAGCGGCACCGGCCTCCGGATGGCCCTGGTCTACGGCGGCGCCGACTACGACAAGCAGCGGGAGGAACTCCAGCAGGGGCTGGACGTGCTGATCGGCACGCCGGGCCGGCTGATCGACTACTTCCGGCAGCACATCTACACCCTGAGCCATGCCCAGGTGCTGGTGCTGGACGAGGCCGATCGCATGTTCGACCTCGGCTTCATCAAGGACATCCGCTTCCTGCTCCGGCGCCTGCCGCCGCCGGACAAGCGGCTGAACCTCCTGTTCTCCGCGACACTTGGCCAGCGGGTGCTCGAACTTGCCTACGAGCACATGAACAACCCTGAGTCGGTGCTGATCGAGCCCGACAAGAAGACCGTGGACCTGGTCACCCAGTCCGTCTTCTTCCCGGGCAACCAGGAAAAGGGCGCGCTGCTGGTCGGCCTGCTACGCAGCATGCAGGCCCGGCGCACCATGGTGTTCGTCAACACCAAGCGGGCGGCGGAAGACATCGCCCGCCTGCTCGAGTTCAACGGCCTGCCCGCCGAGGCCATCAGCGGCGACGTGCCCCAGAAGAAGCGGCTGCGCATGCTGAAGGACTTCGTGGACGGCACGCTGCCCGTGCTCGTCGCGACGGACGTCGCCTCCCGGGGCCTGCATGTGCCGGACGTGAGCCACGTGATCAACTACGACCTGCCCCAGGATGCGGCCGACTACGTGCACCGGATCGGCCGCACGGCGCGCGCCGGGGCCGCGGGAGACGCCATCAGCTTCGCCTGCGAGACCTACGCGTTCTCCCTGCCGGAGATCGAGGAGTACATCGGCCACCGCATCCCGGTGGGCACCGTGGACCCGGCGCTCCTCGAGGGCGTCAAGACCCCGCCCTGGGCACCCCGCAAGTACCCGCCCCAGGGCGGCCGGCCGCCCCGTCGTGGTGGCGGTGGCGGTGGCCGTTCCGGCGGCGGGCGGCCGGGCGGTGGCGGCAGGCCCAGCGGCGGCGGCCGGCGCGGCCGGTAGGAAAATAGGGGTCTGACCCCTGTTTTCCTACGTCAGCTCCGACAAGCCCGTCACCGAGGCATGCCGGTCGATCACCCTCGCCGGTTGCCCCGTATCGGGCCGGGTCACGGCCAGCACACCGGCAAGCCCGCAGGCTGCCGCGGCATCGAGCACCGGCAGGCTGTCGTCGATGAACAACGTGGTCGCCGGGTCGAAGCCCAGGCGCCCACGGGCACCCGCCCAGAACACGGCCGATTCCTTGGGGGCCCCGAACTCGTGGGACGAGACGAAGGTTTCGATCCAGCGACCGAGCCCCGCCACGCCCTTCTTGATCTCCAGCGTGTCCGCGTGGGCGTTGGTCACCAGCGCCACCGGCTTGCCGGTGGCCTTGAGGGTCCGCAGGAATTCCACCGCCCCCGGCAGGTAGCGCACCCGGTGGCTGCTGGCGCTCTTCAGGGCCCGCAGGTCCAGAGACAGCTCGGCGCTCCAGTAATCGAGGCAATACCAGTCGAGGCTGCCCTGCTTGCGGGCAAAATGGGCGAACAGCTCCGTCCTGACTTCCGCCAGCCCGGCCTTGCGCTCCCGGGCGAGACAGCGGGGCACCAGTTCCTGCCAGAAGTAGTTGTCGTAGGCGAGATCGAGGATCGTCCCGTCCATGTCGAGCAGGACCGTTTCGAATTTCTGCCAGTCGCGCATTGCCCGCTATTGTAGCGTCCATGGTGATACCCCCGGCCATGCACAGTCCTCCCGAAAACCTGCTGCCCGGCGTCCTCGAGGTCGCGCGGGCGGCCGGCCGCGCGATCCTCCCGATCTACGCCAGGACCGATCACGGCGTGGAAACCAAGGCCGACCAGTCGCCGCTGACGGCGGCGGACCAGGCCGCCAATGACGTCATCGCCGCCGGCCTGGCGGCGCTGGCGCCCGATATTCCGCTGTGGTCCGAGGAATCCGCCAACCTGGACTGGGACACCCGCCGCCACTGGTCCCGGTTCTGGCTCGTGGACCCGCTGGATGGCACGAAGGAATTCATCAAGCGGAACGGCGAGTTCACGGTGAACATCGCACTCGTGCAGGGTCACGTCCCGGTCCTCGGGGTGGTCCATGCGCCGGTGCTGGAGCGGGACTACTACGGCCTGGCGGGAACCGGTGGCAGCGCCTTCCGGGCCGACGCCGGCGGGCCTGGCCGGCCCATCCGCGTGCGGATACCGGCCCTGCCGCCGCTGCGCGTCGCCGGGAGCCGGTCCCACCGGGGCTCCAGCCTCGATGGGATCATTGCCCGGCTGGGGGAGCACACGCTCGTGACCATGGGCAGCTCGCTGAAGTTCTGCCTCGTGGCCGAGGGCGAGGCGGACTTCTACCCGCGCCTCGGGCCGACCTCCGAGTGGGACACCGCGGCAGCCCAGGTCGTGGTCGAGGCCGCCGGCGGCGCGGTCGTGGATCTCCAGGGCCAGCCGCTCCGCTACAACACACGCCCCGACATCCTGAACCCGCATTTCATCGCGCGCGGCGATCCCGGGCGGGACTGGCTCGCGCTCGTGCGCGCCTGAGATGCGTACCTGTCACGCGCGGCTGGTATCCTCGTGGCCACGATGACCGACAACGTGAACACGGACGCATTCAGCAGGCTGCAGCGGCTGAAGGAGCTGCGGGTGGCCCATCGCGACCTGGACGTCGCGATCGCGGCGCTGGCCCGGGACCTGGACGCGGACCAGTTGCGGGTCCGCCGGCTGAAGAAGGAAAAGCTGCGCCTGAAGGACCTCATCGCGCGCCTCGAGAGCGCGATGATCCCCGACCTTAACGCCTAGGCGCCCGGCGGCAGTCGATGGACTTTACAGGCGCTCCCGCCATGCAAGTGCCTGTTTTCCCTGTGCTATCCCGCTCATCGCGTGACGCCGTTCCCGGCCTGCAGCCCTCTCCGGCGTCGCCCTGCTATACAAATCGCTGAAAACGGACCCGGCCGACCTGGCGGGGGAGCGGCAGGCCAGCCCGCCGGACGCCCGAAACCCGAGACCTGGTTCACGGAAAACCGGGCATTTTCCCGCTTGTGTCAAATGCGGTCCGCCATCCGGCCGGACTGGCACGCTTGCTGCACTTACTTCCCGCGAGGACACACTGAAACGGTCACCTGAGACATCACAGCAGCCCCAAGCCCCAAGCCCAAAACCCCAAGCCCCAAAAGCCCAAACTCAGGATCAAAAGAACCGGCCAGAACCTCGAGAAGAAGAAAAACAATAAAAATAATAAAAAGACGACACATCATCCGCGCCCATCCCCACCGCCCCTTGCCCAGGGGCGGTTTTTTTTGCGCGTCGTCTGCGCGTGGCAAGCCGGCGTGTATGCTTCGATGAATGGGGTGGCTGGTAGCTGACGTCGGCGGCACGAACACGCGCTGCGCCATCGCGCGCGCGGGCGGAGCGCTGGAGCACGTCGAGACCTTCAGGAACCGGGAGTTTCCCGGGCTGGAGCAGCTGCTCGGCTCCTACCTCGGCACGCTGCCGCCCGGCCAGCGGCCCGGGGAGGCGATCCTGGCCATCGCGGCCCCCATCCGGGGCGACGACATCCACATGGTCAACATCAACTGGACGATTTCCGTCCCGGCCCTCGCCCGCCGCCTCTCGCTGAAGCGGGTGACGCCACTCAACGACTTTGCCGCCCAGGCCTACGCCCTGCCCGTCCTGGGCACTGCCGATCTGGTGCAGATTGGCGGCGGCCGGGAGGTCAGCGGCGCGCCGAAGGTGGTGGTGGGCCCGGGCACGGGGCTCGGCACCGCGGGCCTCATCCGCATCGCCGGCCGCTGGCACGCCATCACCGGGGAGGGCGGCCACGTCACCATGGCCCCCAGCAATGAACGCGAAGCACGGATCGTGGCCCTCGGCCGCGAGCGCTTCGGGCATTGCTCCGCCGAGCGGCTGATATCCGGCGCGGGCCTGGCATTCATCTACAGCGCGGTGACCGGCGGCCCGGATTTGGCGCCTGACGAAGTCGGGGCGCGCATCGCCGCCGGGGAGGCCGCGGCGCTCGATGCGCTGGACATCTGCTTCGAGCTGCTGGGCACCGTCGCCAGCAACCTGGCGCTCACCTTCGCGGCCTTCGGCGGTGTCTACGTGGGCGGGGGCATCACGCCGCGCTATCCGAAGGAATTCCTGGCCTCCGGCTTCCGGCAGCGCTTCGAGGACAAGGGTCGCTACCGGCAATTCATGGCGGACATCCCCACCTGGCTGGTCACGGCCGACCAGCCAGCCCTGCGCGGGCTCGCCGCCTTCGCCGAAGCCAGCGCCTGAGGCCGGTCGCCTCGCGAACGCGCTAGTTCGCTTCGTCGATGGCCTCGTCGAGTCCGCCCTTGCGCTGGCCGCTGAGATCTTCCACGGACTCCGCCTTGTCCAGCGACTGCTGCAGCGGAGCCCCGATCACGTTGTCCTCGGCGGAACCGGCCCGCGGTGCGGGGGGCTCTTCGGGCCTTCCCCCCGGATCTCCGGAGCAGGCCGCCAGCACGAGGGACAGGCATACGGGTAGTGCGCGGTTCATTGCTTCTCCTTGTCTTCCGGTGCGGGCAGCACTCCATCCCGGAGTTCCGCCAGGAACAGGCGGAACAGCCAGCCAAGCCCCGCGAGATCCGCCACCAGCCGGTGATCGTCCGGCACCAGCACCACGCGGGCGGCGGCGAGTTCGCCGTAGCGCGTACTGCCCGTCCAGTGCAGGACATCGTCCCGCCAGCCGTGGACGATGGTAATGCGGCAGGCGGGCGGCGGGGGCAGCGCGATCGCCTCGTAGCCCGGCACGTAGAGTGCCGGCGCCATCAGGAACAGGCCGGCCGCGCCCACCGCGCTCGCGGCAGCCAGCGCCACGTAGCCGCCCATGCTGCTGCCCACGAGGATGGCCGGCACCGGCTGGGCGCGGCACCAGTCCGTGAGCTTGCGCGCCCGCGCCTGGGGGTCGGCCATGCCCTGGTAGTCGAGGGACTCCACTTCGTGGCCGGACTCCCGCGCGATGTCGGCCAGGGCGCGGATCTTCGTGCCCCAGGGGCCGCTCTCCTGGCCGTGGGAGAAGCAGACCACGCTCACGGCGGCCCCCAGATCAGCTCGTCCAGATCCGGCAACCACCGGCACTCCGGCAGGCGGACGCGCCCGTTGGTCACGGCAATCCCCTCCGCGCGCAGCCTGCTGACCTGGGTGCGGTACGCGGCGGAGCCCTTCGCGAGGGCGATGCGCCCGCCGGCGGCAATGACCCGGTGCCAGGGCAGACGGAGCGCGGCCGGTGCCTTGCCGAGCGCGCGGCCTACCTGGCGCGCGCCGCGGGGCAGGCCGGCCAGCCTGGCGACCTCGCCATAGGTGGACACGCGGCCCGCGGGAATGGTGCCGACCACGCGCCAGATGGACTCGACGACAGCATTGCCGTCCACGGCGACCTCCTGGGTTCGACAGGCTACAGTCATCCCGTGCGGAAGCCCAACGAACCACGGACCCGGCAGGCCTAGGGCTCGAGGATCGTCGCCCCGGTGGTCCGCCGCCCTTCCAGGTCCTGGTGGGCCCGGGCCACGTCGCGCAGCGGGTAGCGCTGGCCGATCGCGATGCGCACCGCGCCCCGGCCGATCATGTCGAAGAGCTCGCCCGTGCCTGCCTCCAGGTCGGCGCGGGCCGCGATGAAGTCGAACAGTGACGGACGCGTCAGGTGCAGTGAGCCGCGCTTCGCGAGCTCCATCGGCGAGAAGGGCTCGACCGGGCCGGAGGCGTTGCCGAAGCTGACCATCGTGCCGTGCCGGCGCAGGCAGTCCAGCGACTGGAAGAAGGTGTCACGGCCCACGGAATCGTAGACGACGGCCACGCCGCCGCCGGAGAGCGCGCGCACCTTCTTCACAAAGCCCGGATCACCGGACAGTACGGTCTCCGCGCACCCGTGTTCGCGCGCGAGCGCAGCCTTGGCGGCCGAGCCCGCGACGCCGATCACCCGGGCGCCCAGCGCGGCGGCCCACTGGCTGAGCAGCGTGCCAGTGCCACCGGCCGCGGCGTACAGGAGCAGGGTGTCCCCGGGCTGCACACGGTAGCTGCGCCGGAGGAGATACCAGGCCGTGAGGCCCTTCAGCATGACGGCGGCCGCCACCTCGTCGGTGATGCCTGGCGGCAGCTTCACCAGCCGGTCTGCGGGCCAGTTGCGGTGGGCGGCGTAGGCGCCGGGCGGCAGGCCCGTGTAGGCCACCCGCTCGCCGATGGCGAAGCCGCCGACGCCCGGCGCCAGTGACTCGACCACGCCGGCCGCCTCGGTGCCAATCACCGCCGGCAGCGTGAGCGGGTACAGCCCCGAGCGGTGATAGGTGTCGATGAAATTCAGCCCGATCGCTGTCTGGCGGATGGTCACTTCGCCGGGCGCGGGCGGCGGGAGCGGAACGTCCTCCCACTGCAGGACTTCGGGGCCGCCGAAGCGGTGAATACGGATCGCCCGGGTGACTGTGTCTGGCATGCGGCCAGTATAATCTGCCGATGCAAAACACCGTCGTGATTGCCGGGGCCGGGCATGCCGCTGGCCAGACCATCGTATCGCTGCGCCAGGGCGGCTTCGCCGGCCGCATCGTCCTGGTCGGCGAAGAGCCCTACCTGCCCTACCAGCGCCCACCGCTGTCGAAGAAGTTCCTGGCGGGCGAGGTGGACGTGGCCCGGCTCCTGCTGCGCCAGGAGAAGTTCTACGTCGAGCATGCGGTGGACGTACGCCTCAACACGCGCGTCACGGACCTCGAGCCGGGCGCGCGCGCAGCCACGCTCTCCACGGGCGAGCGGCTCGGCTACGACAAGCTGGTGCTCGCGACTGGCAGCCGGGTCCGCGAGGTCAGCCTGCCGGGCAGCCGGCTGCCCGGGGTGCACTACCTGCGCACCATCGAGGATGTCGACCGGATCCGCGACCACTTCCGTCCGGGCGCGTCACTCGTTATCGTCGGCGCCGGCTACATCGGGCTCGAGGTCGCGGCCGTCGCGATCACCCACGGGCTGAAGGTCACGGTCATCGAGATGGCGGACCGGGTCATGGCTCGGGTCGAGGCACCTCCCTTCACGGACTTCATGGCGAGGGTGCACCGGGCGGCCGGGGTGGAGATCCGGTGCAACACCGGCGTCCGTTCCTTCACCGGCGACACGCGCCTGCGGGGCGTGGTGGGCAGCGACGGTGTGGAGATTCCCGCGGACCTCGCCATCGTCGGCATCGGCATCGTGCCCAACGTGGAGCTGGCGGAGGCCGCCGGGCTCGTGTGCAACAACGGAATCATGGTCGACGAGTACTGCCGCACCAGCGATGCCGACGTGCTGGCCGTCGGTGACTGCACCAATCACCCGAATCCCCTGCTCGGCAGACGGCTGCGCCTCGAGTCCGTGCACAACGCGCAGGAACAGGCGAAGACGGCTGCCACGACCATCCTTGGCCGCCTCGAGCCCTACGCGCAGATTCCCTGGTTCTGGTCCGACCAGTACGACCTGAAGCTGCAGATGGTCGGCTTGCCCTCGAGCACCGAGCAGACGGAGCTGCGCGGCGACCCGGAGTCCCGGTCGTTCGCCGTGTTCTTCCTGGACGACGGCCGCCTCACGGCGTGCTACGCCGTCAACAGCCCGCGGGAATTCATGGTGTCGAAGAAGCTCATTGCGCTCGGTGCCCGCCCGGAACCCACCCTGTTGCGTGACACGAGCGTCCCCTTCAAGGACATCGCGGAGGCGCTCGAGCGCTAGGGCGTCGCGACGGGTGGAGGATTTGCCTTGATGGCCACGGCCCAGTCCGGGCTGGTCCGGTCGGCGCCGGGCGGGGCGGGATACAGCTGCTCGCGGATCTCGCCGGTGAAGCCCGCGTAGCGTCCCGAAGCGCCGGTCACGCCCGCGGGATCCCCGAGCGGGGGCGGGGCGGTCACCGCGTAGGACGGCGACATGAGCTCCCGGTCGCCGCCCGCCAGGGCCGCGAAGAACGTGTCGCGCGCCAGGATCCAGTGGTTGCTGTAGGCATTCGCGAAGACGCTGCCCTCACCGGGCCAGAAGATGCTCCAGTAATCCCGGGTGCCAAGTCGCGCCCGCCAGAGGGAGTTGTCATCGTCGAGGGCTGACACCTTGACGGCCAGCGCCGCCGGGGCTCCCTCGCCGGCCGGCAACACGACGATGCCGATCCGGACGTGGGTCAGTGCGGGGTCCATCAGGGCCACCTCCCGGTTGCGCTCGCCGACGCCGAGAAGATCGGCCAGGCCGCCCTCGATGCCCCGGTAGTCGTCCCAGCGATACGTCTTGTACGGAGCGAGGTCCGGGGGCAGCGGCGGCAGGCCCCGGAACCATGCCAGGGGGTTCCCCAGCACGAGGGCGGCGCCGGCCAGTACGCCCAGCACCAGTCCGAGTACGGCGATCAGTGCCCGCGCCATCAGTTGTCCCCGATGGTGACGGTGGACAGCAGGATCCGGCCGCGGGTACTGCCGTCGGCGTTCACCTCTTCCAGGTCCCAGGTCTCGGTAAAGCTGCCGCGGAGCCCGGCGAATTCGCTGGTGCCACGGAGCACCCTGCCCGTCGTCGCGGGCCCGTCGCCTGCCGGGGCCGGCGCCGTGACCCGCACCCGCGGGCGGTCGGTCCAGAACGCCCCCGCCTGGGCCGGCGCCAGGGCCACGCTGCCCTCGGCGGCAATGCTTTCCCGCACGGTGGTGTCCTGCACGTCGTTCTGGGCGAGGAACAGTGCACCGCGGCTGGGAATCACCAGCAGCCAGTTGGTCGCTGAACGTCCCGGGTCGGCAATTGCTCCGCCCGTTCCAGAGAGCCGGCCGGCAACACCGATGACGTTGTCCTCCGTGTCCCGGAGGCGGAAGAGTTCAGCACTGACGCGCCGTCCGGCGCTGTCTTCCAGGACGGCGGCGCCGACCGCGGCCGCGGGTGGCAGTCCGGACCCCCGCTCGCCGGGCCGCGCAATGCGGTCTTCCGGCCAGTGAATGACGAATTCCTCCTGGCGCCCGCCGTCCGCCGGCACAGTGCTGATGGAGCGGAAGCGAGGGTGTTGGGGCAGTGGCCAGAGAGTCGCTGCAAGGGCAACTGTCAGGAGGCCCGCGACGAAAGCGACGACAAACAGCCGTTTCATGATCGGGCCCCACCCGCTGGCCGGCAGTGCCGCGGAGTGTAAACGGTCACGGCAGCCTAGGCGAGGTAACGCGCCAGGTAGTCGTCGAACGGCACGTCATCGGTCGCCTCGATCTCCGCCTGCTTCGCGAGGGACGCCTCGGCCTCGGTCTCAAGCAACTCCCGATGCCGGTTCAAGTCAGGGGCGAGCGAGCGGAAGTA
>Ga0224500_10001800_pt1 | contig 12245 bp, 12 predicted proteins | sample SF_Oct11_sed_USG_FD_168126 | JGI IMG/M metagenome (GOLD analysis project Ga0224500, IMG submission 168126) | Sediment microbial communities from San Francisco Bay, California, United States - SF_Oct11_sed_USGS_4_1 | ecosystem: Environmental > Aquatic > Marine > Sediment | place: USA: California... | reverse complement strand
TCCGATCTCGGTCGAGCGTGATGTCCGCACCGGGTTGACCTGGTCGATGGCAATCGCCGGCGGGATGCCTTCAATGGCATCAACCTGCGGTCGGTCCTGGCGATCGAGGAACTGGCGCGCGTACGGCGAAAAGGTCTCGACATAACGCCGCTGGCCCTCGGCATACAGGGTGTCGAACACCAGTGATGACTTGCCGCTGCCCGACACGCCGGTGACGACGATCAACTCATGCAGCGGTAAGTCAAGATTGAGGTTCTTGAGGTTATTCTGGCGCGCGCCGCGGATGATGATGTGATTGCTGCGATATGCGGGCGTATCCATGCGCTGGGAGAGTGCTTTCGGGGTTTAACGCGGGTGACACAACCGCAGGCGATGCCCCGACTGCCGTCCGCAAAAAAACTATAGGCGATTGTAGCGGGTTTTAACGCCGTGTTTGCCGTCGGCCTGTTGGCTCACAAGAGTTTCAATCCAGACGAATCGGTGAAATCGAGGGCGCTTCCCGGTGGGCGCACCAGAGTGCCGCGCTGACCGCTGAGGATGGAAACGGCGTCATCGAGCAGGCCGATGCCGGAATAACTACCGCCCGACTCAATAAAGCGGCAAGCCGCCTCTACTTTGGGTTTCATGGAGCCCGCGGTGAAATTCAGTGAGCGTAGTTCTTCTGCGGTGGTCTCGCAGATCGGTTCCGCGCCTTTCTCGTGCCAATTGCGGTACACGGCCGCTACATCGGTCAGTAGCAGTAAGGCATCTGCGCCGACCTGATGGGCAAGAAGTGCTGCGGAGAGGTCCTTGTCGACCACCGCCTCAACGCCTTTTACGGCACCTTCCTTGGATACGGTCACCGGAATGCCGCCACCCCCCGCACACACCACCAGCACGCCAGCCTTGATCAGCAGACGGATCACCGGTAACTCCAGAAAACGCAGCGGCTCGGGCGAAGGCACCACACGTCGCCATCGCGCGCCATCGGGCACGATCTTCCATCCATGTTCATCGGCGAGGTGCTCGGCTTTCTGTTGTTCCAGCAGCGGGCCGATCATCTTGGCGGGATTGCGGAACGCGGCATCGGCACGGCTGACTTCAACCTGCGTCAGAAGCGTGACTATATGACGCGTGGGCAGCAGACTGCGCAATTCGCGTTCAATGAGGTAGCCGATCATGCCTTCGGTTTCGGCGCCGAGCAGGTCCAATGGATAAGGCTCGACGCCGGCATAAGCCTCGCCTTGCATCGCCAGCAGGCCTACTTGCGGAGCACTGCCATGGGTGACGATGACATCGTGGACGCGTGCAATCGCTGCAATACCCATTGCGACATGGGCAATATTGTTTTTAAGAATCTCGGAATTAAGCGGTTCACCGCGCTTGGCCAGCGCGGCGCCGCCGAGAGCGACGACTACTTTCATCGAAAAATCTCCGGCACGGGCAGACACCATGACCTAGGGTAACCCCGGTCCTGAGCATGGGCTGATTGTACTCAGGCTGCTACGTCGCGGTTTGTTTTACATCAAACTCCGGGTGGACATAGACTGGTACGCAGAATCCGCAATTTGCCGGGTTAAGATGGCGCAACGGGAGGATTGAAAATGAAAGCGATGTTGTTAAAAGGCAAGAATCAGCCGCTCGTGCTGGACAACGTGCCGGACCCGGTGCCGGGTCCCGGCGAAGCGGTTGTGCGGGTGCTTGCCTGCGGTGCGGGACTGACAATCCATCATGCGCGCGCGGGACGCCTGCCGATCCAGTATCCGCGCATCCTCGGCCACGAAATCACTGGAGTAGTCACCGCCACGGGTGCCGGTGTCACCGACCTGAAGAACGGCGACGCCGTGACCGCGTACTTTTACCTGACCTGCGGCCACTGCTACTGGTGTCGCATCAACCGCGAGACGCTGTGCGATAACTTCGGGGGTTATGTCGGGCGCGAATGCGACGGCGGTTATGCCGAGTACGTCAAATTGCCGGCGCAGAATTTCATCAAACTGCCCGAGGGCATGGACTGGAAAAAACATCCGGCCGAGATCGGCGTGATCTGCGATGCCATTGCCACGCCACTGAAGATCACGCGCAAGGCGCGCGTGACGCCGACCGATACGGTTGCAGTGATCGGCGCCGGTGGCGGCCTCGGCGTACACATGCTGATGGTTGCGCGCTGGGCGCATGCGCGCAAGGTGATCGCGGTGGACTCCAGAGCCGCCAAATTTGAAACCTGCCTCAAGGTCGGCGCGGATTCGACCATCGATGCTTCCGAGGGCAAGGTCGCGCAGCAGCTGATAGAACAGACTGCCGGCCGCGGCGCCGACGTGATTTTCGATTTTGTCTGCACCAAAGAGACCATCGAATCCTCGGTCGCGGGCCTCAACAAGGGCGGGCGGCTGGTGCTGCTCGCGGGCAGCGGTCAGCGCTTCGATGCCGACGGACCGGCGATCATGCGCAAGGAAATCGAAGTCATGGGCAGCCGCTATGCGACCAAGCAGGAAGTGATCGAATCGCTGGAGCTGGTGGCCCGCGGTGATTTGTGGCCGCTGGTAACGGAAAAAGTGCCGTTCACCGAAGCCGAGGCCATTCACCAGCGGCTGGAGGTCGGCGCCATCACCGGACGCGCGGCATTGCTGATGTCATAGGCCGCGGCCGGGATGATTTTCCGGGTTGGCCTGCCTTCAGTCCTGCGGGGGCGGCCGGTCCGGCTCGCCATTGACAAAGCGCATGAGCAGTTCATTGAACCGCGCCGGCTCGTCGGCAAACAGCGCATGGCCGGCTTCATCGAAAATCTCGATTCGGGTTGCCGGGCGGTTTTGCTGCAGCGACCGGGCCTGTGCTGCAAACTGGGCGCTGACCGCGTACAGCAGCGGCTTCGGGAAAGCCCACACGATATCGCGCCAGTGTGTCCGCGGTGTGCCCTGCGGAAAGATGGACAGGCTAGCATCCAGCGGCATGCGCAGTGCCGCGGTTGTCATGGTTTCAAGCTCAGACTCGGTGCGCGTTGCGCCAAAAATGCCGCGCACGAAATCCTCCACTGCGGCCTGGCGGTCCTGCTTGATCGTTTCACGGAAGCCCGGCCCGGCTGCGGGATCGGGTTCCGGATCCTCGCCCACTGAACTGTCCACCAGCACCAGCGCGTCCACTGCGGCATGGCCGTCGCGATGCACGTACTGCAGGGCTTCAAGCGCACCCAGAGACCAGCCCACCAGCACGACACGCGGATAACGCGCAACGAACTCGCGTATGTCTGTCGCCCGCCGCTCGATGGAATAGCCGCTGGCGGCAACTTCGGATTCGCCCTGGCCGCGCGGATCGAGCGCGGCGACGCAATGCGTTGTGCCCAGCATACGCAATTGTTCGCGCCAGACATCGGCCGGCATGGACCAGCCGGGAATGAATGCGATTACCGGCGACGGGGCGTCCTGCATTGACACCTCCGGCGGGCAGGCTTCGAGCACATGCAGCCGCACGCCGTCGCTGGTTACGAAGCTGCTGCCGTAAATCGGGGTATCCATGCTGGAAGCGGCTCCCGTGTGCGCGGCAGCCAACATTGCCGCCAACGTCAGTATTGCAATCCGTACGACGCTTGCCCCGCTAACGTCGGTCTGCCGCCGGCTGTCCGGCACCCGGTGGACGGCGGCCGACCATCAGGTTGGATCGCTCGCCATCCGCATTACGGAAGTAGCCGAAGCGGAACGGCAGCGGTTTCGGTTTTCCGGCCGCATAGAAATCCGCCAGTGCCGGCTGGAATTGCTTCTCGAACGGCGGGATCGGCACGACGTAGGTGCCGTAAACCCGCATGTCCCAGCCGCGCCTGCTCAACTGGTTGAAGGGCACGCCGGTGTCGTCCTGTAGCAGGAAGGCGCTCGTGTCCAGCAACAGTGTGCGTATTTTCCGGAATTCGGTAATGTGCATCAGATACGAGGCTGCTTTGACCAGTGTCGTTGTCGGTGCCAGTCCGCGCAGATACTTCTCGAAATCCGGATAGTCGGCGAGGCCCGTGTCCGAGGCGTCCAGCGAATAGTAGATCAGGCGCTTGGTTTTCGGCGAACCCCGCATACGGTAATCGATGGCTACGCCGTCGAGGTCGCGCTTGCCCCCGGTCGCACGCGGGAATGGCGATGGACCCACGGCGATGACCTCGGCGCCTGCCAGCACCATCGAAATCGTCAGCACCGGAACCACGCCCTTCAGCAGGCTCTCTTTCGACTTCAGATCCAGCCGCATCGTCGACGTGACGAAATAGTTGCGTTCGAACAGGTTGACCATTGCCCGGCGCACATCCGCGAGCAGTTTTGCGAACTCCGGTGGCTTCATTGCGGCGACATCGGGCATGACGCCCACCGGCTCCAGGCCGAAGAGCACATAGGTGTCGCAGTCAGGGAACAGTACGTGGGCGTTGAGGAAGTCCGGTCCGCTGAACGGATAGAACAGCGTGTTGCCGACGGGGCAGCCTTTAGGTAGTTCGGTATTGCGCCAGGTTTTCATCGCTGCGAGCTGACCGTCGCGCGGGCCCGCCCAGGACGACTGGAGGGTGCTGCTGTGGGCGATCCAGGCTTTTGTGCGTGCCAGTCTCGCGTGGTCCGCATGCGACGGCGGCACACCCGCGAGCAGGCGTGCGGTCGAATCAATGGGGCTGGCCTGCGACGGCGCGGGAAGGGACGCTGCCGGAGCGGGGGCAGGAGCGGCAGCCGGAGCGGTGGCGGGAGCAGAGGCAGGAGCAGTGCCTTGCGGGACGGTGCCCAACGCTAAGCAGGTGCCGGAAATCAGAAATCCGCATGCCACTGCAAACAGCCGGTGCCGCTTGCTTCTTGTCATCGTGGCGGTCTTATCCATGGGAATATCCTGACAGCACGGTCACGTGCATCGGCTGCCGCCATGTCCAGGGCAGGGTCATTGAGAATCTTGTCATCATGTTCTTATAGGCTCGTGAACGTTCATTGGTGCCGATGTGGTGAGACCTGTTGCCGGCGCATGTGCTCGTCATCATGTGGTCCAGGCGGCCGACGGGCGACGCCGCGCAGTTTACAATGCCTGCTCTGCAGGGCAAAAGGCATTTTTCGCGGTCAGCCCGGGACTGCAAATCAACATCGGCACGGAATTCACCGCCTGATTGCGGCGTGCGACGTCGGAGCCGAACGCAAATGAAGGGTATTCACCATGAACTCGTCGCGCATTTACGTCGCCGTTTTGTCCATATTCCTCGTGCTGCCGGGCATGGCGCTGTCCCTGCACGCTGCCGCCCAGGGGTATCCGGAGAAGGCCGTGCGCGTCGTCGTGCCGTTTCCGGCCGGCGGTGCTGCCGATATCGTCGCGCGTCATGTCACCACCAGGCTGGCGGAGGTCATCGGCCAGCAAGTCGTCGTCGATAATCGCGGTGGCGCCGGCGGCTCGATCGGCGCCGATAATGTTGCGCGCGCAGCACCGGACGGCTACAGCCTGCTGTTTGCCTCTTCGAGCGTGCTGTCGATCAATCCGCATCTCGGTGCCAAGACGTCCTACGACATCCTGCGCAGTTTCACGCCAGTCGTGCTGATCGGCCACGCGCCCAACGTGCTGACCGTGCATCCGTCGGTGCCCGCTAAATCGGTCCGAGACCTGATCGCGATTGCAAAGGCGAAGCCCGACGCGCTGGCTTATGCCTCGAACGGCGCCGGCACGCTGAGCCACCTGACCGGCGAACTGTTTTCGCAGCGCGCCGGCGTAAAAATGCTGCATGTCCCGTACAAGGGCGGCGCGCCGGCAGTGATCGACACTGTTGCGGGCAATGTATCGGTGTTGTTTGCGGCATTTCCGACCGTGTCGGGCCAGGTGCGCGCCGGCCGCCTGAAGGCGCTCGCGGTCACCAGCGCCAAACGTATTGCCATTGCCCCCGAACTCCCGACCGTAGCTGAGGCTGCCCTGAAGGGATTTGAATCCAGCCAGTGGTGGGGGCTCTACGGCCCGGCAGGCCTGCCGGCGCCGGTGGTCGACAAGCTTAACGCCGCTTCGAATAAGGTGCTCGCGACCGACGACATCAGGAAACATCTGGCGGCCGATGGTGCTGCCCCTGCCGGCGGCACTCCGGCTGAACTCGCTGCCTTCCACAAGGCGGATTACGATAAGTGGGGTGCCGTGATGGCCAAGGCCGGCCTCAAGAAAAACTGATATGGCAATTGATCCGGCAGGGGCCATTCATGGATAACAGTGCAAATCCGAATACAGTCGTTAACGCGACCGGGCAGTTTGCCGGTTTCGCCGCCGGACTGACGTATGCTGCCCTGCCCGAAACGGTCAAGGAACACCTGTTCTGTTTTTTGCTCGACTACTTGCGCGTGGCGTCGCTGGGCCAGCGCATGAGCTGGAGCGCGTGGGCGACCAATCTCGCGCGTGAACTCGGTGGCAGCGCCCATTCAACGGTGCTGTTCTCCACCGACCGTACCGATCCCGAACGCGCGACCTTCGTCAACACCACGTATGCCGGCAGTATCGATGCCGACGACGTGCACGTGGGCTCGATGCTGCATCCCGGCTGTATCGTGATTTCGGCGGCACTGGCGGTGGGCGAGGCGCGCCATCTGTCCGGCGAGCGCATCCTCGCGGCTATTGCCGCTGGCTACGAAAACATGATCCGCATCGGCCTCTCGATTCAGCCCTCGCATTTCAAGCGCGGCTTCCAGAGCACTGCCACCTGTGGCGGCTTCGGCGCGGCGACGGCGGCGGCGAGTTTGCTGTTCACGGGCAATGACCGAGTCCGGCGCATTGCTGAAACCATAGGCCTTGCCGCCTCGTTCAGCGGCGGGCTGACGCAGTTCTATCACTCGGGATCCACGGTTAAACGCATTCATGCCGCCCATGCCGCGGGCGAAGGGGTACACGCGGCGCTGCTCGCAGAAGCGGGTTTCTCGGGGCCCGCCGACATACTCGAAGGGCGAGACGGGTTTGCCCGTGCCTACGCCGACGGCCACGATTTCGGCAAGGGGCTGGACAGCATTGGCACCACCTGGCGGCTGCTCGAAACGGCGATCAAGCCGCACGCGTGCAGCGCACGTGTACTGTCGGCGGTCGAAGCCACCGCGGAACTGTGTCGCGAACACCAGCTTATGCTGGCCGACATCCGGGCTGTCCGCGTCGGTATCCCGAAAATCATCCAGGGGCGGCTGACCACGCCTGCCCCGGCTGATATCCAGGCCGCGCAGATGAGCCTGCCGTTCTGCATGGCGATGGTGCTCAACCGCGGACGCGAACTCGATCCGGGTTTTACGATGAACGTGGATGATTTCGAAGCCACGCTGCACGATGAAAACGTGATGGCGACCGCGCGACGGGTCGAATGCGTACTCGATGACGAAGCCGAGCGCGTGAGCACCGAGCAATCGGTGGGCGCCAAGGTCACGCTGACGCTGCAGTCGGGAAAAACCGTCGAACGCTTCATCGAGGCCCCGAAGGGCAGCGCGTCGCGGCCGTTCACCGTAGACGACCACGTTGCGCGGTTCAAGCAGGAAATGGGCAAGCGTTTCTCGGCGGTGCAGGTTGCATCCCTGCTCGAAGAGCTGCGCGGCTTCGCCAACGCGCGCAATCCCGACCGGTTGATGCAACTGTTGGCCGGAAAACCCTGATGTCCGGCCCGTTGCGATGGCTATACTGAAGCTGCCCGACTGCGAACTGTATTACCGGGTCGATGATTTTGCTGATCCCTGGCGGCCGCACGACACCGTGCTGATGCTTCACGGCAATGCCGAAAGCAGCCTTGCGTGGTATGCGTGGGTGCCGGTGCTGGCGCGTGAAATGCGTGTGCTGCGGCCCGACATGCGCGGCTACGGGCAGTCGACGCCGATGCCGCGCGAATACGAATGGACGCTGGACAAGGTGATCGACGATTACTGCCGGCTGCTCGACCACCTCGGGATCGAACGTGTTCACCTTGTCGCCGCAAAAATCGGCGGCACCATCGCTCGCGCCTTTGCTGCGCGCCGGCCGGAACGGATCAAAACGCTGACTGTGGTGGGCACACCACAGGCGCTGCGCCCCGGTGCCGAGAACATACCCGCGCTGATCGAAGAGTTTGAAACCAAGGGCGCGGAACACTGGGCGCGACGCACGATGGCCGGACGGCTCGGGGAGCATTTTCCTGATGAAGGCGTGGAATGGTGGACCCGATTCATGGGTCGCGCGCCGGTGTCGTCGCTGATCGGCTTCAACCGCGGCATCAACTACGCAGATATCCGCGCCGACCTGCCGAAAATAAAATGCCCGACGCTGGTAATCACCACTGAAGAAAGCGGCCTGGGCACCGTCGAGCGCACGCGCGAGTGGCAGGAGCAAATCTCCGATTCACGGTTGCTCGTGCTGCCCGGCAAGTCCTATCACGTTGCGGCGAGCGATGCGGTGGCGTGTGCGCAGGCAACGCTGGACTTCATCCGGGAAGCCTGAGCAGATGCAGCGTTAAACGCTGCCCCTGGCCGATGCGGTGCTGACTCATTCGCGTGTGTGCCGGGACCATGCGGACCGAGGTAATTATCGTCCTGTTGAATGCCCGGGGAGCCGCTCTTTGCTTTTTGTGCAATGCTGGTTAATCTCTTGGATCAATCCACTGTGGTTGTGCTGTAACTTTCGCTATTCGTTCATCAGGAGGAGCCTGCCGTGAAAATCAAGAACATCAGGGCGTCGCTGCATCACCTGATTGTCAATGTCCCGCTGTTCGACAAGCCGACGGTGTCGCGAAAGTTTGTGTTCTGCACTGTCGAAATTGATACCGGCATTGTCGGCCACGGTCTGTGCGGCGGGCAGTATCTGGGCGCGTCGATTGTCACCGCGATCAACCGTGATCTGAAGGACGCGGTGCTCGGCATGGACCCGCGTGACACCGAGGCCATTCACGACCACGTATGGTGGAAGCTTAATAACCGTGCCATGACCGGGGTGGTAACGACGGCGCTGTCGGCTTTCGACATCGCCTGCTGGGACATCCACGGCAAGCACAACGGCCGCAGCATCGCGCAGCTGCTGGGCGGGCACAGCAACAGTGCCGAAATCTATGTCACCTTCGGGTTCAAGCAGTATTCCATCGAGCAACTGGTCGAGGCCGCGAAGCTGCAGGTCAAGGCGGGCACGCAGCGCCTGAAAATGGTGGTCGGCGACGGTACCGCGAGCTGGCGCGAGGACGCGGCGCGGGTGCGCGCGGTGCGCGACGCGATCGGTGACGACCGTGACCTGATGATCGACGCCAATTACATGTTCAGCCCGCTCGAGGCGAAGATGCTGTGCCGCGCGATCGAGGACTGCAACCTGACCTGGTTCGAAGAACCCGTGTACGCCATCGATGCGCGCAACCTCGCTGAACTCAAGCGCGAAACGCGCATTCCCTTCGCCGCCGGGCAGATGACGGGCAATCGCTGGCGCTTCAAGGAGCTGATCGCTGCCGGCGCTGTCGACATCGTGCAGCCCAATCCCTGCTACAGCGGCGGATACACCGAGACGCAGAAAGTCGCGCACATGGCGCAGGCGTTCAATCTGCCGATCGCCAACGGCGGCGGCTGGCCGCTGCACAACATGCATTCCATCGCCGGGTTGATGAACGGCCTGTGGGTGGAGTTCCATCTCGGCATGCAGGCGGTCGGTGAAGCCATTTTCATCAATCCGCCGCAGCCCGAGAACAACCGCATCAAGATCCCCGACGCGCCGGGTCTGGGCTTCGAGCCCAACTACGACGTGCTCAAGGATTGCAAAATCGATTGAGCGAACCGCGCAGCCCGGCTACCGCGGCGGTGCGGCTTCCTTCTTGGAGCAGGTGTTGATGCCCAGCATGGCGTACGGCGGGCAGTAGCCGAAGATCGCGGTGGTGATCGGTATCAGCCCGACCAGGCCCCACCAGCGGGCATTGCCTTCCAGAAACAGGATCAGGCTCAGTATTGCCAGGCCGGCGATAATACGGATGACGCGTTCGGTGTTGCCGATGTTCTTGGTCATGATGTCTTCTCCGGGTTCGATGAAGCGTGTGTCTCGAATGATCATACGCCGCTACGGCAGCGCCGCAGCAGGACGCGTGTGCACCTGAATATAATGAACATTCCCGCCCGAACCTTTGATCTGGATCAGCACCGATGTCATGACCCCATCACAGCCCAACAATCCGCTGCACGGCATCACGCTCGAGCAGATGCTCACCGAACTCGCTGCGAATCCGGGCTGGGCGGCGATGGGCGACGCCATCCCCATCCGCTGCTTCACCCATGAACCCAGCATTGCGTCCAGCCTGAAATTCCTGCGACGCACGCCGTGGGCGCGGGCGAAAGTGGAGGCGCTGTACCTGCAGCAAAAGGCCGGTTGATCGAGTAAAGTCGGTCTTTGATCAATTTGAGGACACAGGGATGAAATTCGGCCGCTTCCAGCATCAATCCCGCAGCTTCTACGGCATCGTCGAAGGTGATCGTGTCGATGAACTCGACGGCTCACCGTTCGCGACCTGGAAAACCAATGGCAAGACACACGCGCTGTCCGCGGTCAAAACCCTGATCCCGTGCGAGCCGCGCAACTTCTACTGCGCGGGACTGAACTATGCCGCGCATATCGAATGGGCGGCCAAACGCAAGGGCCTGCCAGTGAAAATGCCGGAGAAGGCCGACGTCGGATACCGGTCCAACAACGCGCTCGCGGCGACCGGCGAGGCCATCGTCATTCCCGCCGATTCCACCGGCCCGGTGCAGTTCGAGGGCGAACTGGTGGCGGTGGTGGGCAAGACCGCGAAACATCTCACCGAAGCCAGCGCGCTGTCGTGCATCCTCGGTTACACGCTGGGCAACGATGTCAGCGAGCGCAGCTGGCAGAAATCCGATCGTACATTGTGGCGCGCCAAGAATTGCGACACCTGGAAACCCATGGGCCCGTACATTGCCACCGGTCTTGATCCGATGAACCTCGATGTCGAGATTCACATCAACGGCAAGCGCGTCGCCGGCTACAACACGTCGAAGATGATTTTCTCGGCGCAGCACTACATCGCCGAAATTACCAAATACATGACGCTGCATCCCGGCGACGTGATCTGGCTCGGCACTGACGACGCCACCGAACCCGATCTCAAGGACGGCGACGTGTGCGAGATCATCCAGAAGGATATCGGGGTGTTGCGCAGCCCGGTGGTGCGTGCCAAGGCCTGAGTCTTATGCGTCGCCGCCTCCCGAGGCGATCCGCAGTATCAATCCAACAGGAAGTGTGCTGATGAGCAAACCCGTGTGTCTGCTGTGGCTGGACGATTTCAAAGTGTACGAACAAATCCTCGCGCGCGCGGGGCTGGCGGATCGTTTCGAGCTGCACGGCGTCAAGCGCGACGGCAAGCCGCCCGAGGACATCCTCCCGCGCGTGGAGGTGCTGGCCGGATGGCATCATGGCGGCTGCCTCGCGCGCATGCCGAAGCTGCGCTGGATCCAGGCGATGACCGCGGGCGTCGAGTCCTGGGTCGGTGCCCCGGGCCTGCGCGACGACGTGGTGCTGTGCTGCGCGCGCGGTTCGCACCGCCACTCGATGTCCGAGAATATCCTCGGCGCGCTGTTCCACCTGACCAAGCCGTACGCGGCTGTCGCGCTCGACCAGAAAGACAGCCGCTGGACACGGCGCCAGTCGACGTTGCTTGCGGGGCAGACGCTGGGCATCCTTGGTCTCGGCGCAATCGGGCAGGAGCTCGCGCGCAAGGCGGCGGCGCTCGACATGCGCGTGATCGGTACCAAACGCACCCCGGGTCCGGTGCCGCACGTGGAGCAGGTGTATTCAGGTGAACAGACCGCTGAAGTCCTGCGCCAGGCGGATTTTGTGGTGCTGCTGATGCCGGTGACACCCGAGACCGACAATTTCATCAATGCTGCGCGCCTGAAGATGATGAAGCCCGCGGCGTGGCTGCTCAACTTCGGTCGCGGTTCGCTGATCGTCGACGAAGACCTCATTGCCGCGGTGAACAACAAGACCATCGCCGGCGCCGTGCTCGACGTGTTTCGCGAAGAGCCGTTGCCGGCTTCACATCCCTTCTGGACCACTGCAAACATCCTCGTGCTGCCGCATATCGGCGGCGGCCATGCCGGACGCGGCGCGGTGGTCGCGGAGATCTTCGCTGACAACCTGCGGCGCTACGTTGCGGGCGACGCGTTTGCGACTGCGGTGGACCGCGCGCGCGGGTATTAGCGCGTTGCGGGCTCTCCCGGGGCGATGTAATTGTAAATAATTGATTATAAACGATATTTTGTCATTCTTCGCCCGGGGTGCCCGGGCGGCGTGACGGTCCCGGGGCCGCCGGCACG
>Ga0224500_10001799_pt1 | contig 12246 bp, 9 predicted proteins | sample SF_Oct11_sed_USG_FD_168126 | JGI IMG/M metagenome (GOLD analysis project Ga0224500, IMG submission 168126) | Sediment microbial communities from San Francisco Bay, California, United States - SF_Oct11_sed_USGS_4_1 | ecosystem: Environmental > Aquatic > Marine > Sediment | place: USA: California... | reverse complement strand
CTAGCCGCGCAGCCGGCGCACGGGACGGTCACCGTCCCAGCCTGCGGCGCACTGGCGGACGTGCGCATAGAAGCGGCGCAGGTCCTCGTTGGGTTCGTACAGCTCGAGCATGTGGCCGAGCGAGGCGCTCACGTCGACCATCGCGAAATCCACGCCGGTCTTGGTGCGGGCTTCGAGCGCGATCTCGACGTGCTGCTCGCGGTAACGCTGCAGTTCGGCCGGCAGGTCCGTGACGAAGCAGGCCACGTGATGCACGCCGCTTTCGCCCGGGCCGAAGAGGTCGCGTAAGGCGGAAGGCCCGTCGTTGTGCTGCGTGATCAGTTCGACCATCAGTTCGCCGGCCTGGCCGTAGGCAGAGGTGTGGTCGAATTCAGCCGGCGCGCCACGGTACAGGCTGCGCTCGAGCGGAATGTGTTCCATCAGGAAGAACGGCCCCCAGCCGAAATCGCGCGCGCAACGCACCGCCGCGGCTTCCGGGTCGGACACGTGGTATGCGACCTGGACCGGTCGCAGCGGAGGCTTCACAGCCGGCGCACCGGCTTGGCTCCGTCCCAGCCCTGCGCGGCTTCGCGCACCATCGCGAAGAAGCCGTCGATCGCCGGGCCGTGCTCGATCAGCTCGATCATTCCGCCCGGGTGCTGATCGGTCGAGAGGTAGGCGAAGCGAATGCCGTTGGCCGTCGATCCGAGTTGCACCGGCTCGATGCCGAGCGGACGGAGCGCGTCGAGGTCGTCCTGCACCGAACGCGTCATCACGCCGACGTGCTGCAGGCCGCCCTGCGCGCGATATGGAAAATGCGAATAGATCGAGGGCGAATCGTTGAATTGCTGGATCAGCTCGACCTGCACCTCACCCCACTGCGCGACGGCGACCGAAATGTCGGCGTCTGTCGGCTGGCCGCGGTAGAGCGCCTCGGCGAACTTGATGTGGCTCATGACGTAGAACGGGCCGACGCCGACGTTGCCGGTCCAGTGCGCCATTGCGCGGTCGAGGTCGGGCACGACGAAACCCAGTTGCATCACGGGACCGAAGCGCGGTGTCATCGCTGCATCCTCCGGGAGTCAGCCGAGGCCGAGTTCCTTGACCAGCGCGTCGCGCAGCCGGAACTTCTGGATCTTGCTGCTCGACATGGGCCATTCGGTCACGAAGCGCACCTGGCGCGGCACCTTGAAGCTCGAGATCTCCTTGCGGCAGAAATCGATCAGTTCCTTCTCGCTGGCCTTGATGCCAGGCTTCAGTTCGACGAACGCGGCGGGCACCTCGACGTATTTCGCGTCGGGAATGCCGACGACCTGCGCGAGCTTCACGGCCGGGTGGCGGCCGAGCAGGCCTTCGATTTCAGCGGCGGCGACGTTCTCGCCGCCGACCTTGAGCATGTCCTTGATGCGGCCGTGGAACATGATCGTGCCGTCGTCGTCCAGCGAGCCGATGTCGCCGGTGTGGAACCAGCCGTCGACATCGAGCGCCTGCGCCGTCTTTTCCGCGTCCTTGTAGTAACCCTCGAAGAGGGAATAGCCGCGCACGAACACTTCGCCGCGCATGCCGTTCTTCAGGTCGTGGCCAGTCTCGGGGTTCACGATGCGGACTTCGAGGCCGGGCAGCGGCCTGCCCAGGCGCGTGATGCGGCGCGCTTCGGTCTCGTCCCAGCCGCCGGTGCAGACCGTGCCCGCGGCCTCCGTCATGCCGAAGCTGCCCACCTGCAATGCCTGCGGCATCGCCGCCATGATCGGCTCCGCGACTCCCGGCGGCTGCACCGCGAAATTGCTGTTCATCAGCTTGACGCGCGACAGGTCGGTGTCGTGGAACGTCGGGTGGTACACGAGGCCCTGCATGATCGTGACGAAGCTCGGATACAGGGCGGTCACCTTGTAATTCTCGAGCATCTTGAGCGCGACGCCGGCATCGAAATACCCCATCGTCAGGTACGTACCGCCGACGTCGAAGATCGCCAGCATCGGCAGCACGGCTGCGATGTGGAACATCGGCAGCGGCGACCACATGCGGTCGTCGTGCGTCAGCCGGTAGCGATGGCGTCCGAGTGCGATGCTGTTGCGGACCATCGCCTCGTGCGTGATCAGGCAGCCCTTCGGGTTCGCCGTGGTACCCGACGTGTAGAGCATCAGCGCCACGTCGCGCACCCGCACGCGCAGGCGCGCTCGATGCACGTCCATCTCGCCGCCGGCCCTGGCGGCAGCATCAAAGTCGGCTTCGGTGAGATAGCCCTTCGCGCTGGTCTTGCCGAGCAGCACGATGTTGCGCAGCTTCGGCGCACCCGCCACCTTGAGCTTGCGCGGGTCGCGGCTGCGCGGCAGGTCCTTGAACGCGCCGTTCAGGCGTTCGACGAAATTCACGGAATCGGCGACCGCATCGGTCGTGACGACGGTGACCAGGTCGCCGTTCTCGATGACGTAAGCAAGTTCGCTCGACTTGTAGCGGGCATTGATCGGCACGATCACGCCACCGCAGAACGCGATGGCGAAAAAGGTCTCGACGAATTCCGCGCAGGTGTGCATCAGCACGCCGACGTGGTCGCGTGGCCGCACGCCGAGCGCCTGCAGCGCGCGCGCGCGGCGCAAGGCGCCGTCGGCCAGTTGCCGGTAGCTGAGGGCACGATCCGGGAACACGAGCGCAAGTGAATCCGGATGGCGGTCCGCTGCGGTGAGCAGCAGGTCGCCGATGGTGGTGACGTTGATGCGCGCGAGTGCGAGATTCTCGGGCGGCAACGGCGCAATACCCTGGGGCTTGCGACGGGCCCTGGTCGGTCGTTTCGCCTTGGCCGCCGCCTTGGGGCGACGACTGACGGGCTTGCCTGAACGCGCTGGTGCTTTCGCCATACGGGTGCTCTCCTGATCATCAGAGGTTAGCATCGCCCGGTTCAGAAAAAAACAAGCAGTCCTGTTTCTTTTTGGTCGGGGCCACCCTAGAGTCCATGCGCTACGCTCAACAACTGGATTGCCGGGGGAATCCGCATGAAGCTCGGACCTACGCTCGAAGAACGCGTCCGCCACCTGGAGGACCGGGTCGCGATCGGCGAGTTGATCGCCCGTTACTGCCTCGTCATGGACAACCGCGACGTCGATGCGATCGAGTCGCTGTTCACGCCGGATGCGCGGGTCTGGTCCGCGGACGGGGTCATGGACGCGCGCGGACGGCAGGCGGCCGTCGACATGTTCAAGGGCCGTTTCGCCGTGCTCGGTCCCAGCAACCACTTCACCCACGACCGCATCGTGGAGTTCGACCACATGGATCCGGATCGTGCGACGGGCCTCGTGCTCGCGCACGCCGAGATGCAGCGCAAGGGCCAGCCGATGCTGGCTGCGATCCGCTACCAGGACGTGTACCGGCGCTGCGAAGGTCGCTGGCGTTTTCGCGAGCGCGGGCTGTCGTTCATGTATTACGTCCCCACCGCCGAGTATCTCGATGCGCTGGGCCCCGGGATCGCAACCCGCATGCGGGCGTATGATCGCGCGGCGCCGGCCGACTGGCCCGAGCAACTGCCCACCTGGCAGCGCTATTACGGCAAATAGACATAGAGGAGCCCTGCATGTCGCTTCCGGCTGCGTTTCGCGATCGTCTCCGTCTTCCCGTCATCGGTTCGCCGATGTTCATCGCCTCGACTCCGGAACTGGTCATCGAGCAGTGCAAGGCCGGCATCATCGGCTCGTTCCCGGCGCTGAACGCGCGCCCGGCAGCGGCGCTCGACGAGTGGCTCACGCACATCCGCAGCGCGCTCGACGCATACGCCGCGGCGAATCCCGGCGCAAGAGTGGCGCCGTTCGCCGTCAACCAGATCGCGCACGTGAGCAACGACCGGCTGCAGCACGATATGGACGCGTGCGTGCGGCACCAGGTGCCGCTCATCATCACGAGCCTGCGCCCGCCGCGTGAAATCGTGGATGCCGCGCACAGCTACGGCGGTCTGGTGTTCCACGACGTGGTCAGCGTGCGGCATGCGCGCAAGGCCGTGGAGCAGGGCGTCGACGGCATCATCGTGGTCTGCGCCGGCGCGGGTGGCCACGCGGGCATGGGCAGTCCCTTCGCGCTCGTGCGCGAAATCCGCCAGTTTTTCGACGGTACGCTGGTGCTCTCCGGAGCGATGTCGAGCGGCGCGGACGTGCTCGCGGCGCAGGCGATCGGCGCGGACATGGCCTACATCGGCACGCGGTTCCTGGCGACGACCGAAGCCCACGTCCTGCCCGAGTACAAGCAGATGCTGGTGGACTCGGGTTCCGATGACGTCGTCTACACGTCGCTCTTCACCGGCGTGAAGGGCAACTACCTGAAACGGAGCGTCGCGGCGGCTGGGCTGGATCCGGATAACCTGCCCGAAGCGGACAAGTCGAAGATGAACTTCGGCTCAGGCGGCAACATGGAAAAGAAGGCCTGGCGCGACATCTGGAGCGGCGGGCAGGGCGTCGGTAACATCCACGACGTGCTTCCTGCGCGCGAAGTCATCGCGCGCATGGTCGAAGAATACGCAAGGGCGCGGCAGCGCCTCGCCATCGCTTAACCCGGGGTCAACCTCATGTCCGTGTCATTCGATCTTTCGGGCCGCATCGCGCTCGTCACCGGCGGCAGCCGTGGCATCGGCGAAGCCATGGCCAAGGGTTTCGCGCAGTACGGCGCGCACGTGATCGTCTCGAGCCGCAAGCAGGAAGCCTGTGACGAGGTGGCGACCGAGATCAACGCAGCGGGTGGCAAGGCCACGGCGATTGCGTGCCACATAGGCGACATGGATGCGCTGCACGCATTGTTTGCGCGTGTCCACTCGGAATTTGGCCGGCTCGACGTATTGGTCAACAACGCGGCGGCCAATCCCTACTACGGGCACGTGCTCGACACCGACCTGGGCGCATTCCAGAAAACGGTCGACGTCAACATCCGCGGCTATTTCTTCGCGTCGGTGCTCGCCGGTCGCGTGATGCGCGAGCAGGGCAAGGGCTCGATCATCAACGTCGCGTCGGTGAATGCGGTGCGGCCCGGGCCGAAGCAGGGAATCTACTCGATCACCAAGGGCGCCGTGCTCAACATGACCAAGACGTTCGCGAAGGAGTGCGGGCCGCACGGCATCCGCTGCAACGCGATCCTGCCGGGCCTCATCCGCACCAGGTTCGCGGGCGCGCTGCTGGCCGACAAGGGCCAGACCGAGCACTATCTCGCGACGAATCCACTGGCCCGCGTCGGTGAACCGCAGGATCTCGCGGGTGCCGCGCTGTTCCTGGCGTCGGACGCTTCGTCGTACGTGACTGGCGAATACCTCGTCGTCGACGGCGGGTTCCTGACGTGAGGACGGGCAGGAAGGGCAGGAAGGCCCGGAAGGCCCGGAAGGTCTAGGAAGATCCAGGAAGGTCCAGGAAGGTCAGGAAGCACAGGAAGTCGGATGGCCAGGTCTTATTCTGACCTTCCTGTCCTTCCTGTCCTTCCTGTCCTTCCTGACCTTCCCCTACTTCCTCTCCGCCTGTCTCGCGACGGCCTCGGCGCGCGCCTTGACGGCCTCGGCATCACCGAGGTACCGGCTGGAGACTGGCTTCAAGCTTGCGTCGAGCGTGTAGAGCAGCGGCACGCCGGTCGGGATGTTGAGCTCGACGATGTCCGCATCCGACATCTGGTCGAGCATCTTCACGATCGCCCGCAGGCTGTTGCCATGGGCGGCAACCAGTACGTTGCGGCCCGCCAGCAGTTCTGGCGCGATGCGCGCATTCCAGAACGGCAGCACGCGCGCGAGCGTGTCCTTGAGCGATTCGGCGGACGGCAGTTCGGCGGCAGGCACGTTCCCATAGCGACGATCGAAACGCGGGTGGCCCTGATCCGTCTGCGGCAAAGGGGGAGGCGGGATGTCGTAGCTGCGGCGCCAGATCTTTACCTGCTCGGCCCCGTGCTTCTCGACGGTCTGTGTCTTGTTGAGGCCCTGCAGCGAACCGTAATGACGCTCGTTCAGCCGCCACGTGCGCTCGACCGGCAGCCACATGAGGTCCATCTCGTCGAGCGCCATCCACAGGGTGCGGATGGCCCGCTTCAGGACCGACGTAAACGCGATGTCGAATGCGATGCCTTCGGCCCTGAGCAGCCGGCCGGCTTCCTGCGCTTCCTGCCGGCCCTGCTCCGACAGGTCGACGTCGACCCAGCCCGTGAACAGGTTCTCGAGGTTCCAGATGCTCTGGCCGTGGCGCAGGAGCAGAAGCTTGCCGGTGTTCATTTCAGGTCAGCCTTGCGAGTGGAGATGCGTGAGGTGCTGGTCGATACCGCGGGCGCAGCGCGTGCGGCCGCTGCGCACGGTTTCCCGCCAGCGTTCCCGGTTCGCGCGCACGGCAGCGCGCGAGGCGGGCCGGTGCGAGAGGTGCCAGGCGATGGCCGAAAAGACCAGTGTCTGGCGGCGGATGCCCGCGTTGCCGAGGCGTGCGCAGAGTTCCTTGTCCTCCGAGCCCCAGCCCGCGAAGTCTTCGTCGAAGCCATTCGCCTGCAACAGGTCCGCGCGCCAGAACGCCTGGTTGCAGGACTTGATGGCGACGAACGCATTGGCGGCCCGCCCGAGCGCAGCAGCGAGCCGCGGCGCGTGCAGTGCATAAGGGCGCCGCTTCAAGTCGACGCCTGCCGTCCACGGCGACGGTATTCGTCCACTGCCCATGAGTCGCTGCGTGGCGGCCTCGTCGAGCGGAATGCGCACGCCCTGTGTCCAGTATCCCGGTCTGGCAGCCCGCGCGTGGTCCGCCACGAACTGCGGATGCAAGACCATGTCGCCGTCCAGCAGCAATGTGTAGTCGCCCGTGCAGCGCGCGATCGCCAGGTTGCGCATGCGTCCGGCACGAAAGCCCGAGTGTTCCTGGCGCACGAACTGCACCTCCGAAGGCAGGCGCCTCCTGAATGCGCCCACCACGGCGGCCACAGCGGGACCCGAACCGTCGTCCGCAACGACGACCTCGTCGGGAGCCTGGGTCTGCGCCTCGACGCTGGCCAGCGTCCGCTCGAGCGCCGCGGGCCGCTCGTAAGTTACGATGACCAGGCTCGTGCGCATCAGGCCGCGGCCACGGCGACGCGACGCACGGCCTGCAGCGCAACCGACAGCGATGCAAAATCGATCTCGGTGGTCTGTGCGCGAATGTCGTTGATCACGGCGCGAGCATGCTCGGCGGCTGCCCTGTTCCGCTCCAGCCACTTGTCGAGCGCCTTGACCGGGTCCTTCTCCCGCGACGATTCGAGCACGCCCTGCGCCAGGCTGCGGTGCGCTTCGAACAGCGCCTCGCGCAGGCTGCCGCGCGCCACCGCGTGCCAGTGACCCGTGGTGTCCAGATCTTCGATGTGTGTGCGCAGCCAGTCGAGCCTGAAATACCCGCCGACCGCGAAGTAGGCCCTGGCCGCCGCGTCGACCGTGAGATTGCGCGATTCGGCGAGCTCGACGATGTCGGGGCTGCTGTGCAGGGCGCTGCAGGCTGCGATCCGGCGCGACAGCTCAACCGGCACGCCGGCCTGCGCAAGTTCCGCATGGCGCGCCTCGAAGGACGCTCGCGCCGCGCCGTCCAGCCACTGCGACGGTGCGCGCGCGAGTTCCTTGATGCCCGGCAGCAACCGTGCCACCTGCTGTTCGATGCCGAGAGCGGAGCGATGACGCTGGATCAGCCAGTAGGTTCCCTGTCGGATCAGGCCGATGGTGTCGTGCATCATGCCGTATTGCAGGGGCGCGGGCACCTTGTTGTCCAGCCGCTCGATCGCAGTCCACAGCCCGCGCACTTCGAACACTTCACGGGCGATTGAGTAGGCGCGCGCCACCGTGGCGGCGTCGGCCCCCGTGTCCTGCTGCGTGCGTGCGACGAATGTGGGTCCCATGCGATTGACGATGCTGTTCGTCGTCGCCGTGACGATGATCTCGCGCTTCAGCCGATGCTCGCCCAGCGACTTGCCGTAGCGCTGCGCGAGCCGCGGCGGAAAATAACGGTAGAGTTCCTGGCTCAGGTACGGATCTTCCGGCACGTCCGACTGGATCAACTGCGCGCTGAGCGCAATTTTTGCGTAGCTCAGCAGCATCGCGAGTTCCGGGCGCACGAGGCCGAGTCCCGCGCGCCGCCGGTCCTCGATGTCCTCCGTGTTCGGCAGGTACTCGAGCGCGCGGTCCAGCACGCCATCGAGTTCGAGCGAGCGGATGAAGTGCACGTGCTCGCCGAGCCGCTCCGGCGCGTCCGTCTGCAGCAGGCTGATCGCCTGGCTCTGCAGGTAGTTGTCGCGCAGCACGAGCTGACCGACGTCCTCCGTCATCGACTCGAGCAGCCGCTTGCGTTTCGCGGTCGTCATGCGCGAGCGTTCCTGCACCGGCTTCAGCAGGATCTTGATGTTGACCTCGTGGTCGGAGCAGTCGACGCCGCCGGAATTGTCGATGAAGTCGGTGTTCATGCCGCCGCCGCGCAGCGAGTACTCGATGCGGCCGAGTTGCGAGAACCCGAGGTTGCCGCCTTCGCCGACGACCTTGCAGCGCAGGTCGCGGCCATCGACGCGGACCGCGTCGTTGGTGCGATCGCCCACGGCGGAGTTCGCTTCCCACGAAGCCTTCACGTACGTGCCGATGCCGCCGTTCCAGAGCAGGTCGACCGGCAGGGTCAGGATGGCGCGGATAATCTCGGCGGGTCTCGCTTTCGGCGCATCCATCCCCAGCAGCAGCCGCGCCTGCGGCGACAGCGCAATTTCCTTGGCATTGCGCGGGAATACGCCGCCACCCCTGGAGATCAGCTTCGCGTCGTAATCGGTCCACGACGAACGGGGCAGGTTGAAGAGGCGCTCGCGCTCCTTGAAGGTGCGGGCCGCGTCGGGCTCCGGGTCGAGGAAGATATGCTGGTGGTTGAAGGCGGCGACCAGGCGGATGTGCGGCGAGAGCAGCATGCCGTTGCCGAACACGTCGCCCGCCATGTCGCCGATGCCTGCTACCGTGAAGTCGCGTGACTGGGTGTCCAGGCCGAGTTCACGGAAGTGGCGTTTCACGCACTCCCACGCGCCCTTCGCGGTGATGCCCATCTTCTTGTGGTCGTACCCCACCGACCCGCCTGAGGCGAACGCGTCCCCGAGCCAGAAGCCGTACTCCGCCGCGAGCGCGTTGGCCGTGTCGGAGAACGTCGCGGTGCCCTTGTCCGCGGCAACGACGAGGTACGGATCGTCCGGGTCGTAGCGCACGGTGCGATCCGGCGGGATGAGCCTGTCGCCGCGCACGTTGTCGGTGATGTCGAGCAGGCCGCGGATGAAGAGGCGGTAGCACTCGGTACCTTCGCGCTGCACTTCCTCGCGTGAGGCGCCGGCCGGCATCTGCTTCGGCACGAAGCCGCCCTTGGCGCCGACCGGAACGATCAGCGTGTTCTTGACGTTCTGTGCCTTCATCAGGCCGAGGATCTCGGTGCGGAAATCCTCGCGCCGGTCGGACCAGCGCAGGCCCCCACGTGCGACCTTGCCCATGCGCAGGTGCACGCCCTCGACGCGGGGCGAGTACACCCAGATCTCGAACATCGGGCGCGGCTTCGGCAGCTCCGGCAGCAGCTTCGGGTCGAGCTTGAACGAGAGGTAAGGCTTGGGCTGGCCGTCGACACTGCGCTGGTAATGGTTCGTACGCAGCGTGGCCATGATCACGGCGCGGAACGAGCGCAGGATCCGGTCGTCGTCGGGGCTCGTGACTTCCTCGAGTGCGTCGTCGATATCTTCGGCGAAGGCGTGAACCTGCGACGCACGTGTCGCGGGTTTCAATTCAGGGTCGAAGCGCGACTCGAGGGTCCACGCGAGGCGGGAGGCGATCGACGGATTGCGGGCCAGCACTTCTTCCATGTAACGCTGGCTGAAGGGGATGCCGGTCTGCAGCAGGTAACGGCAAACGGCCCGCAAAATCAGCGCCTGTCTCCATTCGAGACCGGCGGCGAGTATGAGGCGGTTGAAGCCGTCGCTCTCGGCCTGGCCGTGATGCACGGCGAAGAATGCCTGCTCGAAGCGGCGCCCATCCAGTTCGGGATCGAGCGTCCGGCCACCCGCATGCCTGACTTCGAGATCCTGGATCCAGAGCGTCGAGCCGTCCGTCGGTTCCACGCGGTACGGCCGTTCGTTCAGGATGCGCAGGTCGAAATTTTCGAGTAACGGCAGGATATCGGACATCGCGATGGGCTCGCCGCGGCGATAAAGGCGCAGGTGGAGCGCGCCGCTGGCCGGATCGCCGCGGCGCAGTTCCATCCCGAGTGCGGTCGGGCTGGCGTCCAGTGCAGCGAGCTTCTGCAGGTCGCGAATGGCATCGGCCGGCGCAACGTCTTCCTCGTATGCGACGGGAAACGCATCCCCGAACCGTGCCGCCAACTGGCCGGCTGCGTCGGCCGGCAGCCGCGCGTGCAGTTCGTCGGTCAGGTTGTCGGCCCACGTCCGCATCGAGGCGCTGATGCGCTGTTCGATGCGTTCGGCGTCGGCCACCACGCTGCGCGCAGGGTCCGTTCGCACCAGGATGTGGAGTCGTGCGAGCGCGGATTCGGAAATCTGCACCTGTGATTCGTGGTCCACGCCCGAGAGCTCTTCGAGCAGGATGCGCTCGATCAGCTCACGGACCTGGGTGTTGTAGCGGTCACGCGGCACATACAGCATGCACGAGAAGAAGCGCTGGTACGGATCACGGCGCGCGAACAGGCGCACCCGCCGGCGCTCGTACAGGTTGACGATGCCGCGTGTCGTGCGCACGAGTTCGGGTACCGTCGACTGGAACAGTTCGTCGCGCGGATACGTCTCAAGCACGTGCATCAGCGCCTTGCCGTCGTAGCCCGTCGGCGACACGCCGATGTGGTCCAGCACGCTCTGCACCTTGTGGCGCAGCAGGGGAATCTCCCGCGGACTGGTGTTGTAGGTGCTCGACGTGAACAAGCCGATGAAGCGCTGCTCGCCGATGACGCGGCCGCTCCTGTCGAACCTCTTGATGCCGACGTAATCGAGGTAAGTCGCGCGGTGCACGGTCGAGACCGAGTTGGCCTTGGTCACGATCAGCAGCGCGACCTCGCGCGCCTTGCGCTTGAGTTCGCCGGTGAGCACCGTCGGCTTCGGTCGCGGCCGGCCCTTGCCAGTGCGCAGCAGGCCGAGGCCGGAACGAGGGACCGGGACCAGGCGATCGATCGAGCGGGCGCGCTCGAGCCTGTATTCGCGGTATCCGAGGAAGGTGAAGTGATTGTCGGCGAGCCATTCGAGGAACTCGACCGCCTCTTTTTCCTCGCGGCGGGGAATGCCGGGCACACCGGCATTCACGTCCCTGGCTATGTCCAGGGCCCGCTGACGGATGGCTGGCCAGTCGGACACTGCAAGCCGCACGTCGTCCAGCATGCGGAGGATGCTCACGCGCAGCGCTTCGTGCCGTGCCGGATCGCCAATTCGCGGCACCGCCACGTGCTGCCAGGATTCCATAGTGCCAAGGACGCCCTCGCGCTCCTCCATGCTCAGCAATCTGCCACGGCGGTCGCGGGCGATGCGCAGCACCGGGTGGATCATCAACTCCATCGGCAGCCGGACGTTGCCGAGCACGACGGCCAGTGAGTCGACGAGAAACGGCATGTCGTCGGTCACGACCTCGACGATCGTGTGCGGCGATTCCCAGCCATCACGTTGCCGCTGCGGGTTGAACACCCGAACCTTGGGTTCGCCTGCACCTCGCACGGTGCCGAACTCGAGGTGCCCGGCGGCCGAGGCCGCGAACGCCGCCGCATCGCGCAGCTGCAGGTCTTCCTCACCGACGCTGCGGTAGTAGGCCTGCACGAACGCCGGCAGCGGCAGCGAGGCTCCGCGGGTCCTGCGCGCGAGCCTCGCGATGTCGTCGATCAGGTGCTGTCGGGCAGCGGGGATCGTTCCTGGCATGGCGGGGCGTCCTTGGGATTTCGTTCTCTTGGTAGTCATCGGGCCGGGTCGCGACCTGTCTGCAGGCGTCGCGCCCTGGGACCGCGCGCGGCTTTCTTCGGCGCGCGCAGGTCCACGGAAAGGACTTCGGCGCGCTGCGTGAGCACGCCGAGCAGGCGGTCGAGCGCTGCGCGCTCGTCGTTCGTCAGCGTGTCGAGCAACGAGCGCTCGAACTCGAGGGCGATGGGGGCGACCCCGCGATAGACGGCGGCCCCGGCCGCGGAGACCTGCAGGATGGAGCGGCGCCGGTCATCGGCTGCGACTGCTCGGCGCAAACGTCCAGCGCGCAGCAGGCGATTGACGGCGCGGCTCACGGCGACGGCATCCATGCGGCTCTTTTCGGCGACTTCGCGCGCCGAGAGCCCCGGG
>Ga0224500_10001797_pt1 | contig 12250 bp, 9 predicted proteins | sample SF_Oct11_sed_USG_FD_168126 | JGI IMG/M metagenome (GOLD analysis project Ga0224500, IMG submission 168126) | Sediment microbial communities from San Francisco Bay, California, United States - SF_Oct11_sed_USGS_4_1 | ecosystem: Environmental > Aquatic > Marine > Sediment | place: USA: California... | reverse complement strand
CGTCCTGATCGACGGCACTCCCGCGTTCCGCGTGCTGCACGAGGACGCGAACCGCGAGTCCGGCGAAACCGCGGCCATGGCTGCTGACGCGGCCGCCCGCAATCTCACGCTGGCCATGGGCGAGATTCGCGAGAGTCGCGACTCGCAGGCCATGCTGAAGGCGTCCGGATACGCACTGCTGGCCACCGCGCTGCTGGCAGGACTGCTGTGGCTGCTCACGCGCGCCTACGCCGCCATCGCACGCCGGGTACGAGCCTTCGTGCAGCGCCGATCCGAGAAGCTGCCACCCAGCTGGACCGACCACGTCGTCAGCGGCTCCATCATGGCCGACCTCGCCGCCATGCCGTTCAAGTTCCTCGCGTGGGTCATTGCCCTGCTGCTGCTGTCCGAGTGGGCCGCGCTGGTGCTCGCATTCTTCCCGTACACCCGGCCCTGGGGCGAGACGTTTTTCCAGAACCTGCTGAGCGGGCTGGGCCGCGTCGGCTACAGCGTCCTGCAGGCCGTGCCCGGGCTGCTGTTCATAACCGCGATTTTCGTCATCACGCGTTTCGTCGTGCGGGTGGTCCGGTCGCTCTTCGACGCCGTGCACGCGGGTCGCCTGACCGTGCCATGGCTGGACGAGACCACGGCACGGCCCACGGGCCGCCTGCTGATCGCCATCATCTGGCTGTTCGCGCTGGTAGCGGCCTACCCTTACGTCCCGGGCAGTGACAGCGAGGCGTTCAAGGGCATCGGCGTGTTCGTCGGCCTGATGCTGTCGATCGGCGCGTCCGGCGTCGTGAACCAGGCCGTCAGCGGGCTGATGCTGATGTACACGAAGTCGCTGCGGCCCGGAGAATTCGTGCAGATCGGGGATACCGAAGGAACGGTGACCGCGGTCGGGTTTCTGACCTCGCGCATCGAGACCCTGCGCAACGTCGAGGTGACCTTGCCGAACGCGTACCTGGTGGGCAACGTCACCAGGAACTTCTCGCGACTGGCGGCGAACGGCGGCATGCGGCTCACGACCGCCGTGACGATCGGCTACGACACGCCGTGGCGGCAGGTGCACGCCATGCTGCAGATGGCGGCGGACCGCACAGCGGGGGCCTCGAAGGAACCTGCTCCACGCGTACTGCAGACGGCACTGCAGGACTTCTACGTGGAGTACACACTGATCGTGGCAGTCGCCAACCCGCGTGACAAAGTGGTCGTGCTCGACGAACTGCACGCCCACATCCAGGACGTGTTCAACGAATTCGGCGTGCAGATCATGTCGCCCAATTACGAAGCGGACCCGGCCGACAAGAAATACGTGCCGAAGGAGCAGTGGTTCGAGGCCCCGGCCAAGAGAGAGTCGGTCGCGGTCGCGACCGGACAGCCACGCTCAGGAAGCGCCGAGAGCTGAACCTGCCGCGGCGGCAATGGCGCCGGATTCGATGATCGTCACACCTTGCGGCGCGCTGCGTGCCGTGGCGACCATCGCCGCGGCGATCTGGGCGGCCGGCACCGACCGCCACGTCCCTGGCGCAAAGCGCAGCAGGCGCTCGGTCAGACGCTCGATCGGCCGCGATTCCTTACGGTCGCCGGCGATGACGGACGGTCGCAGCAGGCACAGGCTTGGCCACTCCATCCCGCGCAGGACGTCTTCCAGTTCTCCCTTCACGCGGGAATAGAACACTCCCGACTTCGAACTGGCGCCGAGCGCGCTCACGAGCGAGAAATGTTGCGCGCCGTTAGCGAGCGCCAGCTCCGCCAGGTGCCGCGGATACTCGAAGTCCACCTGCCGGAATCTCGCCTGCGATCCAGCCTTGCGGATCGTGGTGCCAAGCGCGCAGAAGACATGGTCGGCGCGCAGTTCCGTACGCACGCTGTCGAGATCCTCGAAATCGACGATGAGCTCGCGGGCGTGCGGATGCTCCGCGGCACCTCCAAGTGAGCGACGCGTGACGATCGTGACCATCGAATACGCGTCGGACGCGAGCAGACGCTTCAGGCACTCGCCGCCGACGAGCCCCGACGCGCCTGCGATGAGTGCCGTGCGCTGCTTCACTTCGTCGCCGGCACGAAGCGCGGATCGGAAATCTTCATCTCCGTCACCGGGCCGAACTTCTGCACCGCAGCGCGGATCTGTGCCGCATCGCCGATCAGCACGAGCGCCAGGTTGTCCGGCTGCGGAAACGACTGTTCGATCGTGCTGCGAACGGCAGCGGCATCGACCTTCATCACGCGTTGCGCGTATTCATTGACGTCCTCGGGGCCCAGTCCGTAGAACAACATGTCGGCCAGTCGCGCCGCGATCTGCCCATTGGTCTCGATCGACGGCGGGAACTGGCCGAGCATGTAGCTCTGTGACGATTTCAGCTGGTCGGCGTCCAGTCCCTCCTGCTGCAGGCGCGCCAGTGTCGCGAGGGTCAGGTCGACCGCCTCCGTCGTCTTGCTCGTTTCGGTATACGAGGCGATGTGGAACGAACCCGGCTGCGACCCGCGGTTGAACGACGAACTTGCGCCGTAGGTCAGGCCGCTCTTCACTCGCAGCTCGGTGTTGAGCATCGACGTGAAGCGGCCGCCAAAGACCGTGTTGACCACCGACTGCGCCGTACGCGCCGGATCCGTGCGCGAGGCGCCGACGTTGCCGAGCCAGAAATACGTCTGCGTCGCGCCGGGCTTGTCGACCAGCAGCACCGGCCGGCCGGTCACTCTGGCCGGCATCGGCACGATCGGCAGGGCTGCGCCGGCCTTGCGCCACGTGCCGAACGAACGCTCGAGCTTCTGCCGCATCGCCACGGCGTCGAAGTCGCCGACCACGGTGATGATCAACCTGTCACCGCCCACCTGCTCGGCGTAGTAACGCTTGACGTCGTCGAGCTTGACCGCCGCCAGCGAGGACTCGCTACCGGTCACGGGCCGTCCATAGGGGTGGCCACGGAACAGCCACGCATCGCCGTAGCTGCTCATCAGGGCACGCGGGTCCGAGTCCTTCGCTGCGACGAGCGACTGCACGGCAAGCCGGCGCGCCTTGTCGAACTCGGCGGCGTCGAGCCTCGGACGCTGCAGGGCGTCGGCGACCAGTTCGAGCATCAAGTCCGCGTCGCGGGACATGAAGCCGGCACTGACGCCGAAGCTTTCGGAGCCCGCGCCGGCCGACAGCGTGCCGCCCACGTTTTCGATGGCCTCGGCGAACTGCGTGGCCGTGCGGTTGCCGGCGCCCTTCTGGATCAGGTTGGTAGAGCGACGCAGTGCCGTCCTTGCCGACCGGGTCACCGAGTCCACCGCCGCGGACGGTGACGTTCATCGAGACCAGCGGCGTATCACGTTTCTCGACGAGCGCAATGATGGCGCCGTTGGGCAGTGTCTCGGACTGGTAGGCGGGCAGCTTTACTTCACCGACAACAAGCGCTGCAGGGACCAGCAGCAGCGACAGGGAAAGCAGGAGCACGCGCATGGCAGGACGACGGTTCACTTCGCACCTCCCTTGGCCTGCGCTTTCGGCTCGGCCTTGGACTCGAGCACGCCGACGGTACGGTTCGCGCTGCGAAGTACCGTGGCGGCCGCCGTCCTGACGTCCTCGGCGGTGATGCTCTCGTACTCGGTCGGCGCGGCGAAGAGCTTGCGGTAGTCGCCATGGAATACCTCGTACTCGCCGAGCGCCTGCGCCTTGCCACTGATGGTCTCGAGCCCGCGCCAAAAGCGGACCAGCGCCTGGTTGCGGGCCTTGGCGATTTCCACGGGTGTCGGGCCGTCCCGCGCGAGCCGCGCGATCTCTTCGTCGATGAGCTTCTCGGTGCGGGTCACGTCGCCGCCCGGCGGCACGACCGCATAGACCCACGCCAGGCCGGGATCGAAGCCGGCGTCGAACTGCGTGCCGACGTCGACCGCGGCCTGCTCCTGCTCGACGAGCCGCTGATAGAGCCGCGACGAGTCGCCGTCACCCAGGATCGACAACAGCACTTCCATCACCCTCGCTGCGCGATCAGCGGCGGCGGCCGTGTGCCACGCCATTGCAAGCAACGGCGTCTGGGCATCGCGCTCAATCCGCAGGCGGCGCTCACCGAGCTGCGGCGGTTCCTCGGTCGTGACGGCGGGTGGCGCAGGCTGTGCCGTAACGCTGGCGAGATACTGGTCCGCCAGCTTGAAAGCCGCCTCCGGCTCGACGTCGCCCACGATGAACATCACTGCATTGTTCGGCGCGTAGTACTGGCGGTAGTAATCCTGCAGGTCCGTGACCTTCCAGCCCTCGATGTCGGAAGGCCAGCCGATGACCGGAATCTGGTAGGGGTGCGCGACGTAGGCCGATGCCTGCATCTGCTCGATCAGCGTGCCGAAGTTGTCGTTGTCGACCGCCGAGCGCCGCTCGGAATACACGACGCCGCGCTCGCTCTCGACCTTGTTCGCGTCGAAGTCGAGGTTGCGCATGCGGTCGGACTCGAGGTCGAAGATCAGGCCGGTGACCGAGCTCGGAAACCAGTTCTGGTACACGGTGACGTCGGAGCTGGTGTAGGCGTTGTTCCTGCCGCCGCTGCCTTCCATCACGCGGTCGAATTCGCCGGGCGGGCGGGTCTTCGTGCCGTTGAACATCATGTGCTCGAAGAAGTGCGAGATGCCGGTGATGCCCGGCCGTTCATTGCGGCTGCCGACGCGGTACCACGTATACATCGCGACGTTCGGGATGTCCTTGTCAGGCCAGACCACGAGCTTCATGCCGTTCGGCAGCGTGCGCGCGACGATCTGGTCGGCACCGGGAACTGCGGGTGCCGCCGCTTGCGCGATGGCACCGAAGGTCAGCCACAGCGCGAGGCCGGCGGCGCGCCACACCGTGACCCGCGACGAGGTGCCACGAACCTCACGGACAATTCCAACGTTTCTGCACACTGGATCGCTCCCTGGTTTCAACGCTGGCTGGCGATCCAGCGGTCGATCTTGGCCTCGAGCACGTCGAGCGGCAGCCCGCCATCGATGAGCACGGCCGTGTGGAACTTGCGGACGTCGAACCTGGACCCAAGTTCCTTTTCGGCGCGGGCGCGCAGCTCGCTGAGCTTGAGCTGGCCGATCTTGTACGCGAGCGCCTGGCCCGGGATCGCCATGTAGCGCTCCGCTTCGGACACGCGCCGCGCTTCGGCCGCGGAGCTGTTCGCGTCCATGTACTCGAGCACCTGCTCGCGGGTCCAGCCTTTCGAGTGCAGGCCCGTGTCGACGACGAGGCGGATCGCCCGCCACAGCTCGCCTTCGAGACGACCGAAATACTGGTACGGATCGGTGTACATGCCGAGCACCGGGCCCAGTGACTCGGCGTACAGCGCCCAACCCTCGCTGTAGGCGGTGTAGCCGCCGAACCGGCGGAACTTCGGCAGGCCCTGCTGTTCGCGCTGGATCGAGATCTGGAAGTGATGACCCGGATTCGCTTCGTGCAGCGACAGCGCCTCCATTGCCCACTTCGGGCGCGCGCGCAGGTCGTACGCATTGGCGTAGAAGATGCCGGGGCGCGTGCCGTCCTCGTTCGCGGCCTGGTACTGCCCGCCTGCCGCGCTCTTTTCGCGGAACGGCTCGACGGCGCGCACTTCGTAATCAGCCTTCGGCAGGATCTCGAACAGCTTCGGCAGCTGGGGGTTCACGCGCGTGCGGATCGCGTCGTAGCCGGCGATCAGGTCCTCGCGCCTGTCGAAGAAGAACTGCGGATCGGTATTGAGGTGCCTGAAGAACTCGTTGCGCGTACCCTTGAAGCCGACCTGCTTCATCACGCCCTCCATCTCGCCGTGAATGCGTTTCACTTCATCGAGGCCGATCTGGTGGATCTGCTGCGGCGTGTAGTCCGTCGTCGTGATGCGCCTGACGTTGTAGGCATACCAGGCCTTGCCGTCCGGCAGGCCGTCCATGCCGTCGCTGAGGCGCGTCTTCGGCAGGTATTCGTCGCGCATGTAATCGCGGAGCTTGCGGTACGAGGGCACGACCCTGGTTTCGATCGCCTCGCGATAGGCCCCGGCCAGGCGCTCGCGGTCGGCAGCGGAGAAGTCCGCCGGCATCTTCGCGATCGGGCCCCAGTACAGCGAGTCCTCGGGCCTCGCGACGATGTGCGCCTCGAGCTGCGGCAGCGTGCGCTCGGCGAGCACCTTCGGCAGCGTGTAGCCGCGCTTCACGCCTTCCTTCATGTTGACGACAGCCTGGTCGGTCCAGGCGACGAAGCCGTCGAGGCGCTTGAGGAAGTTGTCGTAGTCCTGCACGGTCCTGAACGGCTGCATGCCGTTGCCGGACCCGAGCTGCGCGAAGCTGTTCGGCGTCGAATAGAACTGGTTGAGCGGGATCAGCTCGTCCGGGAACCGGAAGCCCTCGATCTCGCGCTCGCGCCCGCTCTTGAACACGTCGTACGACAGCTGGTCGGCGGCCGGCAGTGCGGCGCGATCCACGGTCAGCACGCGGGCGAGATAGTCACGCTGCAGCTTTTCCTCGGCGGCAATGGCGGCTGGGCTGATGCCGACGACGAAGCGATCGTTATAGCGCGGGTCGCCGATCGAGGTCGCCAGGATCGGGTTCTGCTGCAGGTATTCCTCGAAGTACTGCTCGAAGATCGCATTGAGCTTCCTCGACTCGGCCTGCGCCGGGTCGACAGCGGCCGGCGCAGCGGCGGCCAGCGCGCCGACAGGCGTGACAGCCCAGCCGGCAAGAAACAGGAAGGAGGCAAGCAGCACGAACCGAGGCGGTCTGGTCATGGGATCTTCCGAAAGCGGGTCAGGGAATGGGCGGACCGGATGCCGCCGGCTCGCCCGATGCGGGGGCGCAGTTTCGCAAGTTCGCGCCGTGGCGACCACCCCATCCGTGACATACACGATGCCCAAGCCCGCCGTTCCGAGGCATGGTCGTCCCCGGGCCCCGAACGGGCGAGGAGGAACATGTTCCAGATCAGGATTCACGGCCGGGGTGGCCAGGGCGTGGTGACGGCGGCCGAACTGCTTTCGGTGGCGGCGTTCCGCGAGGACCGGCACTCACAGGCCTTCCCGAGCTTCGGCTCGGAGCGGACCGGCGCGCCGGTGGTCGCCTTCTGCCGCATCGACGACCGCCCGATCCGGCTGCGCGAGCCCATCCTCGCCCCCGACGCCTTGATCATCCAGGACCCCACCCTGCTCCACCAGGTCGACGTCTTTGGTGGTCTCCGGCCCGATGGCTACATATTGATCAACACGGCGCGGACGTTCGAGGATCTCGGCCTCGCCGAATTCGCACAGAAATTCACCGCGGCACACCTCTGCACGGTGCCCGCCACCGAGATCGCCATGCGCCACGTCGGACGCCCGCTCCCGAACGCTTCGCTGCTCGGCGGCTTTGCTGCGCTGACGGGTCGCGTCTCGCTCGAGTCGGTCGCCGCCGCGATCGGCGAAAAGTTCCCGCCCAAGGTCGCGGCCGGCAACGTCGCCGCGGCCACGGAAGCCTATGAGTTCGTGCAGCGCGAGATGAAGAAGGAGGCCGCCGGTGCTGAAGCAGGTTGAAGGTTCGGCCGCGGTAGCGGAAGCCATCGCGCTCTGCCGCCCGCAGGTCATCTGCGCCTATCCGATCTCGCCGCAGACCCACATCGTCGAGGCGCTCGGCCGGCGCGTGGATGCCGGCGAACTGACGCCGTGCGAGTTCGTCAACGTCGAGTCGGAGTTCGCGGCAATGTCCGTGGCGATTGGCGCCTCGGCGACCGGGGCTCGCGCCTACACGGCAACGGCGAGCCAGGGCCTGCTGTTCATGGCCGAGGCGGTGTACAACGCGGCCGGCCTTGGCCTGCCAATCGTCATGACGGTTGCAAACCGCGCGATCGGCGCGCCGATCAACATCTGGAACGACCACACCGACGCGCTCAGCCAGCGCGACTGCGGCTGGCTGCAGCTGTTCGCCGAGGACAACCAGGAGGCGCTCGACCTGCACATCCAGGCCTTCCGCCTCGCGGAGGAGCTGTCGCTGCCGGTCATGGTGTGCATGGATGGCTTCATCCTGACGCACGCCTACGAGCGCGTGGACATGCCGACACAGGCGCAAGTGGATTCGTACCTGCCGCCGTACGAGCCGCGCCAGGTGCTCGACCCCGCGGATCCCGTCTCGATCGGCGCCATGGTCGGTCCCGAAGCCTTCATGGAAGTGCGGTACCTCGCGCACGCCAAGCAGCAACAGGCGCTCGAACTGATCCCCGCGTGGGCGGATGAGTTCCGCCGCGTGTTCGGACGCCCGAGCGGCGGACTGGTGCGTGAGTACCGGACCAGTGACGCCGACGTGATCGTCGTCGCCCTGGGCTCGGTGCTCGGCACCATCAAGGATACGGTCGACGAGATGCGCGACCAGGGGCACAAGATCGGCGTGCTCGGCATCACGTGCTTCCGGCCGTGGCCGTCCGTGGCGGTACGTAACGCGTTGCAAAGGGCGCAGCGTGTCGTCGTGCTCGAGCAGAGCCTGGCGGTGGGCATGGGCGGGATCGTCGGCAATAACGTTTCGGCGTCGTTCTCCGGCTCGCCAGAGCGCGTGCACACGGTGATCGCCGGACTCGGGGGTCGATCGATCACGCGCGGCTCGCTGCACCGCGTCTTCGGGCAGGCGCTGACCGATTCGCTCGAGCCCCTGACCTTCCTCGATCTCGACCGGGCACTGGTCGACCGGGTGCTGGAGCGCGAGCGCGTGCAGCGCCGCTCGGGGCCGATCGCGGAAGGCATCCTCAAGGACCTCGGCGTCGTCGCCGCGAAGATCGGATGAGGCGCAACGCATGAGCTACCAACCCATTCGTTTCTACCAGACCGGCACCTTCACCGTCGGCAACCGGCTGCTGCCCGAAGAACAGCGCTCCGTGCAATCGGGTCGCGAGCGCACCAACTCGCTCAATTCCGGACACCGCGCCTGCCAGGGTTGCGGTGAGGCGCTCGGCGCGCGCTACGCGATCGACGCAGCCATGGCGGCGACGAACCGCCAGCTCGTCGCAGCGAACGCGACGGGCTGCCTGGAGGTGTTCTCCACGCCCTACCCCGAGACGTCGTGGCAGATTCCGTGGATTCACTCGCTGTTCGGCAACACGGCCGCCGTCGGCACGGGCATTGCAGCGGCGCTGCGAGTGCAGGGCAAACGCGACGTACGTGTCGTTGCCCAGGGTGGCGATGGCGGTACGACCGACATCGGCTTCGGCTGCCTGTCCGGCATGTTCGAACGCAACGACGACGTGCTCTACATCTGCTACGACAACGAGGCGTACATGAACACGGGCGTGCAGCGTTCGTCGGCGACGCCGCCGACTGCACGAACCAACACGACGATGCCGGTCGGCGCATCGACCGGCGCGCGGTTCGGCCAGGGCAAGAACCTGCCGCTCATCGCCATGGCGCACGAGATTCCGTACGTCGCGACCGCGACGGTGGCCGAACTGCGCGACCTCGAAGCCAAGGTGCGGCGCGCAATGGAGTTCCGCGGCGCGCGGTACATCCACGTGCTCGTGCCCTGCCCGCTCGGCTGGGGTCACGGTTCTGCCGAGACGATCAAGATGGCGCGACTGGCGATGGAGACGGCGTTGTTTCCCGTCTTCGAGGCCGAACACGGTGAAGTGAAGCACGTATCGAAGATCCGGCGGCAGTTGCCGGTCGAGGACTACCTGAAACCGCAGACCCGGTTCGCGCACCTGTTCAAGCCGCCAGGACACGCAGACCTCGTCGCACGGATCCAGGCGCTGGCGGATCGCAACGTGAAGCGCTTTGGCCTGGTGAGCGACGCGGAGGACACGCAGTGAAGAAGCCGTTTGCGATCACGCTCGACCCAGGCTCGAGCCTTGCCAACCACACGGGCTCCTGGCGCACGGTGCGCCCGGTCTATGTCGACCGCCTGCCCCCGTGCAACGACGCGTGCCCGTCGGGCGAGAACATCCAGGGGTGGCTGTTCCACGCGGAATCGGGCGACTATGAAGGAGCGTGGCGGCTGCTGACCGAAGCGAATCCTCTGCCCGCGTGCATGGGTCGCGTCTGCTACCACCCCTGCGAAACGGCGTGCAATCGCGCGCAACTGGACGAGTGCGTCGGGGTCAACGCGATCGAGCGTTTCATCGGCGACGAGGCGCTGAAGCACGGCTGGAAATTCAGGTCGGCCGCGAAGTCCACGGGGATGCGCGTGCTGGTCGTCGGTGCAGGGCCGTCCGGGTTGTCGGCCGCGTACCAGCTCGCCCGTGCAGGACACACGGTCACTGTCCGCGAGGCCGGTCCGTTGGCGGGAGGCATGATGCGGTTCGGCATTCCGAAGTACCGGCTGCCGCGCGAGGTGCTCGATGCCGAGATCGCGCGCATCGTCGCGCTCGGGGTAACGATCGAACTGAATTCGAAGGTCGACGACGTGCTGGCGGCGAAGACCCAGGGCCGTTTCGACGCCGTGTTCCTGGCCGTCGGCGCGCACCTCGCCAAGCGGGCGTATCTCCCCGCCGGAAGCGCGGGCAAGATGCTCGACGCGGTCGCGGTCCTGCGCAGCATGGAAGGCGAAGAGCGGCCGCTGCTCGGACGCCGGGTGGTGGTTTACGGCGGCGGCAATACCGCGCTCGACGTCGCGCGAACCGCCAAGCGTCTCGGCGCCGAGGAATCGGTGATCGTCTACCGGCGCACGCGCGAGAAGATGCCGGCTCACGACGCCGAACTCGAAGAGGCACTGCAGGAAGGCGTACTGGTGAAGTGGCTCTCGACGATCCGTGAAGCAGGCGAGTCGTCGATCACCGTCGAGAAGATGACGCTCGACGAGAAAGGCATGGCGCAACCGACCGGCGAGTTCGAGACGCTGGAAGCCGACTCGGTCGTGCTCGCGCTCGGCCAGGACGTGGACCTTTCGCTGCTCGACGGCGTGCCGGGCCTGGAGATCGACGACGGCGTGGTCAAGGTCGATGCGCACATGATGACCGGTCATGCAGGCATCTTCGCGGGCGGCGACATGGTGCCGGGCGAACGCACGGTCACGGTCGGCATCGGCCACGGCAAGCTGGCTGCCCGCAACATCGACGCCTGGCTGCGCGGCGAAACGTGGACGCATCCGCCGCGCCACGAGCTCGCGTCGTTCGACAAGCTCAACACCTGGTACTACTCGGATGCGCCGAAAGCGCAGCGCCCGGTGCTGGACATGGTGCGCCGGCAGTCGACGTTCGAGGAAGTGGTCGGCGGGTTCGATCCCGCGACGGCGCAGTTCGAAGCGCGGCGCTGCCTGAGCTGCGGCAATTGCTTCGAGTGCGACAACTGCTACGGCGTCTGCCCCGACAACGCGGTGATCAAGCTCGGAGCGGGCAACCGCTACGCGTTCAACTACGACTATTGCAAAGGCTGCGGGCTGTGCGTTTCGGAGTGCCCGTGCGGCGCGATCCGGACGCAGCCGGAGGAGATCTAGCCAGCGGCGTTAGGGTCCAAGGCAAGTCGGCGGCGGCACACCGACAACGGACGTTCTACGGCGAACCAGGACCCAGGGCGGATGGTTGGTGAGGGTGTTCGTTCCGGGTCTTCCCCGGGCGAGCGGAAAGGCAGACACGCTCGCCCGGGGAAGACCCGGAACGAACAACTGATCGACCGCGCCTGGGAAAATTCTTGTCAACGCGCGAGAACTCGCACGGCGCACGCAACCTCGACGAGGTCAAATCGCATAAGCCGCGACCGGCAATATGCATCGCTTTGTCACCAAACCGTGTTTGTGGAGATCGTTCGAACGCGCGCCGTATGCCGAGAGCAGACGGTCAACGGGGAAAAACGACCCGAAGCGGTCATACGGCGCATTCGCAATCTTAGGGGCGAGGCCTATGGAATCCGCACTTCGGACAAGCTCTGTACGCTAACGCCTTCTCGATCCAGTTACCGATTGGCTCGCGAAACTGCGCGTGGACGAGCAGGTTCGAACCGCATCCGGGGCAACGGAAGCTTCGGGCCATGACTATGTAACCGAGCACGCCGATCAGGACAGCTCCAGTTTCCACAAGCCAATCAGGAACATCAATCGCGCCACCTACACGGGACGCGCCGAGGAACAGTGCGCCGGCAAGCAGCATCGTGGGCACGGTCTTCATGACCTGGCCTCGATTACGCTCGAACAGCAATGGCGCCTCTTGATCTGTCATTCGGTTGCAGTTGGGCAATGACCGTTATGGCCGATCGTAGCCTAGTCCGACCGGCAGTTCCCGACCCAAACCAGACCCTACGTATGAGACTCCGGTTTTGCAGGGTTCGGCAATTTGCTCGCTTTCGTGGTCACTGCAGCGACAAACGAGATGCCGTACAGCAACAGGGTCGTCACAATCGCGGCACCCCAGAACCAC
>Ga0224500_10001796_pt1 | contig 12251 bp, 9 predicted proteins | sample SF_Oct11_sed_USG_FD_168126 | JGI IMG/M metagenome (GOLD analysis project Ga0224500, IMG submission 168126) | Sediment microbial communities from San Francisco Bay, California, United States - SF_Oct11_sed_USGS_4_1 | ecosystem: Environmental > Aquatic > Marine > Sediment | place: USA: California... | reverse complement strand
ACATCCCCGGCGTCGAGCGCAGTTCGGTGGCCTCGCTCTTCACCTCGAACGTGCGCTACACCGAGGTCGTCGAGGACGGCTTCCGCGGCGGCAACGTGGTGTCCGCCGATTTCGCGGGCACCCCGGAACAGATGGCGAAAGTGCAGGAGAACCTGCTCAAGTCCGACTGGGTCGGGCGCCTGGTCTCGAACGACCAGACCTCCGCGATGGTCGTGGCGACACTCATGGAGAACGACCCGGAGACGGGCGAGCGCCTCGACCTGCAGCGCGTTGCTGGCCAGCTCGAGCAGATCCGCGCGAAGTACGAGAACGAGAACACCGGCGTGCACATCATAGGCTTCGCCAAGGCGGTGGGTGACATCGCGAAGGGCGCGGCCGGCGTGCTGGTGTTCTTCGGCATCGCGTTCGTGATCACCGCGCTGCTGCTGTACTGGTATTCGGGCTCGCTCATGATCACGGCCCTCGCGCTGATCTGCGCGATAGTGCCCGTCATCTGGCTGCTCGGCCTGCTACCGGTCTTCGGGCTGGGACTCGATCCGATGTCGATCCTGGTGCCGTTCCTGATCTTCTCGATCGCCGTCTCGCACGCGGTGCAGATGACGAACGCCTGGCGGCTCGAGACGCTGCATGGCGCCGACGGCATCACCGCGTCGACGCATTCGTTCCAGAAGCTGTTCATCCCGGGGGCGATGGCGCTGCTCGCGAATGCGCTCGGCTTCATGGTCATCGCGTTCGTCGAGATCGAGATCGTGCGCGAGCTCGCCTTCACGGCGACGATCGGCGTCACGGTGATGATCATCACCAACAAGATGCTGCTGCCGATCCTGCTGTCGTACTACAGGTTCACGCCCGAGCAGGCCTCGAAGCTGGCCGGCAAGGAGACGGCGGGGGACTGGTTCTGGGAGCGCATCGGTCCGCTCGCGACGAAGAAGGTCGCCTGGGTGCCGATCCTCATGGGCCTCGGCCTGCTGGCGTTCGGCCTGTCGCAGGCCCGCCACCTGCACATCGGCGACCTCGGCAAGGGCGTGCCCGAGCTGCGGCCCGACTCGCGCTACAACCAGGACGTGGAGATGATCACGAGCCACTTCGCCATCGGCGTGGACCTGCTGCAGGTCATCGCCGAGGCGAAACCGGAGAACGACGACGATTCGCCCTGCGTCGATCGCAACGTCATGGACAAGATCGAGGACTTCGAATTCCAGATGCGGCAGGTCGAGGGCGTGGCAACCGTGCGCAGCCTGGCGGGCTTCGTCAAGTCGATGACGCAGTCGTTCGCCGAGACGTTCGCCAAGTGGCGCATGCTGCCCGAGAGCCGCGCACAGATCGCGCAGGGCGTCGGTTACGCCACGCGCCTCGGCAACGAGTTCATGAACTCCCGCTGCACGGCGATGCCGATCAGCATCTACACGACCGACCACCAGGCGCAGACGATCGAGCACATCGTCAAGGTGGTGAAGGACTTCAAGGCGGCCGGCGGCGACACGGAGCGCGTCACCTTCCGGCTCGCGAGCGGCAACGTCGGCGTGATGGCGGCCACCAACGAGGCCGTCGAGGCCGCCGACAAGTGGGTCAACCTCGCGCTGTTCGCATCCGTGATGCTGCTCTGCATCGTCACCTTCCGCTCGTTCCCGATCACGCTCTGCATCGTCCTGCCGCTCGCGCTGGTCACGATCCTGTGCAATGCGCTGATGGCCATCCTCGGGATCGGCGTGAAGGTGAATACGCTGCCGGTGGTGGCCCTGGGTGTCGGCGTCGGCGTCGACTACGGCATCTATCTCTTCGAGCGCATGAAGCACGAGATGGAAGACGGCGGACTCAAGCTCAAGGATGCGTTCGTCGAGGCGCTCAAGCAGCGCGGCACGGCGTCGGTGTTCACGGCCGTGACCATGACGATCTCGGTGGCGACGTGGACGTTCTCGGCCCTGAAGTTCCAGGCCGACATGGGCATCCTGCTCTGCTTCATGTTCCTGGTGAACATGTTCGGCGCGATCCTGCTGTTGCCGGCACTGGCTGCCTACTTCGTGGGCGATCGCAAGGCGCCCGCCAAGGCGCCCGCCAAGGCGGCATAAGCGAAGACCGGGCCTCGCGGCCCGGTCGGTGGTCTGGTCGGTGGGTAACGGACCCGGCGGTTATCGGGTCCGGACGGCTCAGCGGGCCCGGCGTTCCTGGATGAGCTGGTCGAGACGCTCGATGAATTTGCGCTCTTTCTCGCTCACGAGTTCGCCGCCGATGCCCATCACGTCGCCTTCGCGCGCTGCGCGTGCCACGCGAGTGGCCAGTGACAGCACGAACTCGCCGTAATGCATCAGGTCTTCCGCGCTGCCGTGGGTGCCGAGCGCTTCGAGCGCGTGGCGTGCCGTCTCGAGCGCTTTTTCCTGCAGCCTGTCCGGCGTGCGGTGGCTTTCGTCCAGCGTGTAGAACCACTTACGGACGTCGTCCTGCGCATGCATGATGTGCGTGCTGCCGCCGATCTCGCTCACCAGCGGATGCGAGCTGTGACTGGCATCGACGATGCCCTGCAGGCCGGCCGAACGCTCGAGCATATCGTCGAAGGCGCTGCCGCCCGAGGACGATACTGCGATGATCACGTGATGCGGCGTGTTGCGCACCGCTTGCCACTGCACAATCGTCAGCTTGTCCCTGGTCAGCATCGGCGAAACCTCCACCCTGTTCTGGTCGGTGTGGCGCGGGACGTCACGGCGCCTGCGCATTCGATGGAATGATCATACCCCGCATTCGGGAGAGGTTAAACGATGGACGTCCTGGCACAGCCCCTGTCGCTGCCCTGTGGCACCGTGCTGCCGAACCGGCTCGCCAAGGCTGCGATGACCGAAGGGCTGGCCGACGCCTGGTTGCGTGCAACGCCCGCGCTCGAGCGCCTGTACCGCACCTGGAGCGAGGGGGGGAGCGGACTGCTGCTTACCGGCAACGTGCAGGTGGACCGGTTCGACCTCGAGCGGCCCGGTAACGTCGCCGTCGACCAGTCGGAGCCACGCACTTTCGACGCCGAGGCCCGCGCGCGGCTTGCCGCCTGGGCCAGGGCAGGGACGGCCGGCGGCAACCAGCTCTGGGTGCAGATTTCGCACACGGGCCGGCAGGCGCCGCGTTACGTCACGGGACGTCCACTGGCGCCTTCGGCGGTGCAGCTCGACCTGCTGGGCAACTACGCGAGGCCGCGAGCCCTGACCGAGGGCGAGATCGTCGGCCTCATCGGCAGGTTTGCGCACGCCGCGCAGGTCGTGCGCGAGTGCGGCTTCACCGGCGTGCAGGTGCATGGGGCCCACGGGTACCTGATCAGCTCGTTCCTGTCGCCGGTCACGAACCGGCGCATGGATGACTGGGGCGGATCACTCACGAACCGGGCGCGCTTCCTGCTCGAGACGCTGCGTGCCGTGCGCAAGGCGGTGGGCCGGGACTATCCCGTGGCGCTGAAGCTGAATTCGGACGACTTTCGCAAGGGCGGCTTCTCGCACGAGGAGTGCCTGCAGGTCGTCGCGTGGCTGAACGACGAGAACGTCGACCTGCTCGAGGTCTCGGGCGGCACGTATGAACAGCCGCGACTGATCGGATTCGAAGGCCGGTCCGAAGACGCGCTGCCTGTCCGTCGCAGCACGCGGGCGCGCGAAGCCTATTTCCTCGAGTACGCGACGGCGATCCGCCGCGTCGCCCGCATGCCCTTGATGGTCACCGGCGGTTTCCGCACGCGCGCGGGCATGGCAGCCGCGCTTGGCGCCGCGCCGGGCGAGGGGGATTGCGACGTGATCGGACTCGGGCGGCCGCTCTGCTGGATGCCGGATTTCCCGCGCCAGTTGCTGGCCGGAGAGAGGGACGGCATCGAGGACCTCGACGATCGCCTGCGGTTGCGCGATCGCGGCTGGCTTTCGCCTCAGGGTACGAGCGTCGCAGCCAAGGCGCTCAATGCATTCGCAGCGCAGTCCTGGTACTACTGCCAGATCTTCGAGCTCGCGAAGGGCAGACCCGCCGACATTTCACGCGGCGTTCTCTCGACGTTGCGCGAATACCTGGGTGCGGAGCTGAGGGCGGCGTATGCGACGCGGCGCGTTTATCCGAGAAGGGGTTAGGGGATAGGGGTTGGGGGTTGGTCGGAAGTGCAGTTCAGCCCTCGCGGAGATTCAGCCCTGGTCCCTCGGGGCCGACTGACCCAGCAAGCGATCGAGCGCCGGCTTGAAGAGGTCGATGGGCATCGGGAAGACGATGGTGGAACTCTTTTCTCCGGCGATCTGGGTGAGGGTCTGCAGGTAACGAAGCTGCATGGCCTCCGGCGCCTCCGCCAGCTTCTGCGCCGCCTGCAACAGCTTCTCCGACGCCTGCAGTTCGCCTTCGGCATGGATCACCTTGGCGCGCCGCTCGCGCTCGGCTTCGGCTTGCCGCGCGATGGCACGCACCATCGTTTCGTTCAGGTCGACGTGCTTGATCTCGACATTGGCGACCTTGATGCCCCAGGCGTCGGTCTGCACGTCGAGAACCTGCTGAATGGCCAGGTTGAGCTTTTCCCGTTCGGCCAGCAGCTGGTCGAGTTCGTGCTTGCCGAGAATCGCGCGCAGCGTCGTCTGTGCCAGCTGGCTGGTGGCCATCAGGAAGTCCTCGACCTGGATGACCGCGCGCTGTGGATCCATCACGCGGAAGTACACCACCGCATTCACCTTGACCGAGACGTTGTCCCGGGTGATCACGTCCTGCGGCGGCACGTCCATGACGACGGTCCGCAAGTCCACCCTGACCATCTGCTGGATGCCGGGAATCAGGATGACGAGCCCCGGGCCCTTGACCTTCCAGAAGCGGCCCAGCTGGAACACCACGCCGCGCTGGTACTCGCGCAGGATGCGCAGCGAGGCGGCCACCAGCATGAGCAGAATGACAGGGATGAAGCCATAGCCGATTTCCCAGTACATGTTCATTTCTCCTTGGACCTGATTCACTGCCGCGCAGCGCCGGGCGAGCCGGTTCCGGCGGGCTGGTCGGCAAGCGGTGGCGCTTCGGGCTCGACCTGCAGCACGAGTCCATCGCGGCCTGTGACGCGTACCTGCTGTCCCGCGCGCAGCGGCGCGTTAGAACGCCCGCGCCAGCGTTCACTGTGGACCTGGATCCAGGCGCCATCCTCCCCGATCTCGAGAACTTCGCCACCGGCACCCAGCATCTCTTCGGAGCCGCTCACGACGGGCCGCCGCCTTGCCTTGAGCGCGAACCGGAAGACCGCGGCCACGAACAGCAGGTTGAGTACGGCGAATGCTGCGATCAGACCGAGCGGAATGCCGAAGCCAGGCACGTCGGTGTCGATCAGCATGACCGAGCCGATGACGAAAGCGATGATGCCGCCGACACCCAGGGCGCCAAAGCTGGGCAGCAACGCCTCGGCCACCAGTAGCGCGAAGCCGAGCACGATCAGCGCCACGCCGGCATAACTCACCGGCAGCATCTGCAGCGCGAACATGCCGAGCAGCAACGAGATCGCGCCGGCCACGCCGGGCACGCCGAAACCCGGCGACGTCAATTCGAAATACAGGCCGTAGATGCCGAGCAGCAGCAGCAGGTAGGCGACCGTCGGCTCGGTGATGATGCTCAGCACGCGTGTGCGCCAGTCGGGATCGACCGGCACGGTTTGCGCGGTTCGCGTGTCCAGTTCGCGTTTGCCGCCGTCGTTCATCTGCACCGAGCGGCCATGCGCCTGGTCCAGCAGGGCCGTGACGTCGGCGGCGATGAAGTCGATTACGCCGTTGGTCTGCGCCTCCGTCGAGGACATACTGGCACCTTCGCGCACGGCGCGGTCCGCCCAGTCGGCATTGCGCCCGCGCATCTGTGCCAGCGAGCGCAGGTAGGCGGCGGAATCGTTGACCATCTTGCGCGTCATTGCATCGGCGCTCCCGGTCGCGTCCTTGCCTGCGGCCGGCTTCTCATCCGGCGAGCGCGGCGCGCCGGGCTTCTCCGGCGCCGGCTGGGGGGACGTGCCGGGCGCAGGCTGTGGCCGCGTGCCGGGCAGCCCGCCGATCTGTATCGGGGTGGCCGCACCGAGGTTCGTTCCCGGCGCCATGGCGGCAATATGGCTGGCATAGACGATGTACGCGCCGGCGCTGGCCGCGCGCGCGCCGCTGGGGGCCACCCAGGCTGCGACGGGCACTGGCGACGACAGGATGTCCTTGACGATCTGACGGGTCGAGCTGTCCAGCCCGCCCGGAGTGTCGATCTGCAGCACCGCCAGCGGTGCGCCGTCACGGGCCGCCTGCTGCAGGCCGCGCGCAATGTAATCTGCGGTCGCCGGCCCGATCGCACCGCTCACGTGCAACAGCGGCACCGTCGTCACCTTGGGGGCGGCAGGAGAGATCGCGGGGTCTTGCCCGGCCGCGATCGGGCCGGCGAGCGCCAGCCATCCGAGCGCGAGCCAGCGCCACGCTCGCGCATGCCAGCTGATGCCGTCCCCGCGGATGCCGGTCATGTGCGCGCCTCCGTGATGGATCGCTGTCGCATCCTCAGCCTCGGGGCCATCGACTCACCTTATTCGATACACCTCTCACGCGACAGGAACAATATGTAGAAGGCGCCGATGCGATCGCCCCATGGGGCTTGGCGCGCCAGGACGACAGGGTCGGTTAGACTGCGGAGCCCGTTCGGCAAGCGCGCGGACACCTCACTCAACCATGCAGCAGGACATCGTCGCGGGCGTTGCGGCTCTCTGGCCCATCATCGTATCGGTGGCATACGTCATCGGGGCTGTCTGGGTCACCGTGGATGCCGTGCTGCGCAAGCGCCACGTGCCGGCCATCATCGGCTGGGTCGGGCTTGCATGGCTCGCTCCGATCCTCGGCGCGCTCGCATACTTCCTGTTCGGCATCAATCGCATCCGGCGCGCCGCAAGCGCGCTGGATCTAAAGGCCGAGTCCGCCGCGCACGGCGTGGCGCGGCGCGTCCGGGCGGGCGCCGTGCCACGCGAGGAGTTTGCTGCGCGCCATCCCGGATTCGCCGGCCTGGACCGGCTCGGCGAATGGGTGACGCGCAACCCGTTGCTCGACGGCAACCGCGTTGAGCCGCTGCAGGACGGTGACGCGGCGTTCCCGGCCATGCTCTCCAGCATCGACGCGGCTCGAACGTCGGTCACCCTCGCAACCTACATCTTCGACAACGATGCGGTCGGCCGTGCGTTCCACGACGCCCTGGTGCGCGCGCGTGCGCGTGGTGTCGAGGTCAGGGTGCTCATCGACGATGTAGGCGCGCGCTACACGCGGCCTACGATGATCCGGGTGCTGCGCGCGGCCGGGGTGCCTGTCGCCGCGTTTCTGCCGACCCGTGTGCCGCGCCTCTTCCAGTACGCGAATCTGCGCAACCATCGAAAGATCCTCGTGGTGGACGGATGCGTCGGCTTCACCGGCGGCATCAATATTCGTGCGGGTCACTGGCTCGGGCGCCGTCCGGCGCACCCCGTGCAATGCCTGCACTTCCGGGTGGACGGGCCGGTGGTGACCGACATGCAGGTGGCGTTCGCGATCGACTGGGCGTTTACCACGGGCGAGGGGCTCAAGGGCGAGCGCTGGTTCGCGCCGGCCGTCAACTGCGGCCCGGTGGCGGTGCGCGGGGTGCCGGATGGGCCGGACGCCGACCTCGACAATCTGCCGCAGATCATCGTGGGAGCGCTCAGCGTCGCGACGCGCCGCGCCCGGATCGTCACGCCGTACTTTCTCCCCGACAGCGTACTGTTGCGTGCGGTGCAGGTGGCCGCACTGCGCGGAGTCGAGGTAGACATCGTGCTGCCTGGCCGCAGCAACGTGCCGCTGATGGATTGGGCGATGAAGCCGCAGCTGCCCGAGCTGATCGAGAAGGGCTGCCGAATCCACCTTGCGCCGCCGCCGTTCGACCATACGAAGCTGTTCGTCGTGGACGGCACGTGGTCGCTCATCGGTTCGACGAACTGGGACGCCCGCAGCCTGCGACTCAATTTCGAATACAACCTCGAGTGCTATGACCACGACCTCGCCGCGCGCCTGGACGCGATCATCGACGCGAAGATCGCCGCCGCTCAGCCGCTCGGTCTCGTCGATCTGGAGAGCCGGGCTTTCCCGGCGCGGCTGCGCGACGGGCTAGCGCGGCTGCTGTCGCCCTACCTGTGAGAGAGCCGCCACGAGTCAGGCAGTGGGCGGTGCTGGGTTTCTCGCAGGACCGACGCGGCGCGAGCTTGCGAACAGCTTGCGTGCTTCTTCCGTCCACAGCACCAGACTCGCCACGGCCACGATGGGCAGCAGGTCAGCCAGCGGGATCGGCACGGTGTGGAAGAGTTCGTTCAGCGGCGGCCAGTACAGCACGGTCGCCTGCAACATCATGCTGAGTGACAGGCCGGCCAGCAGCCAGCGGTTGCGGAAGATGCCGAACTGCAGCGCCGAGCGTGTGGCCGACTGGCAGTTCAGCACGTTGAACCACTGGCACACCGCCAGCACGGTGAAGGTCTCGGTGCGCACCATTTCGTAGGGCATGTCGCCGGCCTGCCGCCAGACGAACCAGCCAAAGGTTGCCAGCGCGATCATCGGTGTCATCAACGCCACGCGCCGCAGCATTTCGCCGCTGAGCAACCGATCATTGCGCGGCACCGGCGTGCGCTTCATCTCGTCGCCGTCGGGCGGGTCCATCACGAGGTTCACCGTCACGGTGCCTTCGGTGACGATGTTGATCCAGAGGATCTGCACGGCTGCCAGCGGCAGCCTGTAGCCCAGTACCAGAGCCAGCAGCACCAGCACCTCGGCCATCGAAGTGGCGAACAGGTACAGGATGACCTTCTTCAGATTGCCGTAGACCACGCGGCCCTGTTCGACCGCACCAACGATGGTGGCGAAGTTGTCGTCGGTGATGACGATCCTGGCCGCGCTCTTGGCCACCTCGGTGCCGCTGATGCCCATCGCGACGCCAACGTCGGCGCGTGCCAGCGCCGGCGCGTCGTTGACGCCATCGCCGGTCATCGCCACCACGTCACCGCGGGATTGCAGTGCCTCTACGATGCGCAGTTTCTGTGCCGGGTGCACACGTGCAAAGACGGCGATGCGGTCCAGGCCCTCCAGCAGCTCGGCCTCATTCATGCGTTCAAGCTCGGCGCCGTCCACGGCGAGGTCGCCATCCCGGGCAATACCGAGTTCGCGCGCAATGGCCAGGCCGGTGAGCCTGTGGTCGCCGGTGACCATGATCGGCCGGATGCCCGCCAGGCGGCACTCAGCAGCAGCCACCTTGGCCTCCTCGCGCGGCGGGTCGATCTGGCCGACCAGCCCGAGCAGCGTCGCCCGGCCGGCCAGGGCGTCAAGACCGGCGGCGACATCGAACTGGTCGTCGGCCACAGTGGCGACGGCGAGCACGCGTAGCGCGTGGCCAGCCATGCATTCAGCGGCCTCGCGGGCCGCGTGCAGCGCGGCCTCACCATCGGTCACGCACAAGCGCAGCACCGCTTCCGGCGCCCCCTTGATGAACACACGTCGAGGCGCTTTCGCAACAGCGTGGCACGTGGCCATCATTTTCGTATCGGAGTCGAACGGCAGCTCAGCCGCGCGCGGGAACCCCCGCCGCAGACGTCGGACATCGATGCCAGCCTTGCCGGCGGCGGCGAGCAAGGCGGAGTCGGTCGGGTCGCCGAGTACGGTCCATTGCGCCATCCCATCCTGCGGCGGCACCAGTTCCGCGCCATTGCACAGGGTGATCCCGTGCATCAGCGCAGCCACGGCCACATCGGTGACGTCGACCGGCGCCCCCGCTTCCGTGAGCACGCCTTACGGCGCGTACCCTACCCCCGAGACAGCGATGGTGCGTCCGCCTGGCAACCAGAGCGCGCTGACGGTCATCTCGTTGCGCGTGCCCGTCCGGCCGAAGGTGCCATCCGACGTCAATTCACTCCGTAACTGTCGCTCATTGGCGGCGACTACGAGGACGCCTTGACGAGCAGGATGTCGCACGGCGCTTCGTGCAGCAGTCGTTCGGCGGTGCTGCCGATGAGCCACTCGCCGATGCGGCTGCGGACGACTGCACCCATCACCAGGAGGTCGCCTTCCTTCGTCTCGACGGCGTCCAGCAGCGCAACCGCCGGCTCACCCCGCACGAGCCACACGGCCCGCGACTTCACGCCTGCGCCCCGCGCGAGGTGACTGAGCACGCTGCGCACGCGCTCCTTCTCGCTGCGCAGCACCTCCGGTCGCACCGCGAGCGAGATCGGCGGTTCCCTCACGCAGTGAACGATTCGCACCGAGCCGTCCGCCTCCGACGCCACCGAAGCCGCGAGTTTCACGATCCGAACGTCCAGACTCGAGGGCCGCAGCCCGTGCCCGCCCGGGTCTACGGCGGCGATGACGTGCGGTTTCGAGTAAGGCGCGGCACTGCGGCACATCAACACGGGCACCGGGCTCAAGCGCGCCAGTTCCCAGTCGGTATGTGAGAGGCCACGGCGCCGGCCAGTGCCGCGATAGCGCGGCTCAGCCACCACGAGATCCGCCCTCGCACGGGACGCCGCCTGTGCGACGGCCTCCGCCACGCGGCGCTGCCAGGCGACCTGGCAGCGTACCGCGACACCGGCCTCGGCAATCGAGGCGGCAAGCGACTCCAGCCTGGCCGTGGTTCGCGCCACCACCTCGCGACCTGACCGCTGGCCCCAGTGTCGGCAACTGCGGCGAGAATGGTACGCACGAACTTCTTCGTGGCCATGGTCGCCTCCTGATGCCGATGCTCCCACCGGAGGGCGCGAGCGTCGAGTCGCGTATTTACCTGAACGGACCGTGGCTGTAAGGTGCCTGAAGAGGTGCGACAGTGCGCAGGGTCCTGGTTGCAATCGACGGGTCGGACAACGCGCTGCGGGCTCTCGACTTTGCCGTCGATCTCGCCCGGTCCGCCCCGCCGACGGAATTGTACGTCATGACGGTGCGGGCACCGGTGCGCGTCTATGGCGAGATTGCTGTGTATGCCACTGAGGAGCATATGCGTGAACTCGCTTCGCAGCAGGTTCAAGCCGCGCTCGATACGGCGGCGGGGCGGCTCGCGGGTGCCGAGGTGCAGTTCACGCTCGAGCAGGTTGAAGGTCCGCCGGGCGAGACGATCGCGCGCCGCGCCGCCGAGCTCGGCTGCAATTTGATCGTCATGGGCACGCATGGGCGCGGGCGGGTGGGGAGTCTCCTGATGGGATCCGTGTCGCAGACGGTGGTGCACCTCGCCACCGTTCCGGTCACGCTGGTCAAGTAGCGTCGTATGCGAGGCCCCAGGGACGCAGTCGGCACCGACCGGAGCAGGAGCTCGATTTGACCCCTGACCCCTAGTGTTGCGAGAACCACTGCAGCGCGAGCTCCGCGACGCGGTCCGGCTGCTCGAGCGGCAACCAGTGTCCCGCGCGTTCGATGCGCTCGTAACGCCAGGGCGCCTGCATGCGCCGCTCCGAATCCCGCATCTGGTCCTCGGCGAGGAAATGATCGCCGCTGCTCCAGACGCCGAGCGTCGGCACGGCGCAGTTCTCCCAGGGGCGAAACAGCACGCGACCCAGGTTGGCGCGATACCAGTTGAGGCCGGCCGTCAGGCGGCCCGGCCGCGACATGTCTTGCACGCAATCCTCGATCCGCGGATGCTGCCGTCCCCAGCCACGCAGTCCCGCGTAGCCGCGTTGCGCGAGCCAGCGCTCCGCTGCCCCCGGCACCTGCCACGCCAGCGTGTAGAGGCCCTTGAGCTTCTGCTCGAGCCCCGCCACGGCGTACTGGCGTGGATGCCCCATCGACAGCGCAACCTGCGACCGGACGAGCTGCGGATGTTCCAGCGCGAGGCACCAGCCGGCGATGGCGCCCCAGCCGTGGCCGATCACGCGCACGGGCTCGTCGCCCGCCAGCCGGTTGATCAGCACGCGCAGGTCGGCGGCGATGTTTCCCAACGCATAGTCGCCGACGGACGTCGGCGCATCCGATTGCCCGAAACCCCGCAGGTCCGGCGCGATGACGCGATAGCCCGCCGCAACGAGCCGTGGCGTGACGTCGTGCCAGAGTTCGGACGAATCGGGGAAGCCGTGCAGCAGCAGGACGACAGGACCCGTTCCTGCCTGGCGAACGTGGAGGACCACGCCGCTGGCGGACAATCGGGTATGGGTCGGCCGCGACATGGCTGCCTCCGGGCGCAACGGGCTGCGCCGTGAGACCGAGCTTACCTCACCTCGAACCGGTTTGGGTCCGCGCGGCCTTTCTACCCGAGGCGCGGGGAGGCATGATCTATTCCATTCCGACGTCGTTCGGCAGGATAAAAGGGTT
>Ga0224500_10001795_pt1 | contig 12253 bp, 10 predicted proteins | sample SF_Oct11_sed_USG_FD_168126 | JGI IMG/M metagenome (GOLD analysis project Ga0224500, IMG submission 168126) | Sediment microbial communities from San Francisco Bay, California, United States - SF_Oct11_sed_USGS_4_1 | ecosystem: Environmental > Aquatic > Marine > Sediment | place: USA: California... | reverse complement strand
CCTGCTCGGATTCGGGGTGGCGATGGTGTCGATGGCGATCGTGAGCGCGTGCTTCTCGTCGGGAGGCTCGCTCCTCCTGGTGCTGATCGGGATCCCGATCATCGGTCTCGGGATCGAGGTCTGCCGGGCATTCGCCCGGATCGAGCGATGGCGGATGACATTCGTCGACGGGCGCCCGATGGCGGCGCACTCGTATCGCTCCTACGACCGTCGCCCGGCGAGTCCCTACGGTCCGTGGATCCGGGACACGGCGGAGGCGGTGTTCCTCGACGCGAACCGCTGGCGGGACGTCGTCTACATCCTCGTCCTGTTCCCGCTGGCGATCCTCGAGTTCGCCGTCGTCATCGGCCTGTGGGTGTCGGCCCTCGTCCTGATCGCGTCGCCGCTCGTCGTCGCCGGCCTCAGATCCCTCGGGGTCGCACCCCTCATCGACGCATTCCCGGTCGCCTGGGACGGCGTCATGGCGGCGACGATCCTCGTCGGGCTCGTCCTCATCCCGGTCGCCGCCTCCGTCGCAAAGGGCGTGCAGATCCTCCACAGGGCCGTCGTGCAGGGACTGCTGTGCGTCGATCCGAACACCGCCCTCCGTCAGGACGTCGAGCGGCTTCGAGGCAGCCGGTCGGCGGCGCTTGAGCTGGAGGCGAGTGAACTCCGTCGGATCGAACGCGACCTGCACGACGGCGCCCAGCAGCGGCTCGTCGCGCTGGCGATCGACCTGGGTCTGGCGGAGGAACGCGTGGAGACGGACCCGGCATCGGCCAAGGCGCTGATCGCCGAAGCCCGCGCGCAGGCGCGCCAGGCCCTGGCCGAACTTCGCGAACTCGTCCGAGGGACCGCACCGGCCATCCTCCTCGACCGGGGGCTCGTCGCCGCCCTGGGGGCCGTCGCCGGCAGCTGCCCGGTGCCGACGACCGTGGACAGCTCGCTCAGCGACGGAGAGCGTCTCCCTGCCGCCGTGGAGCGGGCCGCCTACTTCGTGGTCACGGAATCGCTGGCGAACGTCGCCAAGCACAGCTCGGCAACCTCCTGCGAAGTCCGCGTACGCCGCGGCACGGGGTCCCTGATCGTGGAGATCTCCGACGACGGCGTGGGCGGCGCGACCGTGGCGCCCGGCGGCGGCCTCGCCGGCCTGCGCGACCGGGTCGGTGCGCTCGACGGATCGCTCGACCTCTCGAGCCCTCCCGCCGGGCCGACGCTGGTCCGGGTGGAACTGCCGATCCACGCGGCCTAGCGATCGGCGCCGACGAGCGACTACATCTGAGGGTCGCCTGACAGGTTCCTGGCTCGCTCGACCATCTCGCGCATGACGTCGAGGTCGATGTCGGCGACTCGCTTGAAGGTGACGTTCGCGCTGCCGACCTTGACCTTGCCAAGGCGAGCCGCATACCGCTTGACGATGTAGGCGCCGCCCTCGGTGGCGTTGACGTAGAGACTCAGGTATGCCTTCTGGCGGGCCAGCCCGACGATGAACCACTCGACGGCGGGGCCGCTCCGACGGACCGAGCGGTGCCTGCCGTAGCCGATGATCCGTTGCCTCGAGCCTCCCCAGAACACTCCTTCCCAGAGCACGCGCTCGTGACCCCGCATGACGTCCTGGATCAGCCTGTCGAGGGCTGTCACATCCGCGCGGATCTCGTCGGGCATCCCGGCGATGACCTCGTCGGGGCTGGTCGTCGTTCGCTCCATGGGCGTCCCTCCTGTTACGGCCTCGGAAGGTGCCGCCGGCGCGAACCGATGTCGACCGAGATCACCGTGACCGGTCGTGCGAGAAGCCCGCACGGTCCTCGGAAGCCATCGGGCCGGCATGCCTCCCCGGCCAGGGGTGCGGACCCGTTCAGGTTGCGCTCAGCACGGCCGAGTTGTAGCCGACGGCGATCGAATCCGCCGTTTCCGGATCGTGATCCCGAAGATCGACGCCGTACTCGAGCTGCGATTTCAAGGTCGTCAGGAAGTAGATCCAGCACGATCGGCAGTTCAGTGTCCCGTGGACGCGGTCCTCGGGATCGTCGCGGATCCCGCGCTGTCGAAGGTGCAGCAACGCGCCGGGACCGCTGGCCCTTGCGCTGATCTCGACCGAGTACCGACTGCCGAACGTGAACGCGAGCCGCTGGTCGTCCGTCGCCAGGACGCGACCCTCCATGCTGAAGTCATGGACCGCGCCCCACTCGTAGGAATCGCCGGCCTGGAACGGCGCGAGCGTCCCGGGTCCGCTGGTCGATCCTGCCGGATCGGTGAAGCGCGCCTCCCGGACGAAGAAGCTCTCGAGACCGCCCGCGGAGCGCCAGCGCGCAAGGACCTCCGCCGGTGAGGCATCGATCTGCAGGAACACGTCAAAGCCGGTCCAATCGTGCGGGGCCCCAGTGCGATCCGCGCCGAGGCGGAAGTCGGCACTCAGCCCGTCGGCCACGTCCGGCCTGCGGACCCGGAGGTCTACTCCGTGTCGGAGGATCGCCTTCAGGTTGAGGAGATTGAAGATCCACCAGCCGCGCGCGTGCGCGTGCACGCTCCATTGCGAGGCATCGTCGTCGGGCAGACCGAACTGGCGGAGCGTCAGCCTGGTGCGGTCACCCTCCTCCGAGAACGCCACCTTGACCCAGCCGTAGTCCTCGCCGAATCGGAACAGCAGGAACCGCCCGTCCTCGAGATCAAGGATCTGGAGCCTCGTCGATCGCGCCGTGGTGAACGTGAGGTCGACGCTGTCGCCGGTGCGGAACGCCGACGTCGGGGCACGACGCGAGCCGTCGGGGGCGACGCAGGCCACCTCGTCCGCCCAGAAACTCCGCATCCCTTCGGCGGTCGTCCAGCGCCGGTAGACGTCGGTCGCTGGATCGTCGTAGAACACCGTGATCTCGAGGGTGCTCCAGTCGTACCCGTCCGTGGGACCGTTCAGTTCGGCCCTCAGTGCCTTCAGGACATTGTGCCAGCCCGCCGCATGGCGCCCCTCGGCGCCGGGCTGGGCGTCCTGGAATCGCGTGTGCGTCAGGGTGAGGCGGGTGCCCTGTCCCACGTCCTCCAGCTCGAACGTGACGAGCGTCTCCGCTCCGATGTCGTTGGCGTTCCATGTGTACGAGAGACGCCGCCGCGCGACCACCTCCACGACCCGGCACTCGATGATGCCGTCCCAGCCGCCGGACGGCTCGGAGGTGAAGCGGAAGCGCGCGCCTTCGGTCGCGTCGATATCGCTGCCCATGAGCCAGCGTGCGACCTTGTGCGGTTCGGTCAGGTAGCTCCAGACCTGATCGACCGACGCGGCCAGGTCGATCTCCCGCCGGACTCCGTCGATCATCGTTCCTCCTCCAGGATCGATCTGAGGGACTCGAGCTTGCGCTCCCAGAACCGCTCGTAGTGGTGCACCCATTCGGAGACCGGCCGGAGGGCCGCGCCATCGAAGCGCTGGATGCGCTCCCGGCCGACCTTCGTTTCCCGCACCAGACCGGTCCGTCTCAGGAGCCGGAGGTGCTTGCTCACGGCCGGCCTCGAGATCTCGAACGAGGCGGCGATCTCCTTCACGGTGAGGTCCCGGGCTGCCAGCAACGCCAGGATCTCCCGGCGGGTCGGATCCGCCAGGGCCGCGAAACCGTCGGGTCCGACAGCGGTGCTCGGTCGTGGGGCGGTCATGACGGGATGATAGGTAACCAATCGGTTACATGTCAAGGCGCGGCTGGCGGAGGACTCGGGCCCGGATCAGGCCGGCACGGCAGGGTCGACGTCAACGCCGAGCGTCCGCCCCAGCCAGGCATGAGCTCGGCCCAGGTGGTCGCGGGCGAGCATCGTGTCCGGAGCCCAGACCTCGAACCCATGGACCGCTCCAGGCACGACATCGAGCTCGACCGGGACGCCTGCGCCGCGAAGGCGCTCGGCGTACGCAACGACCTCATCATGGAACAGTTCGATCTCGCCGACTCCCATCCAGGCCGGCGGAAGCCCATCGAGCCGGTCGCGACGGGCCGGGACCGCGTACTCCGGGGCCGAGACACTTCCCGGTTCCCTGGCGAGGTACGAGCGCCAGCCGAAGCGGTTGCGACGGTTGTTCCAGACGAAGTGATCGATCGGATCCAGCTCGTGTCGCTCGGCCGTCCGGTCATCGAGCATCGGGCAGAGCAGGAGCTGACCCACCGGCTGCATGCCACCTTCGTCGTGCAGTCGTTGCGCGAGGGCTGCGGCGAGGCCGCCGCCCGCGCTCTCGCCGCCGATCGCGATGCGCGCCGCGTCGATGCCAAGTCGATCCCCCTCGCCCTGCAGCCAACGCCAGCCCGCATGGCAGTCGTCGAGGGGAGCCGGGAAGGGGTGCTCCGGTGCCTTGCGATACTCGACGGACACCACGGTGATGCCGAGCGTGCGCGCCATCTCGCCACACAGCCGGTCGTTCTGCGCGGCACGGCCGATCACCATGCCACCTCCGTGGATCCAGAACAGCCCCGCCGCGGAGCGAGCGACGAACGGCCGGTAGACCCGAACGCCGGGGCCTGCCGCCGGCAGCTTCGCGAGTGCGACGCCCTCGACTCGCGTCGTCGGCAACAGGTGCATCGCGGCCCGGATCAGTCGGAAGCTCCAGGGTCGATCCACGGCGCCGCCAAGGTGTGCCGGTCGAAGCCGTCCGCGTAGCTCGGGCGCGACACGCGCCAGCTCCATCTCGCTTTTCTGCCCAGGCTCTATCCGTGACCGGCGGGCCACGTGCCCATGACCTGCCGCAGGATCGCGAACTCGCCGACGTGGTAGGCGTTGTGGTCCGCATCGATGCGGATCTCGCGCAGGAGGGTGTGCCCGGGCGTCCAGGGCATGACCGCCAGGAGGTCTCTCGCGGGATCCATGACCATGGCGCGGAGCGCCGCCCGGTCGGCGATGAACGCACGCGTCGTCGCGTCGAAGTCGGCTCGGGTCGCCTCGGCGTCGCCTGCCGGCCAGTAGTCGGTCGGCCAATCCCGCTCCACGTAGTGCGGATTCGTGACGTAGTCAAGGATGTCGGCCTGCGTGAGCCGGAGGTGCTCCAGGAGGTGCCACGGGGTGTAGTCGACGTTCGGCGGCCGCCGGTTGATCGCGTCATCCGGGAAGTCGGCGATGGCGTCCTCGAATGGCATGTGAGCGCCGACACCTTCGAGAAGCCGGGCGAGTTGCGCTCTCAGGGCATCAGTCTCCACGCGGATCCTCCATCCTTGGCGACGTCGTGACGGCCACGTCCCGAGCCTGCTCCCGGCCCACCCATGCCTGGGTCGAATCGCGACCGTCTCCGCTGACGCCGCGCACAAACGCGCAGCCGCACGGCTTTGGCGGAGGTGGTTCAGGACCGGAAATCGTCATCTCCGGAGAAAGCTCCGTCGATCTCGGCGAACGCGATCCCCCGGTTGAGCCCGCTGAACGTGCCCTGCTTGGCGATCTCCGCGGCAGCCTGGAGGAACGCGCCCCAGGCGACCCGGGCAAGTCCCCCGCCGACGCTGATCCGACGGACGCCGAGGTCCGCAAGGGCCGCGACCGTCGTGAAGTCGCTGCCGACGAGGACGTTGACGGGCTTCGGAGCAACCGCTCCGACGATCGCCGCGATGTCATCCAGGTTCCCGAGCCGCGGCGCGTACAGGCAGTCGGCCCCGGCATCGGCGTAGGCCCGCAGCCGACGGATCGTCTCGGCCAGGTCCGGCCGGCCGACGACGTACGACTCGCAGCGACCCGTGAGCAGCACGCCGCCGCCGCGATCGTCGATCGCCCTCCTGGCGGCCTGGACACGGGCGACGGACAGGCCGAAGTCGAACAGTGGTTCCGTCGGATCGCCGCTCGAGTCCTCGATCGACAGCCCCGCGATGCCCGTCTCGATCGCGCGCGCGACATTCTGGGCGACCTCGTCCGGTTCGACCGCGAAGCCACCCTCGAAGTCGGCATTGACGGGTACGTCCACCGAGCTGGCGACCGCCGCGAGATGCGCGAGCGCCTCGTCCAGCGCCAGGCGATTGTCGGACTTGCCGAGCGTCCACGCGGACCCGGAGCTCGTGGTCGCGAGGGCCTTGAATCCGAGGCCCACCAGCAGTTTCGCGCTGCCCACGTCCCATGGGTTCGGGATCACGAAGCAGCCCGCTCGATGGAGATCCCGAAACCTGTCGGTGAGATCGGTCGATGCCTGCATCGACGGAGGGTACCAGCACGACGATCGCGTGGATCCTCTCAACGCGTCGGATCGGACCGCTCATCCAAGATGAACCGCACCGCCCAGAGGCCGGGGGCTCATCTGCGATGATGCCGACATGCGACTTGCCGACGTCCAACGACCGCGGTCGAGCGCGGCCGGACGCGCGCTGGAAGTCGTGACCGAGTTCTCGTCGCCGGCGATGGTCAACCACTGCCACCGCTCGTATGTCTGGGCGGCTACCTACGGCGACGCGCACGGGATCGACTACGACGCCGAACTCCTGTACGTCTCGGCGATGCTGCACGACATCGGCCTGACGGCGTCGTTCGACGCTCACAGCGTCCCATTCGAAGAGGCCGGCGGGGACGTGGCCTGGGTGTTCGCCGCCGGCCTCGGCTGGCCCGCGCAACGACGCGAGCGGGTGTCCCAGGTGATCGTGCGTCACATGTGGGACGCGGTCGATGTCGCCGATGACCCAGAGGGCTTCCTCCTCGAGATCGCGACCGCCCTTGACATCTCCGGTCGGGAGCCGCAGCGGTGGCCGGCGGACCTGCGGGCCGAAGTCGTCGGCACGTTTCCGAGGCTGGGACTCGCGGCGGAGTTCACGGCATGCTTCGCGGCACAGGCGGCGCGCAAACCGACCAGCGCGGCGGCCTCCGCGATGGCGAGTGGGATCGCGGACCACATCGCGAGAAACCTCCTCGACAGCGACCCGGGCCGCACATGAGCACGAGCCGCCGCGGTACCAGCGCTCGCTATCCCTTGTAGCCCGTCGTCACATAGGCCATCGCGACCCGCCTGAGCGACACGCGCCTGAAGCCGGCCCGCTCCACCATGTCACGGCGGTCCTGGCCCACCACCGCGCGACCACCTGGCCGCAGGACCCGGAGCATCTCCGCGAGTGCGGCCTCCGCCTTTGCCTCGTAGCAGTCCATGTCGTTGCTGGTCACGACGGTGAACGTCCCATCGTCCCAGGGCAGCGCCGCGACGTCCCCGACCACGAACTCGGCGCTGCCGTCCGCCACCCGCTCGGCGTTCTCGCGAAGGGCCTGGTCGATCATCGCCCGTGACTGGTCCAGCCCCGCAATACGACGAACCTGTGGCGCGTACCGGGCGAGGAAGACGCCCGAGCCGCATGCCACGTCGAGGACCTCGTCCTCGGGCTGAAGGTCCAGGGCCTTGGCGTACGCGGCATAGAGCCACCCGACGAAGCGCGCGTAGTAGCGGGCGACGACGCGACCGATCGGTCCGTCGAAGAAGATCGGCTGGTAGTCCGCCTCCAACCGCTGGTAGCGCGCGACAGTGCCCTCCCAATACCCGCTCAGGCGCAGCGCGATCCCCGCCGCGCCGACGACGGTGAGCGTTACGAGTCCCGCCCTGAGGAACGCACCCATGGCGTCTCCTTCACGTGCACGGGCCGGGTCCGCCAGTGGCTCCGCGCGGTCCAGGCGGCCAACGTCGTGGGCCGTGCTTCGTCGCCTCCCGCGTCAGAACATCACGCCACATGACTCCCGCCGAGTCCAAGAGGCAGAGGTCATGAATGGGGACCACGTGACGCCGGATGCTACGGGATGCCGGGGGTGCCGGGGCCGGGCTGCCCCGGGACCAGGCAAGCCACCGACAGATCCGTGGCGATGTGACTCGGCTCATGGCAGGGTGGTCGGCGGACGTGCCGTCCGGCTGGAAGCGGGCGGGACGGACGTGCTCAGTCCCGGTCGCGAGCCACGGCAGCGTCTGGCTCGACCGGGGTCACGGTCGGCGGATCACCGTCATGCGCCTCCGGCCCAGCCTCGTCACGCCCATGGACCTCGATGTCCGCGACGACACCACCGATGCCGACGACAGCCGGCCTGAGCGGGACCTCCGGCGTGCGCTTGCCGGAGCGGCGCCGTTGGACGAGGGCGACGCCGCCGGCGATGAGCACGGACAGGCTGAAGCCGAAGAGCATCGCCAACCACGGCCGGTCCTGGATGAGCGAGCCGCCGATGAACCCCGGCAATGCGGCCTGGATGGCCCAGATGACGGCGGCCGCGGCGTCGTAGGCGAGATACGTGGGCCAGCTGAAGTGCAGGACGCCGGCGCCGAGAGCGACCACGGTCCGCCCACCGGGGACGAAGCGGCCGATGATGACGAACATGCCGCCGCGCTCGTGGAGATGCTCGCGGACCGCCTCGAGCTGGCTCGTGTTGCCACGCAGAACCTTCTCGACGAGCGGTCGACCGGCGGCCCGCCCGATCCAGTAGGCGACGTTGTCACCGACGAAGGCCCCGATGCCCGCCGCGACCATGACCCAGATGACGTTGAGCCGGCCCTGGCCGGCGAGGACCGCTGCCGCGGTGACGACGGCCTCGGACGGCAGGATGGGGAAGATGACGTCGAACGCCGCCATGCCGAAGATGACGAGGTACGTGATCGGCGCGTCGGTGACCAGCGCGCTCAGGGAATCGATGAGCTGGGTAGCCCACGTGACGATGTCGGTCAACACTTCCATGAGCCGACTACCCTAGCGCACGCCACCCGCGACGGACGCGATCGATCGCCGCTGCGACCGATCGCGCTACGACGGGGAGCGGACGACCGCTGCCTTCTCCGACCGACTGCGCGACGAGGTGGACCTGCGATCGGTGACCGCCGATCTCGGCGCGACCGTCCGACGAGCCGTCGTGCCGTGGTGCCGTGGTGCCGTGGTGCCGTCGACGATGGCCATCTGGCTCCGCGACGAGGGCGCACCCCGCGAGTTCCCCATCGTCCCTGGTCAGGCTCTGACGTACGTCGCCAGGTGCTGACCGGTGAGCGTGGAGCGCCCGGCGACGAGCGCAGCGGGCTTGCCCTCGAAGATGACCCGGCCGCCATCGTGTCCGGCGCCAGGACCGAGGTCGATGATCCAGTCCGCATGCGCCATGACCGCCTGATGGTGCTCGATGACGATGACCGACGTGCCGCCGTCGACCAGCCGGTCGAGCAGGCTGAGCAGCTGCTCGACGTCGGCGAGGTGGAGGCCGCTGGTCGGCTCGTCGAGGACAAAGACGCCGCCCGCTCCGGCCATGTTCACCGCCAGCTTCAGCCGCTGCCGCTCGCCGCCTGACAGGGTCGGGAGCGGCTGGCCGAGCGTGACGTAGCCGAGTCCGACGTCGGACAGGCGTTGCAGGATCGAGTGCGCGGCCGGCGTACGCGCCGCGCCGGTGCCGAAGAACTCGTCGGCCTCGGTGACCGACATCGCGAGCACCTCGCTGATGTCGCGGCCGCCGAGGTGGTAGTCGAGCACCGCCGACTGGAACCGCTTCCCCTCGCAGTCCTCGCAGGTGGTAGCGACGGTCTCCATGAAGCCGAGCTCGGTGTAGATGACGCCCGCACCGTTGCACGTGGGGCAGGCGCCCTCCGAGTTGGCGCTGAACAGCGCGGGCTTCACGCCGTTGGCCTTCGCGAACGCGGTGCGGATCGGATCGAGCAGTCCGCTGTAGGTCGCCGGGTTGCTTCGGCGCGATCCGCGGATCGCGCCCTGGTCGATCGCCACGACGCCATCCCGACCTGCGACGGAGCCGTCGATGAGCGAGCTCTTGCCCGATCCGGCCACGCCGGTCAGGACCACCAGCACACCGAGTGGGATGTCGACATCGACGTCCTGGAGGTTGTTGGTGCGGGCACCGCGAACCTCCATGGCGCCCGACGATGTCCGCACGGACGGCTTCAGCGAAGCCCGGTCGTCCAGGTGCCGCCCGGTGAGCGTGCCGCTGGCCCGCAGGCCCTCGATTGTGCCCTCGAACACGATCGCGCCACCGGCACTCCCGGCGCCCGGCCCGAGATCGACGACATGGTCCGCGATCTCGATCACCTCCGGCTTGTGTTCGACGACGAGGACGGTGTTGCCCTTGTCCCGAAGTTGCAGCAGGAGCGCGTTCATCCGTGCGATGTCGTGGGGGTGCATGCCGATCGTCGGCTCGTCGAAGACGTAGGTGACATCGGTCAGCGACGAGCCGAGGTGGCGGATCATCCTCGTGCGCTGCGCCTCGCCACCCGAGAGCGTCCCGGACGGTCGGTCGAGCGAAAGGTAGCCAAGCCCGATCTCGACGAACGAGTCGAGCGCGCGCTGCAGGCCGGCGAGCAGGGGCGCGACCGACGGTTCACCCACGTCGCGCAACCACTCGGCCAGGTCATTGATCTGCATGGCGCAGACGTCCGCGATGTTGACGCCGTTGATCGTGGATGACCGAGCTGGCTCGTTGAGACGGCTGCCGCCGCACTCCGGGCACGCGGTGAACGTCACGGCCCGCTCCACGAACGCCCGGATGTGCGGCTGGAGCGAATCGACGTCCTTGGACAGGAAGGACTTCTTGATCCGCGGCACCAGTCCCTCGTAGGTCAGGTTGATGCCGTTGACCTTGACCTTGGTCGGCTCCCTGTACAGGAAGTCGTGGCGCTCCTTGTCCGTGTAGTCGCCGATCGCCTTGTACGGATCGAGGAATCCGGACTCGGCGAACAGGCGCACGGACCAGCCATCGGCGGTGTAGCCGGGGACGGTGATGGCACCCTCGGCCAGCGATCTGCTCTCGTCGACGAGCTGGGTCAGATCGATGTCGTTCACGGTGCCCATGCCCTCGCACCGCGGGCACATGCCGCCGTGGTACACCGCGTCGCGCACCACGATCCGCTCCCCCTTGCCCTTGTCGACGGTCATCGACCCGCTCGCCTTTCGCATCGGGATGTTGAACGAGTAGGCGGTGGGGGGCCCGATGTATGGCCGCCCGAGTCGGCTGAAGAGCACGCGCAGCAGCGCATTGGCGTCGGTCGCCGTACCCACCGTCGAGCGGGCGTTGGCGCCCATCCGCTCCTGATCGACGATGATCGCGGTCGTCAGTCCCTCGAGGACGTCAACCTCCGGCCGGGCAAGCGACGGCATGAAGCCCTGGACGAAGGCGCTGTAGGTCTCGTTGATCAGCCGCTGCGACTCGGCGGCGATGGTGTCGAAGACCAGCGAGCTCTTGCCCGAGCCGGAGACGCCGGTGAACACCGTCAACCGGCGCTTCGGGATCTCGACGCTGACGTCCTTGAGGTTGTTGACGCGCGCGCCCTGCACACGGATCAGATCGTGGCTGTCGGCCGCGTGCGGCGCATCCGACCGGGTGTCCGTCCTCGAAGCCATGACGTACGGGTCTCCATCTGTAGGGCGGCTGCCTGACAACGAGCGCAGGTTCCCCGGATCCGCGACCTGCTTGCCCCCTTGGCGGTCATCACCGACAGCGCCGGCCGGCGGCCGCGGTCACCTGATCGCTGTTCGGTCAGCCTCGTGAATCGATGAATCGCAGCCAGTTACGGAGCTCGAGCTCCCGGATCCGGGGGTCGATGATGTCGTCGCCCACGTCCAGCTCCGCTCGCAGATCGGCTGCGTCCGGGTCGGCGGAGAGCGCCTTCATCGTGGCGGCATAGGCCGCGACGGCAGCGACATCGGCGAAGAATCCTTCCCTCACCAGCGCCCTGCTCCTCGCGGCGATCAGTCGCGCCATCTCGTACAGGTTGTACTCGGGATGGTATTGGGTGCTCCAGTACGAGGCAGCCCCATCCTCGATGACGGCGGCCTGGACGGCGGTATGGCTGTTGGTGGCGAGGAGGGGGGTACCTTCGGGCAGGCGCGTCACCTCGTCCAGATGCATGATGAACGCGTCGAACACCGCCGGCTTTCCCGCCAGCATCGGCGAAGTCCGGGCAGCGTCGGTCAAGCGGATGTCGCGGGCGATGCCCCACTCGCGACCGCGAGGGTTCGCGGCCACCTCGCCTCCGGCCACCAGCGACGCGAGCTGGAGACCCCAGCAGCTTCCCCAGCTGACGGCCCCTTCCCGCATCAGTGCTCTCGCGAAGGAGATCTGCGCAGCCACCCGGGGGTCGTCCATGTTGTAGACGGTGAGATCCGAACCCGTCCAGATGAATCCATCGAAGTCGCCGATGGACGTGCCGGGTGGCAGCGCGAAGCCCGGGTCGGCGACGTACACGATCTCCGAGCTCGCGTTGGGGGCCTCCCTCCGCAGGAAGTCCTTGAACAGGTCGTGGGGGTGACCAACGTCGGATCGGTCGAAGTTGTCGCGGCTGGCCGCCGGATAGCAGTTGACGATGCAGAACCGGTGCGGCACCGTGGTGGTGGGTGAC
>Ga0224500_10001791_pt1 | contig 12265 bp, 10 predicted proteins | sample SF_Oct11_sed_USG_FD_168126 | JGI IMG/M metagenome (GOLD analysis project Ga0224500, IMG submission 168126) | Sediment microbial communities from San Francisco Bay, California, United States - SF_Oct11_sed_USGS_4_1 | ecosystem: Environmental > Aquatic > Marine > Sediment | place: USA: California... | reverse complement strand
CGGGATGTCATCGTCTGGCGCGGCGACGTGCCGGCGCGGCTGGCGGCCGGCGGCGCACTCCGGGTGGGCTCCTCATCGCTCCGGCGCCAGGGGAACGTCACGGACTTCCTCGCCTGGGCCTTGCCGGCCACCGGCCGTCCGCCGGTGATCGGGTTCGTGCCGGTGCGCGGCCCGGTGGATGCGCGCCTCGCCCGCCTGCAGGTGCCACGACGGGAACCGGAGGCGCTCGACGGCGTCGTGCTGGCCCTCGCGGGCCTCGCGCGGCTGTGGAACGACCCCGCGGGACGCGCCAGCATCGAGCCACTGCGCACCCAGCTTCGCTGGATGGTGCTGCCACTCACCAAGTGCCCGGCGGCGGCGGGCCAGGGCGTGCTCGCAGTCGAATGCCGGGCAGGCGACGAGGTGACCCTGGGCCTCCTGCGCCGGCTGCACGACCCCGCGACGGCGGAGCTGGTGGCGGCGGAGGACGCGGCCCTGCTCGCGGGCGACGAGGCAGACCGGCCGGCGCTGGGGGTGACCGCGATCCGGCACGGGGAACTCGGGCCGCTCTGCTTCGTCCATGGCACCACGCCGGCCGGCGTCGTCGAACGCCTCGACTGGAACCGCCCGCCGTCCCCGCAGGGCGCCATCGGTTTCGATGGCATCGCCTGGCAGCGGGCCTGCACCCGGCAACCGCTGGGGCCGTTGCCGCAGCTGACGCAACTCGGGCCGGATCCCGCCGTGTTCGTCGCCTACTGGCACGCACTCCAGCACCACGCGATCCCGGATGGCGCCCGGCTCTGGGTGAGCGGCGTGGAGAGCTGGCGCCGGCTCGCCGCGCAGGGCCTGTGGGTGGAGGGCTGCGGCGACAACCTGGGGTTCGACGAGGTCCGGGCCACGCTCGAATGCCCGGTGCTCGGGCTGCCACCACTCCGGGAGTGGACGGCGCTCACCTATCGCTGGGCCGTGCCGGGCTGGCGCGAGTCGGGCGTCGGCAGGGTCATCGCCACCTACGACATCCTCCCGCCATCCGACGCGGGGGTGCTGCGCGACCTGCGCGAGACGGCCGCGAAGGCCACCCACTTCTACTGGAGCAGCGCCGAGCAGTTCCACGCGCTGCGCGCGTCGCTTCCGGCGGCTGCCCACCATGCCTGCGGCGCGGGGAAGACCTTGCGGGCCTTGCGCGCGGCGGGCGCCGATGCGCAGCCCTTCCCGAACGGCCGCGAGTGGCGGCGGTGGCTGCACTGATGAACAGTCCCGTGCGCCTGCGGCGCAACCGCGACAACCGGCACATCCGCGAGCTGACGCGCTCGGTGCGGCTGCACCCGGAGCAATTCATCCAGCCGCTGTTCGTGGTCGAGGGGCTCGCGGCGCGGGAGCCCGTGCCGGGGCTGCAGGAGGTGTGGCGCGAGACCCCGTCGAGCCTCCTGCGGCAGATCGAGGCGGACCTGGAACGCGGCGTCAGCAAGTTCCTGCTGTTCGGAGTGCCGGGAGAGAAGCGGGAGCGGGGCTTCTCCCAGGCATTCACCAACGCGCGCCTTGCCGACATCAAGGGGCGATTCGGTGATTCGGTATGGGTCGCCGCCGACGTGTGCCTCTGCTCCTACACCAGCCACGGCCACTGCGGCGTCCTGGCGGACGACCGCACCCATCTCGACAACGACGTCACCGTGTCCGCGCTCGCGGAGGCGGCGCTGCAGTTCGCCCATGCGGGGGCCGACTGCGTCGCGCCCAGCGACATGCAGGACGGCCGGGTGGCGGCCATCCGCGCCGCCCTCGACGGCGCCGGTTTCCAGCGCCGGGCGGTGATGAGCTATGCCGCCAAGTTCCACTCGGCGTTCTACGGCCCCTTCAGGGCCGCGGCCGATTCGGCGCCGGACCCGGCGAATGCGCTGAAGGACCGCGCCACCTACCAGATCGATCCCGGCCGCCCGGACGACGCGCTGCTCGCGGCCGGGCGGGACGCTGACGAGGGCGCCGACATCCTGATGGTGAAGCCCGGGCTGCCGTACCTGGACGTGCTGGCACGCCTGTCCGCGGCCATCCCGCTGCCCTGGGCGGTGTACCAGACGAGCGGCGAGCAGGCGGGCATCGACCTGCTGGCCGCGCGGCAACTGGCCGACCCGGTCCGCGCGCAACTGGAAACCTGGACGGCCTTCGTCCGGGCCGGGGCACGGATGATCATCAGTTACGCGGCGCGACGCGCGCCGTCGTACCTGGAACGGGCGAGCAACGGCACGTGACCCGCTCGGATGAACTGTTCGCCCGCGCCCTGGCGGTGGCGCCGGGCGGGGTGCATTCGCCGGTCCGCGCCTTCGGCCGGGTGGGGGGCACGCCGGTGTTCATCAGCGCGGCGCGGGGCAGCCGGCTCACGGACGTGGACGGCCGGTCCTACGTGGATTTCTGCATGGCCTTTGGCCCGCTGATCCTCGGGCACGCCCACCCGCTGGTGCTCGAGGCCGTGAAGGATGCGGCAAGCCGCGGGTGGAGCTATGGCACGGCGGAAGCAGGCTCGCTGGAGCTTGCGGAACTGGTCACCGGGCGGCTCCCCTGGGTCGAGCGGCTGCGCTTCGTGAACTCCGGCACGGAGGCCGTGATGTCTGCACTCCGCCTCGCCCGGGCCGCCACCGGCAGGTCGCTGGTGCTCAAGTTCGACGGCTGCTACCACGGGCACGTGGACTCCATGCTGATCCGCGCCGGCTCCGGGCTGGCCGGCGTCGGCGGCCTGGCCGACAGCGCGGGCGTGACGCCGGGCGTCGCCGCCGACACGCTGGTCCTGCCGCTCGACGACGTCGCGGCGGTCGAAGGCCTGTTCGGGGCGCGAGGTGGCGAGATCGCCGCTGCGATCATCGAGCCGTTGCCGGCCAACCACGGCCTGCTGCCCCAGCGGCAGGAGTTCCTCGATGCGCTGGCCTGGCAGTGCCAGCGGCACGGTACGCTACTGATCTTCGACGAGGTGATCACCGGCTTTCGCACGGCCTTCGGCGGGATGGCCGAGATCACCGGCATCCGTCCCGACCTGATCACCTACGGCAAGATCATCGGCGGCGGCTTTCCGGTCGGCGCCTATGGCGGCCGCCGCGAGTTGCTGGAGCTCGTTGCGCCTCTCGGCCCCGTGTACCAGGCTGGAACGCTCGCCGCGAACCCGGTGGCCATGGCGGCGGGCCTCGCGACGCTGCGGCAGCTCTCCGATGGGACGGCCTATCTCGCGCTCGAGGACAGCGGGCGGATGCTGGACGAGCTGCTGCGGGACGTGCCGGGCATCCGGCTGCAGCGCGTGGGGTCGCTGTTCTGGATCGTGCTGGACGGCGGCAGCCATGCCGGCCCCATTCGCACGCCGGGCGGAGTGCCGGACGCCGCGGTGACCCGCTTCCCGTCGTTCTTCCACGCATTGCTGGCCGACGGGCTCTACCTGCCGCCGAGCCCCTACGAAGTGGGCTTCCTCTCAACCGCCCACACCGACGACGACCTCCACTCCCTCGCCGCCGCAATTACCGAAAAGGTACCGGACACTTAGTTATCCGGTTTGCTTAGTTTTCGGCAATAACTAAGCAAACCGGATAACTAAGTGTCCGGTACCTTTTCCGCCTGGTACCTTTTCCGCCTCACCATCGCGATCCTCAGGGGCACCAGGGCGCCCTTCGGGTCGAGGGCCCACACTGAGGCCTCGCGCCCCGACCCGGCGCCGAACTTCGCCCGCTTCGTAGCCCTGTCTTCCTGCACGTAGATCAGTCCGTCCGCGGCCCATACGACATTGTCGGGGTTGCGCAGGCCCCGGTCCCCCGTCTCGTCGCTGTCGTAGAACAGCCTGATGTCTGCCACGGCGGCAATTCCGCCGGCCGCGTCCAGCGTGAAGCTCACGTCGACCAGGTACACGTTGCCCCAGTCGTCCGCCGGAAACTCGCCACCGTGGCCGGTGGAGGCGAGCACCACCCGCGTGCCCCTGCGGGGATTGGTGTGCAGGTCCTCGGGCCGCGAGAACATGAACGCGCCCAGCGCATCGGCGCGGCGGCGCAGCTCGGCGTCGTTGAAATAGCCAGCGGCATCGGTGCCGGGAGCAGACCGCCCGTCAGCGGTACGGGTCGGCAACGGCACGAATCGCCCGGCGCGGACGCTGCCCCCGCCGGTCCATTGCTGGGGCGAGCGATCGCCATTGCCAGCGACCCAGACGAGGAGCTGGCCGCGCGCCAGGCCGTTGCGCTCGATGAAGTTCCCGCCCGGCACCTTCCGGCCCAGCCACAGGTAGAGCGGCGCCCGGCCGAACTCCAGATCGTCGCCGAGCAGGAGGGCTACGTGTCCGTCGGGCCGCTCTCCGTCGGGCGTGGCGACGGCCGCGCTGCTCTCCCAGGAACCGCGACCCAGTTCGGGGAGTGCCCAGAGCACCTCGCCAGCCACGTCGAGCGCAAAGATCGTGCCGCCGTGGGGATGGCCCTCCCGCTGCGTGACTTCCTCGTGGGCAAAGACGATGCGATCCACGAACCCGTATGCACCGGCAGACCAGCCCGACGCGGAGCAAAAGGACTCCAGGCCGGCGCCGCCCCGGCCACCCCGCTCGTTCAGCTGGGCCGCATCGGTCACGACTCGGCCCGTGCGGTCGCGGACCTCCCGGTAGGCGAGCCGCGCCGACGTGATGCGCCTCGTACGCCTGTCCAGCGCGAAACGTGTGATGCGGGAGCCTGTCAGCTCCGTGCCATTCGCGAGTCGATAGCGGGCACCCTCGCCAGCCTCGAGCTCGTGGGTGACGAACAGGTCCACCGACTCCGCGTCGCCTCCCGCGAAGGGGACGATGCCGTCCAGCACGCCGGGCGGCCGGTAATCGCCCACGGTGTCGCCCGTGGTGAGCAGGACCTGCGCAGCGAAGCCGGTGCCCGGCTCCGCGACCAGCATGGCCCGGGGCCGTTCCGCGGGCAGCCGGGCAGCGCCGGTCGCGTCACACCCGGCGGCGATCGACGCCAGCATAGCGAGGGCAGCAGTCTGCAGCCTGATATCCGTGCGCAACGAAGTAGTCGCGTTCCGATCCAAGCTAGCCCGACGATACGACACGGAAAGTCACCGTTGCCGTCGCGCAGAGCTGCTCGTGCCCGGCATCGATGGCGACGACTTCAACGCTGGAGACGCCGACGGTGCTCCCGGTCTTCACGACGCTGCCCTTCGCCACGATGCGCTCGCCCTTCGCCGGCGCGAGAAAGTTCACGTGCAGGCTGATGGTCACGACACCGCGTCCCGGCGGCAGGAGCGTGGTCACAGACCCACCCGCGGCCAGGTCCGCGAGCCCGCTGATCGCGCCACCGTGGAAGTAGCCCTTGAACTGCAGCAGGTCGTCACGCCGTGCGAGCGCCAGGTGCACGCGGCCGGGCTCGGCCAGCACGACCGTGATCCCGGCCGACCCGGTGGCGTCGCCTGCCAGCGCGAGAACGCGCCGGGCGAGTCCGGCGGTGTCGCCTGCCTCGTTCGCGGTAGCCATCGCTTGCATCCTATCCCCACGGGAACGCCAACCGCAAAGCCTGCGCCGTCAACGCCGGCGCGCCAGCCACCAGGCGACGATGCCCAGGGCCCCCACGGTTACGACCATCCCGTAGGCGAGGAACATCCCGGTGGAGAAACCCAGGGCAATGCCCCGGGTGACGTTCAGCACTGCGTGCCACACCACCGCCACGAGAGCGCTGCGGGTCCGCTCCCACAGGAAGGTGAGCCAGATGGATGCCGAGAGGATGCCCAGCCCGAAGCCGAGGAACTGGGGCAGGCCGAACTCGGGCCGGCCGAGGAAGAACGGCAGGTGCCAGAGCCACCAGACGGGAAACAGCAGCAGCGTGGCCGGCAGCCGGCTGAAGCGGGCCAGCATCCCCGGCAGCAGGTAGCCACGCCAGCCCGGCTCCTCCCCGAGGGCCTGCAGGATGGCGCCGACGAGCATCAGGTCGATGACGGCGTGGAGAGTGCCGAGGCGACCGCTGGCGAGCGCCTCCAGGGACGGCGGCGCGCCCGTCTGGACGGTCACCAGCACCATGGCCAGCGCCAGGAACGCAACCGGCGACAGCACCGTCAGGGACCACGCGGCGCCGCCCAGGCGCCAGTTCGTCAGGCTACGCCAGAAGGCGGCCAGGCCCGCCGGGCCGCCGGTCCGCCGGATCACCAGCCACGCCGCGACGAAGGGCCCGAAGGCGCCCACGGCCTCCCAGGCATCGGGCAGGCCGAGCTCCACCAGACCCCGCTTCTGGAGCAGCAGCGGCAGGACGGTGACCCAGGTCCACAGGTAGGCCAGGACGACGTAGGTGAGCAACGGGCGCTTGTGCATGGGGGGAGGCTAGCCCGGACTGCGAACCACGTCACGCCCGGGCCGTGTCCTGTTCAAGATCCGGTCAGACGGACCGATACAGCAGAGCACTTCTCCGGGACATGTCTTCATGGAAACCTTCGACCTGCTGGTCATCGGCAGCGGACCGGGTGGCCAGCGCGCCGCCATCCAGGCAGCGAAGTTGGGCAAGCGGGCCGCCGTCATCGAGCGCCGCGAGATCGTCGGCGGCGTGACCGCCCATACCGGCACGATCCCCAGCAAGACGCTCCGCGAGGCCGTGCTCTACCTGTGCGGATGGCGGGAAAAAGGCATCTACGGCCGCAGTCACCGGGTGAAGGCGAACATCACCGCGGAGGACCTCCTCGAGCGGCTGCACATCACCGTGCGCCACGAGATCGAGATCATCCAGCACCAGCTGTCGCGGAACGGCGTGCAGGTGATCAGCGGCCTGGCGAAGTTCCTGGACCCGCACACCGTGCAGGTCACCAATGCCACGGGCCACACGGCCGACTACCGGGCCAATGCCATCGTCATTGCGACCGGAACGGTGCCACACCGGCCCGCGAACATCCCGTTCGACGACCAGACCATCATCGACAGCGACGGACTCCTCCAGATCAAGAAAGTACCCCGGTCCATGGTCGTGATCGGCGCGGGCGTGATCGGCGTCGAGTACGCGACGATCTTCAGCGCGCTGGACGCCCGGATCACGCTGGTGGACAGCCGGAACACCATCCTGGACTTCGTCGACAGCGACATCGTGGACGAGTTCAAGCACGACCTGCAGTCCCGCGGCATCCAGCTCCGCCTCGGGGAGGAAGTGGAACGCGTCGAGAAAGGACCCGGTGGCTCGGTAGTGACGCACCTCAAGAGCGGCAAACGGATCCGCAGCGACCTGCTGATGGCCGCCTCGGGACGCATGGGCGCGACGGCTGAGCTGGATCTGGCAAAGGCCGGCCTGAAGGCGGACGACCGCGGGCGGCTGAAGGTCGAGCTGACCTACCAGACCGACGTGCCCCACATCTACGCCGTGGGTGACGTGATCGGCTTTCCGGCGCTGGCCTCCACCTCCGCCGAGCAGGGCCGCATGGCCGCGTGCCATGCCTTTGCCACCAACGAGGAGAGCGCCCCCGAATTCTTCCCGCTGGGCATCTACGCGGTGCCCGAGATCAGCATCGTGGGCAAGACCGAGCAGCAGCTGCGCAACGAAGGAATCCCTTACGAGACCGGCGTGGCACGCCTTCGCGAGACCGCCCGCGGCCAGATCCAGGGTGTCCAGGAAGGCCTGCTCAAGCTGCTCTTCGGCCTGAAGGACCACAAGCTGCTGGGCGCCCACATCGTCGGCGAGGGCGCCACGGAGCTGATCCACATCGGCCAGGCGGTGCTGGCCCACGGCGGCACGCTGGAGTACTTCGTGGGCGCCGTCTTCAACTACCCCACCTTCGCGGAGGCGTACAAGATCGCCGCCCTCGACGCCTGGAACCGCGTCAGGGTGTAGGCAAGAAATGGGGACATGCCTCATTTGCGCGGCGCGCAAATGAGGCATGTCCCCAATTGATCCCCTATGATGGCGGGCCTTGCGGCCTCAACGGGATTCCCTTGCCATGCGCTTCGTGGTCCGAGTGCTTCAGGGCATCCTCGCCCTGATCCTTCTGTCCCTGCTCGCCCTGTTCGTCGCCCAGCCGACGCTGACCACCCGGCTGGTGGGGCTCGCCTTTGGCGGGGACCAGGGTCCGCGGCAGGTCATTGCCGGAGGCACGGTGCCGGCGCTGGCCGTGGTCCCGGAAGGCCAGCGCTCCATCCCGGCCGACGTGCTCGACAAGGCGGTCGACTGGGGCGCCACGATGGAGTCCCACGCCCTGCTGGTGTGGCAGGGAGGCGCGCTGCAGCTGGAGCACTACTACCCGGGCCACGACGCGGGCTCCATCACGCCCACCCAGTCCATGCACAAGTCGGTGCTCGCCCTGCTGGTCGGCATCGCCATCGACCAGGGGCTGATCCGGTCGGTGGACGACACGGCCGCGACCTACGTCAGTGAATGGGCGGGCGACGAGCGCCGCGACATCACGATCCGCCAGATGCTGCAGCAGGCAAGCGGCATCGACTTCCCGGGCTTCACGGGACTCATACGGATGACCCTGGGCGGCAATGTCGCTCCGTTCACGTTCAGCCGCGGCGTCAGCGAACCGGCCGGCCAGCGCTTCGAGTACAACAACATCAACCCCGAGGTGCTGGGCATCCTCATCCAGCGGGTGAGCGGCAAGCCCTACAGCCAGTACCTGGCCGAGAACCTCTGGCAGTACGTGAGCGAGGCCGAAGGCAAGGTGCTGATCGACTCGGAGGCGCACGGCATTCCGATCACCTTCTGCTGCCTCGACGCGCCCGCCCGCACCTGGCTGCGCTTCGGCCTCCTGCACCTGGACGGGGGCCGGGTCGGCGACCGGCAGGTCGTGCCGGCCCGGTGGATGAAGGACGTCGTCACGCCCTCCCCCACGAACCCCAACTACGGCTATTTCACCTGGCTCGGCACGAAGTGGGAGAAGGTCCGGCCCTACAATTCGAGGTCATCGGCCACCGCCTTCCACTCCGAGCCCTTCGCGGCGCCCGACGTCGTCTACTTCGATGGCTTCGGCGGACAGCGCGTCTACATCGTGCCGTCGAAGGAGCTCGTGATCGTGCACACCGGCCCCCTGCGGCAGGACTGGGACGACGCAATCCTGCCGAACATGATCATCCGGGCGCTGCCGTGATCCCGGTAGGAGCGCCTTCATGCAGCACACCAGACTCCGTGGCATCGGCTTCATGCTGGTCGCCGTCGCCTGCTTCGCCGGCATGGACGCGGTGCTGAAGGTGCTGTCCACGACCTACCCAGCGCTGCAGGTGGGCGCCCTGCGCGGCGCGTCTTCGCTGCCCTTCGTGCTCGCCTCCGTGGCGGCAACCCGCAGCTGGCGGGACCTGAAGGTTGTGCGCTGGGAACTGCACCTGGCGCGCGGCGTCCTGGCCCTGATCATGCTCTGGGGCTTCGTCGCCGCCGTCAGCGTGCTATCGCTGGCGGACGCCTACGCCATCTTCTTCATCGCGCCCCTGATCGTCACCGCGGTGGCCGTCCCGCTGCTCAAGGAGCAAGTGGACTGGAAGCGCTGGGTGGCCATCGGCGTCGGTCTCTCCGGCGTGCTCTGGATGCTCCAGCCCGGCGGGTCGGCGCTGAACATCTACGGTGCGGTCGGCGCCCTCGCGTCGGCCGTTGCCTACGCCTTCGCCTCGGTGTCGGTCCGCGTGATGACGAAGACCGAGAGCACGGTGTCCCTCGTGTTCTGGTTCCTGGTGCTGCTGACCCTGTTTGCCGGCCTGCTGGCCATCCCCACCTGGGTGCCGATCCGCGCCGGCCACTGGCCCTGGCTGGCTCTCCTGGGCGTGTTCGGCGCGCTCGGCCAGCACTTCATCACGGAAGCCTTCCGCAACGCGCCCGCCTCGGTCATCGCGCCCTTCGAGTACACGGCCATGCTGTGGGCCGTCGCCATCGACTGGGTCTTCTGGAGCGCCTGGCCCGCCAGCCGCATCTGGCTGGGCGCGACCCTGGTCATCGCCTGCGGCCTGTACCTGATCTGGCGGGAGCGCCAGCAGAATCACGAGGTGGCGGCGGCGGGAGTGGCGGACACGCCTGTGCCCTAGGTGCGGCAACGCACTGAAGATCATCAGCGCTACCACCACCATACCTCCCACCTGCCAGGACGGAATGGTCACGCTGAGCGCAACGCTCCACAGCAACAGCAAGAGAGCCCTGGCACGCGGGCCTGCGCTCGCAGGCCTCGTGGTGCTGGCGGGCTGCAGCACCCTCCCCACCATCGTGCCCGACATGGCTCGCAGCCCGCGGACGCCGGTCCAGTTGGAGCGAACACAGGGCCCCTCTCTGCTGCGCGCAGCAAGGCGATCGTCGACCGACTGAAGGCCGGCGGCGAAGAGACGAACATCTTCGACATCCACCTGGCCGTCGAGGAGGAGATCGCCGGCAGCCCGCTGACCGCAGGCAACAAGGTCCTGCTGCTGCAGGACGGACCCACCACCTACCAGGCCATGATTGCCGATGCCCTGATCGCAAAGCAAAAGGCCGGGGTGCAGGTGAACCTCATTCGCGACAGCGTGGGCACGATGACCACGCCGGTCGAGTTCTTCACCCGCCTCACCGAGGCCGGTATCAACGTGCTGGAGTTCAACCCGGTGAATCCCCTGGACACCGTGGCAGCGGGCTGGGACGTCAACGAGCGCGACCACCGCAAGCTGCTGGTCGTCGACGGCAAGGTCGCGTTCCTCGGCGGCATCAACATCAGCAGCGTCTATTCGCGCGGTTCGTTCAGGCAGGCCTCGAAGGTCCGCCCCGACGGCACGCCGCCCTGGCGCGACACGGACCTCCAGATCGAGGGACCCGCGGTCACCGAGGTCCAGAAGCTCTGCCTGGAGACCTGGGAGAAGCTGAAGGGCGCCCCACTGGCGCCCCGCAACTACCTTCCGGAACCGGTGGCCACGGGCAGGGAGGTCGTGCGCATCATCGGCAGCTCGCCCGACGAGCCCATCAGCCTGATCTACGCCACGCTGATCTCGGCACTGCGCAGCGCCGAAACGGAGATCTGGATCGCCAACGCGTACGGTGCCGTGGCACAGGATGCCAGTGCGCTCCGGACCCGCCACACGCAACTCCTCCATCAGCTCGCCGGCAACCAGTTCGGCCAGCCCCTCTACCTCGAATCGAGCGACGAGTCCGGGACACTGCGGGACGACGTCTACGCGACCGTCGACTACCCCTTCCCTGTGGCCGGCCCGGCCCTCCAGGACATGAACCACTGGTGCGACATCCTCATCCTGCACCAGAACGTGAAGAGCTGCCGGGCGACCGGGCCGCCGGCCCAGGACGCCCTAAGCCTGAACATCGGCCGCAAGTTCGATCAGCCGCTGGCGGACGCCTACCCCTTCGAGTTTCTGTTCCGGGTGGCCGCGGCGGGTCCGGATTACCTGCACGCGACGCTGAATGCCGACCAGGGGCCCATGGGCACCAGCCACTACCGCATCGACCTCGAGGTGGTTGGGCTCGACGCCGGGCGCAGCTTCGTCCACATGTCGTACTCCTATGCCTACGGCACCATGGCCAGCATGGCCATGCAGGGTTACCTCGCTACGATCGGGCGGAACAAGGTGGGATTCACCATCGCGGGCCGGAAGCCGGGCGGCAGCCCGGATTTCACGGGCGGCACCCGGGGCGTGGTGGAGCGCAACACCATGCGCTATTACCTGGCCATCGAGGCTTACCTGGCGGCACTGCCGGAGCCGCCGGAGGAACAGCTGGAGAAACGGCTGTCCGGCTGGTACGCGCGCGTCGAACGCTACCCCGCCCAGCTGCACGAGCTGGAGCGGGACGACTACCTGGCCATGAAACGGAAAGAGGCCCGGCGCCGCTAGACGCCGGGCCTCGGGCGGACGTCCGGGTCAGAACGTGTAGAGCAGGCTTGCCGACAGGAAATCCACGTCAGCGTCATCCACGTCGAAAATTTCGTACTCGGCCCGGATCTGGAAGGACGCGATCTGGAAGCGGGCGCCAAGGCCATAGGCCACGTCGGTGCCATCGTCGCTGGCCGACTCGCCCGCAAAAGTAGCGTCCACGTCCCAGCTGAATGCGCCCAGCTTGGCGAAGACGCCGATGGGCCCCAGGTTGACACCGGCCACGCCAAAGGCGGCGAGCGCAGTAGGCTCCAGCTCCAACCCGCCATCGTCGGGTTTGCCGAAGTCCACGTACTCAAGCTCGGCGGCCAGATCGACGAGCGGAATGATGCCGAAGTTATAGCCGGCAATCGCCTTGAACCCGGTGTCGTCAGAATCAAAACCACTGAAGTCAGAGTCGCCATCCACATTGGCCTGACCAACGCCAGCGCCAAGGTAGAAGCCGCTGTCGCCGCCGGCGAGAGCCGGTGCGGAAACGAGGGCTGCCGACAGGATGGTCCCCGC
>Ga0224500_10001790_pt1 | contig 12266 bp, 13 predicted proteins | sample SF_Oct11_sed_USG_FD_168126 | JGI IMG/M metagenome (GOLD analysis project Ga0224500, IMG submission 168126) | Sediment microbial communities from San Francisco Bay, California, United States - SF_Oct11_sed_USGS_4_1 | ecosystem: Environmental > Aquatic > Marine > Sediment | place: USA: California... | reverse complement strand
AGGAGAGCATCGACGGCCTGAGCGCCTTCGACACGGCGCCGGAAAAGACCACGCAGTTCGACACCGGCGTGGTCTACGCGGGGCCGCGCCTGTCGGCGTCGGTCTCGGCATTCGTCTCCCACGTGGACGACTACATCCTCATCGAGACCGGGTATGCGAAGGGTCCGCGCAGCGTCACGGTGACCCGCAACGTGGACGCCCGCACCTGGGGAGGCGAAGCCGACGCGACCTTCGCCCTCTCGCCGCAGTGGCAACTGGCCGGCACGCTCGCCTACACCCGCGGCGACAACCTGAGCGACGACCGGCCGCTTGCGCAGATGCCACCCCTCGAACTGCGCACGGGGCTCAACTACGCCGGTGCTCGCTGGTCCGCAGGGGCGCTGTGGCGTGTCGTCGCCGAGCAGGACCGCTATGCACTGCGCCAGGGAAATGTCGTGGGCCAGGATCTCGGGCGCACCGGCGGCTTCGGCGTGCTGTCGCTGAACGCCGGCTGGAGGCCCGCGGAAGCCGTGCTCGTGAGCGCCGGCGTGGACAACCTGTTCGACAAGGTCTACGCGGAGCACCTGAGCCGTGGTGGAGCCGCGGTGTCGGGCTTCGAGCAGACGACTCGCGTCAACGAACCGGGTCGCACGCTGTGGCTCAAGGTGGGTGCGAGCTTCGATTGAGGGTGGCACGACGCCGGCTGGGGGCATACCTTATGTCGACACGCGCCGCCGTCGCGGCGACCGGAGCGCCCACATGACCGAAGGCCGCTGCCTCTGCGGGGCACTGCGCTACGAGATCGACGGGCCGTTCGTCGACCTGCTGCACTGCCATTGCTCGATGTGCCGCAAGCACCACGGCACTCCGTTTGCAACCTGGGCAGCGGCCCCGGCGAGCGGCTTCCGCTGGCTGGGTGACACCTCCGCGCTCGCGAGCTACGCGTCGTCCGCGAGAGGCCACCGCGATTTCTGCCGCATCTGCGGCTCGGTCGCACCGGTGCTGGACGAGGCGTCCGGACTGGTGATTGCACCGGCCGGCAACCTCGACGGCGACCTCGGGCTGCAACCGACCAAGCACATGTTCACAGCCTCGAAGGCCGCGTGGTATGCGATCACGGACGACCTCCCGCAGCACGACGAGTTCCCGGCGGAGTTCGGCATGACGGCAACCCCGCGTGAGCCGGTGCCCGTGAGCGACGGCGTCACGCAAGGCAGCTGCCTGTGCGGCGAAGTAGCTTACGAGATCACGTGCGCTCCGCTGCGCATGTACTACTGCCACTGTTCGCGCTGCCGCCGCGGGCGCAGCGCGGCGCACGGCGCCAACGTGTTCTACAAGGCCGAGGGCTTCCGCTGGACGCGGGGTGCGGATCTCGTGCAGGACTATCCACTGCCGGGCACGCAATACTTCGGAACGGCTTTCTGCCGGCACTGTGGTTCGGGGCTGCCGCGGGTCTCCGCCCAGACCGGCATTGCCTCGGTGCCGGCCGGCTCGCTCGACAGCGATCCTGGCATCGCCCCCGCCGGGCACATCTTCGTCGACTCCCGCGCACCGTGGTTCGAGGTCACGGGCGACGTTCCCCGGTTCGTCGAAATGCCGCCGCGGCGCTGACGCGGGTCCAGCGGTTACTCCTCCGGCGGATTCTCCTCCGCGCTCCACTTGCGGCGGTGCTCCTGCTCGGCCGCGGCACGGACGCCGGCGTGCCGGTTCGACAGCAGCAGCGACGACGGATCGCAGACCCGCGCACGGATGACGCCGAGGTCCACGGCCGCGTCGAACAGGCTGGGATACCAGCGCTGCCAGTCCGGGAAGATCGCGTCGACTCGCTCCTTCAGCGTCATGGGAACAAGTGTGAAGGCGCTCAGTCCGCCGGGCAACCCGGGCCGTCGGGCCCTTGCACGGGCGCGATTCTTGTGGCGCTGGCGGCGACGGCGGCGGCATGCGGACCGCCCGCGGCCAGCGCCTGCGCCGACTCGATTTCGCGACGGGCGGAGGCCGGGCATCCCAGCTGCAGCAGGACCTCGGCTCGATTGTTGCGGGCCGCGACGTCCTGCGGAGCCTGCTCGATAGCCGCCCGCAGGCTGCGCTCCGCTTCGCGAAGGTCGCCCCGGGCGTAAGCGAGATTGGCGAGCCCGAGTCGAGGCAGTGGCTCCTGCGGCCACTCGCGCACGGCGGCCTGGTAGGCGCGATCCGCCGCGTCGAGACGTCCCACCGCCTCGAGTCCGGCTGCCGCCTCCAGGTACCGCAACAGCTCGGGCTCGGCCGGCAGCTCCCCCGGCTGCAGCGCGACCATCGCCCAGCGGCCGGCCCGGTCCCAGGTGGTCACGAACCGCGCGACGCTCACCTCCTGTCGAGGCTCGAGGCCAGACCTGAGCAGCAGCCGGTCAGCGGTGGCGTCATAGCCGACGAGCACGGCGTAGTGCCAGCCGGGCCAGGGTCCGGCGCCGAGCTTCTGCATGACCAGGACGGGATGACCCGCCGCCAGCTGCGCGAGCAGCGCGTCGAGCCTGGACGGCAACACGTACGGCAGTCGGTCACGGGAGCGCGTCGCCGCCAACAGTTCTGACTGCAGGCTGCCCTGCCGGCCTGGCAGGAACACTTCGGGAACGAGCGCGTCCGCCGTGACGGACACCTCCGAGGCGGCGAGGACGGTTGCCAGCGCTGCCGGCCCGCACTGGTACTCGCGCTGCGGGAAGAACGGCGTGTCCGTGAGTTCGACCCGCTCCGGGTACCCGAGCGTGTCGATCGCCTCGAGCTGAGGCCCGCCCGAAGCGCATCCCCCGAGCACGAGTACGAGCGCGACGCACGCCGCGCGAAGCCGGCCGCCGTTGCCCGCGCGGGGAGGCCCGTGCTCCCGCCTACGGGAACTTCTTGAAGATGTCGATGACACCCACAGCTTCGAGAATCATGAGCACCAGGAAAACGATGCCGATGATGGCGAGCGCGTCGCCACCTGCCGGAAGCTCCGACATCTGTCCAGCCAGCGTCCGCAACTCGGAGTCCGTGAGCGCGGCGATCCGCGCATCGACGCGGGCCGGGTCGACACCGAGCGAAACGAACTGCTGCCGGACCTCGTCCCGTGCCAGCGCGCTGGCGACGATCGAGAGATCCCCGGCTCGCGTCGAGGATTCGACGGCCTGCAAGGTGCCGATCATTCCCGCGTTCGCCATCATCGGCGAGCCGAGGTTCAACATCGCGGCACAGAGAACGTAGATGACTGAGCGCTTGAACATGTGCACCACCCTGCGGAAAGTCCTGACGCCGCGCGAATTGTAGCGAACGTCCTCCGCTTCGGCGCGAAGTGCCGGCGCCAGTTCCGACGCAGTTCGCATTTCCGCGGACCGTTGGAGCCCGCGCTTCAGGGCTGGACCAGCCGCGACAGGAATTCCTTGACGAGTTTCGCGCCCACGGCAGCCGTGCGGCCGTCCGGATCGCGATCCGGGTTCAATTCGACGATGTCCGCCCCGATGATCGGGGCCTGCACGCGACGCAAGGCCTGCAGTGCTTCCCGGACCGACAGGCCGCCGGGTTCGTGATGCGACACGCCCGGCGCGAACGCCGGATCGAGGGCATCAATGTCGAAAGACACATACACGGGATCCGTCCCGACGAGACCGGGCCAGTCGGGGAGTCCGTCCGGCCGCACGATCTCGACGCCGAATCGGCGCGCCGCTGCCGCCTGCACGGCGTTCAGGCTGCGGATACCCACCTGCACGAGACGGCTCGCCAGCCCTTCCTCCATGACCCGATGGAACGGACTGGCGTGCGAATCGCGGTTGCCATCCAGTTCGGGGTACAGGTCCGGGTGCGCGTCGAAATGCAGGACGGTCAGCGGGTGGCCGTCGCGAACTCGGCCGCGCAGCAGCGGAGCCGTAATGGAGTGGTCGCCACCGAGGCTCAGCAGCCGGCCACGTCGCCACGCTTCTGCAGCCACTGCTTCGATGCGCGCCATGTCGCCGGCCTCGCCGCGACAATCGACGTCACCCCAGTCGCTCCACCCCTCGTGCGCCTGGAGGTCGACGCCCGACTCGCTGGTCCAGTTCATGCTTCCGGAAAGCAGGTGGCGGCGGATGGCCTCGGGGCCCCGACGTGGCCCGCGCAGGAACGAGCTGTTGTGATCGAGCGGAACGCCGATGACGGCGACCCTTGCCGCGACGTTCCTGCTCCTCAGGAACGGGGGCGTTGCCTTTGCACCCACCGCTGAATCGTCCCGTTGCACGCCGGCTTCGCGCCGCCGTTCCGCCTAGCCTCCGGCCTGCGCGCGTGCGCGCATCGCGGCGATGAAGGACGGCATCGCGGCATCTCGACTGGCCGCGATGCTGCGGACGTGCGGGTTCTCCTCGAGCCGTTGCAGCAACGTCCGGGCGGCTGGAATGTCCCCCAGCAGGTCGAGCCCGAACAGCGCCCCGCCGACGGTCGAGCCGAGGTCGACGCTGTACAGGAACATGATGTCGGCCAGGCTGAACGTATCCCCCGCCACGTACGGGGCGAACCGGCCGTGGCGCTTCAGGGTCGCAAACCCGGCCTGCAGGTCGTCGCGCGCCTTCTGCTTGATCGGATCGGGGAGCTTCCCGCCGAAGAAAGCCTCCGCGAAGCACGCCCGCGCCGGCAATTCGATGTAGAGCTCGATCTCCTTCATCAGCGCACGGACGGTTGCCCGCGCGTAGGGGTCGGACGGCAGCAGCGGCCGGCCGATGCCGGCGTCCTCGAGATAGTCGAAGATGACGCTGGTCTCGTTGAGGCAGCCCTGGGGCGTCTCGAGGAACGGAACCTTGCCGCGGGGGCTCTTCGCCAGCAGTTCCGCACTCTGGCCGGGCATGGTCAGGACATACTCGAAGGGCACGCCTTTCTCGAGCAGGGCCAGCTGGACCATGTTGGTGTAGTTACTGACGGGAAAACCGTGGAGCTTCAGCATCGGAGTGTCCTCGCGGCGGAACGGCTGGGCGGCGGAAGGCGCAAGGTACTCCGATCGTGCCGGTCTTGACGAGCCTCAGCGAGGCAACACGCGCCGGGAAGCTCGGGTCGACCCATCGACGGCGATCCGCCGGGATGCCGCGAACCGGCTCGTCGGGTTCGCGATAGGATATGCAGGCTTGCAGGCGGACGCCGTCGAAGAGAAACGCGGATGCCACGAGAACTAGCGACGCGAGGCCGGCTCGCCGGGCTCGACCGTGCGATGAGCCATGCCGGCAGCTATGCCGAGTGGCACGACATCGCCATCGAGCACGATCGACTCTCCGGAGCGGCCGACTGGCGCGAAGACGACCAGTGCGAGTGGATCCATGCCGGCGAACTGCGGGCGAGCATCGCGCGCCTGCGCCGGCTGCGACGGCGCGGCGAGTCGTGGAGGCTGCTGAACGAATTCCAGGACGCACTGTTCCGGCACCAGGGCGAGTGCGCTCAACCCGAGCTCTATCAGGTCGCCCGCGCCGGCACGAAACGGGTCATCGGCGAATATCTCGCGGAACTCGAGAGCTGCTTCGCCTACCTGCTGGATCTCGACGAGCCCGGCGTCGACGACGGCTACCGGCTGACCCAGGTCAAGCGCGTCGGTCGCGTCTATGGCCGGCCGGCGCTGATGTTGTCCGGCGGTGCACTGCTCGGCCTGTTTCACTTCGGCGTGGTCAAGGCGCTCTTCGAGCAGGATCTCCTGCCGCGCACGGTGTCGGGCTCGAGCATGGGATCGATCATCGCGGCGTGGGCCTGCGTGCACACGGACGAGGAGTTGCGCGAACTCTTCGCGGATCCCTCGCGCATCAATCGTGAGGCGCTCGGCCGGCTGCCCATCACACGGATGCGGGATCAGTCGGCCCTGCTGGACCAGGGGAAGCTGCGCCGGTTCCTGCCGACGGTCCTCGGGGACCGCACGTTCTCCGGTGCCCTGCGGCACTCGCGACGCATTCTCAACATCACCGTCTCACCGCTGCGCAAGCAACAGATACCGCGCCTGCTCAACTATCTCTCGGCGCCCGACGCACTGGTGAACAGTGCTGTTCTCGCCTCCTGCGCGATTCCAGTGGCCTTCGAGCCGGTCCAGCTGATGGCGAGACGACGCGGGCGAGCCGAGCCCTGGATGAAGAAGGAACGATGGATCGACGGCTCGGTTCACAGCGACCTGCCGTTCGATGCCTTGCGACAGATGCTGAACATCAACCACTTCATCACCTCGCAGACGAATCCCCACGTCCTGCCCTTGCTGTCGATGTATCCGACGCGGCCCGGGCTCGCCGCCGCACTGCTTCGCGCCGGCAGCAGCACGTATCGGCACGGATCCACGCAGCTGCTCGACATCCTGCGCAGGCATTCGCCCGGCCCCGGCCTGCGGCGCCAGCTCGACAAGGCGCACGCGATCTACAACCAGACCTATGCCAGCACGGACATGCACATACAGATGCCCATCCGGCCGCGCCTCTACGCCAGGATGCTGAGCAATCCGACCCTGGAGGAGTTCGGGAACTACACGCGCATGGGCGAAGCGGCCACGTGGCCGCGGATCCCGATGGTCCGCGACCGCACGCGGCTGTCACGCATGTTCGGCAATGCGATCGGCACCCTGGTAAGGCGGATCGATGCGTCCACCCGCAAGCCCGCTGGCCGCCGTCCGCGACCCCGGGCGCGCGCCCGCTGAGGTCGACGCAGCACCGTCGCAGGACGCCCGCGCCGGATCGTTCTCAGCCACCCGCCCAGCGCAGCAACTGCCCGAACGCGGATGGATCGGTCACCAACACGAACAGCAGACCGAAGAGCGCGCCGCCGAGGTGCGCATCGTGGTTGATGCGGCCACGCGCCTGCCGCGCCGAGTACCAGGAATAGGCCACGTACCCGACCGCGAACAAGGGCGCCGGGATCGGCAGGGGAATCGGGATGATGAACAGCTTCATCCACGGGAAGTAGACGATCGCGGCGAACAACACCGCCGAAATCGCCCCGGAAGCGCCGAGGGAGGCGTACTGGGGGTCGTTGCGGTGCTTGAGATAGGTACCGAGGTCGCTGACCGCAAGGGCCGCGAAATACAGCACCGCAAAGCGCAGCGACCCGATCTGGCGCTCGAGCGGGAACGCGAAGAACCAGAAGGTCACCATGTTGAAGATCAGGTGCGGCAGGTCGGCATGGACGAACCCGCTGGTGACGAGGGTTTCATACTGCCGGCGGCGCTGAAACCAGTACGGTCGGAAGAGGCTGCGCTCGATGATCTGCGGCTTCGCGTACAGGCCCGCCAGGCTCGCGACGATCGTGGCGATGAAGATCAGGAGCGCGATGCTCAAGGCCCTGTCCGGTCATGTGTCACGTAGATGAGCGCCGAGGTATCGAAGCCGAGTTCGCCAGCCCGCCTCACCAGTCGGTCGACGTCCTCTCGCGGCGGATCGGGCCGCCGCGCCAGGATCCAGAGGTAAGAACGGTTCGGCCCCGCGACGAGCGCGATCTGGTAGTCGGGATCGAGGTCGAGCACGTTGTAGCCGCCGTAGAACGGGCCGAAGAACGACACCTTGAGCATCGCCGTGCCCGGCGGTCCCGCCAGCTTCGCCCGACCCTGCGCCTCGCGCCACTCACCGGCCTCGGCGTCATAGCCGCGGTTCAGCACGTCGATGCTGCCGTCCTCGCGCTGGCGATAGGTCGCCGTCACGTTGCTCAGGCCGCGCTCGAAGCGGTGATCGAGCCTGGCAATCTCGTACCACTGGCCGAGGTAGCGCCCGGTATCGAAGCCGCCCACGGCCTCGACACCCTCGGGGATCTGGGCGCAGCCGGCGAGCATGGCTGCGGCGAGCAGGAGCAATGGGCGCATCGTTGAAGGGACCTGTGTGGACGCCGGGAAACTCCCATGATGATCGCAGAAAACGGCCGGACGGATTCCGGAAAGCCACATTGAGCCGGGCCGCGGCCCGGTCTATAAGAAGGACTGGTCGGCCGCCGTGCCGATCGCGAACGATAAGAAGGGTCCGCCATGCAGGCACACCGCGCCACGGCCGACTGCCTCGCCACCTGCCTCGCCTGCTCCCTCTTCTTCGCGTCGACCGGGGTCGCCGCACAGGGCAGCGATCCCTCCTGGACGGGCTTCTATGCAGGCGGCGGCGGCAGCTACTCCACCGTCAGCGTCGAACGCAGCGGCGAAGGCTGTAACGATTACGCCTACTACAACTATGTCTGCCCCGGCTACGACGAAGGCGACGGTGACTACGGCTACTCGCTGCATGCCGGGTATCGCCTGCATCGCTACGTCGCGCTGGAGGCGAGCTATCTGGAAACGGGCACCATCCGCTGGCACAAGAACCTCGTCTACGTCCCCGAACTCAACGGCTTCTACAACACCCGCGCGGACTTCTCGGCACAGATGACGGGACTGACCCTGCTGGGCATCTGGCCGTTCGCAGGACGCTGGGAGATCTATCTTCGCCTGGGCGCCGGCTTCTGGGACGGCGACAGCGACCAGCGGCTGGACGACTCCTTCGGGGACGAGGTGATCGCCTACGCGACGCAGGACGAAGGCACGGACTTCCTGATCGGCCTCGGCCTCGGCGTGACGCTGGCCCGGGCCTGGCACCTGCGCTTCGACTTCCAGTCGCTCACGATCGACGGGGACATGCTCGCGACGCGCAGCGACGCAAGCCTGGATTCGATGCTGCTCGAGGTCCAGTACCGCTTCGGCGCGCGCCAGGCGCCGCCCCCACCGGCGGCCGCGCCGGCCGCTATGCCTTGAGCGTGGTCACGCCGACGACGCCCTTGGCGCGTGGCGGGATCCTGGCCATTTTCCTGGCCGCCTCGGCCTTGACGCGCTTGAGCAGCGCCGGCTTGCTCAGCAGGTCGTCCGCCAGCTCGCGCTTCCCGGCCACCAGGTCCTCGGTCAGTTCCTGCCCGAAGGTCCGCAAGGGCGCAATCCTGAAGCCGTGCCGGCGGAACAGGCGGTAGATCTCCTTGACCTGCGCCGGCTGCACGTCGCGCCCGAGCGTGAAGCACTCGAAGCGCTCCTCCATGGCGAGCAATGCAGCCTCGGCCAGGCATGCGTAGGCGACGCCCGGCGGCAAGCCGATGTCGAAGCTGAATCTCGCCGGGCCGGGGATGAGCACCTCGCCGCTCTCGACCACGAGCACGTCGGGACGGACGGCCGCCTCCTCCGCGGAGATGTCGGGCGGCAGTGCGACGTCGAGGATGACCGCGCCGGGCTTGCACTGGCTCACGTCGAGCACGCGCTGGCCAAAGGCCGACGTCGCCGTGACGATGAGATCGCACTTCCCGGCCCACGACGCCGTGCTCACGCCGGTGGCGACGCCTGCATCGGGTGTCTCATCCAGGATGGTGCGCTTCAGTGCCGCGAGACGCGCGGGCTCGATGGAGACGAGCACGACGTCCTTCACGGCCGCGGCCAGCAGTCGCGAGCAGACGGAGCCAATCGAGCCCGTGGCACCCACGACCATGGCCTTGCCGTGCGCCAGGTCCGGCCAGCCCATGCGCTTCGCGGTCAGCTTGGCCGTCTCGAGCGTCGCTGCGATGGTCAGGCTGTTGCCCGTCGTGACCGGAATCGGCGCGCGCTTCGCGACGGTGACGCCCGCGTCGCCGACGACCTTCGTGAACGCGCCGAGGCCCACGATCCTCGCGCCACGCTTCGCCGCATCCGCGATCGCGCTGTCGAGGCGCGAGTACGTGAACTCCGGCGGGCGGGTCAGCATCTGCCGCGGCGTCGCGCCTAGCGCGTAGATCAACCCTTCCACGCGCTTGCCGGTCGCCGGCGATCGTCCGCCGGTGACGGTGCCGACGCACTGCGCAGGCATGTAGGCGGACGTCACCTCGACGAGTCGCCGGGGAAGGTGTCGTGTCCACGAGAAACGCGGGTGCCGGGCGATGTAGTCGACGGTCAAGGGATGCAGCACGAACGCGAACCGGTCGACCTGTGCGTCCGACCGACGGGTGGATGCACTGCTCGTCGCGCGGACCGTCATCGGTTCCCCCTTGACTCTCCAGCAATTCTTCAGGGGCCCGGTCGGCCTCGGTATTCGTAGATGGCGCAATCGTCCGACGCAGCAGCGGCGTCAGCGCGACGGACAGAAAACCGTCGCGAATCCGCCGCCGGGGGTGCGGAAATTGGTCGTCTGCCCGCGGTACAGCCGGGCAGCCACCGAGAGCAGCGAGCCGTCGTAGACATAGCAGCGCAGGTCGAGCTTGAGTCGCTCCGGCCGCCCGTCAACCTGCACGCTGCGCTCGCTCGGCGGCACGATCTCCTGCGCGACGTAGCGACCCTGCAGGATTTCCGCCCACGCCTTGCGCGTGAGCTTGTCACCACGGTAGGCGGCCCGGCCACCGAAGCCCGATACCGGTTTGAAAAAGAGCTTCCGTCGGGCGGCCCACAGTTCGTCCGCCCGCGCCGGATCGACCATCTCGGTGCGGGGAATCGCGCGACGCAGCGTCTCGACCGTCGCAGGCTCGACGCCCCAGCTTGCCAGGCGCTCGGCATCCCCCAGCAGGACGAGATTCCCCTTGTCGGCGTACAGCGCATGTGCCCGCGGATGCGGCGTCACGACGGCAGTCCCCGCGAGGTAAGCATCGCGCAGCGCAGCGTGCTCCGGCTGGTCCAGATAGAAGTCCGTCGTCCGGTTGTAGACGAGATCGATGGTCCGGCCGCCGCCCTGCAGTCCACCTCCGTCGTGTGACAGGGTCCGGGCGTCGCAGACCAACGCCTCGACGCCGCGCTCCGTGAACATCCGCGCCGCCAGCAGGAACTCGGGATGGAGATACTGGCTCTCCGGCGCGTCATCGACGATCGCGACGGTGGCCGGGCGACCCTCGCCACGCTGCCTCCTCCACTCGGCCAGGAACATCGCGAACAACTCGTCCTCCAGCCTGGCGGACCCGGCCGGCGCCTCGATCAGCGAGAGGACAGGCGCACAGCAGGCGCGTTGCGCGCGCGCGAGTGCGGCGTTCAGAAACACACCGCCCGCATTGGTGTTGATCTCGATGAGCCGCGGACCCTCCGGGGTCACGTGGAAGTCGAATCCCATCAGCACGCCGACCGGGCCTGGCTGGTGTGCGGCGATCGCGGGCGCGCGGGCAATCACGGCGCCGCGGTACCCGGGTCGCGCGACGACGGCCTCGACCGCGTCGACCAGCCGCGACATCGCGACAACGTTCTCGCGCGAGACAAAGATCGGCGCGTGGGCGAACAGGTACGCGTGCGTCGTCTTGAGAGAGTCGTAGAGTCCGCGGGTCGCGTCATCGGACTCGAGTTCGGCCCGCAACGCCTCGGCGTCCACGGTGACGCAGAAGCAGTCGGTATTCAGCCACTCGATCGGGTTATCGGTCATGCGGGGATGGGACGCGGCGCCCGCCGCGGCTACCTGAGCCGGATCTCGCCGGCGTGCTCCGGCCTGCGGCCGCGCTTGCTGGCGTAGAACTGCCGGATCCGGTCCAGGTCCGCCTCCTGATCGCCGGTCATGTGCAGGTAGGTATCGATGCCGACCGTCCGGGTGGCAAAGTCGATGTAGCCGAGCCCGATCGGTATGCCGGCTCGCTGGGCGATCTGGTAGAAGCCCGACTTCAGGTGGTCCGTGTGCGAGCGCGTGCCCTCCGGCGCAATGGCGACCCACATCCAGTCTCGCTTGCGGTATTCCTCCAGCAGCGCCGGGAGGAATCCGGCGGTCCGGCGGCGATCGAGCGGGATCCCGCCGATGCGCAGCAGCAGGCGACGGAAGGGAGGCCGGAACATCTCGGTCTTGCCGATCCAGCTGGCCGGCAAACCGTTGCCGATCCGAAACAGCACCCCGATGATGAAGTCCCAGTTCGAGGTGTGCGGATAGACGATGATCACGCCCTTCGGCTCGGGAGGCCACACGAGGCGGGAATGCCAGCCGGCCATCCTGAGCAGGCCCAATGCGGCGCGCTGCAACGCGGAGGGTGGTCGTCGTGCGTCGGGAGCAGCGTCTTGCATGATCGGATGGTTGCACAATCCGCCACGGTCGTGGCAGGGTCACGACGCAGCGCGTGCGGGGCTGTCAACCGGCCCCTGCCGCGTTGCGGCGCTTCAGCGCTGCGACGAAGCCCTCGAGCGTCGGCGAGACACTGCCGCGGGGTATCATCACCTCGATGAGCTGGAATCGACCGGTCCGCTGCGTCGCCCGGTCGACCGCCTCCGCGAACTCGCGCCGGGTGGAAACACGCATGCCGTCACCGCCCAACGGTGCCGCCAGTTCGGCGAAGCGCCAGTCGTCGAGCGCGTTGAACCGTGACTCGGGCTGGAACACCCGCAGCATTTCCCAGCTGCAGTTGTTCATCACGATCACGATGGGGTCCCAGCCGTAGCG
>Ga0224500_10001787_pt1 | contig 12278 bp, 12 predicted proteins | sample SF_Oct11_sed_USG_FD_168126 | JGI IMG/M metagenome (GOLD analysis project Ga0224500, IMG submission 168126) | Sediment microbial communities from San Francisco Bay, California, United States - SF_Oct11_sed_USGS_4_1 | ecosystem: Environmental > Aquatic > Marine > Sediment | place: USA: California... | reverse complement strand
AGAGCGTCTGGCTACGAACCAGAAGGTCGGAGGTTCGAATCCTTCCGGGCGCGCCAGTGAAATGGAAAAGGGGTATCCCGCAAGGGGTACCCCTTTTTCATTTCGCGAGCTGCACCGGCAGATTGAGAACCTCCGACGACGTCGGAGCGTTCGACCACCGCGCGTATGCGCGGTGGCACAGCGGCGATTCGCGCAGCGCATCGCCGCTGCCCTGACAGGGCGGCCAGTAGCGCAGCGAGGCCGTGAATCCTTCCGGGCGCACCAGTGAAAACAATGGCCTACCCATCTCGTACGACTTCCAGCCTCGCAATGGACCGATATGGGGTCGCTGGGTCAGATTGGGAACAGGAACTTCACAGTGAAGTTCACCGTCCATTTCGGCGCAACGTAGTCGTCTGCGAAGTTGTATTCATAGCCGCCGGCGAACTGCACCGGGAGCTTGCCGAACTTCACCAGCTTGGCCAGCTTCACGCCCAGGGGCAGCACGGTCCAGGCGTCCCTGTCCCAGTCGTAGGTGACATTCATCTCGGATGTGCCGACGGACCACTTGTCCGGCAGCGCATAGTTGACGATCGGCTGCAGGATGCTGAGGTTGACGTCCCCCCGATCGTTGTCGCCTGCGAAGGAAAAAAGGTTCTGGTTGAACAGGCCCCACATCACCTTGTTGCTGCGCGCCACGAAGCCGACGGCCGGGCCGATGGCCCACTTGCCCGCACCGAGCGCGTCATCCGTGGCGGTCGGCGCCAGCAGCACGGGCCCGATACCCCAGCGACCCCAGGACTTTTCGAACTTGATGAGGTCGAACAGCACGAGATCACTCAGGCCGCTCTTGCCGGAGGGGCTGTCGGTCACGATGGGCAGCGTGACCCGTGCAATGTGCTCGATGCTGCCGGTCGTGAACGGCACCGACGAGCGCAGCAAGAGCGTGTTGCCGCTTTCATCGTCGAGCTGATGGTAGGAGCCGGCGTAGGTTTCCTGTACCGAGACCGACATCAGCGACGCTGTGGGGTCGCTTGCCGCTTGCTCCAGGGATTGGCCGGCGGTTCCCGCCTCGGCGGCCGTGGCAGCATGCGCTGCACACAGGATGACTGCTACCGCGACCGCCGCACGAAGCGGCCAGGGATTTGTCTTGACGCTGGCCCCTGGCGCCGCTTCAACGCTTTCCATATGCCGTCACGTCCGCCTTGCCGTTGAGCAGGCCCTTGGTGTCGTACCAGAACTCGATGGTGCGGATGCTGCGCTTGCCGCCCTGCAGATCGATGTCGCGAGTCTCGCCGCCCTTGGGAATGTTCTGGCGAACTTCGAGTCTCTCAGCTCCGCCGTTGTCGTAGGTCACGATGATCCTGTGCAGGTTGAGTGGCGAGTCCGACACCCTGAATTTCAGCTTGCGGAAATCGTCGTTCCGTCCTTCCACCCTGATCGTATCGTGGTCGGCGGAGTGGGTCGCCGTGACCCGGCCCAGTCGAACCCAGGCGCCATCGTGCTTGCTGTCGTCCATGTACCAGCCCTCTGCGTGGGCGCTGCCAGCGACGAGTGCAAGCGCGATCGAACTCACCACCAATCGACGTACCTGGTTCATCTCTCTGCTCCTGGCTGAGGGCATTCGATCGTCATCCACGGTGAGTGTCGGCTTCAGGCCTTCTTCAAGATGCCGAGTGCTCGCAGGATGAAAATCAGCGCGATCGCACCAAGCAGCGCGACCACGAAACTCATGATGCCGCCGGCGGGCGCAAAGCCGAGGCCGACAGCCGCCCATGAGCCCAGGAGCGATCCCACGATTCCAACCAATACGTTGGCGATCAGGCCCATCTGAGCATTCGTCTTCATGACGATGCTCGCGAGCCAGCCGACCACGCCACCAATGATCAAAGTAATGATCCAGCCCATGTTTCATGCTCCCTTGGTTATCAATCAACGCATCAGTTTCCCGGCCATGCCGAGAATGTCGTCCAGCGGGTTGCCGTTGCCATCGAGATCGAGCATCGAAGCCAGGCCCGGCGCGCCGCTGCCGCTGGCAACCTGGCCGCCGAGCATGCCGCCCAGCAGATCGCCAAGTCCGCCGCCGCGTGTTTGCGGTGCTGCCGAGGCGCCGTGCTGCTTCGCCATGTAGCCGGCGACCAGCATGGCCAGCATGGGCAGCATCTTCTTGAGCAGCGACGGATCGAGTCCTGTCTGTGTCGCGGCGTGTTGTGCGGCGGTGCGGCTCACGTCCGGCGAACCGAAGATCTGTCCGAGGACGTCGTTGCCCCGACTTACGTTCGTCGGTCTCGGGCTAAGCACGTCGTCCAGCAAGCCGCCGCCGCCGAGGCTACCCAGCATGCCGACGAGGCCATCCAGACCGGAGGGGTGAGCCTGCGCCTGGGTCTTGAATCCACCGAGGAGCGCCGGAAGCAGCGCGGCAGCACCGCTCGCCGCCTGCGGTTCGCTGATGCCCAGCTCGCGCGCCACGGACTGAATGCCTCCCATCTCGCCGAGAATGTCCATGATCTGCACGATGCGCTCTCCTCGTTGGTCTTCTCAGTCCAGCAACTCGTTCGGAATATTGCCGCCGTTGTCGGCGATCTTCTGCAGCACGGTCTTGTGCAGCCACACGTTCATCTTCGCCGAATCCCCCATCAGGTCGTCGGGGCAACCCAGCTCCGTGGCGAGTTCCTTGCGTGCCGCAAAGCTGCTGTCGAGTTCCAGAAGCTTCAGAAGGTCCACGATCGAGGTCTTCCAGTTGAGCTTCTGCGGAGTGGCGGCTGCCCACCCTTCCAGTTGCGCGACAACGTCGACGACCGCGATCGGCGTGGGCGGCGGCGGTTCAACCGGCATCGGGATCGGTGCCTGGGCGACAGGCGGCGGCGGGGCAACCGGAGCCTGCGGGGCAGGCGCGGCTTCGGCTTTCTTGAGGCCCAGTTTCTCGAGGATCTTGCCGAAAAAACTCATGATGATCTCCTTGCAGCATTCGCCCGGACGATTGGCGGCGCGAATCTCGCACTGACGGAAAGAAAACTGAGGTCACATTCGCGCGATGACTCACACCCTCCTGGGCGACTGTCGACTCGGCTGATCGATCCGACGCAACCAGACGTCCCTGACGTCCCAGCCAACGCGCATTTCACCGGAGAGGATTCGAGCAACAGAACTGGACAGGTCGGTCGGGCGGGTTGGCGACCGGTCCTCTGCAGCATCCCGCCGTGACCGCCAGTACGCCGAATTCTGGCCGATGTTCCTATTCATGACCTATCCCCCAGGACCTGAGCCGGATCCTTGCCGATTCACGTCCTCAACAGTGATCGTTGCAGCAGCGCGGATGCCCGTCCACCATGAAAATCGCGTAACGGCGATAAGTTTCTCTATCGGAGCAGAGTGGTCGTCGACGGCGGCCCGCCACCCGCTCAGCCCGTCGGAATCGTCAGCACAGGCAGGCTGCCCTCCGGTCCGATGTTGGCCAGCGTGAACAGCATCATGATCATGGCGAACGCACGCTTCGAGCCAAGATCGCGGTCATCGATGTAGAAGTAGTGGTTGCGGTACTGCACCGACACCGCCGCATCCTTCGGCTTCGTCGTGCTACTCACGACATGGAAGTGCAGGCGTACGGATTGCTCTGGTGTCGGTGCCAACCCCGCTCCGGCACGACCCTCGGCGATGTGTTCGGCCGGCACGTCGATACGCAACGACAGAGCCTGCAGCATGCTGAACAGCGTACGGCTCTGCACGGCCAGCTCGTCAGGACCGGACGGGACATCCCCCAGCTCGAGCGGAAATTCCTCGGCGCCTGCACGCAGTCCAAGCGCCTGGCGCAACTCCTGCAGGCGGGCGACCGATTCCGGCTCCGCCGCCCGGTTGCGAATGGTCACAATGATCGCGCCAGCGCCGTCAGCGGCGCCAGGCCGAACGCGAATTCCGAGTGCACCCGTCGCCTGTGCATCCCGCAACAGGAAGGTCACGCGCTCGAATGCCGGATCGGGTGGCAGCGCTCCCGCAGGTCCGGTTCGCACGTTTCGCACGCCATTGATGGACGTCACACCGAGCCAGAACAGGGCATCGGCGGGCCAGCCGGACTGGACCGCCTTGAAGACGGCGACCGGCGGAATCGGCGTGAGCAGTTCCTGCATGAACCTGCCGCCGGTCAGCGGCACGTAGGTGATCGTCGGTCGGTCTGTGTACTTCCCCTGCGCTCCCACGGCCGTGCCATTGCCGAGAATCGAGTTTGACGAGCGGAGCTGCGCCGAGGCGTTGAGGCTCGATTCCAGCGTGTAGCCCGCCACGATCTGTCCGACGTCAACAAACACTGGCACATCGGCGTAGCGCAGCTTGACGATATTCAGCAGCATCTGGTTCTTCCAGGAATCGCTGATCGCGTCGCTGTAATCGGCGCGGTCGCGCGGCACGGTCACCGGTCCTACGGACTGGCACGCACCCAGCATCGCCATGACGCCAAAAGCGCACAGCCGTGTCACCGGCGCAGGTTGCGACTTCGGACGACGCCTCATTGGCAGGGCCAGCTCAGGCCGTACAAGGTGCGGTAGCGCGTGGGGGGGTGTTGCGGTCATTTAGTTCCGGCACGCCGATCAAGTGGGCCTGGCCGCAGTTCGGCACCTTGGAATTGCCGTGGCCGCCCGCTGGTTCGGCCTTGATCTCATCCTGCAGCGCGACCCACTGCGGCCATCAGAACCGCGACGCACCGTGACGGTACATACCTGCGGGGGTGGGATTGCAGGCGTGCCCGTCACGGGCGCCGGGTGTTGGAGTGCCTGCGGCTGCGGCCGCAGACTTGGGTCGGTATTCATCGCCCGCCCCCGACTCAACCACGATGACAAGGCGGACAATCTACGTGTGGTTCTGCATTGCCGAAATAGAAAACATCGCGCCACAGCGATAGATTTTCTAATAGTCGGCTTGGATACGGGCTGGCCGCGGGGCGGAAAATCGTTTCGCACGCGCTGGACAACCTCTACACGTTGCGCGGCGCACTCGCGACGAGGCGCGTTCCAGGCAGTCAGGCCCAGAACCCGACGACGCGCTGCACGGTCCAGAACGCCGCGATCGAACCAATGGCGTAGGCAGCCGGGGTGCGGATCAATGCCTCCGCATGCCACGGCCCGTGGTCGCGCATGCCTTGTTTTCGCAGCAGCCTGGTCAGGACGGAGAAGACTGCAACGACCGCGGCAATGAACACCAGCTGACCGACCTCGACCCCGACGTTGAAGAACAGCAGCGCCAGCGGGACGTCCTTCTGCGGCAGCCCGATCTCGCGCAAGGCGCCGGCAAAGCCGAAGCCGTGCAGCAGGCCGAACACGAACGCCACGAGCCATGGCGCACGCGAAGCCAGGCGCGATTCGCCGTGCGCCCCGTGGATGATCTCGGCGGCGACGAACATGATGCTGAGCGCGATCGTCGCCTCGACCGGGGCCTGTGCGACATGCACCAGCCCGAGGGTCGCCGCCGCCAGCGTGATGCTGTGCGCCACGGTGAACGCGGTGACCGTGGCGATGAGGCGCTTCCAGCTGCCGACCAGGAACAGCAGGCCGAGCACGAACAGCAGGTGATCGATTCCGAGCAGGATGTGCTCGACGCCGAGTACAAAGTAGGTCCTGACGACCTCGAGCGCGTCGGGTGCCGCCTTGACTTCGAACGACGTCCGTTCCGGCGTCAGCCGCACCGCCTGCGTCGTGCCGTCCGACCACTCGATGCGCGCCAGCACGTCGGTGCGAGTGGCACTCAGTCCCTCGATGTCGATCGTGCGGCCGACCAGTCCGCCCGGGCACTGCGCCCGCCAGCGCTCGACGAACGCACCACCGACAAAGGTTCCCTGGTTCGGTGCACCCTGGCACTCCTCTGGCAGGCGTGCGTGCAGGCGCAGTCGGTATTCGCCATTCGCCGGGACTTTCCAAAGCACGTCGAACGTCGCGGCTTCGACCTGGCGGACCTCGAGGTATCCCGGCCGGACTTCGTGCGCCTCAGCCGCGAATGGCAGCCACGCTGCCAGCAACAGCAGCAGGGCGCGGAACCGACGCACTACTGCGCTCCCCCGCCCTGGACTCCGGTGCTGGTGCCCGTCTGTTCGAGCGGGCGGGCAACCGGTCCTTCGATGCGGATCTCATACTTCGTGCGCAGGCCATCGAGGAACTTCTTGTTCGACCGGGTGCGCTGCTCCGCCTGGTACTCGCGCAGCACGATCGGGCGGATCTGGTCGAAGGCGGGCAGGACGCTCGCGACGCGCTCGTCGACGTGCACAAGGTGCAGGCCGAAGCCGGATTGCAGCGGCCCGGACCACTGGCCGACCGGCGCTTCCGCGACCTGGGCGGCGAAATCGCTGCCGAAGGTGTTGGCAATCAGCTGCGGCGAGGCGGAGTGCATGTCGGGGGGCAAAAGCGTCGGATCGCCCGCCGCGGCGGGATCAGCCGGACCACGCCCCGCCTGCAGTCGGGTGAGCAGCTGCTCGGCCTGGACGCGCGCCTGCTCGCCGCGCTTTTCGGTGCTGAAGTACACCTGCCGGAACGAGAGCTGCGCCGGCTCGAGGAATCTCTCGGGGTGCTTTGCCAGGAACTCCTGCAGCTGGACGTCCGTCGGCGCGGCCGCCGCCGCCGCGTCTTCCGAGATGAATTCCATCTTCTGTCGCAGCCGGCGGCGTATGACTGTGTCGTCCTGGTCGAGCCCCATCGCGATCGCTTCGCGGTAGTAGATCTCCTCGGCGATGTAGTCGTCGATCAGACCCCCGATCTCCTGCGCCGTGGGTGGGCGCATCCAGGTGGTCGCGAAATTCTGCGCCAATGCCTCGACGCGCGCTTCCGTGACGACGATTTCGCGTGGCGCACCCGTATTGCCTCCACGCAGCACGTCGTAGAGTACGAAGAGCCCGATCCCGATCAATAGAAAATGCAGCAGCGGCTCGCGCAGGAATTTCCGCATCACCGAGGCGTGTACCAGATGGGCGACGTGTAGGCCCGCTCCTGGATGCTGGCCGGAACGTCCTTCGGCAGCGCGATCCCGTAGATCTTCGCGTCGAACGTCGTCCAGCGCGGTGTCGGGATCTCGAGCACACGCACGTAATAGAACGCCCGCTGCTTCGGATCGAAGCTCGGGTCCTTCCAGTAGCACTCGAGGAACGGCGCGCCGATCGCGTTGGTGTAGCTCGCTTCGGCAACATTGACTGTGTTGCCGACCGCCGGCAGTTTGCCGGTCTTCGCATCCGGCTTGCGGCTGCCGGACCAGACAACGTCGTAGACCTTCTCATGTGTCTTGCCGGCGGCGTCGAGCCAGCCTTTGATCACCTGGATGCGGTCGAGATTGGCACCGTCGGCATCGCGCTGCGCGCGGATCAGGAATGCCGGGGTCTTGCCCGCAGGGGCAGTCTTCAGGTCGCCGCCCATCGGCACGCCCTTCCTGTAACCCTGCTCGGCAAAGTCCGAACGCTGCAGGTCCGTCGCCGCCAGGTCATAGCCGCCGAACACACGCACGACGAGGCGCGTGCCGGTCGTCGCGTAGACTTCCTTGCGCGCCATGGCATCCCACAGCGCCTCACGCGTGTTCTCGCGTGCCCAGACGGCGGCGAGGCCGGACGCGGATGCCTGACGGTGGTACTGGGCGGCTTCGGGCGGCCCACCGATGCCGCCGATCACCTCGTTGAAGCGGATCGGATCGGCGGTCGGCTCGACGGCGGACACCTTGCCGAAGAAGTTGTCCTCGGTGGTCGTGGCGAGCGAGGTATGGCTGTCGCTCGAACCGATGAGCCCGAACTTCCAGGGGTTGACGCCGAGCTTTGCCTCGTAGGCAAGGCCGCGCTTCAGCGCCTCGCGCGTGTACTCGCGCGGGATCATGTCGGGCGTCTTCGGCGCGGGGCCGAGCTGTCCCTTGTCCCAGCGCTCGAAGTTGGCGAACTCGTCGTTCGGCGAGAGCTGCGGGTGCGTCTCGCCGTCGCCCTTCATCTGCGTGGTCTCGTAGAGTGGCTCCCAACGCGCGCGCCTCGCGGCGTAGTCGCGGTCAAGAGGCTTTCTGGACGTCAGCGTCACGTCGTCGAACATCAAGCCGTTCGAGAGGTTGCCGTTGTGCGGAATGGCGAGCAGCCTGTCGCCGGTCTTCTGCTCGAACGCCGCCATCCAGCTCCACAGGTCCTCCGCGTCGACCGAGTCGAATGCCGAGAAGGGAAGGATCGTGTCTGCGTTCTTCTTGCCGCCGCGGAAGATCACGTTGCGGTGCAGGTTGTTGCGCTCGTAAGCCGACGTCCACTCGAAGCCGATGAACGCAGTGAAGCGCCCGGGCTCGTTGTGCTTCTCCGCAGTCTCGGTGAGGCGGGCCCAGGCCGTGCGGTAGACGTCCTGGTTGGCCGCGAGGGGATCCTTGCCGGACGCCTTCGTCGTCGACCAGTGATTCCACGCTCCCGGCAGATCACCCTTGTCGACAAAGGCACGCAGTTCCTTGCCGAACTGCGTGGCCATGAGCGTCGGGTCGCTAGCCATCAGGAGCGGCGCCAGGCCGAGGTTCTCCGCGTGATCAGCGACCACGAGGAAGTCGAGCGGGCGCGCGAGGCGGGCTTTCTGGCCCGAGGACGACGTGACCGTCTCGCCCTTCGCGAATCGGTAAGCCTCGTCCGGCCCGAGCGTGTTGCCGATCATGCCCGCGTCGGCTGAGTAACTCGTGTGCAGGTGGGTGTCGCCGAAGTACACCCGGTTCGGGAAGTTCTTCTCCGGGTACGGCGAGTACTGAATCTTGTGTGTCGGCGGGCCAGGGACGTCGTCACTGGCGAACACGAACGGTGTCGCGGCGATCATCAGTGCCGCGGTCACGGCGGCGGCGAGTAACGGCAAGACGAATGTGCGGGTGCTCATGGGCTGCTCCAGCTGGAAAGACTACGGCGTGTACCAGATCGGTGACGACCAGGCGCGCTCCTGCTGCGTCATTGGCACCTCGGGCGACATCTTGATGCCGAAGCGCACCTGGTCGTACGCCGTCCAGCGCGGCGTTGGGATCTCGATGGCGCGCGCGTAGTAGAACGCTCGCTGCGTGGGGTCGAAGTCCGGGTCCTTCCACACGCCACCGAGCTCCGGGTCGCCGATGGTGTTGGTCCACGTGGCATTCGCAACGTCCACCGTGCTGCCCACCGGCGGCAACTTGCCGTCCTTGCCGGGCTTGCGCCTGTCGGCATCACTCCAGGCCACGTCATACACGCGCTCCTGCGCCTTGCCGTCCTTGCCGAGCCAGCCCTTGACGATCTGGATGCGATCAAGGTTGCCGAACAACGGGTCCTTCATCGCCGCGACCAGGAAGGTTGGGGCCTTGCCCGCAGGCGCCTTGGAAAGGTCGCCGCCCATCGGCACGCCCTTCTGGTAACCCACCCACGCGAAATTGCGGTTCTTGAGGTCGGACGGTGTGTAGTCCCAGCCGCCGAAAAAGCGCAGCGTCATGCGGGTACCGGAAGTGCCGTAGACCTCCTTGCGCTGCATCGCGTCCCAGATCGCTTCGCGCGTGTTCTCCGTGGCCCACACTGCGGCGTAGCCGGCGCCGAGGTAGTGCCACGTGTAGCGTGCCTTCTTGGACACGCCTTCTTTCCAGTCGCTCGCCTTCGACAGGTGGTCCCAGCGATGCGGGCTCGGCTCCTGGATCGGCATCTTGCCGAAGAAGTTGTCTTCCTCGATCGCCATCAACGAGTTGTGCACGTCGGTGCTGCCGACGATGCCGAACTTGAAGGGATTCACGCCGAGCTTGGCTTCCTGCTCGAGTCCGCGCATCAAGCCGGCGCGCAGGTAGTTCGTCGGCATCATCTCCTTCGACAGAGGCTTGTCCGTGAGCGTCAGGTTGCCGTATTCCCAGCCGGCGACCCCGAGATCGCCCGCGAACTCGTCGTTCGGCGAGATCGCCGGGTGGGTCTCACTGTTGCCCTTGGTCTGCACGATCTCCTGCAGCACCTCCCAGCGTGCGCGACGCTCGGCATAGTCACGCGTGAGCGCCTGGCCTGCGAAATCGGTCAGCTCGAACATCCGGCCGTTGGAGAGATTGGCGTTGTGCGCAATGGCGAGCAGCTTGCCGCCGGTCTTTTGCTCGTACTGTGCCATCCACTCCCAGAGCTTCTCCGGATCCTCGCTGTTCCACGACGAGAACGGGAACACTTGGTCGGCCTTGTCTTTGCCGTCGCGGAACATGATGTTGCGGTGCAGGTTGTTGCCGCCGGGCACCGAGGTCCACTCGTAGCCGATCATGGCGGTGAAGCGTCCCGGCTCGTTGTACTTCTCGGCCGTTGCGGTGTACTGCTGCCACACCGACATCATGACCGGCCCGACCACGGACTTGTCCTTGAGCGGCGCCGGCAGCGTGCCCATCGCCTGGGCCTTGGTCACTTCACCTTGGGCCGCGGAAGCGGCTTCGCCGCCCTGCTGCATGGCCTTGCTCCAGCCTGCAAGCGTCGGGTCAGAGACGAACGACGGATTGCCCTTGTAGACCTCCTGCATCAGGCCGAGGCCTTCGGCGTGATCGGCGACCACGAGGTAGTCGAGCGGTCGAGACAGCTTGACCGGCACGCCGGTCGACGACACAACTTCCTCGCCGCGGGCAAAACGGTAGGCGTCCTCGGGCGTCAGTCGAGCGCCTGCTGTGAACGCGTCGCCCGAGTTCGACGTATGCAGGTGCGTGTCGCCGAACAGCGGGCGCGTCGGGTATTTGCGGCCAGCATACGGCGAGTACCCGCGTGCCGCGGGCACAACCCGCGACGGGTCTGCAACGTACGGGCCTTGGTACGGATCGTCGACGATCTTTCCGGTCTGTTCTGCGCCGGCGGTCGACGCGATCATCAGTCCAATGGCCAGTGCAAGTGCCCAATTACGCATTGGAAAGTCCCCTGTTTCTTAGAATGAGCAATCGCCATTCGCCCATAAGCTCATGGTGCGGTCTTCGATTGTCCCTCGGGCTGCGTCCAGTCCTGCTCGGCCTTCGGTCGCGTCGTGATGGACAGTGGCATCGAAACAGTCAGGAAAACCGAGTCGCCCTCGATGCGGTTCTTGACCTCGAACTCGTGGTACCAGCGCAAGTCCAGCGTGATCGGGCGCTGCGGATTCTGCACGAACTGGTAGGAGACCTCGGGGCCCAGCGCGATGGCGCGGCCCTTGAAGTCGCCCAATATCGGCGGGTTGTTGGAGTCGCCCGTCAGCTGCTCGTACCAGTAGCCGACCACTCCGAACGACCAGTGGCTCGGCAGGTGCTGCTTGCCCGCGAACTCGAGGTGCATTTCGGTGCCAGTGCTGTAATCGGTGTCCTCGTTGTCCCCGTTGAAGGTGAAGCCGAGCACCGACGACAGCTCGCGACCACGCTTGAAGTTCGCCATCGTGTAGGCGCCGCCGACGTCGACGGCCCAGCGGTTCTTGCCAACGTTGGCGATGCGACCGACTTCGTAGTCGCCGACCGGGACGAACACCGAGGCGTAGGTGCTCCAGGCGCGGAACCGGTCGCCGGTGCGCTTCTTCCAGCCGAGCGAACTGCCCACGGCCGGGTCGCCGATGCCGGTCACGGAGTCATTGAGCGTGCGGTCGATCTCGATGCCGCCAGGTCCCGCGACAGTGCCGCCGGCGGTCACGTCGACATTGCCATAGGGCAGAACCGCGCTGACTGCGAGGCGTCCCCCCAGGATCGTGGTATCCGCGACCCAGGTGAGCTGCGCAATGTTGATCAGCGCCTCAGCATCCACGTTGCCCACGATGCGATCGCCGAGCGGCGTGAGCTCGGATCGGTCGCCGGTCAGAAAGAAGACATCGTCCGTCAGGTACCAGCCTGGTTTCGGCACGAACGCCGCCAGTGGACCTCGTTTGCCGAGCAGGTAGGCGCCGCTGCCGCCTTCCGCAGCGTCGACAGTCGGAGCGAGCGCAATCAACCCCAGAGCCAGGAGACTTGTGGTGTGCGATTGAATGGCCTTCATGACGGCGGACTCCTCAAACCAGCTATCCCTGGTCGCCGCACTCCGCTGCCTGGAGTTGCGCGGATTCGGGGCATCTCTGCCCGCGGCACCTGGTTGGCAGGTCGACGCAAATTTGTCCCAAGCTAAGCTCGTCCGACTCCTTGTGGAATAGAAAAGAACCCAGCAGGGCGATAGATCCTCCTATCGGCCCGGGCCGGCGACCGGGTTGATCACGGCTTCGAATCTTCGCGAGTCAGGCTGCTCCGCCGTGCATTGACCGCAGCGAGGCAAAGGCCTGTCGAATGACCTCCTGCGCCCGGACAACGGCGGGGAGCGGGTACGAGTCCCGGTTCCAATGCAGAAAGAGCGAGTGCCTCAGGGGCACGGGCGTGGCGACGACGCACAGCAG